>RRZU012752626.1_pt1 | contig 29339 bp, 27 predicted proteins | sample 2165561 | NCBI WGS metagenome assembly RRZU01 (sample SAMN10456909, study PRJNA506462) | wastewater metagenome | isolation source: wastewater sludge | place: USA: Moscow, Idaho | reverse complement strand
TTTTTTGGTTAGGTACATATCCCTTATTACAACTCACACCCGCAAGGGGATGGAAACAGTTTATCTTTCTGTTCTTGTTCGGGGTCACAAATTACAACTCACACCCGCAAGGGGATGGAAATACTTCGCCGTAATTTGCCATTAACGTCCTCATTTACAGCGCACACTCCATATAATGTAAACTTTTTTATTTTATGTAATTACATATTTAAGTTGCTTTGTATTTTTTGATTTTCTCGTTTATAATTAGCCCCATGTTGATAAGCGGAGCTTTTCTTAATCTCTCCTGAAAGCGAGGGGGTCCTTTGTCTACAGCAACAGAAGGATTTGTCCTTTTTTCTCCAATAGGAACCACTGACCCGATATCAGGCTGCCGCGACGGAGCTATGCTTCATATTGCAAGAATTTATAGACCTCGAAAGATATTTCTCTATTTTTCCAATGAGATGTGCGCTCTTCATAAAAAAGATAATCGTTACTTATTCTCCATCGATAAGCTAGGGGAAAAGCTTGCGCATCACTTTGAGACCGAGATTGACTGCCGGGAAAATCTTACCGATGTGCACCTTTTTGACTTTTTCTACAATGAATTCACTGCTAAACTGAATAATATTGCAGCACAAAGCCCTTCCTACCGTATTTTGCTCAATGTCTCTTCCGGCACACCGGCAATGAAAGCAGCTTTGCAAACTATCGCCGCCCTTTCGGGAGGAGAGCGTTTGTTACCGATACAGGTGAGCACACCGGAGAAGAAGAGTAATGGCCCTCGCGGAAAGTCGGTTTCTTATGATGTTCAACTGGAGTGGGAATGCAACGAGGACAATGAGGACTCGTCATTTTGTGATAGGTCTGCCGTTTCCACACATCTCAACCTCTCTGCCAAAATAGCCAAGGAAGCTATTATCAAACAGATTGATTCTTACGACTATCACGCCGCTTTGATGACTGCCGGGGGCATATCTTCTTACCTTTCGCAAGAGGCAAAAGCGCTTCTTGCCGCAGCGGCAGCCAGAGTTCAACTGGATATCAGCGGTGTAACAAAGGCTCTGTCGCAAAGCTGCGATAAGATTATTCCTATTGAGGACGGCAGCCTGAGAGACATGGCGGAGTATTTGCTCGTACTCGAGGTTAAACTGCGCCGTACCGAGTACGCAGATTTTATCCGCGGAGTCACTCCGCTTGTGGCAGATATTTTTGAACTTTATTTGTCAAAAAAACTCAAAATAAATATTAAAAAATATTGTTACAGCAGCAGAAACATTAATAACAGCAAATATGTTTTAAGCCGCTCTCTGTTGGAAAAAGATGAGAACGGAAGAAAGATTCTTGAAACTTTGGATTCTCATTACCGGGGCTTTAAGGATTGTCCTTATGCTTCCGACCATTTGCTTGTGCTTCTTAAAGAATTTGCTGCACCGCAGGAGGTTTTAAACACAGCAGAAAAGATTAGGCATATTGAGAGCAGCTGCAGAAATATCGCCGCTCATGAAATTGTCTCTATTTCTCCCGGTTGGATAGAGGGCAATTGTGGGCATAGCCCTGCGGTTATTTTGGCTCTTTTATTCGATATGGCAGATTATTCCGGCATCTGTAAAGAAAAAATTATTAATTCTTATACAAAGATGAATGAGCGGATAAAGAACCTGCTTACCGCCAACATTGACTCAAAAACCGAAGGGGTGTGAGCTTGTGCTGAATGAAGCCGAAATCTCGGCACTCGGGGGACTTCTCCATGATATCGGCAAGGTTGTATACCGTGCGGGACAGACCGCCGAAAATCACAGCCGCGCCGGCGGTGATTTTTTAAAAGATATCCTTAAAGGTGAGAACGTCGCTCAAATTTTGAACTGCGTTCGTTTTCACCATGGTTCAATGCTTAGACATGCGAAGCTGCCGGAGGATTCCCCGGCTTATATCGTTTATGCTGCGGACAATATTGCCGCCGGAGCCGACAGAAGGGACAGAGAATCTTGTTTGATAGAGGGTGAGCCATCTCAGCCGTTTCGTAGAGATATTCCTCTTTCATCTGTGTTTAATTTGATGTTCGGCGGAAATTTAAACTTTAATTATGCCCCGTCAAATCTTGATGTCTGCGCAAATTACCCCTCCAACAGCAAGCGAAGCCTCACTGCGGATATTTATTCGGCAAAGACGGCGGAGCTTAAAAGTGAACTCTCCAAGATACCGCTTGAAAACGAGTATATTAATTCTCTGATGACAGTGCTGGAGAATATTTTGCTTTATGTCCCCTCAAGTACATGTACAAACGAGGTGGCGGATATTTCACTTTACGACCACAGCAAGATTACCGCTGCGGCGGCCGCGGCGATTACGCTGTACATGAATTCACAAAACCGCAGGAATTATCGGCAGGAACTTTTTGACAATGAAGCCTCTTTTGTTAAGGAAAAGGCATTCTTGATGTTTTCTTGTGATTTTTCCGGAATACAAAAGTTTATTTATACTATCGCTTCTAAGGGAGCGCTGAAGTCTCTTCGAAGCCGTTCTTTTATGCTGGAGATGCTGATGGAGTATTTTATGGACGAGCTGCTTTGTCAATGCGGGCTATCTCGGGCAAATCTTATTTATACGGGCGGAGGGCACGCTTATGTGCTTCTTCCAAATACAAAAGCCGTTTTAAACAGTATTGAGATGTTCGAGCAGCAAGTAAACGGTTGGCTGGTGGAGCAGTTTCAAACATCTTTATACCTCGCCTGTTCATGGCAGGAATGTTCCGCCGACGACCTATGCAACCGTCCAGCGGAAGCTACCCCCTATGTCAAGATTTATCATGAATTGAGCAGAAAACTTGCGGAGAAAAAGTCGCACCGTTATTCCGCAGAGGAACTTCGGCGGCTTAATCGCCAAAGCGAAGGACACGGGGAAAGGGAGTGTAAGATTTGCGGCGTTTCAGAAAGGCTTGCCCATGACGAAGATATTTGCTCTTGGTGCTCCTTGTTTTCAAAAATTTCCTCACAAATTTTGCGCCCCGATATTTTCCCTATTGTTCTAAACCATTGCCATTCAGATTATTCTCTGCCAATACCCAACATACGCAGTCTGGAGGAGAGCTGGCTCTCTTTTGTCACCTTGGCGGAGGCTCAGAGTTTGCTGGCAAATGGCTCTGCTGTTAGGGTTTACAGTAAGAATAAGGCGCACACCGGCTTGAATTATTGCACGAATCTATATGTCGGCGATTATGTGCAGAACAAGTTTATCGAAGATTTGGCAGAAGATGCCGAGGGAATTAAACGTATCGCTGTTCTCCGCGCTGATGTGGACAATCTGGGGACAGCTTTTGTTTCCGGTTTTGAGAGAGAGGGCAGCTCCGCCGCAGATAGGTCAAAATATACGACACTTTCACGAAGCGCCGCTTTTTCAAAGAACATGTCGATGTTTTTTAAATGTTATATCAATAGCATATTAAGCAGAAAAGATAAAAAAATTGATTATTTCAGCCTTTGCAATGAAGACGAGAGCGACGGCAAAAAGCTGCTGATTGTTTATTCAGGCGGAGACGATATTTTTATCGTCGGTGCTTGGAATGATGTACTGGAGGCTGCGGTTGATATACATGAGGCTTTTGATAAGTTTACTTGCGGACGGCTGACTCTCTCTGCCGGCATTATGTTGTGCGGCGCCAGATATCCCATTTATAAGGCTGCAGAGACTGCCGCAAAGCTGGAGAGTGCTTCAAAGAATTATCCCGGCAAAGATGCCGTCACCCTGTTCTGCGACAACGGCGAGCATACTTACAAATGGCATGAGCTGAGCTGTGGCGTGATTGAAAAGTTTAAGACGCTGGACAGCTATCTTAAGACAGAAGAGGAAGAGCGCGGCAAGGCTTTTTTGTATAAGCTTTTGGATTTGTTGAGAGCCGCAGACAAAAAGATAAATATCGCACGCTGCGCCTATCTTCTTGCAAGGTTAAAACCCTCTGACAGTGATTGCCGCAGTGAGGTTTACAGTATTTTTTCAGGCAATGTTTTTTCTTGGATAAATGATAAAATCCAGCGAAAAGAGCTTATTACCGCCATTTATATTTATGTATATCTGACAAGGGAGAGGAGTTAGTTCTGCATGACTTTTAACAGAGAGAATAATACCCGTCCTGCTGCAAATAGTCTTCCGGAGAAAGAAATTTTACCGGAGGATTATGTTGACCTTGCCGAAAATGTGATGCACGGTCTAAAAAATACGCAAGGGAATGGAAAACCGCCCTTTTCTATTACCACCCGTCAAATAAGAAAAATTCTTTCTTTGATTACCGATATCCTCAACAGTGAGAGACTCAGCTCCTGTGACACTCTCTCCGATGAGAATTATCAGAAGCTGCAGCTGGCTCGGGTTCGTATCGCTTATGATGCCGGCAGAGACAAGGACGTCATGACCTTCGTTATCAAGAGCAAGCTTCTGTCCTATATAAAGGGCGTCAGCAAAAGCCGCTCGGAATTTATCCGCTTTGCCGGATACCTTGAGTCCCTTGTGGCATGGCACCGTTTTATGGGCGGGGAAAATTAGGATAGGGAGGATTTCAATATGGGAGGAAAACTTAAGATCAGCGCGATATTAAAAGTCGTCACCGGGCTGCACATCGGAGGCAGCAGCGCTTTTTCACCGATAGGCGCCGTTGACAGCCCCATCGTCCAAGATGTGAGAACCGGTCTTCCTATTGTTCCCGGAAGCAGTCTCAAAGGCAAGATGAGATACCTTCTCGCAAACAGTTTCAAAAATTCGGTTTATGCTTCTCCCAATGAAGAACCGCTTGAACTGAAGCGGCTTTTTGGCGCGACGATGCCGCAAATTGTTAAATCCCGCCTGCAATTCACTGATGCGTTTGTCGCCAACGCGCAAGAGCTTCAAGCGGTGGGACTGCGAGAAGTGAAGTTTGAGAATACTATTAACAGAACCACTTGCGAAGCAAATCCGCGTCAGATAGAGCGCGTCATCAGCGGCGTGAAGTTTAATGTTGTCATCACCTACGACATTCCCCTCGACATGGGCGATTTTGAGCAGGATATGATTAATACCGCCAAGGCAATGAGGCTTCTTCAAATTGACTATCTCGGAGGGCACGGAACAAGGGGCAGCGGACGTGTAAGTTTTACCGATATCAAGCTAAGGTCTCTTTTCACAAGTATTGACGAAGCTGTTTTGGAAAAGTCAAAAAGCCTCTTTAAAGAGGTTGAGGAATATGAACTACTGTCTTTGTAAGCTGAAATTCTTGACGCCTCTTCACACGGGAGACAGCGAGAGAGCTAAATCTCTCGATGGCAGCAGCATGTGCTTTTGCGCAGACACTTTGTTCTCCGCCCTTTGCTGCATCGCCGACAGCCACCGGGGAGCAGAAGGCGCGGCGGAGTTGTGCCGTCTGGCAGAGAGAGGCGATTTGTTATTCAGCGATACAATGCCCTTCCACCATGACACTCTGTTTGTTCCAAGACCTGTTCTTCTGCCCGTAGAGAAGCGAGTTGTCAGCGATGTCAGCGACATAAAGGCGTTTAAGAATCTTAAGTATATCCCGGTTGAACAGCTGCCAAAACTCGTTTCCTACTTTAATGGCGTCAGCGATTTTTCACCAAAGGATATCTTTACAGATTTTGGGAAGAGCGAGGCAAGGGAAAGAGTGGCGATAGCCGGTCTGGATCAGCCTTCGCCCTATACCGTAGGAACTTTTTCTTTTAACGAGGACTGCGGACTGTACTTTATTATGTCTGCTGCCGACGAGTCTATTTTAGACAGCGTGCTGGATTTGGTGAAGCTGCTCGGAGTCAGCGGCGTCGGCGGAAAGGTAAGCTCCGGCCTGGGAAAATTTACTCTTGCGGAAGATGAAATGTTTTTCTCTTCTCTTGATGACTGTTTCTGTTTTGATAATCAAATTATTCTGCTATGGGAAATGTTAGAGAATGATTACATTCAATACATGAGTATCACATCTTCGCTGCCCGCCGATGGCGAGTTGGACGAAGCCATTAATGGTGCTTTTTATACACTTAAAAGAAGAGGCGGTTTTGTGCAGTCGGCCTCTTTCAATACGGCAGCTAAAAAGCAAACGCAGTTTTTTCTTGCCGCCGGCTCCCTGTTCTCTCAAAAATACCATGGAGAGCTTTTCAATGTATACAACGGCGGCGCACACAAGGTATACCGATATTCCAAACCGCTTTTTCTGGGAGTGAAGTAGTATGCCATTGCAAATATATAACCTCCGAGTAAAGACAAAATCACCTCTCTTTGTCGGCTCCGGCGAAATTATCTCAAAAAAGGAATATCTCTATGATTCTCGTAATCAAAGGGTAAGCATTATCGACCATACAAAGCTTATGGGGTGGTTATTGTCCCGCAGTGACGCGGCTGTTATTGATGAATATGAAAGATTTATGCTGAGCGACGTTCGCCGTTACACGTTGAACGATTTTTTCCGCAATGTCCATGCCGACAGTTCTGATATCCGCGGATTCACCCTTTACGCAACAGACGCAGGAGCAGCATTGCCTGAGACCGGCTCTTTGCGAAATATCGCGTGTTTTGCAAGGGATTCATTTAATAAGCCCTATCTCCCCGGCAGCTCCGTCAAGGGGGCCATACGAACCGCGGTTTTAGTGAAGATGATGCAGGAGAACGCCAACGTAAATCAGTATAAAACGGAATCGGCTTATCTTAACGCCATTGGGCAAGGCACTGGCGCCGCTGCCAATTTTGACGTAATGTCAGGCGTCTCCTTTGCGGACAGTTTACCAATTCCGCAAAGCGCGATGATTCTCGCAGGGAAAATTGACCTTTCCAAAGACGGGGACACAAACCGCATTAATATCGTCAGAGAGTGTGTCAGACCGGGTACGGAAATTATCCTCAAACTTACGATTAAACCGGAAAGGTGCGGCATTGTCACAGCCGATTATATTAAGCAGGCTATCAGTAATTTCGGCCGCTATTATCTCAATAATTTCAGTTCCAAATTTGATACGCCATCCTCTGCAGGAGGCGAGTCTTTTGAAAATTGCCTTCTGTTGGGAGGCGGCTGCGGCTATTTTTCCAAAAACACGGTTTATGCTCAAAAACCCTGGAACGACGCCGTAATGACAGTAGCAGAGATGATGAAAAAAAATTTTAAGCGCGGCAAGCATGAGAAAGATGTCATCATTGGTATCTCACCGCACACGCTTAAGTGTACCAAGGTTGCTTCACCGCAGCAAAATAGCAGCAGAAGCCTGATGCAAGTCGGCGTGTGTGAAATTTCAATCGAGCAGGTTTCTTGATGAAACAGTATCGATGTATTTTTTCCGCCTGTGACAATGGCGTAAGATTCGGCTGTGGCGACGCTTACGCTCTATACGGCGCGTTTTTGGAGCTTGTCAGCGCACCGCTGGCAGAACGGCTGCACTCTCAGGAGCACGGAGGGATAGCACAGTATCTTGTGCCCTTTTCTAACGGCAAATGCGCTTCTTGGTACGTAAGTGTTCTTGACAACGATATTTTACCGGAGGTAGAGACCGGTTTTGCCAAAGCGGAGATTTCCTCTCTGCGGCTTCACAGTTTGCAGCTAAAGCCAGAAAAGCACCTTTGCTTTGAGACAAACTGTTTGGCGGATTTGTTAAAGATTCCCGGAGATGATTTTGACTGCCCCAGGTTTCACCTGCGTTTTCTCTCTCCAACCGCTTTCAGGAGCGGAGGCGAATATGTTTTTATGCCCTCTGTCAAGCATCTGCTGGGCAGCCTTTCAATGAAGTGGGGCGCTGCTTTTCCATTTAGTCCGGTAAATGACAGTGACGCTTTGGAGGCATTGGAGCGAGGAACAAGGATAACCGGTTATAACTTACAGAGCGTATATTTCCCGTTGAAAGGCAGAATGATCCCCGCTTTTACCGGCTCGATAACGCTTAATGCAAAGTTGGCAGCTCCGCTCTTGCAGTTGCTTCGCGGGCTGCTTTCGTTCGGCTCTTTTTCCGGGGTCGGCATTAAAACCACTCTTGGCATGGGCGGATACCATGTTAAGGAGTCGCTGCGGGATATTTAATTTTTTACTGAGACACCCTTCGCCAATGTAAATACTTTGTTTTTCCCGTTTAAGAAGATCATCCAATTTCGCTTCTTGCCGACAAAACGGCAGCTCCGCTTTAAAGACGGGCTGCCGTTTTGCGTTGCTCCTCCATGACCGTCACAATATTTATTCTGTGCTATATGAAATCATCAACGGGCGAATTTCTGCGAGGAGTTTTAGGTTTTGGTGCGGCGGTTGTATCGATATTTCGATGGGAAAATCAAGTGGGCAATCGGGGCGCGGAAGAGATTTTCCGCTATTGGGATTCCTTTAAATTACGCAGGTGCCGCCCGCGGAAAAAAGAGCGGGTGGCGTTTGCGCTATGGCGCAGTCGTTGGTAATATAATTTGTATTTGACGCAAGAGGTCTTTTTTGCGGATTTTGTTGCGGGGGGCTTGTTTATGTATAGTTTTGTCAATGATTACAGCGAGGGTGCGCATGAGCGCATTATAGAGGCTCTGACCGCTACCAACAGAGTGCAGACTTGCGGTTACGGACTGGATGAGTATTGTAATGAGGCTAGAGCAATACTTGCCGCTCTGCTGCAGCGCGACAGCGATATTCATTTTTTGGTGGGGGGAACGCAGACAAATTTCACTGTGATTTCGGCTGTTTTGCGCCCCCATCAGGGAGTATTGTCCGCCGCCACGGGGCATATAAATGTTCATGAGTCGGGAGCTGTGGAGGCTACCGGGCATAAGGTGATTATTTTGCCGTCAGAGGACGGGAAACTCCGCGCCGCAGATGTGAGGGCAGCCGTCAGCGCCCATTACGCCGATGACAGCGCAGAGCATATGGTGCAGCCCGGCATGGTTTATATTTCGCATCCCACAGAGCTGGGAACTATTTATTCTAAGGCGGAACTGACTGAGCTTCATGAGGCGTGCGCTGAGTGCGGTTTGCCGCTTTTTCTGGATGGGGCACGTCTTGGCTGCGCTTTGGAAGCTGAGGGCAGTGATGTAACTTTGGCGGATTTGGCTGCTTTGACCGATGTTTTTTATATCGGCGGCACCAAGATGGGGGCACTTTTCGGTGAGGCCTTGGTGATTAATAATCCCGTTTTGGGACGTGATTTTCGTTATATTTTAAAGCAGCATGGAGGAATGTTGGCGAAGGGGCGGCTTTTAGGCATTCAGTTTGCCGAACTTTTCCGTGACGGGCTTTATTTCCGTTTGGCACGCCATGCGGTCGAAACAGCTCAGAAGCTGAAGAGAGGCATTGTCGCCTGCGGCTGTCCTTTGGCTGTTGATACGGTGACTAATCAGATTTTTCCGATTATAGACAAAGAGGTGCTCGCCGCTCTGAGAGAGGATTTCGCCATCGGTTTTTGGGAGAAGTATGACGATAAGAGGGACGTTGTCCGTCTCTGCACCTCTTGGGCCACAGAGGATTCCATGGCTGAATCTTTTGTTGAAAAACTCAAATCAGCGATGCGTTAGTTTTAAGTTTGTTTTTATCAGCACAGTACCCCTGCTCTGTGTGCGTCTTTTGTTTAACTTAAAAGATAGGGGCGGCGTGTGTCTTTGGGCTTTTATCAGCATGTGCGTCCTTTTTGTTTGATTGCCGGCACCGCTTGCACCGCACCGGTTTGCTGTTTTGAATGTTGCGGCAGAGGCTGATGTATTCCTCACCCCTGCCGTTTTTGCAGATGTATTTTTACCATCTGTTTTTTTGACTATTCTTTGAGTATCAACCCGACAAATCTTTGTAATTTTCCGCCTTCGTCAAATTTAAAAACAACGTGGAGTTTATCGCGTTCATAGTTTCCTTCTGCGGTTTTGAGGCGGATGCTGATGGTTTGGGCGCAGTTTACCGCAGATTTTGACGCAGTGACAAGGGTGTCAAAGGCGGCGCTGTCCTCGCTGCAGATGCCGCTTTTGTCCATTTTGTCGGTGAAGAGCAGGTCAATGGGCTGGCATAAGAGCGTGTAGTGCTCAAATCCCTGTGATGTGCCGCAGCGGCCGCTATCTTTGCAGCAGTCAAAGGTGACTGCTCCGGCGTTTTCGATGATAATGCGGTAGCGTTCGTCTTCATTTTGTTTGTTGAGCAGTTCTTCGTTTTGGCGCAGTATCTGTGCAAATTGTCTTTTTCTCGCCTCTTCCAGGTCTTCGTCCGCAATCAGGACGTCTATAGGAGTGGAAGTGCCTACGCTTTTTTCGGCCATTGAATCTTTGTAGAAAGCGTATCTGTTGCCGCCATCTTCTTTGGCTTTGTAGAGGGCGATATCTGCGTGTGAGTAGAGCTCTTCAAATGTTCTGCCGTCGTGCGGGTAGAGAGCTACGCCTAGGCTGCCTGAGAGGAAGAGTTCATCGGTAATTTTGATTTGCAGCATACGGCAGATGATGTCGGCTCTTTTTTCTATTACTTCACCATAGGGGATATTTTTGAGCACAATCATAAATTCGTCTCCGCCCATGCGTCCGATAATGTCTCCCGAGCGCAGAATTGATTTGAAGGCTTTGGCGGCAGAGATTATCGCTTTATCTCCCGCAATGTGCCCCAAGGTGTCGTTTATCTCCTTAAAGTTGTCCATGTCTACCATGATAAAGGCGTGGGTTAGTGAGGATTCTCTTTCTAAGAGCGTGACCGCCTCTTTGGTAAAGGCCTTTCTGTTAAGCACCCCGGTTAGCGGGTCTTCTTTTGATAGAGCTTCGAGAGCAATCTTTTCCATTTTTTCTTCGTGTATGTCTTTGATGATTATAAAGGCCTTGACACTTGCGGTGTCTTTGTAACGCTGCATTTGCACATCAGCGTTGAGCCATTTGTAGCAGCATTTTGTATCATGAGAGTTGATTCTGAAATCCAGAGTCTGTTCTGTTCTGCCGCCGCAGAATTCCGAGAGCAGGCGGCAGGGGTTAAGGAAGTTGACAAATTCGTCAGCGTCCTCGCGGTAGATGTTGTGGTCCACCCAGTAATCTGCTATTTGCTTGAGCCCTTTGAGCGGCATGTTTTCCCCTGGGAGGGGAAGGTCTCCGGATATGCTTTCGCAGACGTCGGCTGTCATATCAAATTCGGCAATCAGCGTTTTGTCCCTAGGAAGTCTGGATACGGTATATTGCCAGCGTTCGTACGCTTTTTCCTGTTCTTTCTGCTCTGTAACGTCAGTGGAGGAGATGACGGCATATTTGGGTTTGCCGCTGTCGTCAAAGAGAGCTGTGGCGTCAAGCTGGAACCATGCGACATTGTTTTGAGCATTGTATAGTTTGATTACACAGCTTTCCTGCGCTGCCCCCGCTCTGATAGAGTCATAAAAATTTCGGTAGTCTCCAATGCTTTCAGGTGCTATTTCTCCGCGCTGTATGATGCTGTCCGGCACATTTTCAAATGTTTCGTTGACCCGGTAGCAGTCCGATGCGGCGTAGGTACAGACCGCGGCAGAGGTCAAGATGTTGTAGCGGAAGATACTTTTTTTGCTTTGAGCAGCGGCAATGCGGTACTCCTGCTGGCTGACTTTCAGCTGTTCTTTTTCTTCCAGCAGGGTTTTGTTGATGCGGTTTTCACGCCAAACAATGTAGACCACCGCCATGGAGGCAAACATCAGTACCAACAGCAGCCGCATGACCATGGAACCTACAGAGCTGCAGATAATTTCTTTAATGATGTCTCCGTTCACAGTGTTGAAGAAAAGCCAGCCATTTATACCAACAGGGACAAAGGAGGTGTACCGTTTGATGTTTTTGAAGGTGAAGTAGAAGGAGGTTGGTACTCCGGCAGACATATTGGCGGCGATGTCCGTTAAAGAAGCCCCCTCTATTACCGATTGTTTGTAGAGCGACAAGACATTGTGGGAGCGCTCCATGTTATTGCTTTTCTGTGAAAAAATGTAGTCTTTGTGTCCTGTGTCAATGATAACCTGTCCTTTGCCGTCTGTGACATAGGAATAAGCCTGTCCTTGGTATGCTCCGGAGATGATCGTGCGCGCCAAGCTCTCTGTGGGGTAAAAACCGCAGAGAGCAGCGTCTTTTGAGCCGGTTTCTCTTTTCAGCGGCTGGAGCATCAGCAGGTAGACGCGCCCGTTTTTTTGCAGAGCACATATGGACTGTTCTCCATCCATAGCTTTTTTAAAGCAGTCTTGTTCTTTGATAGAGGCGAATTCTTTCTCTCGCTCATCGTAGATGGTTCCCTTTGCGGAGACGGTGAAGATTTTTTCAAGCTCAGAGTTTCTGAGGGCATTGTGTATCGTGTCGAGGAATTTTCTGCGGGAGTGCGCTTCGTTTTCTTCAAGGGAGTCGGCCAAGAAGCTTAAGATTTTAAACTGGCTGTCTATCTTTGTGTGTAAGATAATAGTTTGCTCCTCCGCTGAGTCGCGCAGCACCGCTTCGGTGTTTTGCCTGATGTCGCGGGCTATCATCACGTATCCGAGCACCACCGATGCCACGAGCCCCAATATTAGAAAAAAGGGAATGATAAAAGCTCCGTAGTAAAGAGGATTATTAATTTTATTTTTACTGAAGTAACGGCTGCTTTTTTCCATGTTTTTCCGCCTCGAGTTCCTAATTTTTTATTGTTTTTGGCATGTTATAGAATAAGAAAATCCGCCCTCGAAAATGCAGGGCGGAAGTAATATATTGCAGCTGGCTGCCATGTTTTCACGAAGGCCCTGTAGTTTTGCGCAACGGACTTTCGTCCGTCCTGCCAAAATTCTTAAGTTTTTATGTTTTCATATATGACAAAAACACTCAATATTCCATGACTATTATCATACGTTTTACCTATTGCAAAGTCAATAACAAATCAAATGATAATCTGCCCATGTTGGATTTGTTCATTCTTGTATTTTATGCAGGTAAAAATGTTAATCACAAATTAATGTAATTATTTATTTTTTTGATAGAATAGTGGCAGCACGCAAAGGAGGAACTTCAATGTTATTTTGGCGAAAAAATATTATTATTACGGCAATAATTATAGCGATTCTTTTTTGCACCGCCCCTTCTTGGGCAGCAGATGAACGAGTGGAGGAGACGGTGGGAAAACTGCTGGTGAGAGAGTTCAACCCCGAGTCTATTTTTGTTCAGGCGACAAACGGCGGCAGCTTCCTTTATGCGAAAGCTACGGGGATCATGCTTGAGGGAGTGCGCATCGAGAGCATCTCTATCTCCGCAATGATGAAGGGTATGCCCGATAAGCAGCACACTCAGGATAAGTATGGGCTTGCCGATATGATTTATATGTCGCGCGGAGAAATTGTTCTGCTGACAAAAGATGTCAATGATTATTTCAAGAGGACGATGGACGATATTAAGGGTTTTAAAAATCTAACATGCAACTTTAGCAAGGATGGTTTTAAGATTTCCGGTGTCTATACGGCAAAGTTTATTTTCACTTTTAATATAAAGCTTTCGGCTATCGGCCGTCTGGGGATAAAGGAAGACGGGCTGCATGTCGTGGATACCAATTTTTATATTGACGGCGTCAAGCAGCCTGAGATGATTACCAAAAGGCTGCTGCAGGAGATAAACCCGTTGATAAAGAAAAAGAAGATTCCATTCCCCATCGCTTTTAAGGAGATTAATATGAACGGTGAGCGTGTGGTTATTACCGGCAATCCGCAGCCGCTTTCGTCAGGCAATGTTTGGAAGTACTCGCGTTAGATAGTTAAAGGATAAGTTTAAGGCGCCCTGCCGTTTATTCGGTGGGGCGCCTTTTTTGTTTTAGTCGACTATGAACATTTTCGCACCGTTTTCCGAGTAGGAGCGGTGTGGGTTTTGCGGATCATCGGACGCCACGTAGCCTTTGCCGGGAGTAAGCTCCCGTTTAGAACCGTCTTTCAGCTCGGAAACTATTGAGCCTTCGAGGATGAAGAGTACGTGACCGCGCGCACACCAGTGGTCAGCCAGGTATCCCGGCGACAGCTCCACTATTCTCGCGCGAATGTTGCCCTGTTCAAAGGTTTTCCACTTGGCAATGCCGCTTTCGCCGCGGTGGATTTCTTCTGGAATAGCTTCCCAGTCCACGTTAAGGTAGGGTACGCCCTCGATTTTCACAGTCTTGCGTCCTTTTTATTCTGCGTCCGCCGGCTTGACAGCAAGGAAGCGCAGTCTGACGTAGTCGGCAAACCAGCCGTTTTCTTCCGTGTAGAGGAATGGACGGCAGTAGTCTTCCACCTCTTTGTAGAAGTGGATTTTATCCGCCTCGGAGAAGCCCGCAGTGTGGTAGTTGGAGAATACTTCCAGCCAAGCGCGCAGACCTTTTACCAGCGGCGTCGGTCGGTCTATTCTGGCGATGTAGCTCACTTTAAAACCTTGATTTTCCAAAATATCGGAGATAGTTCCCAGTTCGGGATATTTCCAGGGGTTGCGCGCTTTGTAGTCTAAGCCGCGCTTGATGAGAGCTATTTTCATGCCTTCGCGGATGATTCTGATGCAGCCTTCGCCCCCGCACTCAGCAGCGAAGCGTCCTCCCGGCTTTAGGGCGCGCCAGACACCGCGCACAACACCATATTGGTCAGCCATCCAATGGAGGGCGGAGTTACTGATTACCGCGTCAAATTTTTGATCAATGTGAAGGTGTTCTGCGTCGTGCACACGGGCATCAATGCCGTTAGCGCGCGCCGCTTCAACCATCGCCGGGCTTTCGTCTATGCCGATGACTTCGCAGCCTTTGGCGATTAATTCCTTCGTCAAAATCCCGTTGCCGCACCCAAGGTCGAGGATTTTCTCTCCCGCCTTCGGGTCAAGCAGTTCTATCACAGGACGTCCCAGCTCGTACAGATAATCGGCCTTGCTGTTATACTCTTCAGGAATCCAGTTCTGGTTTGACATGAGGCATCCTCCTTGTAAGCTGAATAGATCTTGCTGTCATTATATGACAGATGCGGCGGTTTTGCACGAAAATAGCCACGGCGTCAATTTTTTCACATCGTTTGGCAAGCGCGCATTGTAAGCAGAGGGGCTAATGCTTTGCTCCAGTGCGATAAGCAAGAGGGCAATTTTGGGGTTTGCTTAATTCGCACTTCGTTTTTTTATCAGTTCGCCGCTTTTTTCATTCTGCGGATATGAAGACGCCCCGCGGCAGACACAGCAAATCCGTGACGCTAGCGGCACGGTTATCAGCAGCGCTTTAGATGCTTTTCCAGCGTTTAAAACCGTTGCCCAAAACTTCTGAGGCCTCGGTGATGACCATAAAGGCTGATGGGTAGTTGATAGCCAGGTATCTTTTCAGTTCCATTGCCTGACGCGCCGTCAAGAGGCACATCACGGTATCGCGCCGTTCGTGTGTATAGCCGCCTTCGCCGTAAAGCACCGTTGAGCCTCGCGGCAGCTCTTCTGAAATGTAGTCAACAATTTGATTCGTCTCTTTGGCAACAATGAATACCAAGCGCCTTTTGTCAAAGGAGGAGATGACGTTGTCCATCGCCTGTCCCATGATGTAGCAGGCGACAAAGCCAAAGAGAACTTTTTCCAGCCCGACAATGCCCACCGAGGCGGATAAAATCAGCATATTGAGGTAGAAGGTGTATTTACCGATCTCCACGCCTAATTTTTTGCGCAGCACCGCCACCACAATATCCGTACCGCCTGAGGAGCCGCCGGTGCGGAATACCATTCCCAGCCCAACTCCTTTAATGAGACCGCCGGCGACAGCGACAAGGAAGGTGTCTGTGACGTATGGCACGTCAATATTGCTGAGAACTTGAAGCGTTAGAGAGAGCAGCACGGTGTTGTATATTGTCCAGGCGATAAATCGTTTGGAAAGCTGGCGACCGCCCCAGAGCAAAAGCACAGCGTTAATTATGAGGTTTGTCAGAGCCGGAGAGAATCCCATAGAGTATTTAAGTATCACGGCTATGCCGATGACGCCGATGTCGGGAAATTCGTAGGGCAAAGTAAAGCAGACTACTCCCAGAGAAAATATTATCACGCCCAACGTTGACATAATAAAAGTAGGAAGCTCATTACGCATAATAATTTGAGCTTTTTTTGACATAACTCTTAAATTACGGCTGGCTGACACTCAAAACACCTCATCTTTTAAAAATTTACAACATATGCAAAAGATAGCTCTATTCAGTAAATAATGCAAGTTGCTTTTCGTTTTGTAAATTTTGCATAGGGTATTTTAAAGTCCGGCAGACTTGAAGAAGAAAAGCGCCGTGGTGTGATATTTTCTTTCCCTAAGGCTTGACAGCGTTTTATTTTACTCAAAGATAGAGCTTCCCTCAAATGCGGGTATTTTTTCTTTCTCGCATTTGAGGGAAGCCCTCATTAGTGATATTTATTTTGCTGCCGTTTTGTCTTAGATATTCTTCCAGTGTTTAAAGCCGTTCCCCAAAACTTCGGAGGCTTCGGTGATAACCATGAAGGCCCTGGTATGGTTCTGTGCCAGATAGCGTTTGAGCTCCATCGTCTGACGCGGCGTCAGCAGGCACATAATCGTCGCGCGCTCATCTTTTGTATAGCCTCCGTGGCTGTCAAGCAAAGTGGAACCGCGGCTGAGTGAGTTGGAGATGAAGGAAACAATCTCTTCCTCATTTTTTTTCGTGCCGACAATAAAGACCAAACGTCTTTTGTCAAAGGAGGAGAGCACATTGTCCATCGTCTCCCCTTCCACATATCCGGAGACAAAGCCGAAAAGCAGCTTTTCCAGACCGACAATCCCGTAGGAGGCTCCGAGAATGCCTACATTGAGGTAGAAACTGTAGCGTCCGACTTCAATGCCAAAGCGTTTTCTCATCACCGCGACGATGATATCCGTGCCGCCCGAAGATGTGCCGCAGCGGAACATCATGCCGATTCCGATACCTTTAATGAGCCCTCCGGCCACAGAGACCAAAAACATGTCGGAGATCAGCGGTACGTCTACAATTGCCAGCAGCTCCAAAAAGAAGGAGAGCAAGAGCGTGTTGTAGATAGTCCAGAGCAGAAAACGCTTGGGAAGCTCTCTGCCGCCCCAGAGCATCAGCCCCACGTTGGCGATAATGTTGAAGAGCGCGGGCGAAAAGCCTATTGTATATTTCAGCAGCAGCGCTATACCCATCACTCCGGCGTCGGGGAAGTGGTAGGGCAAGGTGAACCATTGTACGCCGATTGCGTAGATTAAGACTCCGACTGACGACATCACAAAGGTGGAAAACTCATTCCTGCCCATAATATAGGCTTTCTTTGCAAGATGCCGCGTTCTGTGTTTCAGTTCCATAAAAATGCACCCCGTCATATAATTTTAAAAGCTCAATTATTAAATATAATTCTGACAGGGAGCATTAGCAACGGCTGTTTTACATAATCACAGAATAAAAACGCTTTTTTGCGCGATTATTTTTGTTTAAACATTTTTCCACAGTTTAAAACCATTGCCGAGAACTTCCGATGCTTCTGAAACCACCAGGAAGGAGCTGGGATAATTCATCGCCAAATGCCGCTTCAGCTCCATCGTCTGCCGCGGTGTCAGCAGGCACATCATCGTCGCGCGCTGCTCGTGTGTGTAGCCGCCCTTACTGTCAAACAGCGTCGCGCCCTTATTCAGCGTTGAAGAGATATATTCCAGTATCGCATCTTGGTTGCCAATTGGGGCAATGATAAATACCAGCCGCCTTTTATCAAAGGAAGAGAGCACGTTATCCATTGTCTGACCGGTGATATAGCAGGCCACCAAGCCGAAAAGCACCTTTTCCATCCCGACCACACCGGTGGCGGCACCGAGAATCACCATATTAATGTAGAAACTGTAGCGCCCCATCTCAATTCCCATCCGCTTACGCAAAATGGAAACAACGATATCCAGCCCCCCCGAAGAGCCGCCGGTGCGAAAGACCATTCCCAGCCCCACACCCTTTAAGATACCTCCCGCAACCGCCACCAGGAACATGTCGCTGATGTGCGGAAAGGCAATGCCGCTCATCGCCTCCAACAGTATGGTGAGTAAGAGAATGTTATATATCGTCCAGAAGACAAATCTTTTAGAAAGCTGCTTCGCGCCCCAAACAATCAAAGCCGCATTGATTACCAGGTTGACAACGGAGGGAGAGAAGCCCAGGGTGTATTTCAACAGCACGGAGATACCCATGACTCCGGCGTCAGGGAAGTGATATGGCAGCACAAAGCCGACCACGCCTACGGTATAAAGAGTTACACCAATAGTGCAAATGAAAAAAGTAGAGAATTCGTTGCGCGCTGTCAAAAGCATCTTATAAAAGAACCATTTTGCCCGCTGCTTATTCACCATTATTCAATCCTCCAATTTTAAATTTCGTTTGCATTAAGATAAGGTATAGTATCATATTAAAGCAATCGGCATTTACTGAACAGTCTCTAAACTATTAACTTTAAAAAGATTTCTTGATTTATTTCCAAAGCCGCAGCCGAATTAAAAAGATTAAATATCGTCTTTTTTCCGCTATTTAATGCGCCGCTCTGTGATAAAATATCGGAGAAAATTAAAATCAGGGAGGAATGTATCATGGCGTCACCGATGCAGGTAAGTTTAGAAGAAATAATTTCCATGCTGCTTCAGAGAGTGGAATCTCTCTCCGCTAATGATGAGAACAGCAAAACAAAATCAAATATCATCTACCGCGTGCTTTACAAAAAAGGTCTGCTGACCGAGGCCGACATTCTTGAATCCGTTAAAGACGAGTACCATATGCTGGCGGAGCTGGGCGTAATCCCCAGCGAACCCAAAGAAGAGATGTACACTACCATCACCGACGGCATTCTTCAGTGGATCAAAGGCGACGTCGAGGGCATCAAAAAGTCCATGGAAGATTATGAACGCAAACTCAAAGAGTACGCTCGCGAAGAAGCCGCGAAGAAGCCAAAGATCGAAGTAGCCAACGCCAACGTACTCAACCAGCTTGACGCCGCAGCGGCAAAAGGCGGCTCCAAACTCATCATCTAAGGCAACGCCGTAAATAGCAAGCCTTCAATCGTAACCGGCAGTAACAGGTGCTGCGGACCGTTGATTATAAAAGAGCCGAAACCGATGATTTAACGCGGTATGTGATTTTCGCAAAACTATGATTTGAGTAAATCACACCTAGTCTCTTCTTCAGCCGCATATCTTGTATGCCAAACAGGCAAGCGGCAATGAGGACTGGGCATATAATCAATGACCATCTAACTTTCACATCACGCACAAAGGTCAAATAACCATCAGCGGCAGCTCCGAGAGAGACTCGGGCTGCCGCGTTTCCGCATAAGGCAACGCTCTGCAAGTACCTTTTGGCAGCCCCTGTTGTCATTTAAAAAGACGCACTCTTTGAAAAATAATCCCCCCTCTTCTTCCGGCAACGTACACTTGCGCCTGCGATAAAACCTTTGCGTAAAACAAGCCGTCAAGGCTGTGTAATAATACTCTTTTTAATTTAGCCCCAAGAGATAGTCTTAAAAGGCGCATACGCGTCTTTTGGATTACTCGTATGAGAAAGGGTGATCGCCTTGGACAAGAGGGACAAAACAATGAAAAATCCCTTTATCATCGCACTGCTAATCAGTGTTTTTTTAATCGGCGGAGTGGTTGCGGCAAGCGAGATTTCTCACGCTGCGGCAAAGTCGGGAAGAATAACAAAAAAGGAGGCTTCCATAATGAATGGAACTATTAAAGATAAAACCTATGTTAAAAAAGATGGGATAGGGGTAATTTACCTGGCAGGAGGCTGTTTCTGGGGGCTTGAGAAGCTGATGGAGTCTCTGCCCGGCGTCACAGATGCGGTTAGCGGCTACGCCAACGGCAATCCTCAAATTATTCCCAACTACGAACTGGTCTGCCGCGGCACCAGCGGCTATAAAGAGACTGTGCGCGTAGAATACCGCGAGGACAAAATCAGCCTCGAAACAATCCTTTTTTCCTTCTTCAATGCCATTGACACCACCGCAAAAGACAGACAGGGCAACGACCGCGGCAGTCAGTACCAAAGCGGTGTCTACACGGCCGACAACAAGTCAGCGCAGATTGCCGCCCGTGTGGCGCAGGTGGAAAAAAAACGCAGCTACGGTTTTGCCGTGGAGATAGAACCTCTGACTGTTTTTCATGAAGCAGAAGATTACCACCAGGACTACCTCAAAAAAAACCCCCGCGGCTACTGCCACATCAGCAATGCGGAAATCAACGAAGCCGCCTCCGTGGTTGTTGACGCCGCCCCCTACAAACCTATGACAGAGGAGGAGATGCGCGCGAAACTCACACCGATGCAGTATAAGGTCACGCAAAAAGCCGCCACAGAACCTCCATTTGAAAACGAATTCTGGGACAAAGAGGATTCGGGGCTTTACGTTGACATCACAACGGGTGAACCGCTTTTTTCTTCAAAAGACAAATACCGCGGCTCCTGCGGCTGGCCCTCCTTCACCAAGCCGCTTGACGAAAACACCGTCCGTTACCTTGAGGACAGCACATTCGGAATGACAAGAACGGAGGTGCGCAGCCGCGCCGGCAATGCCCACTTAGGGCACGTTTTTGAAGGAGACCCGCAGTCGCCGAATGGCGTGAGGTTCTGCATCAACAGCGCCTCGCTCAAATTTATTCCATATGAAAAGATGGATGCAGCGGGATACGGAAAATATAAAAAGTATGTCAAGTAAAGGCGCGGGGAATATCCCGCGCATTTTTAAACCTTAAAAAATAAAATTAAAGACGGCGTCTCCCCCGCAAAAAACCAAATGCTGAGCAAAAATAATCCGCAGCACACCCTCTGCGCGGGATAGAAAAACCTGATATACTATCAAAAATCCGCGATCTTAGCGCCGCTAACTTCGCTGTACTATATTGGCAAAAATCCTCAAGTGTGCGGATAAATTCTACAACAGCAAAGGTTCTTTTACCCTGGCAGCTTTGCCCTACCCCTCCTTTTGCTCTATATTAAAAAACAAAGCAAAAGATTAAAAATACTTTGTAATAGCAGAATCGCACCTATCCAGAAATCATTTAAATATTTGCATCTTCTTTTAAGCAATTTGTGCAAATATTGATGAGCTCTATGCTTTTTTGCTCTTGCGCAGAACACAAAAATGGAATAACATATCCACTATTCCAAAACTCTGCATTGATTTATTAAATACAGAGTTAAGAATTGTGAGGTTTTGTGAATGAATATGTTAAAAATCCCATCACTGAAAATTGGAAAGCATACCCCGCTCTATCCGATCATTCAAGGTGGAATGGGAATAATGATATCAGGCCCCAAGCTCGCAGGGGCTGTGGCAGCCGCAGGCGGCATCGGCACAATAGCCTCAGTCGGTCTGGCTGTTGCCTCTTCTGATTACAATCCTAAAAAGATGTACTCGCAGAACGTGGTAATGCTGAAAAAATTTATCGCTGAAGCGAAAGCGGCGGCAAACGGCGGTGTCATCGCCGTCAACTGCATGTGCGCTCTCACCGATTATGATACCCTTGTGCGCGCCTCCTGCGAAGGCGGTGCGGACATAATCATTTCCGGTGCGGGGCTTCCCTTGCGCCTGCCTGAACTGACTCAGGACTATCCCGACACAGCACTTGTTCCAATCGTCAGCAGCGTCAAAGCGGCCAACATCATTATCAGCCGCTGGACAAAGCATTACAACAGACTCCCCGATGCCTTCGTCGTTGAAACCCCCAATTCAGCAGGCGGACACTTAGGCGCGCGCGATGCCGAACAAGCGATGGACCTCAGCCTGTCACTCTCAGAAGTAGTTCCTGCCTTGGCAGCTTATTTGAAAAAGCAGGGGCTGGACATTCCCATAATTTCCGCCGGCGGCATCTGGGATTCGCGCGATATGATGGACGCCTTCGCCATGGGGGCATCAGGCGTACAGATGGGCACAAGATTCGCCGCCACGGAAGAGGGCGACTCCGCAGAACGCTTTAAACAGGCCTATGTTGACGCCAAAGAAGAGGACGTCGTCATCATCAAAAGCCCCTGCGGACTCCCCGGACGCGCCATTCTCAACCCCTTTGTGGAAAGATATTTCGGCAATATGCTGGAAAAAACTTCCTGTAAAGCCAATTGCCTCTCCCACTGCCTTTGCAAGCTTAACGAGGGCACTTTCTGCATCGCCGATGCCCTAATCAGTGCCTACAAGGGCGACTGGGAAAACGGACTTTTCTTCTGCGGCACTAACGTCGCCAAAGTGAAATCCATCGTCAAGGTAAAAGACCTGATGAAAGAACTGATAGACGGCTGCATTACTCCGCCTCTGGCTGTAGGAGTGTAAAACATTTCAATAATTAAAAGCTGCCGCGGCCTCCGGTTTAGGAGGCCGCGTTTTTATTTCCTTGAATGCAGGTTCAAAATATTGCCATGTAAAAATATTTATTCTATAATAATCGCATGTCGCTGTTCAATAGTGATGAGCAGCAGGGAGTGTGACCAAATGGCAATTTTACGTGAAAAAACCAACCAGCTTGAATACCAAATTCTTAAGATGATGAAGAAATCAGAAACACCGCTTGGAGCCGGAGCTTTGGGTGAAATGCTGTTGGAGCATGATATTTCCATCAGCGAAGCAGGCATCGGCAGAGCTCTCCGCGGATTTCGCCAACAGGGTTTTCTTTTGAGAATCAGCTTTCAAGGACACGTTATCACTGATAAAGGTCTCGAAAGACTGAAAGAGCTGGAAGACGCCCGCACCTTCGGTGAAAATCTCGAATTGCTGCTACAGTCGGGACCGATGAAAGGGCACAGCATCGCCGACGTTTTAATTGCCCGCCGCGCATTGGAGAGAGAGGCTGCATTTCTGGCGGCCCAAAAAGCCACTGCGGATGATATCAAAAAACTGGAAAATATAATTCACGCTCAATACGAGGGAATGGAGAGAAACGAAAACTACGCCAACCTCTCAACCGCTTTCCATCGTGAGGTAATGAATATCGCCGCCGCACCGATATTGAAGAGTCTCTACGAACTTATCGGGCTTTCCGTGCAGTGGCAGGACTTCTTTATCGGCACTTTTAAAATGTACAACCAGCCGCTTAATGTCTCTCATGAAAAAGTCCTCGGTGCCATCCGCGAACATGACGCCAACAAAGCCGCACTTTTAATGGGCGAGCACCTCACAGACGTCATCAACAACGCCCGTAAACTCTGTTTTAAATAAGGCACATCTAAAAAATCCCGCAGCTTTGCCTTAACAGTGAAGTGACAAGAAACTGATTTGCCGCAAATAACGGTGTGCCCGTAAGGTCGCGCCGTTTTTTGTGTTTTCGGGCTTCTTTATCAGCAACTGGTTCGCATAGAGCGGGGATTTTCACTTCACCCAAGGAAGTTTTCGATAATTTGTATCTTCCGCTGCCGATGGGTGCTTAAATCCGCGTCGGCAGCGTCCCCGCAGTACCTCTTCCCGGATATAATGCACGATACAGCCGTGCTGCTCTACGGTGAATAGGCTAAATTGTGCGGAACAAAAAATCAAAATCTCTATGAATGGATTTTTCAAATCTCTCTTAATAAAATTGCTAAATCTCTCTTAATGAACTTTTAAAATCGCACTGAATGGCCTATTTTATATTTTAAGGTGAGGAGCATGAAAAAAAACAATTATCGCCCGCGCGTGGCTGACGAGCGGGTTGAAGAGTACCTATCCGCTTTTGGGGCAGTCTGCATAGAGGGGCCCAAGTGGTGCGGTAAGACATGGACTTCTTCTTATCACAGCAAAAGTAAAATCCTGATAGGTGACCCTGCCGGTAATTTTCAAAACAGAAAGCTTGCGGAGCTGCAGCCATCTCTTTTGTCGGCTAACAGCTGACACGCCTTTAATTGGTTACTTGTCGCCGCTTAGCCTATGTTGTGCGGATTTTATTGTATCGCTCTTACCAAGCGGCGACAGCGCCGTCGGTGCGCGGCTCGGTGGCTCCCGCCAAGGTGCCGTGCTCGGTGTTCCAGATAATCTCACCGCGCCCAAAGGAGATGGATTCCGGGTCCACCGTCACTTTGTGCCCCATGCGAATGAGCTTCTGCGCCAAGGCTGAGGGGAAGGCTTGTTCCACACTCACGTCACAGCCGCCTGTCCACTGCCAGCGCGGCGCATCCAGCGCCTGCTGCGGATTCATCATAAAGTCCACCGTGTTCATCACCGCCTGCACGTGACCCTGGGGCTGCATAAAGCCCCCCATGACGCCAAAGGGCCCTACCGGCAGCCCATCTTTGGTGAGAAATCCCGGAATAATGGTGTTGTATGGACGCTTGCCTGGTTCCAGCATGTTGGGGTGTCCCTCCTGCAAAGAGGCGCAGTGCCCGCGGTTGTTAAGCGACACGCCTGCACCGGGAATGACGATTCCCGAACCAAAACCCATGTAGTTGCTCTGTATCCAAGAGACCATATTGCCCTCGCCGTCTGCGGTGCAAAGGTAGACGGTGCCGCCGCTCAGAGGCGTTCCCGCCTGCCGCTCTTCTGCCGTGCCGCCGATGAGCGCACGGCGAGAAGCACCATACTCTTTGCTCAAGAGCCCCTCCACGGGAACATCAGCAAATCGTCTGTCAGCCACATAGCGATGCGCGTCGGCAAAGCCCATCTTCATCGCCTCAATCTGACGGTGGACAGTCAGAGGGTCAGTGCGATTTCCCGCAGCAAACCCGTCAAGAATAGAAAGCGCTACCAGCGCGGCGATGCCCTGCCCGTTGGGGGGAATCTCCCACACATCATAGCCGTGGTAATTCACCTTAATCGGAGAAACCCACTCCGGCTCTGCTTCTCCTAAGTCTGCGGCACTGAGGTATCCTCCTCCCGCCTTAGCGGCGGCGGCAATCATCTCCGCAACCGAACCTTGGTAAAAATCACGTCCGTTGCTTGCGGCAATCTTTTCCAAAGTGCGCGCGTGAGCTTCCGAACGCCAGATCTCGCCCGCTTGCGGCGCTCTTCCCTCCGGGGCGAAGGTCTCAAACCAATTTTTGAACTCCTCACCGCTTTGCGCACGGTATTTTTTGTATGCTCTGCCCCAGGATAAAGATTCCACCGCGCCAAGCGCATGTCCGTCACGTGCGTAAGAGACGGCTGGAGCAAGAACTTCCGCAAGCGACAGGCGTCCGTGACGGGCAACCGCCCCAGCCCAGGCAGCAGGCGCCATCGGCACAGTCACCGGCGCCCAGCCGTATGGCGGCATCGTTCCCTTGTCAGCCCAGCCCTGTTGGCGCGCTGTTTCCATCGAAAGGGCGCGCGGCACAGCTCCGCTGGCGTTCATTCCATGGAGGCGTCCGTCCTTCCAAATCAGTGCGAAAGCATCGCTGCCGATACCGTTTGATGTGGGCTCAACCACGGTAAGAGCCGCAGCTGTCGCCACCGCCGCATCGACGGCATTGCCGCCCCTTTTTAAAATTTCCAGACCCGCTTGAGCCGCCAGTGACTGAGAAGTGCAGACCATACCCTTTGAACCGTAAACGACCATTCTCTGCGACGGCAGAGGATAATAATTCGGGTCATAACACACCGTTTTTTTCATCGAGCGCAAGCCCCTTCCACAGCATTTTATTTATCTGTAAATTATCAAAACCAATAATATTATATCCTTGCAAAATAAAAAACGCGGCGAAAATCTCAAGATTAAGATTTTCGCCGCACAAAACACCTTTTTGAACTTGGCTATTTAACACCGTGATATTTCGCCGGCACCTTCACATTCGGCGTGCCCATATAGCCCCTGCCGAAAACGTAGGTATCCTGATAGACAAGAACCATCTTCTTGGTGGTGACGCCGGTGCCGTAGTCGGTGTAGTAGTTGGCGCTCCACTTTACTCCGGGGGTTGAGGCGGCATAGCTTTTCAGCAAGTCTTTTTTATTATTCAGTTTCGCTTTATTCTCCACAATGTCTTTGCCGAGATAGACTAAAGCCAAAGTGTTGGCATAACCGTGCGAGTATGCCCATGTTCCCATTCTGCCTGCTCCGCCCGCTTTGATAACCGCTTTTTCCACCTTCTTCAAAATCGCCGGCCAGTCACCCGCTTCTTTGGAAAGGTCAATGTTAAAAGCTCCGGGGTATCCCACTATCGGAGACGCGCTGGTGGCTTCCACATAGTAGCCGCCGAATTTGGCAAGCTGGCGCAAAAGCGGCTCGTGCAAAGAGGAATTGGTGGTGAAAAAGGCGGTGTCCTTGCCGTACTTTTTAACCCAGGCGGGGACTTTTTCCAACATAAACTGCTGCGCGCCCGCCACACCTACGTCACTCGTGGGGTCGGGAGCCGTCTCAAAAATATACTTCATTCCCAAGTCTTTGCAGGCCTGCTGCATGATAGCAGCACGGCGGGAGATGCTCTCATAGCTCATGTGGCGCGGAAAGGAAATGTGCACAAACTTCTTGGCGCCCATCTTTTTCGCTGTGTGAACAATAAGATACCCCCTGCTGATAAAGTCTTCAATGACGGACATATCCGCTACGCTGGAAATAACATTGGGGTCTTCCTGAGGCTCTCCCGCAAGGCAGATAATATCGGGACGCTTTTCTTTGACCCTTCTGAAACCCTCTGTAGTTCCGGGAATAGCCTGATTGACAATAATGACCTTCATCAGCGGGTCATCGGCGAACCCTACTATCTGACCGATTGTCGTCTCCATCTCGGACATAAAATTATCGGGATATGTCACATGTTTAATCATGCCGCCGTTCGTGACATCGCCGAACTTTTTCACCGCCTGCTCCGCGCCCCTCAGCTCATCTTCGCTCTGAGAGACAGTGCCTGTCATAATGCCGATATGAAATGCGGCAGCCGCTTCCCCAGCAGCGGTAACGCCGAAAGCAGCTAAAGAAACAATCAGCATTACCAAAACCAACTTCACAAAATACCTGGTATTTTGCATGTGAATCACTCCTTTTATTTTAATAAAAAAATAAATCCCCATAAGTTTACAAAAAAAACAAAGGTTCACATGAAATCTAGCTGTTATAAATTTATTATTTTTCATAAGTTTATTTAATCTGGGAAGATTACCCTAAATTTAGAAATATGTCAAATACAATGACTTTCTTAGTGACTTTATAAAATCCCTTATATATGCTATTTTAAAAAAAGGCGCGCCCATGTAGGGAATAAAGTTTTTTGACGCTATCGGCAGCGCTGCGGGACAAATGCTATTTTGGAGGAGAATACGATGCAAAATTTCGCGGCGATTTTTATATCTTTTTGCAAAACCGGCTCCGTCGCTTACGGCGGCGGCCCCTCGATGATACCGCTGCTCAAAGCGGAAGTTGTAGAACGCAAAAAGTGGATGGAACTTGAAGATTTTATGGACGCTCTGGCAATAGCCAACGCTCTTCCCGGGCCGGTAATCACCAAAATGTCAGCGGTCGTCGGCTACTACAAAGGAGGCTGGTGCGGAGCGCTAGCTGCGGTACTTGGTATTGCTCTGCCCTCCGCACTCTTGATGCTGCTGCTTTTGAGCGCGGTGATGCTTGTGAAAGACAACCCCCTGATAGTCAGCATGCTCAAAGGTTTAAGGCCGGTGGTGGTGGCAATGCTGGCCTACGCCTCATATGACATGGCTCCCAGCGCGCTCAAAGAAAAAAAGACCTGGTGCATATTTATCGCCGCACTCGCTTTGATGGTCTTTACACCTCTGCACCCGGCACTCATAGTCATCTTGGGAGCCGCTGTGGGCATAGCTTTGAAGCTGTAAGGAGGATATGACAGTGAATATCGCAGATCTGGTTATCTCCTTCGCCAAGGTCGGCTGCGTCGGCTACGGCGGCGGCCCTTCCATGGTGCCGCTCTTCAAAAAAGAAATTGTCGAAGTCTACCACTGGATGGACCCGCAGCAGTTTATGGACCTTCTCGCCATCGGCAACGCCCTGCCCGGCCCAATCGCCACCAAAATCTCCGCCGCCACCGGCTACGTCGTCTCCGGCCCGGCAGGCAGCTTACTTGCCATGCTCGCTAATGTAGCCCCTAGTATTATTGCCTTGATCTTCTTAATGCGTTTCGTCAACATCGTCAAAGCCAATCCTCGTGTAGCAAGCATGCTCAAAGGTCTAAGGCCGATAGTGGTTGCCATGCTCGCCTACGCTGCCTACGACCTCTCCTTTGGCAGCCTGACTGGCGCCGCCACATATATCATCGGTGCTGCCGCCATGCTGCTGCTTGTAAAGACAAAAATCCACCCGGCACTGCTCATCATCGCCGGCGCACTAAGCGGCGTAATACTGCAACTGTAACAACCGCATATTCCAACACCGCCGCACTGACGCAACTATTCAGCGCAGCCGTGCGCCTTGCGCTTGTTCTTTTCCTGATACCATTTGTCTTTGTCTACAATCCGGCACTGCTGGGAATCGGCAGTCTGCCTTCCATCGCCTGGGTCTTTTTCACCTGCTCTGCGGGCATTGTCGGACTGGGCATAGGCATTATCGGATACTGGCGTATGAATCTCTCTAAGCCGATAAGAGCCGCATTTATTATCGCCGCTCTGCTGCTGATAATTCCGGAGACCATTACGGACATCATCGGACTGGGAAGCCTTTTGCTGCTGATGTTCTTTGTTTTTAAAAAATCAAAGTCCGCAGCCCTGTCGGCTTAGACAAAGCTAAAAGAAACGGCTCCCCCGCAGCCGGCAATGCCGGTTCGAGCGGAGGAGCCGTTGTTTGTCTGTCTGCGCTTAGGTGACGATGCGCCTTTGTCTGGGCTGCAAAAGGTTATGCGTTGGTTTTTTCCGCAAACAGCTCTTTGATAAAAGTTTCGGCTTTTTGGGCGAGCGGCTCTGCTGTGAGACGACCGTTTTGCATTACCTTAACGCCGCCTACGTAGAGTTCGTTTAAGCGTCCCTCTTTGTATACTTGGAAGTCCGCAGCCGCACCTTTGGTGAGAGTGCCTACTTTTACTCCCGCCATCTCAAATGGGGCGGAGAGTTTTTCCATGTCCTCTTTGGCAAGAGAGTGCGTGCGTACCAGCCACTCTCTTTCGTTTTTAATTGAGAGGTCGTCGTTGCTGGCCTCACCATCGGTGCCCACGTAAAGAGGTATTTCCATTGCAAGGTATTTTTTAACGTCGGCACGCCCCGCTTTGACACGGTCGTTCATTCTGCCGTCCATAACTACAGCCATGCCGTGCTCTTTGATGAGCTCTTTTTCATGGTCACTCGTCCAGACGCAGTCTGAGAGCACCATGTGGTCGAGGCGGGATATTTTGCCTTGCGCCATAAGGTCTGCCAGAACTTCTACCGGTCTTTTGCCAAATTGTGCAAGGCAGAGTTTAACATCTCCTTCGTCTTCTGAGAGGTGGAATTGGATTTTGCGGTGATGTTCAGCTCCAAGGTTGGTGCCTTTAACTATCGCCTCGATGGTGTTGGCGTGAAAGCTGTGGAGCGCCGGGGCTATTTTTACCGTGGCGCACTCTTCGGAGAGCAGTTCGAGGAAGTTTTTTTCCGCTTCTTCGGGGCTTTCAAAGTATGAACGCTGAGAGTCTTGTTTT
>RRZU010722335.1_pt1 | contig 29345 bp, 20 predicted proteins | sample 2165561 | NCBI WGS metagenome assembly RRZU01 (sample SAMN10456909, study PRJNA506462) | wastewater metagenome | isolation source: wastewater sludge | place: USA: Moscow, Idaho | reverse complement strand
GCCATAATCTACTGCTAATATCTTCACAAAATCGCCATTCCTTTCATTGAACGCGCTGGATGCCTGCAAAACGCGGGCGTAATGATCCCGTTTTTACTCAATGGGCTTCATTGTGGGGAACAAAAGCACGTCGCGTATCGAGGCCGAATCTGTTAAAAGCATCACCAAACGGTCCAGCCCGAAGCCGAGGCCGCCTGTGGGCGCAAGCCCATATTCAAGCGCCGTGATATAATCCTCGTCCACCATTGCGCCGGAATTTGGCTCTTGCTGCTTTTTGATGGCCACCTGCTGCTCAAAGCGCGCCTTTTGGTCAATCGGGTCATTCAGCTCGCTGAACGCGTTGCCAAATTCACACGCGTTGATAAAATATTCAAAGCGCTCGGTAAACGCGGGGTTTTGCGGAATGCGCTTTGCAAGGGGGCTGTTTTCCACAGGATAATCGTAAATAAAGGTGGGCTGCACCAAATTTTCTTCTACAAAGGCGTCAAAAAACTCCACCAGCACGGTGCCCTTTGTGGCGTTATCGGGCACTTTTACGCCCTTTTCTTTTGCGCATGCGCGCGCGGCTTCGTCTGATTGCCAATCGGCGTAATCGCAGCCGGAATATTTTTTCACGGCCTCGGCCATCGTCATGCGCTCCCAGTGGCCCATGTCGATTTCCTTGCCTTGATACAGTATTTTTGTGCCGCCGCAGATTTTCTCTGCCAGCATCGTGTACAATTCCTGCACCAAATCCATCATGCCTTTATAATCGGTATAGGCTTGATACAATTCAATCGTTGTAAATTCGGGGTTATGGCGCGTGTCCATGCCTTCGTTGCGGAAAATGCGCCCCACTTCATATACGCGGTCAATCCCGCCGACAATCAGGCGCTTTAAGCAAAGCTCGGTTTCGATGCGCAGATACATATCCATATCCAACGTGTTATGATGCGTTACAAACGGACGCGCGGCAGCGCCGATTTCCAGCGGCAGCAAAATGGGGGTGTCCACCTCCAAAAAGCCTTTTTCGTCCAAATAATTGCGAATTTCTTTTAAAATGCGGCTGCGCTTAATAAAGGTGTCTTTTACTTGCGGATTTACAATCAAATCCACATAGCGCTGGCGATAGCGCGTTTCTTGGTCTTTCAGGCCATGAAATTTTTCCGGCAGCGGCAAAAGGCTTTTCGCCAATAACACAAGCTCGGTGCATTTAACCGAAATTTCGCCCATATGCGTGCGAAACACTTCGCCGCGCACGCCGATGATATCGCCGATATCCATTTTCTTAAATGCGGCATACGCCTCTTCGCCCAGCATGTCGCGGCGCACATATAATTGCAAATTGCCGCTTTTATCGCGCAGGTCAGCAAAGCTGGCCTTGCCCATGATGCGCTTAGACATCATGCGCCCCGCCATGTATACGATGCGCCCGGCCTCGCCCTCCGGCACGTCGGTAAAGCTTTCTTTAATTTCAGCGGCAAAGCTGTCTTGTGGGTATTTGGTTATGGCAAACGGGTCTGCCCCTGCTTCCTGCAAGGTTTTTAATTTATCACGGCGAATCGCCACCAGCTCGCTGTAAGCGGCCTCGCTCAATTCCTCTACCGCGTCCTCAATCTTGTCCTTTACCGCTTCCGCGATTCTTTCCAGCTTTTCGTCCATGACATCCTCCAAAGATTATAATATGTTTTATTGTAACACAAAAACAGGTGCTTTGTGCACCTGTTTTTATAAAAATATAAAAATTCAGCAAAAGTGTGGGATAATTACAGCTTTGTGCGGCCGATTTCCAGCACGGTGTATTGAATCTGCGTGCCGTTTGGCAATGTGATGTCCACAACGTCATTGGGCTTTTTGCCCATCAGCGCCGCGCCCACAGGCGATTCATTCGAGATTTTGCCGTCAAGTGGGTTTGCCTCTGTGGAGCCGGTGATATTGTATTCCTCCACTTCGCCGTCCTCGTCCTTGATTTTCACATAGCTGCCAATTTGCACGGTTTCGCCCGTTAATTCATCTTCGTCCAGCACACGTGCATATTTCAACGTTTTTTCAAGCTCCACGATGCGGCTTTCCACGAACCCCTGCTCGTTTTTTGCTTCGTCGTACTCGCTGTTTTCCGACAAATCGCCGTATCCGCGCGCCACCTTTATTTTTTCTGCCACTTCTTTGCGCTTTACGGTTTTCAGCTCTTCCAGCTCGTCCTCCAGCGCACGTAATCCGGCATACGTCATTACAATTTCCTTGTTGTTCAAGTTGATCGTCTCCTTTACCGTTCCTCTGCCAAATCTTGGCCGAGGCATACAATAGCTTGTATTATATAATAGTTCCATATGCCTGTCAAGAGAAGAAATTATTTTTATACAATTTGACAATTTCTATGCCTTCTCTTCGTTCATACAGCCAATTATACGCGAAAATCTCGCGTATTAGAACAGGCAACACATCGTTTGCGTAAAAAAAGTGCAATGCAGGGGCGATAACGCCCCCGCATTGTATAGTGATAGTATAACAAAAGCGCTTTGCCTTATTCGTCGTCCTGCTTCATCACAATGTATTTTTTGGCTTCTTCAATTACCTTTGCTTCCAGCATTTGCGGCAATGTTTCGTAGCGCACAAAGCGGAACGTGTAGCTGCCGCGCCCTTGCGTCAGCTGGCGCAAATAGGTGGTAAAATCATGCATTTCGCTAACAGGCACTTCCGCGTCTACCAGCTGGCCGCCCTCGTCATCGGGGTTCATGCCTAAAACGCGCCCGCGCCGCTTTGTTACTTCGCCCATGATGTCGCCTGTATTATCGGCAGGGATTTTGGCGCATAAGGTGCCGATAGGCTCGAGCAGTGTGGGGCCTGCCTCTGGCAGTGCGGTGCGATAGGCAATTTTGGCTGCCATTTTGAACGCCATTTCCGAGGAATCTACAGGATGATAGCTGCCATCCAGCAGCGTGGCCTTTAAGCCCACCACAGGATACCCTGCCAGCACACCGTGCTGCACGGCCTCTTGCAGGCCTTTTTCTACCGCGGGGAAGAAATTGCGCGGCACGCTGCCGCCAAACACCTTTTCTTCAAATACCAAATCCGTTGCGTCGCACGGCTCAAACTCGATCCACACATCGCCAAACTGGCCATGCCCGCCCGTTTGCTTTTTGTGTCGGCCTTGCGCCTTGCATTTTTTGCGAATGGATTCGCGATAGGCAACGCGCGGCTGTGTTAATTCAATTTCTACGCCAAATTTTGATTTCAGCTTTGCGCACACCACGTCTAAATGCTGCTCGCCAAGCCCGCCGATAATCTGCTGCACAGTTTCGGAATTGACGGTGTAGGTTAAAGTGCGGTCCTCCTCCATCAAGCGTGCAAGCGAGGACGAAATTTTGCTTTCATCGCCCTTTTGCTTTAATTTAATGGCCATTTGCAAAGAGGCCGTGGGGAACGGCTGCTCAGGCAAATTGACAACGCGCGAGGGCGCGCACAGCGTGTCGCCCGTAAGCGCCGTAGGCAGCTTTGTGATGGCAGCGATATCGCCCGCGCCGATGGCGCTGATGTCGGCTTGCTTTTTGCCGCGCACAAGCAGCAGCTTGCCAATGCGCTCCGTGTCGCCGGTGCGCGCGTTTACAAGCGGTGTGTCGGCTTTAATTTCGCCCGCAATCACCTTAACGTAGCTTAGTTTTCCCACAAAGGGATCCGCCACGGTTTTAAACACAAACGCGCATACAGGCGCGTTTGGCGTGCATTCAATTTCCACCTCTGTGCCCTGCGCATTTTTTGCGATACAGCCCGCGCCGCGCGCAGCCGACGGCAAAAGCTTTTTCATGTACGTCAGCACCGTGTCTACTGCCGCAAGCGACGTAGACGAGCCGCAAAGCACGGGCGTGATAGCGCCTGTTTTTACGCCCATGCGCACGCCCTCGGTTAATTCCTCCTGCGTAAACGCCTCGCCCTCGAAAAATTTTTCCATCAGCGCTTCGTCTGTTTCGGCAACCGCCTCGCTCATGGCGGCAATTAGGCCATCCAGGCGGTGCCCGTAGTTGGGCATGGGCACTTCGCGCGCCTCGCCGCCCACATAGCTAAACGCCTTCATGGTAATTAAATTCACAAAAATGCGCCCGCCCGCCTGCTCTACAGGCACAATTACAGGGCAAATAGAAGGGCCAAACTTGGTTTTTAAATCCTCAAATACTTTGTAAAAATCGGCGTTTTCCACATCCAGCTTAGACACATAAATCATGCGGCTTTTGCCGTTTTTGCGCGCTAGGTCATAGGCCTTTTCTACGCCCACCTGCAAGCCGTCGCGCGCAGAAACCACCATCAGCACGCTTTCTGCCGCGCGAATGCCCTCATAAAGCCCCAGCTCGAAATCAAAAAGACCCGGAACGTCAATCAAATTTATTTTTACGCCATCGTGCTCCACAGGCGCAAGCGCCATGCCAAGCGACGCCTTGCGGCGAATTTCCTCGGGATCGTAATCGCACACAGTGTTGCCATCCTCGATACGGCCTTGTCTGTCGGTGGTTTTTGTCAGAAACAGCAGCGCTTCGGCAAGGGTTGTTTTACCCGCCCCACCGTGGCCCGCAATCAACACATTGCGGATATGGTCGTTTGCATAGTTCATCAAAATTACCTTCTTTCACGAAGCGCGAATGCGCTCCGACAAGTCAAGGCGGCGGGTAAAAAAAGAAAGGTTGCCGATATCCGTCACCTTACACAAAATAATACCACATATTTATTATTTTTTAAAGACATTGCGGAAAGAAAAGCTTTTTATCTGTGTACAAGATTCCGAAAAAAGATTGTATACTTTGCCTAAATTGCATCCATCGCCGCTATAAAACGGCCACGCGCGTGCGTTTGCGGGTTTCTGGCCTTTCCCAATACGCCGTATTATGCTATACTGATAGCAAAAAGACGCAATAAAACGATGGCGTACAAAACGCGCTTATCGCCCAATTTTGCAAATTGCACGCTAAAACGTGCACATATGCAAACAACAAACGCAGGCATGCGCACGAAAGGAGGGATTTACAATGCCAAAAATCAGCAATGACTGGCTTTGCGAGATAGGCGGCGAATTTGAAAAGCCGTATTATCTAGCGCTGCGGCAATTTTTGCGCCAAGAATATCAAACCCACACGGTTTACCCCGCGATGGATGATATTTTTAACGCATTTCACAGCACGCCTTACAGCAGCGTAAAAGTGCTGCTTTTAGGGCAAGACCCTTACCATAATGAAAACCAAGCGGTTGGGGCAAGCTTTTCGGTGCCGCCCACGCAAGCCGTGCTGCCGCCATCGCTTGTGAACATCTTTAAGGAGCTGCAAGCCGACCTCGGCTGTGCAGCACCACCTAACGGCTGCTTACAAAAATGGTCTAATCAGGGCGTACTTTTATTAAACACCGTGCTAACCGTGCGCGCACATGCGGCAAATTCCCACGCGGGGCGCGGCTGGGAGCAATTTACCGACGCGGTTATAGAAGCTGTAAACCGTAAGGATGCGCCTGTTGTGTGCATCTTATGGGGGCGCCCCGCGCAAACGAAGCGCCCCATGCTAACAAACCCGCGGCATTTGGTGCTGTGTGCGCCGCACCCAAGCCCGCTTTCTGCCTATCGCGGGTTTTTTGGCAGCTGCCCGTTTTCACAAACGAATGCATTTTTAACCGCGCATGGCGAAGCGCCGATTGATTGGCAGCTTTGATACAAAACAGGGCGGGCAGGCAAATCTGCCGCGCACTGGCGCAAAACGATAAAAAGCGAATTTTTCAAACACATGTATCATATTTGCCGCATTTGTGGGCAATATGATGAAGACGACCATTGATTTGACAAGGAGAATATGCTATGAACGACACCGAAATGCTGCGTATAATTAAAGACACCTATCTATACGGATACCCCATTGTGGGGATGTACGAACTGCTGCATGCACAGGTGATGGATGCAAACACCAAAACCAGCGCGCTAAACGAATTTGCGCATACCGCCGAGGTGGCCTCGCCCAAAACATCGTTTATCCCCGCGCCCAATAACGACACCTCTTATTCGCGCGCATGGCTTGATTTAACCGGTGCGCCGGTGATCATTGCCGTGCCGGACACGGATGACCGCTATTACTCCATCCAGCTTTTAAACCTTTTTAGCGAAACCATAATCAATGTGGGCAGGCGCACCACAGGCACACAGGCTGCAAAATTTGCCATTGTAGGGCCAAATTGGGATGGCGAGTTGCCAAACGATGCGCAGATTATTCGCTGCGACACCCCGTTTGCGCTGGCTTTTTTGCGCATTTTGATTAACGGCCCGCAAGACATTGCCGCCGTTCGGGAAATCCAAAGCAAGATTGTGATACAAGCGCCGCCCGCTGCGGGCGTAAACGGCCTTGTGCCCTATAAAAACGCCACTAAGGCCGAATTTTTTGAAACGCTGCACGCCGTTTTATCGCTTACACCCGTGCAAAAGGGCGAAGAGGTTTATTTGGCCAACTGCGAGCTGTGCCTGCACGCCCCAATGGCTTTGCTGGAGCAAGGCTGTGCCGAAGCCCTTGCCGACATTGAAAAAGGCGGCACCACCTTTGGCGAGGCATGCAATTTTTGGCGCATTGCCCGCAAGGGTATTGGCAATTACGGGCAAGACTATCTGCAAAGAGCCGTGGTTTGGCATAAAGGGGCGCTGGCCAATCAGCCCGAAGAATCGCTGTATCCCAGCACCTTTCAAGACAGCACCGGCGCGCTTTTAGACGGCACGCAGTGCTACACCCTAACGTTTGCCAAAGGGCAGCTGCCGCCGGTAAGCCAGTTTTGGTCGCTGACGCTATATATTTTTGACAATGCGTTTTTATACGATAACGAAATTGACCGCTATTCCATTGGCGATCGCACAAACGGGCTTTCGTATGACGAGGACGGGTCGCTTACCATTTATTTGCAAAACAAAGCCCCGCAATCTGCACAAAAAAAGGCCAATTGGATGCCCGTGCCCACCGAGCGCTTTTTTATTGTGTTGCGCTTATATGGCCCCAGCGAAGCGGTTGTGCGCGGCGATTGGCAGCCCCCCGCCGTGCAAAAAAGCGCTGATTGCTAAAGGAGGAACGCTATGTCAAAAGCAAAATCGTTTCATTACGGCTGGATTATTGTAATTGCCCTATCCCTGATACGCGGCATCGCAGGCCCCGCGCTAAACGGCTCTTCGGGTTTATTTTTAACCCCTGTTTCCGAAGAAATTGGCGTGGGCATCGGCCAGCTTTCTTTATATTTAAGCATCTCGTCTGTTGCAACGATGCTGTTTCTGCCCATTGCGGGCAATTTGATCAATCAATACAGCGTAAAAACCATTGTCATTTTGGGCGTTGCGCTACAGGCGCTTTCGTTTGCGGGGCTTGGGTTTATGCATTCGGTGTGGGGCTGGTATATCCTGTCGGTGCCGCTTGCGATGGGCGCTGTGCTGCTGGTAAACCTGCTGGGGCCTGTGCTGATTAATCGCTGGTTTGTGAGCAAAAAGGGCTTTGTGATGGGCATTATGATGACAATCACCAGCTTATTGGGCGCTGTTTTTCAGCCGCTTTTAACAGGCCTGATTGCCAATACCGGCTGGCGAAACACCTATCGCGTATTTGGCATTGCCGCTTTTGTTTGCGTGATTGCCATTGCGCTACTCTTTTTAAAAGACAAGCCCGCCGATAAAAACCTAAAGCCTTATGGCAGCGGCGAAGCCAAAGACCCTGCATCCGATGGCGCACCTGCACAAAATATTGGCGTTGCCGCAAAAACAGCCACAAAATCCTCGGCATTTTATCTGCTTTTGCTGTTTATGGTGTGCTTTACGGGCTTTGTGGTTTTTTCGCAGCACATCCCCACGTTTGGCACAAACAGCGGCCTTAGCGCACAAAATATCGGCACTGCCCTGTCGCTTTCGATGATTGGCTCGGCAGTTGGCTCCATTTTAATTGGCATTTTTAGCGATAAAGTGGGCATCATCCCCACCACCCTTTTTGTACTGGGTGTGGGCGCTGTGGCCATTTGCCTGTTTTTGTTTGGCGGCAGCGGCTTTATTTTATTTGCCGTGGCCACGTTTTTGCACGGATTGGCCACATCGGCCATCGGCGTAGTGGCGCCGCTTTTAACGTCTGGCTTTTTTGGCTCTAAAGATTACGAAAAGCTGTTCTCTCTTGTAATGACGGGCTCGCCGCTGGCTTCTATTGTGCTTTTGCCCACCTACGGCTTTATTTATGACCGCATGGCCAGCTATCGCATTGTTTTGCTGTTTATCTTGGCTTTGTTGGCGATAGGTGCCATCAGCCTGCTGCTGGGCTTTAAAAGCAGCAAAAAGCTGCCTAGAGAAAACGCGCAGCACTAAGCTTATGCACATGTTTGCAAAAAAGGGCGCCCAATGGGCGCCCTTTTTGCGTTTACTATATAGGAACACGAAATTATAACGTCGTCACTGGTACGTCTAGGATTTCTTGCGTGTCCACGCTGTCTAATAGGCACATCGTTTGCCCGTCCGTCCATTTCACCCAAGAGGCCGAAACCCGAATGCACTTGCCCAGCTTTGGATTATCCATGCGCATTGCATAATGGTTCAGATTTTTTTCTTGCAGGGCTTGCATGGGGCAGCCTTTACAGGGTTTGTCCTGCCCGCGTATCACCTGATAGCACAAGCTGCCGATTTTTGCTTCAGGTAAAACCGTTAAGGTTTTTTCATTGAGAAATAGGATTTCATATGTATTGGGATTCACCACATAGGCATACGAGTCCATCGCGTTGATAATGGATAAGCCCATTTGTTTTTCCGCATACAGCTTTTCTTCCACGCGCATGCCCAAAACAAACACGCCCAAAATATGCGCAATGTTTTGCAAAACGGCGGTTTCCTTTTTGCGCAATGGGCGAATGCGTCTGCATTCATCAAAGCCCACAAAGCCTTTAAATGCATCCCCCTGTGTGATAGAAAATTGCAGCATGCTGATGATGCCCTGCGCCTCGGCAAAGCCTTTCAGCGGCTCTTGCAGCTTACTTGCATCGGGCACAAAATAAACGCCTTTTGCTGAAAAACAGCTCTCGCAGTTGGTGATATGCTCGTTTAACACATCTTGAAAATTTTCGATTTGCGGCTCTATGCCTCGATTACACCATTCAAACGTGTTTTTTAAGCGTCCGTCAGCGTCTTGCTTTTCAAAAACATATGCGCGGCTTACGTCATAATGCGCGCCCACAAGCTCCAGCACTGCGTTAATGGCGGCCGGCTTATCGGCGGATTCATATAAAATGCGAAACACGTATTCGGCAATATTTTCTTCAAACGTTTTATGCTCAAAAAAGTCATCCGGCTTTACTTCTTTCACTTCAGAGGACATCATGCGGATAGTATCTTGGTATATCGTATAGCTGTTTCGGCCGCCGTTTTTGGAAACATATAGCGCCGCATCGGACTTTTTATATAATTGCGCAAAGGTTTTTCCGTGCTCGTTATATAGCGCAATGCCGATGCTGGCGGAGATGCCGCGCGTTGTGCCTTCTTGTGCAAAGCGCATGGCCAGCTTGTCGATAATTTCCTGTGCTTTGATAAATACGGTTTTTTTATTGCTGATATTTTTCATCAGTGCAATAAATTCATCGCCGCCTACGCGCCCTAAGATATCGATATCACGGAATAAATCGCGGATTTTTGAGGCAGTTTGCGAGATAACCGCATCGCCAAACGCATGCCCAAACGTATCATTTACTTGCTTAAAATGGTCAATATCAATGATAAAAAACGCGTGTCTGCCGGCTTTGCCCTCGCCGGTAGATAAAAAATCGGTAATGTGTTTTTCGGTAGCGGTTTTGTTATACAGCGCGGTCAATGCGTCGTGCTCCGCTTGATACAGTAGCGCCAGTTCTCTTGTTTTTTCTTCGTCAATGTTTTCCACATACGAATATCCAATTAAATCGCCGGTTTGCACGTCTTCAAACAAATGGAAATTATTGCAGCGCACCCAAATATATTCGCCATCCACATGCGGCCTGCGATAATCGCACGAAATTTCGCTTTTGCCGCTTGCGTAAGCGTCCAAAATATTTTGCCGTAAATAACATTGGCTAAACTGCGCAACATCGTCGGGGTGTAGCGCGCTTTGCATAAACGATTCAATCATATCCGAATACACATCGCTTTGCGCAACGCCAAAGCGCTCGCCCCATTTTTCATGGCCGGAAATAAAATGGTTTTTCGTTATATTCACCGCATACACCGTGGCAGCTTTACCAATCATCGCTTCGTAAAATCGGCGTTCTTCGTCCGATTTCAGCTGTTTGATTTTGATATCATGGATATCGGATATGTAGCATCGAATGCTGATATCTCCGGTAACGGCATCCTTGATAATATTAATGTTTTTTCTGTGCCAGCGGCTCGATTTATCATCGGCTTTTTTGCGATATTCCAAAACAATGCGCTTTGTGCCGCTTTCATAAGCGGCAATCAGCTTGCCCCTGTTCAGCGCTTAGCAAGCCTGCTCTTCGTCCTCCGGCATGATAACGTGCTTGCAAAAAAAGCGCGTCAAGTCATCCAGTGTAACAATATCGTTTACCCCGGCCAATTGTGCCCATTCGGTATTAAACCGCACAATTTTATTTTGCGTTACATTGGCCTCGTAAATAAAGTTTTGGCTGTCGGCCATGATGCTGGAAAACTCTTTTTCGCGCTCTAATTGGCGAATATGTGTTACATTTTTGCGCACACCCACCGCGCGAATCGGGTTGCCCGCATCGTCAAACACGTTTACTAAATTTAGCTCAAATTCGTGCATTTTCCCGTCTGCATCTCTTGTGTTGATAAAGCAGGAGGCTGTTTTTTCGCCGCTTTCAATTTTTTGATACATAGCAAGATAAACATCTGCGTATTCCGGCAAAATAAACTGGTTTCGCACAAAGGTTTCGGGGCCGTTTGGCACCACGGTGCCAATGCCGTAAAAGGCTGCTTCCTTTTCCCGAAACAGCAATTCTTTCGTACGCACGTTGTATTCAAACATCGTTATGTCCGAATACCGCATGGCCACTTCGTATTGCTTTTTGGTAATTTTTAAATCCTCTTCTGTCTTTTTTAATGCGGTGATATCCGTAATGGTGCATTGCACCGCTTTACTGTTTGCAGGCCCGTCAATTAAAAGGCCCTTATCCAGCACCCATAAGATGTTGCCGTTTTTGTGCCGCATGCGATAGGTAACACTAAACTGATTTTGCGTTTGCAGCTGCTGTGCAATTTGCGTTTTCACCGCCGCAACATCTGCGGGCAGCATCAAAGCCGTATGTGCGTTGCTGCACATCATGCGAATTTCTGCCATCGTATAACCCACAAGGTCCAAAAAACCCTTGTTTGCATATAAAAGCGTGAACGCCTCGTCATAATTGCAAATTTCCACGCCGCCAAACACGTTTTCAATCAAAATAGCCGGATTGTCGTTTTGAAAAATGTCCATGCAATCCTCCCCCTTTCGCCAATTTGCAACATTTATATTGAGATGAGCGCTTCAAAATCTTTGGCCTGTATCGGACGCGAATAATAATAGCCTTGCACGATATCGCAATCCGTTGCCTTTAAAAATGCAATTTGGTCTATCGTTTCTATGCCTTCAGCCACGGTTTTCAAGCCCAGCTTCACTACGTCGATGGGCAAATCCTTTAACGTGCCCAGCGACGAATAGCCACACCCAAAATCGTCAATGGCGATGCGGATGCCGAGGCTGCGGATTCTTCGCATCATGCTTTTCATGTTTTCTGTGTCTGCATATACCGCGCTTTCCGTTAGCTCAAATTCCAATTGTTCCGGATTAATCTGATATTCTTCCATGATTTTCAGCAGCTTTTGCGGCAGATGATTATCCGAAATATGCACGCGCGAAATATTCACGGATATCGGCAGCTCTTGCATATTGCCATGTGCGCGCCATTTCGACAAGAGAAAACACACCTGTTCAAACACATATAAGTCCAATTGACGGATAAATCCGTTCTTTTCAAACAGGGGGATAAAATCGTTTGGCGGAATCAACGTACCGTCGGGTTTTTGCCAGCGCACAAGCGCTTCCGCGCCGATTACGCGCTCGGTTTTAACACTGTATTTTGGCTGCAAATACACCGCAAATTCATGCGCCTTCAGCGCCTCGTGCATCGCATTTTCAATTTCCTTATCTTTTAAAATCTCCAAGCGTGTTTTTTCGTCAAAAAAGCTGTAATTGCTATCGGTGCTTTGCTTTGCCACGTTGCGGGCAATCGTGGCACGGTCGTTGATGATATCAATGCTTGCGGTTTCCTTATCAATCAGATAAATGCCCGCAAATACCTCAATGGTATAATCGGACGCAATATTGCGCACCGCTTGCGACAATTGCGCAATGCAATCCACAATTTGCTCCCGATTTTCATATTGCATCAAAATTGCAAATTTATCATCCGACACACGCGCAAAGATATCGTTTTCGCCGATGGTTTCATTGATAATAACGGCAAAAGCCTTTAGGGTGCTATCGCCTCGGGCATGCCCAAACAAATCGTTTAGCACACTAAACTTTTTAATATCCAGCGATACCAGTGCGTATTGCGCATGGATTTGCGTATCCAGCATTTCTTTGGCGTCAATGATAAATTTGTCCCAATTGTAAAACCCGGTTATCTTATCATAAAACGCAATTTGCTGTAAGCGCTTATTGCTTTTGTTCGTGTTGAAAACCGTTATGATGCAAAGCGCGCTCAAGGCCAGCACAACAAGCAGCATAAAAATTGTCAGTTCAATAATCAATTTGTCCGATTGAAACGAAATCACTTTCGATGGCACCACCGAAATGAGCCACCAGTCGTTGATACCCACCTTTGAATAATACACCATCTTGCGCACGGCACCTGCTCGGTTTTCAAAGGTTCCGTCAAGGCCCTGCGCCATGTTGAGTTTCATTGTTCGATAGTTTGCGTCCGAAACGTTTTTGCTAATTTCGTCAAATAAATTGGTATATTCGCCAACGCTGTTTGGATGCGTTGTGCGCACAACCGGGCTACCATCTGCCGTAATGATGTAAGAATAGCCTTCGCCTCCAAAACTGCTAATTTGCATGATATTGGCAAAATCCTCTTGCGTTTTGGTTGCAAAAATTACTTCCTCCACTGCACCGTTATAAAAAACGGGCGCGGCAACAACATTAATTTCTTTGCCGTCTACTTTATCCACCAAAAGCTTGTCCGAAACAACAGACTTGCCTTTCATGGCCTCGGCAAAATATTCTCTGTCGCTAAAATCTACGGTTTTCCCGTCGGTGGTAATGGCCGTGCCGTCTTTTAAGATAACGCCCATTCGTTTAAAGCCGTTTTTTTCCGCTTCCATTCGCAAAATCGTAACAACATGGTCAATGTCGTACGGATCATGTGTGGATACAAAGGCAGCAATTGCCTCTACCGTGGTTAAATAACCATTGATATAGCTTTCTATATTTTGCGCGGTTTTCAAAGAAATCTCCCGCATATAATTCGATTTTTCGTTAAACAAAGCCCTTTTTGCTTGCGCAATAAACGCATAACCGCCACATAAAAAAATTACATTAATCAATATGGACACGATTAACAAATAGGAAATTCGTTTTTTACTCTTTTTCATCACTGTTCCCTTTGCACAAATTATTACAAATTTAGACAAGAATGCACATAATAAGCATAACTCCTTGTGCTATGCACAAGGCAATCTCTTTCTTTTTTACGGCCTAACATCTGCCACACGTGGATATGCCATTTTATGAAAGGTCGTTGACAAGCAGATTTTTTCGTTTTATTTTGCAAAATTTGTAGAATTGCGCAAAATTATCCATTTTTTTGCTGTACAATACAGCAGAATACTGCTATACTAAGCTTGTGCTAGGCACAAAGTTTGTAGGAGGGCAACAAAATGCAGTATTCGATTGGCGATGTGGCAAAATTGTTTGGTATTTCCGCCTTTTCAATCCGATTTTATGAAAAAAAGGGCTTGCTAAAGCCCATTGTGGATTCCAAAACGTCTTACCGCTTTTATACTTTGCCGCACATCATCAAAATTCGAGCCATATTATATTTAAAAACAGCGGGTTTTTCCATTGACGAAATCAAAGAAATCACCGATGGGCAAAGCTATGCAAACATCGATAAACGTCTATACGCAAAAGAAATCGAAACCTAGCAAAAAATGGAAGAGCTGCAAGCGTGTCAGCGTGTATTAAAAACCCTGAAATCCCGCACGCGTTACATAATTGCAATGGACGGCCCGTTTCAGCTGCGCTATAACAGCGAAGACATTGTGCTGGCGATGTTTGAGGGCAGCGCCTTTACCTCGCTGCGCCACGAACTATGCGCCGATTACACGCAGCAATATTTGTGTGTAAAGCCGCAGCATTTTGTAGACGGCGCACTTTTAGGCCATTCGGCTTTTGCCACCGCCATCACGCCATCCAATTTGTTTTATTTGGAACAGCAGCAAATTGCGTATCAAAAAGTGCTTTTTCATGGCGGGAAAGCCCAAAAATATCTTTATACGCTTTTGGAATGGGACTATGTGAGCGAGCCTCTTGCCATGCAGGCCATTGTGGCTCATCTGCAAGAAAAGCAATACCATATTGTGTCGGATATTATCTTGCGCTATATCGCAATATCGCCAGCTTCCATGCAAGATTTATACGAAGTGTGGATTCCCATTGCGTAGAATATGGCATCAGCTGGCTGCACAAAGCAAAAAAAGGGAGTGCCTGTATAACAGGCACTCCCCATAAATCCGATATTAGCGCTTCGAGAACTGCGGTGCACGACGCGCAGCCTTGAGGCCGTATTTTTTACGCTCTTTCATACGCGGGTCGCGTGTGAGGAAGCCTGCTTTTTTCAGTGCGCCACGCAGGTTTTCATCATACAGCAAAAGCGCGCGGGAAAGGCCGTGACGGATTGCACCGGCCTGGCCGGAAACACCGCCGCCCGCAACGCGAACAACGATATCAAATTTGCCTTCAACGCCCGCAAGCACAAGCGGCTGACGAACAATGAGTTTTAAGGTTTCGAGGCCGAAATAGTCGTCCATTTCGCGGTCATTGATAACAACCTTGCCTGTGCCGTTGTACACTCGAACGCGGGCAACAGAACTTTTACGACGGCCTGTGCCGTAGAAATATGGCTTTGTCTCGTACATAGTATTCTAATGCCTCCTATTAAAGTGTGTAAGCTTCGGGCTTTTGTGCTGCATTATCATGCTCGGCGCCCTTGTATGTGCGCAAGCGCTTTAAAGCAGATGCGCCAAGCGTATTGCCGGGCAGCATGCCTTTCACAGCAAGCGTCATTGCCTTGCGGGAATCCGAGGACATCAAGGTGCGGGCTTTAACGGCTTTCATGCCGCCAATCCAGCCGCTGTGATGGTAGTAAATTTTCTGCTCCATTTTGTTGCCGGTTAAAACGGCTTTGTCGCAGTTGATGATTACCACATGGTCGCCGCAATCCACATTGGGCGTAAAGGTAACCTTGTTTTTGCCGCGCAGCAAAACAGCAGCTTTCGCAGCGGTGCGGCCCAGGGGCTTGCCGGCAGCGTCGATCAAAAACCACTTGCGTGCAACGGTGCTGGGTTTCGCAAGAGTTGTGCTCATATTGTACCTCCTAAAAATTGAGTTATATCCGAAAGGCCCGTTATGCGAGCGATACGCTGCAAAGCGATGAGTAATCCTCGCAGATGGGCGCAACATTGATTATAGCGAAAAACTTGTGCCGCGTCAAGCATTTTTTTTCATTTTTTTAATTGGCAAACGCACAGGTCTTTATATCTTGCGATTACTCTTTGTATCTCTGCGTTCCTCATTGCCCATTTTCAAAAACTTTTGCGCAAATTTGTGTTATTTTGCAAAGGGTTTATGGTATAATAACTGCATTGCAGTTATTCTCGGCCATATGTGGCTCTGCCACGGCCATTCTAATTAAAAAGCGCCGGCCAAAGGCCGATGCACAATTATACCTTTATGTCCCCACTCGAAGCGCAGGGATGCATATTCCACCCTGCTCGCTGTATATGCTATACAAACGCCAAGTGCGCAGTATACAATGATTATAGTTTGATTTCGGAGGCGAATCCATTTGACAATATTGCGCAGATGCTGGGCCGAGATTAGCCTTGATGCCCTGCGGCATAATTTTAATATCATTCAATCGCTTGCGCAGGGCGCAGGCGTGATGGCCATTGTGAAAGCCGACGGCTACGGCCACGGAGACGTGCAAACTGCACGCCTTTTTGCAAACGCGGGCGCCGAATGGCTGGGCGTTTCTTCTATGGAAGAGGCACTGCACCTGCGCGCGGCAAAAATTGAAACGCCAATTCTGATTTTGGGCTATACGCCGCCCAGTCAATTGGGCGCGCTGCATTCCGAGCAGCTTACGCAAACTGTGTTTTCGCCCGAATATGCGCAGGCGCTTTCCGCCGCCGCCGCCGAAAAGGGCCTAACGCTGGATGTGCATATTAAGGTAGACACAGGCATGGGGCGTTTGGGTTTTGATGCGTCTTGCCCCGAAGCTGTGGAGCAAATTTTGCAGGCCACGCGTTTAAAAGGCCTTTGCGTCAGCGGCATTTTTACACATTTTTCGGTTGCAGACAGTATCTCTGCGGACAATATCGCCTACACCGAGCACCAGCACCGCCTATTTAATGAAACCGTGGCAGCGCTTGTGCACGCCGGCGCGCGTTTTTCCGCAGTGCATTGCTGCAATTCGGCTGGGCTTGCCGCCTTTGGCGCATACGGGCACACGTTGGTGCGCCCAGGCATCATTTTATACGGCGAAAACCCCTCGGACGAAATCCAAATAGACGGCCTTATTCCCGCGATGGCGCTAAAAGCCGTGGTTTCGCATGTGAAAACGCTGCCCGCGGGGCGCGATGTAAGCTATGGGCGCAGCTACACCACCGCGCACGCAACAAAGGTGGCCACCTTAACCGTGGGCTATGCCGACGGCTATCCACGCGCCATGTCGGGCAAGGGTATGGTGACGATAAACGGCGTTGCCTGCCCAGTCATCGGCAAGGTGTGTATGGATCAAATGATGGTGGATGTGTCGGCGCTTGAGGCCGTGTGCCCTGGCGATACCGCCGTCATTTTCGGGCCAAACTGTGCAAACAGCGCGTCGGATATTGCGGCGCTTGCAGGCACCGTTGCGTATGAAATCCTGTGCGGCATTAATCGCCGCGTGCCCCGCGTATATACCGAAAACGGTGCCGAGGTGTGCTGCGTGGATTATCTGGCGCAAACGCCCGTGCAAGCACAGCGCATTTTTTTCGATTAAACGTTGTTTTTACGCGTTTGCTTGGCCATGCAAGTGTGCATTATGATACGCTGATTTTCTGCATGCAGAAAATCAGCGTAATTTTATATCCAAAAAACAGAGAAATTAGGAATTTTTGTTGTAATTTGCCGCCTACTTTGATACAATAAACGCAAATATTGTTTTGCAATACAGGCGATTTTTTAATTTTTATTCATTTTTAAAAGCTGCTTTTATCACAGCAGCACGAAGGGGCTCATACATGAAAAAAAGTATCAAAGGACAAATCATGTCCGGCTATATCACTTTGCTGACAGTGCCGATTTTAATGACGCTTGTCACGGTGGGTTTTTTGGCAATGATGTATTTCAATTTATTAACGGTTACCGATAACCGCACCAATCAAGATGCCACAAAAGACGCTGTTGTGGCGCATTATTCTTGGCTTTTAAGCTTAGAAGAAAGCATCAACAGTGGGGCTGCGTTTACCGGCAGCCTCGATTCCACCCAGTGCGGCCTGGGCAAATGGCTGGGCGGGCTTTCGGCGGAGGATTTGGAAAATCCGGTGATTGCCGAAGCTGTGCAACACTTAAAAGCGCCGCACGATTATATCCATTCACAGGCGCTTTCCATCTTAGACAAAGCTGCAATCAACCATGATAACGCGTATGCTACTTACTTAAAAGAAATTAAGCCGCGCGTAACAGAGATTATCGCAGATATTACCGTGGTTACAAACGCGTATGGCCGCATGTCCGCCGCAGGATATACGCAGCTGCAAAAAAATATTGCGCAGCTGATTATCATTTGCGTGCTCTTAATTGCGGTGGGGCTTGTGTTTTCAATTGTGCTCGGGCGCAAAACCGCCAAGCGCATTTCGTATCCCGTGCAGCGCGTGGCCGAATGGTCGAAAGAATTGGCGCTGGGCAAAGACGATGTTGATACAAACGAGATTGACCTTTCGGGCATCCCACCGGAAAACGAAGTGCATGTCATGACAAAAGCCTTTAAAGAAATGGCGCTGGGCCTGCAAAATAACGTTAAAGTTATTAAGCGCGTGGCCGAGGGCGACCTGACGGCGTTTGTGGACATTCGCTCTAAAGAGGATACGCTGGGGCAAAACATTTATCGCATGGTGCAATCCAACGATTTAATGTTCGCCAGCATTTTGGAAGTATCCGGTGATGTGGCGGCCAATGCCAATCAAATTTCCACCGCCAGTGACGCGCTGGCCGCCAGCGCCACCGAGCAAGCGGCCTCGGTTACGCAGCTATCCGAATCGATTAAGCACGTGAGCCGCCTTGCCACAGACAATGTGTCGAAGGTGCATGTTGTGCTGGATAATTTTGAGGGCATCCAAACCGATGTGCGCAGCAGCACAGACCAAATGGAACAGCTGGTCACCGCGGTGGAAGAGATACGCCTTGCGTCCGACAGGGTTTCGTCCGTGATTAAATCCATTGAAGATATTGCCTTTCAAACAAATATCCTTGCGCTGAACGCCGCTATTGAAGCTGCACGGGCAGGCACGGCGGGCAAAGGCTTTGCCGTAGTGGCAGACGAGGTGCGCCAATTGGCACTGAAAAGCTCCACAGCCGCAGACGAAAGCAAGGTTATTATCCAAAGCACCATCGAAAAATCCTATGAAGGCACAAAAATGGCAAAGCGCACGCATGAAAACTTTGGCAAGATTGCCAATGAAATTATCAACACCTCCGGCGTTATCGACGCAATCAGCGAGGCTTCGCGTCAGCAGGAGACCGAAATTGGCAGCGTGTATGAAAACATTACCTCCATCGCCGCCATCGCCGAAAGCAACGCCGCCAGCTGCGAGGAATCCTCGGCAGCCAGCAGCGAAATGCAGCAAAGCGCCAGCATACTTAAGCAGCAAATGAGCAAATTTACTTTGCGCCAGCGCGAATTTGGCAAGCCGTATATCCCGGTTGAAAAGCAAAATGATGAACAATTTATCGCTGAAGCCAACGCCAATTACCAGCAAATGCTTGCCAAAATGGATCGCAACGATAAAGTGTTTGCAGAAATAGCCGCAAAGAAATATTGATATTCCCACAAATGTACCATTGAACGGCGCGCACACACACACACGCGCACACCACGCGTGCAAGCGCCACCCACACGACACACACCACGCGTGCAAGCGATAGTCGCGCCCCACACGGGGCGTGTGAGTAGAACGCACACCACACGCCACCACACACATCCGCACGCGCGCAAGCGAAGCCAATGCCAATACAAAATGCCCTGCGCATAAAGCGCAGGGCATTTATTGTTCACAAGTTTGTTTTTTACACGTTTTTGCACGCACACACCCGCACAGGATAACGCCCATCTGCACGCTGCGCAAATGCGGCGCAAGCGGTATGCCCGCGCGGCATAAAGCCGCGCTTAACCCACGTTGATACGCGCCTCGGGCATGATGGAGCGTTTAGCCGCATCGTCGCGTTGCTTTGCCGAAAGCGTAATCGCAAGCGACACAGGCCCCACGCGCCCGATAAACATCGTTAGCATCGTCACCACACGCGCCACAGGGTTCATCAGCGAGGTAACCCCCACTGTCAGCCCAACGGTGGCAAATGCGCTGGTTGCCTCAAACACCGAGCTCATCTCGTTAATCTCGGGGCCGGAATTGTAAAAAATCGTCAAGGCTGAAATAATCACAGCCAAAGCCGACAGCATAAAAATGGCAAGCGATTTATACACGGTTTTTTGGTCGATTTTATGCCCGCGCAGCGTGGCGTCTGTGCGCCCACTCACCACGCTGGTGATGGCCACAATAATCACCGAAAGCGTTGTTACTTTAATGCCGCCGCCGGTGCCGCCCGGTGCCGCCCCGATAAACATCAGGGCTGTGATAAACAGCTTTGTCACATTGCTAATTTGCGCAAGATCAATGGAATTAAAGCCCGCCGTGCGCGCAGATATCGATTGAAACAATGCGTTCAGCACCTTGTAAAACGGGCTCATAGGGCCAAGCGTTAAGGGGTTGGCCCATTCTAAAACCAAAATGCCGAGGGTGCCGCCCACAATCAGCGCACCTGTCATCATCAGCACCAGCTTTGTGTGCAAGCGCAGATGATGCGTTTTGCGCACATTGGCAATGTCGTGCCATACGATAAAGCCCAGCCCGCCCGATACAATCAGCGCGGCCACCACCAAAAGCACATACGGATTATCAAAAAACGGTGTTAGGCTGGCATACGCGCCCAAACGCCCAAATAAATCAAAGCCCGCATTGCAAAAAGCAGATATTGCAATAAAAATAGAAATAAACATGCCGTCGCTGCCAAATTGCGGCACAAACACAAACATCAATAAAATTGCGCCGCAGCTTTCAAACACAAGCGCCACTTTCATCACAAATTCCAGCAGGTGCCCGCTTTGGCTGATATCAGACGCATTGATGGATTCGCTGGCAAGCTTCATGCTTTTAAAGCCCATGCGCTTGCCGATGGCAAGGTTTAAAAAGCTTGTCAACGTCACAAGCCCCAGCCCGCCCACTTGAATTAGCAGCAAAATCACGATTTGGCCAAATAAGGTAAATTTAGTAAATGTATCAAACACCACAAGGCCCGTCACACAAGTGGCGGAAGTGGCCGTAAAAAAAGCATCCACAATGCCGATTTGCCCATCCTTTGTGGCAAATGGCAACATCAAAAGCAGCGAGCCGCACACAATCACAAACACAAAGCTTGCCACAATCAGCCGTGTAGGGTTTATCTCATGCCGCACGCCGGATTTCAGCATTTTTTTCATAGAGCCGATATCCAAATAAGAGCGCCTCCAATATATTCTTTTACAAGTGCCTCAGGGGGTAAAATACACTATACACCATAGCGCTCCAATTTTCAACACTCTTGCCAGAAACCTTGCAATTTATTTTTATTTTCATTATAATAATAGCTGTTGCCAAAGCACAGCGTTTTATACCATGCTGCGCGGCGCAATGCTATAGTAATATGCCCCCATAGTAAAATGGATATTACGAGCCCCTCCTAAGAGAACCTACTCCATCTGACATTCTGCTAATAGCAGCTTAAAACTTCATATCTGTTTCTGTAGCTCAGCTGGATAGAGCGACCGCCTCCTAAGCGGTAGGTCGGGTGTTCGAATCACCTCAGGAACACCATTTCACAGTCCGCAAACCCGCATAAACACTGGGTTTGCGGATTTTCTTATAGGTTCACTTTTTGAGATTTTGCTAATAAAACCTGCAATAAATTCGGCAAGGTCATTGGAAACTTGTAATTCGGGGACACCTCATCCAAAAACCATATTGCTAATGTGATTTTCGTGATTGAGCTGTTATTTCAGCTTTCTAAGCAGATTTGCTAATAGGGCATTTTGCTGCAATATCGGCTCTGCAATATTTTTAAGGCTTATTAGCAAGCTGGACGGTCTGTAAAGCCTGCGCGATTAGCTCGGGATTGCTCTTAAACAGCTCCAAAATCGATTGAAGGTTGAGTGTTGAGGCTGCCTGTGGAAATTCCTCACTCTTGTTGCCGTAGAAGCTTGCATCCATCTCCTCTGCCAGCTTGCGCCTATCTTCGTCTAAAATATGGGCGTAACGCTTTGTAATCATATCCGGCGTATTCCACCCCCCGTCACCCTGTACCGCCTTCAAATCGCCTTTGGAAAGCTTCAGCTTAACGCCTGCACTTGTGTGTCGCAGGCTGTGGAACACCACATTGTCTACATTAATTGTGGGGTCACCTAAGGTCGTAAGCACATCTTTAAACCGCTTGTTCAAATGCTCGGTCATAATCGGTCTGCCGTTGGCTTGGCATATCATCATGCCATAATCCATATAGCCATCGTCACCGAGCTCCAATTTCAGCTTTTCTTGCATTTCTCTGAGCTTCTGAAGCTTTTTAACAACGGTATCGGGAATGTAGACATTACGGATACTACCCTCCGTTTTTGGCTGCTTCAAAACGATGACCGTGCGTGTGCCGGGATACAGGTTTGGAAACTTCATGAGAATATCCATCTTTGCCAGCTTGTCCGCTAGTTTTTTGTCTACACGGTCGATTACCCGGTCAATGTACAGTGCATTGTTCTCGGAATCAAACCGTTCCCACTGTGCGCCGCCCACCTCCCCACCGCGTAAGCAGCAGGCAAAGGCAAGCTGTATGGCACAGTGCATCATATAGAGATCATAAATCTCCGGTCTGTCCGTGAACTTCAAAATGCGATGAAGCTGTTCAGGGGTAAGCGCATCTCGCTTTGATTCCTTATGCTCCGGCAGAGTGGCGTCCAGAAACGGATTCTTCGCAATGTACTCCCATTTTCTCGCCTGATTGAAAGCACAGCGCAGTACCTTATGGATATCATGAATGGTGGATGCCGTGATGTGTTTTCTTGTCGGCTTGCCCATATTGGTGGCTGGCTCCGCCTCGTTCATCAAGAAATGATAAAAGTCGTCCACGGTTTTGGTCCGAATGTTTTTGAGCTTTTTGTCGCCCCAATAGGGGTGGACATAGTTTTCAAGTAAACCCACATTGCCGTCATAGGTAGAAGCCACCCATCTCTTTGCACCGTATTTTTCAACGAACTCATATAGAAATTCACTTACGGTAATGTCGTTTTGGTTGATATGGGTATTTTGCTCCATCTCATATTCAATGACTGCCTTGCGGGATTTGGCAGCTGAGTAGCTGAGGCCTGATTCCCAGACCTGATGTTTGTCTTTGCCCTCACCCTCATAATAGGCGATAGCATATGTTTTTCCTCTCTTTACAATAGATGCCATTATTGATTACCTCCGTTATGTTCCATGTCATCAAGCCATTCATCGAAAGAGAGTTTGGAAACGCGAATTACTCTGCCGACACGCACGATTTTGAAACTGCCGGAATTGCAAAGCTCGTAGGCTTTTCTTCGTCCGATGCTCAAAATACTGCGGATTTCGTCGACGGAATATGTTCGTTTGCCGACTGTGTTTTTTGGTACAATCTGTTCCATCGTTACGCTCCTTTCCTCGAACAAATGACTTGACTGCACCTCGCATTCCTGTAATGCATTCCCATTATAATTGAACGCAGAACACTTGTCATTTGTGCGAATTTTTGTTTTGTACATTTTCATTTTTTCTTGCGGATAATTACGCAGTCAAAACCGCGGCGCTTGTTACAGTAGGTACAGGTATCTTTTACTGTCTGCTCTGGGTTAAGGTGATAGACATGATATGAGCCTGTGTTTCTGAAGTGCTGTTCGCACACAGGGCACAAGCTCATGATGAGTGCATCATTTAGTTTGTTAACAAGATCAAGACTGATTGCAAGGGCATGATTGATGCCGTCAATGTGCTTTTGGGATAACCGCCCAATGTAGCCGTCCATCCTTCGCTTATCAATGGTACGCAGTTGCTCTAAAAGGATGACCGAGGGCAATTCTAAGCCGCAATCTGTGCCGATGTAATAGTGGGTAGGTAATTTTGCTTTAGCGCCTATTTTGCTTGTAATAGACGCCACAATGACCGTAGGGCTGTGCTTATTCCCGATATTGTTCTGGATGATAACCACCGGGCGGCGACCGTTTTGCTCTGAGCCAACGCCTTTCCCTAAGTCGGCATAGTATAGATCACCCCTTGAATAAGTTCGTTCCATTCTGTTTGACCTCCTTAAAAATATTAGGCAGAGCTATTCTGCCTATGTAAAGGTCAAGCACCGAACAAAATTAAAGTTGAAGAAGCATAAATAAAGCTCCCATTCCTTTTATCCGTTCTGTACTTGACCGATATTTTCACGCAAACCATTTTGTCCTCGACACCCCGATTTGCAAAAGGAAGTCATCAAGCGGCTGACAGCGTATCAGCTCCACGGGCGCTTTGGCCTCTCCGAGGTTCTCTCGGGGCTGTCCTCACTTGTTGCGACGGATCACGGCAGATGCCGCTTCACGCTCGACTTTATGACCGGGCAGGAGTATCATTATCCCTATTGCCTGTTATCGCCCTGCCAGGTGCTGCCCGGCAGTCATAGCTATAACTGTTTCTCGCTCCCTGCCAAAAGAACAAACCAAACACAAAGGTAAAGTGAGGTCTTGTTGTTTTCTTTCAGGGCAGATCATGGCGCAGCCGCTAAACTGGCTACTGCTTATCGCAATCGCAATAGGAAGGTGCTTGATGAATGGGTATTTAGTTGTCAACGTACTGTGGAGGTCGAAACAAAATAGAAAGACCTCTCACTCTATTTGCCGCTGAGTGAGAGGCCTGATAACCACTAAAACTTAATTTTCAAGAAAAACTTTCAGCTTTTTTAAAATTTTGTTCTTTTTCTTATGTACGGCAGGCTGTGAGATACCAATTTTCATTGCAAGTTCACGTTCTGTTTTTTCCTCAAAGTACAACGCGATCATTAAAGTTCGTTCCTCCGCAGGCAGCTTTTCAATCGCAGCATAGAGCGTTTCTGCTGTTATTCTGCGAAACACAGCATCCTCTACACTTTCGTCTCCATCAGCATACTGCGCTGCATTGTCGTCCATGAGCCTGTCCAAAGAATCCTCTCGGCTGGGAATGATTTCTTTGATGGAGTTATCCTCGTCTTGAATTATCCGTTCTACCTTTAGGTCGTTTTCAAAGTATCGGTTTTTACGATCACCTTGCATATATGCAGCATAGACAGCATCATTCACCGCGACAGCTTGTCCGTTAATCCATATTTTGTTATTCTCAGCACTCATGCTGAAAACCTCCTATCAATCTGTATTTTCAAAAACAGATTGATAGCGGCGGCCCCCTGCAGCATGGTGATGCAAATCGGAAACAAACAAAAAAGCGCTTGCCAAAAGACCATACTGGCCCTATGACAAACGCTTTCGCTATATAGTAGTTATAAAATGATGGTAGGAAAAAGATGTTGCAGCATTGCTGAGCGGGTAAGCCTGGATACGGGCTCGCCAAATCAAACATCTTATACAGTTGTATTCGCTGCTCATAATAAGCAGCGAAGCATAGGTATCAACCCAACGCACAAAATTCCTCCAATCTTAAAACTAAGAATTGGAGGAATAGTAAAGTATTAAATTATTCCGTCAATACTTGTTTATTTTTGGCGGGTATTATTTTAGTTCTAAGCTGCTATAACAAATTCAAGGATACATTACAAATATTTGCTTTTTCACTCTACACCTAATGCTTTAAAAACAGCATCTTCTGCACTCTGATAAAAAATCAGATTAAAGCAGCCAATTAAATCAGCCGGAACTGCCCCCAAGTCTGCTGCTGAAGTAATGGGCAGCAACACTCTTTTAGCACCACTGTCAAGGCATACTTGCAAACAATTAGCCAGTTCATCCACTTTAGTCATCGTTCCACTGATACTGATTTCTCCGAGGATAGCCAACGAGCCAATCGTGGGTTTTCCAAGCGAAACAGAGCTTATTGCAAGCAGGGTCGGCAAAGCAAGATTTTTGGTCATACCGATTCCCTGCAAATCTTGATAATGCACAATATAATCTTTTGTTGTTGTGCTGATAGCGCCACTGATTCGATTTCCGTTTGCCTTTAAAAAATTAAAGGCGGTGTTGGACGCTTCTTTTGCTTCACGCTCTGCACCAAGACCTGTGCGGTCAAATTTTCCGTTTCCGGGTAACATTTGCGATTCTAATCGAAATACTCCGATCATTCCGGATTTTCCTTGCGAAATAGTATAAACTTGCCCAGGATTACAAATTCCTTCCGGAATCAGCTTTCCACCACCTTGCTCCGGCACAGTCACATAATGTTCTTCAAACGTTTCGTTGTCGATGTAAGAAAAATTCACATCATAAAATTCCATGCCGCCTAACTTCTTGAGCTGTTCTTTTACGCGACGACGCATCTCCAGCGATAGTCGCAGCACTTCTTCGAGTTGCTCCTTACGATACACACCATCCGGATACAAAAGCTTGACAAAGCCGCCCACCATTTTGCGTACTGCAATCGTGTCGCGCTGATTGAGATTTTTCCCTAAATGGAAATACTGATCCAGTGCATCGCCGTATTGTTCTTTGCGCAGCTCACGAATGAACTCTGCCAAATAATCCGTGATAAATCCATAATCATTGGTAAAATGTTCGGGACGAAATTTAGGAATTTCCCACCCCGGAATATAGCAGTGCATTCGGTCAAGAAACGCCGTATCTGTCCCCATTTCCGGAGGAAACGGATCAAAAAGGCTGCTGGTTTTAAGCAGCACATCTACACTTTGGTTAATATTTCCCACAAAAACCATCGAAGCAGATGCCGCTTTTTCCTCCTTCCCTCTGGCAAACGACCCCGACGCCATGTAATCTTTCATGATTTGAACGCCGTCTTTGTCCTTAAAATTGATACCGGCAACCTCGTCAAAGGCAACACAGTCCCACAAACCCACCAGGCCCACTGTTTTGCGCCCCATATTATAAAACAAGTTTGCAACAGTAGTCTGTCCGCCCGACACCAAAATTGCGTTGGGCGAAATTTCTTTATACAGATGAGACTTTCCGGTGCTGCGTGGTCCCAGCTCACAAAGGTTAAAGTTATTCTCTACAAGGGGCAGCATACGGCCGAGCAACAGCCACTTTGCCCTTTGCTCTAATGCAGTCGGCTCCATGCCGATAGACCGCAGCATCAAATCCATCCACTCATCTTGTGTAAAATGTTTCCGTGCTGCTTTCAGCTCATCAATATCCACATGAGGCATCTGAATGGGGTCAAGCTTTCGAATTTTAATGGGCGTTCCGTTCTTTTTATCTTCCTCGATATATTCATACTCCAGCTGCGCAATGCACCAGATGCCGCCGCAAAGCAGGCGATCATATTGAGCAGGATATTCCTCGGAAATCGGAATGTCTTTCAACCCCAGATTGGAAAATTCCGATTCATAGCAGTCGTTTTTAATATTTAAACTCACAGTAATTTTATCGATTACCGTATAACTGCCGCGCTGGCGCAGTACTGAAAGAATTTTCTGCGCCTCGTCCGGCCGCACAAAATTTTCCGCCAGAATTTTTTTGACATTCTGCACGCCTGCTTCTATTTCGTCATTCTCTTGAGAAGAACAATACATTCCCAGCAGGTATTCCAGTACATACACCGGAACGTTTGCGCCCTCTTTGATTTTTTTCGTTAAATCCTTGCGAACGATTTTGCCTGCAAAATGATCACGCAGCTTTTGGTGAAGCTGTTCTATTGCGTCCAAACCATCATCAATCATGCTGTATCCTTCCTTTCGCAGTTATTTTACAGGCCGAAGCCAAAATCGTTTGCAAATGCGATATCAAACATAAATTCGTGCCGCTCTACCTCAATACCCGAATCCAAGTCCATCATTACAAGATAGTATTTATCGCTTTTGGAATATTTGCGGTTTTTAAACGTGAACTTCTCATGGAACTGCCTTTTTTCAGCAGTAACATTTTTCTTATCTGCCACAATGATTTCTTCGCCCGAAATCCGTTCTCCGTTCTCCGCTTCAAAATAAACGCTCAAACGTGCCGGTGTCAGGGCATCACTGATATTTTCTGTCTGGATAAAATCCAGATAGGAAATAAGATTTGTAATTTTGCGGCTGAGCGATGTCAACACTACTTTCACAGCGCTCACATCTTTTTTGCCACGCTCGGTTTTTACGCGCAGCAGGGGTATCACCACTTCTTGCAGCGATAATCCACCGTGCACATAATTTTGCCCGCCGCCACCGGTTTTAAAAATATCTGCACCGCGCGGCACCGTCACATTGCAATCTGCAAGGCTTTCGTCCAAATATCCCATCGAATACGTCAGCGTGCCCTCGATGTCCGGCGCTTCACCGCGCGTGAGAATATATCGCTTATTCAGCAGCTTTTCATCGAGCTTTTTCAGGCTTACTTTGTCGCTTTCCTCTAGCTTGTCGCGTTTGTACAGGAAACCGTGGTCTGCCGTGATGAGATAACTGCCAATCGAACGATCTACCGTCAGCTTTTGTACCAAGGTCATGATTTCGCCTATGGCTTCCTCTGCCGCTGTGAACACTTCGTTTTCGGTGGCAGGGTGGTCGCCGCGCGCATCAATTTGGTCGTGATAAATGTACACCAAATCTTTCCCGGCAAAGGCGTCACGCACAGCGTCACGTTTCATCGCCATCACTTCCGTATAGGTAAGCACCGCAGCCGTGCTGTGTGCCGCTGTCAAAATTGCCGCACGTTCCTCTTTGGAACGGCATTTCATTCCGTCCACAAGCACATCGTCAAAGGTATTGCTGTAAGAAATGCTTTTGTGGGGCAAAAGTGCCGCCATGCCAAGCCTTGTATAAGACGGCAAGGTGGAAAGCATATAAGAAAGCTCTGCCGTAGTGCCTGCCTTTGCCGTAAAACGGCGGTGCAGCTCGCTGCCGCACTCAAAACGCAGCGCATCCGAAATAATCACCACGGTGCATTCTTTTTTTGCGGCAGGGGCTGCTACTGTTTTATAAAAGCTGTATTGTTTTGCTGCAGCAAGGGCGCTGTATTCCGGCACAGGCTCCAAACGGTCCGCCCAGCTGATGGAAAGCTTTGCAAGGTAAGCGTTTGTATAGGTATTTTCCACCAAAGTGCGCAAATCCAGCAGTACGGAGGCATCCCCGAGCTGGTCAAACGCGGCGTAAAACTGGCGGTAGTAGCGGTCGATGTGATGCCACTGCTTCACATAGCAGGAAACCATATCCTCCGCCGTGTTTGCGCTGTCCTGTGCAAATGCCTTTACGCCTGCAAGCAGCTTATCGGCACGGCTGATCGCACGATAATAGCCGCAGAATTTTTGTGCATAATGGCTTTTTGTGCCGCGCTGCTTTACCATTGCGCGCAAGGCAGGTTCGAGTGGCTCGGCGTTTTCTGCGAGCAGCTTGGCAAACGCCTCAATGATGAGCGTGTCAAAAATTTCAAAGCCATCGCAATCGTAATATTGCGCAATGTTTTCCGGCTTGATGTACTGCGCCAGTTTGAATTTAAGCGCAAGCGTCGCTGCAATTTCGTCGTAGCGGTCTTTGCACAGCAGGTTGTTCATCAAATTAGAAACAAACACCGCCACATCGTTTTGCTTTGCGGAAATAAAAGCATCGTACACCTTTGGCATACTGCCCTTGCAGCCGTGCTGCGTGTAGGTCATCAGCAGAGTG
>RRZU010803167.1_pt1 | contig 29347 bp, 31 predicted proteins | sample 2165561 | NCBI WGS metagenome assembly RRZU01 (sample SAMN10456909, study PRJNA506462) | wastewater metagenome | isolation source: wastewater sludge | place: USA: Moscow, Idaho | reverse complement strand
TTCGGCGACGAGCTGGACCGCATCGGCTGGCGCGGGAGCGAGGAAGTCGGCGGCCGCCCCATGCATGCGATGTTCGAATATCACATCGAGCAGGGCCCGATTCTTGAGGCCGAGGGCAAGGAAATCGGCGTCGTCACCCATGGTCAGGGGCTGTGGTGGCTGCAGATCACGCTGACCGGCAAGGAGGCGCATACCGGCTCGACCCCGATGGCGATGCGGGTGAATGCGGGGCTGGGCATGGCGCGGATCATCGAGGCGGTGCATCGCATTGCCATGGATCACCAGCCCAATGCCGTGGGCGCGGTCGGGCAGGCCAATGTCTGGCCCAATTCGCGCAATGTGATCCCCGGGCGCGCGGTCTTTACCGTCGATTTACGCAGCCCCGAACTGGAAAAGCTGACCGCGATGCGCGCCCGGCTGGAAGCCGAGGCGCCGCTGATCGCCGCAGAGCTGGGCCTGGGGATCGAGATCGAGCCGGTCGGCCATTTCGACCCGGTCACCTTCGACCCGGCGCTGGTCGAGGTCGTGCGCGGCGCCGCCGGGCGTCTGGGCCACAGCCACATGAACATCGTCTCGGGCGCCGGGCATGACGCCTGCTGGATCAACCGCGTGGCGCCGACGGTAATGATCATGTGCCCCTGCGTGGACGGGCTGTCGCATAACGAGGCCGAGGAGATCAGCCCGGAATGGGCGGCGGCGGGGGCGGATGTATTGCTGCATTCGGTGTTGGAGGTGGCGGAGGTTGTCCGCTGACGCGGACGGAAGCCGGGGGCGCTGCCCCCGGACCCCCGGGATATTTGGACATGAAAGAAGGGGATGGACATGACCACAGTCATCAAAAACGGCACCATCGTCACCGCCGATCTGACCTGTAAGGCGGATGTGCTGATCGAGGGCGGGCGGATCGCGGCCATCGGACAGGGCTTGAGCGGCGACAAGGTGCTGGATGCGACCGGCTGCTATGTCATGCCGGGCGGGATCGATCCGCATACGCATCTGGAGATGCCCTTCATGGGCACCTATTCCGCCGATGATTTCGAAAGCGGGACACGGGCGGCACTGGCGGGCGGCACGACGATGGTGGTGGATTTCGCCCTGCCCTCGCCCGGGCAGGGGCTGCTGGATGCGTTGCAGATGTGGGACAACAAGTCCGGGCGCGCGCATTGCGACTATTCCTATCACATGGCTGTCACCTGGTGGGGACAGCAGGTCTTTGACGAGATGGAGGAGGTGGTCAAGCGCGGCATCACCAGCTTCAAGCATTTCATGGCCTATAAGGGCGCCCTGATGGTGAATGACGACGAGCTGTTCGCCTCGTTCCGCCGGGTGGGGGATCTGGGCGGCATCGCGCTGGTCCATGCCGAGAATGGCGATGTCGTGGCGGAACTGTCGGCGCGTCTGCTGGCTGAAGGGAATACCGGCCCCGAAGCCCACGCCTATTCCCGCCCGCCGCAGGTCGAGGGCGAGGCCACCAACCGCGCCATCATGGTCGCCGATATGGCCGGCGTGCCGCTTTATGTCGTCCATACCTCTTGCGAGGACAGCCATGAGGCGATCCGCCGCGCCCGCGCGCAGGGGAAACGGGTCTGGGGCGAGCCGCTGATCCAGCATCTGACGCTGGATGAAAGCGAGTATTTCAACCCCGACTGGGACCATGCGGCACGGCGGGTCATGTCGCCGCCTTTCCGCAACAAGCTGCATCAGGACAGTCTGTGGGCCGGGCTGCAATCGGGCAGCCTGTCGGTGGTGGCGACCGATCATTGCGCCTTTACCACCCAGCAGAAACGCTTTGGCGTCGGCGATTTCACCAAGATCCCCAACGGCACCGGCGGGCTTGAGGACCGGATGCCGATGCTGTGGACGCATGGGGTGAATACCGGGCGGCTGACGCCCAATGAGTTCGTGGCCGTCACCTCGACCAATATTGCCAAGATCCTGAACATGTATCCGAAGAAGGGCGCGGTTCTGGTGGGGGCGGATGCCGATCTGGTGGTCTGGGACCCCGAGGCGGAAAAGACCATTTCGGCGGGCACGCAGCAATCTGCCATCGATTACAACGTCTTCGAGGGGCAGAAGGTGAAGGGCCTGCCGCGCTATACCCTGACGCGCGGCGTGGTTGCTGTGACTGAGGGTAAGGTCGACAGCCATGAAGGCCATGGCGAATTCGTCGCCCGCGAGCCGCGCGGCACGGTGAACCGGGCGCTGTCGGCGTGGAAGGAGTTGACTGCGCCGCGGCCGGTGACGCGGTCGGGGATTCCGGCGACGGGGGTGTAGCCAATCTTGCGCTCCAAGGCAGAGATTGAGTTTGCTCCTATAGGAGAAATGATCGTGGCTGTATCTCGTCTCGAGTTCGCCATTGATGACTTTTTGTTCGGATTCTCAGAGAGCTACGAACAAGTGGCGCGCGCGCTCACTCGCACTTATCCTTTCAAAATGTCGGAACGTGTCGACTTACTCATATCAATCCTCATCGAAGTTAAGGAACTTCGAACCCAGCCAATATTTTTTGACGGTTTCTTAGACTTAAATTGGCTGGGCTTCGCCCTGGACGAACTATTCGAAGAACGAAATAGCATAGCCCATGGTGCTTCCTTCTTTCGTGAGACCAGAGACGACAGGACGCTCTTCCACTTTTACCGCTATTCTCGCGAGGCAAAAAATCGTTACCAACGCGTCGAATACCGCATCAGCAACTATGGCCTTGCACACCTGACTGAACGTGCGCACGTTCTGCGGCGCTATCTCGAGAACCTCTTGAGATTCATTCAGTTAGGGGAAGGGTGGGAGCAAGACTATAAGGTTCAGGCCGAAATCTGCGATAACTGGTATCTACTGGAAAAGCTAGAAATCGCGAAAAGAGACGCGGAGACAGGTCGCTTGCATATACCAAACACAGGCTCAGCATAACATGCCCGTCATCACCGCCCGAAACATCGACCTGACCTTTCCGACCGCCGACGGGCCGGTTCATGCGCTGAAGGGCGTCGACCTGACGATCAACGCGGGCGATTTCGTCAGCTTCATCGGCCCCTCGGGCTGCGGCAAGACCACCTTCCTGCGCACCGTCGCCGCGCTGGAAACTCCGACCGGCGGCACGCTGACCGTCAACGGGATGACCGCCGACGAGGCGCGAAAAGCCCGCGCCTATGGCTATGTCTTTCAGGCGCCGGGGCTTTACCCGTGGCGGACGATTTCTGGAAACATCTCGCTACCGCTTGAGATCATGGGATTTTCCAAACCGGACCGGGCCGAGCGCATCGCGCGCGTGCTGGATCTGGTGGATCTGGCCGGCTTTGGCGGCAAATACCCGTGGCAGCTTTCGGGCGGCATGCAGCAGCGCGCCAGCATCGCCCGGGCGCTGGCTTTCGATGCCGATATCCTGCTGATGGACGAGCCCTTCGGCGCGCTGGACGAGATCGTGCGCGACCACCTGAACGAGGCCCTGCTGGAGCTTTGGGCGCGCACCGGCAAGACCATCGGCTTCGTCACCCACTCGATCCCCGAGGCGGTGTTCCTGTCCACCAGGATCGTCGTCATGTCGCCGCGGCCGGGACGGATCACCGACATCATCGACAGCCCCCTGCCGCGCGAACGCCCGCTGGAGATCCGCGACACCCCCGAATTTCTGGCCGTCGCGCACCGGGTGCGCGAGGGGCTGCGCGCGGGACATGCCTATGACTAGGGCGCGCGCGGCCATGGATGCGGTGCTGCCGGTGCTTGTGGTGCTGCTGGCCATCGTGCTGATCTGGTACGCCGCCGCGATCCGGCTGAACATGCCCTGGGCCGAGGGGCAGCTCAGCCGCGACGGCGCCCAGCCCGCATTCCCGGCCCTTGTCGCCGATACCATGGCGCAGGAACGCCCGGTGCTGCCCGCGCCGCATCAGGTCGCGAAGGGCCTGTGGGAGGGCATCGCCGGACAGAAGGTGACCTCGAAGCGCAGCCTTGTCTGGCATGCCTGGGTGACGCTTTCGGCAACGCTGGCGGGCTTTGCCATCGGCACGACGGCGGGCGTCCTGCTGGCGGTGGGCATCGTTCACAGCCGCACCATGGACCAGTCGGTGATGCCCTGGGCGGTCGCCAGCCAGACCGTGCCGATCCTTGCCATCGCGCCCATGGTCATCGTCGTTCTGGCCAGCATGGGGGTTACCGGGCTTTTGCCCAAGGCGGTGATCTCGGCATGGCTGTCGTTCTTTCCGGTGCTGGTGGGCACGGTCAAGGGGCTGCGCACGCCCGATGCGATGCAACTGGACCTGATGCGGTCGTGGAACGCCTCGCCCGCGCAGGTGCTGTGGCGGCTGCGGCTGCCCTCGGCGCTGCCTTACCTGTTCGCCAGCCTCAAGGTGGCCATTGCGGCGGCGCTGGTCGGCGCCATCGTGGGCGAACTGCCGGCGGGCGCCTCGGCCGGGCTGGGGGCGCGGCTGCTTTCGGGCAGCTATTACGGGCAGACGGTGCAGATCTGGTCGGCGCTGTTCACGGCCGCCGCGCTGGCAGCGCTGCTGGTCCTGATCATCGGCTGGATCGAGCGGATCACGCTGAAACGCATGGGGCTGGCGCGATGAAACCCGATGGCCTGATATGGGAACCCTTCTGGGGCATCTGGAGGGTCAAGCGAGTCGCCCACTTTCTGGGCGGATTGGTTGCCGCGTCGGTGCTTGCGCCGAAGCTGGCGTCGATCCTGCTCGTCTGGGCCGTCGCCTTCATGCTGAACTCCTGGCTTGCGCGCTTCGACACCCGGGCGACGCGGCTGCTGGTGGCGCTGATCTTTGGCGCCACCGTGCTGCTTCTGTGGGAGATGATCGTGCACCGCTATTCGGTGCCCCCGGTCATCCTGCCGGCGCCCAGCCAGATCGCGCGCGCCTTCGCGGGCAACCTGCCGCTGCTTTGGGGCGATTTCGTCCAGACCATCCTGAAGGGCGCGCTGTCGGGCTGGCTGATCGGCGCCGGCACCGCCATCCTGACCGCCATCGCCATCGACCGCAGTCCGTTTCTGCAACGCGGGCTGCTGCCCATCGGCAATTTCGTCGCCGCCCTGCCCATTGTCGGCATCGCGCCCATTCTGGTGATGTGGTTCGGCTTCGACTGGCAGTCGAAGGCCGCGGTCGTCGTGGTGATGGTGTTCTTCCCGATCCTGGTGAACGCGCTGGCGGGTCTGGCGGCGACGGACGCGCTGCAACGCGACCTGATCGCCACCTGGAATGCCGGCTACTGGCAAAGCCTGTGGAAGCTGCGGCTGCCCGCCGCGCTGCCCTTTATCTTCAACGGGCTGAAAATCTCGACCACGCTGGCGCTGATCGGCGCTATCGTGGCCGAGTTCTTCGGCAGCCCGACGCGCGGCATGGGGTTTCGCATCTCGACCGCGGTGGGGCAACTGGACCTGCCGCTGGTCTGGGCCGAGATCCTTGTCGCGGCGCTTGCCGGCTCGGCCTTCTATGGTCTGGTCGCGCTGGTCGAGGCACGCCTGACCTTCTGGCACCCAAGCCAGAGGAAAACGACATAACAAACCCGGGTCAAGAACCCGCCAACAAGGAGCGAAGAATGAGAACTTTCCTGACAAGCCTCGCCGCCGCCTTGCTGCCCGCCTCGGTCGCACTGGCCGCGGACGATGTCACGCTGCAACTGAAATGGGTGACGCAGTCGCAGTTCGCGGGCTATTACGTCGCGCTGGACAAGGGCTTTTACGAGGCCGAGGGCCTGAACGTCACCATCAAGCCGGGCGGCCCGGATATCGCCCCGCCGCAGGTGATGGCGGGGGGCGGCGCCGATGTGATGGTGGACTGGATGCCCTCGGCGCTGGCTGCGCGCGAAAAGGGGCTGGCGCTGGTCAATATCGCCCAGCCCTTCAAGCGTTCGGGGATGATGCTGACCTGCCGCGCCGATAGCGGCGTCAAGACGCCCGCCGATTTCAAGGGCAAGGTTCTGGGCGTCTGGTTCGGCGGCAACGAATATCCGTTCCTGACCTGGATGGCGACGCTGGGCCTGCCGACCACCGGCGGCGCCGACGGGGTCGAGGTGCTGAAACAGGGCTTCAACGTCGATCCCCTGCTGCAAAAGCAGGCCGCCTGCATCAGCACCATGACCTATAACGAATACTGGCAGCTGATCGAGGCCGGCATGAAGCCCGAGGAGCTGGTCACCTTCAAATACGAGGATGAGGGCGTCGCCACGCTGGAGGACGGGCTTTACGTCCTTGAGGACAAGCTGAAAGACCCCGCCTTCGTCGAGAAGATGGGCCGCTTCGTCAAGGCCAGCATGGAAGGCTGGAAATACGCCGAGGAGCATCCCGACGAGGCCGCCGCCATCGTGCTGGAAAACGACGAGACCGGCGCCCAGACCGAAGAGCACCAGAAGCGCATGATGTCCGAGGTGGCCAAGCTGACCGCCGGTTCGGATGGCACGCTCGACCCGGCGGATTACGACCGCACGGTGAAGATCCTGCTGGCGGGCGGCTCGGACCCGGTGATCTCGAAGGCGCCGGAAGGGGCATGGACCCATGCCGTGACCGACGCCGCGAAGAAATAGCAGGCAATGCAGCAAACAGCGCGCCGGCCCCTGCGGCCGGCGCCTTTTCGACTGCGGGCTGGCCGCGCTCCGTTAACGCTACGTCAGTCCGGCACGTTTCCGCCCATCGGCGGGCCTTAGGACAGCGGCACGTCCCGGCACGCCCGGAACAGTCATCACCGCGAACCGCCGTGCAGACATGGAAAACACATGCGGCCCCGCCAGCGGCCTGCGCGCAGCCCCATGAAAACAATGGCTTGGGATGGGATGTTGGAGCGGGTGAAGGGAATCGAACCCTCGTCTGGAGCTTGGGAAGCTCTCGCTCTGCCATTGAGCTACACCCGCGAACGCGGTCTGATTAGCGGTTCAGAGCCCCTTCTGCAAGGGCAAAGCGCCGCGTTCAGACCACCCGATGTCAGTCATGATGACGGTCACAAACCCGCCCGAATCCTGACCTTCCTTGCCGGAGGCCGGATTTTTGGGATTGAATGTCAGCGCTGTTGCTGATCGTTATAATGTAAAATTCAGCATATGCTCGGAGCCTCACGATGCCAGCGCATTCGCGCCGTTTTAGCAATTTCCTGATCCTGCCGCTGCTGACCGGTCTTATGCCGCAGGTCGCCTTGGCGCAGGCCCAGGGCCAGATGCCGCCCCCCGCCGTCACCGTCGTGACCTTGCATGCGCAGGACGTGCCGCTGACGACCACCCTGCCCGGCCGCGTCGCCGCCTCGGCCGAGGCCGAGGTCCGACCACAGGTCAATGGCATCGTCACCGAGCGCCTGTTCGAGGAAGGGCGCCACGTCGCCGTGGGCGACCCGCTTTACCGCATCGACCGCACCACCTATGAGGCCGCCGTCGCCCAGGCCGAGGCCGCCGTGGCCCAGGCCCGCGCCCAGGCCGAGAACGCCCGGCGCGAGGCCGAGCGCGTCGGCGCGCTGCGCGACCGCCGCGTGGCCAGCGAAAGCTCGACCGACAGCGCCGTTGCCGCCCGCGACGCTGCCGAGGCCGCCGTCAAGGTCGCCGAGGCGCAGTTGCGCACCGCCCAGATCGAACTTGAGCGCACCACGATCCGCGCCGAACTGGATGGCGAGATCGGCCTTGCGCAGGCCAGTCAGGGTGCGCTGGTGACCGCCAGCCAGGCCTCGCCCATGGCGGTGATCCGCACGCTGGACCCGGTCTATGTCGACGTGACCCAATCCGCGGCCGAGGTCATCCGCTTTCGCCGCCAGCTGGCGAAAAACGACTGGCAGACCACCGCCGAACAGAAGGTGACGCTACGGCTGGCCGATGGCAGCGACTTCGATCAGGAAGGCACGCTGACCGCCGCCGAACCCTATGTGAACGAAACCACCGGCGTGGTGACGCTGCGTCTTTCGTTCGACAACCCGCAGCGCGTGCTTCTGCCGGGCATGTATGTGCAGGCGGTCGTGCAGCAGACCATCGCCAAGGACGTGATCCTGGCCCCGCAGGAAGGCGTCGCCCGCGACCGCCGCGGCCAGCCGATCGCTCTGGTGGTGGACAGCAAGAACGTGATCGAGCAGCGCTCGCTGACGATCCTGCAGGATCTTGGCAACAACTGGGTGGTCAGCGAGGGGCTGTCGAACGGCGACCGCATCGTTGTCGAGGGCGTGCAGAAGATCGGCGTCGGCATGACCGTCACCCCCGAGGAGCGCAAGGCCGCCGCGGCCGCCCCCGCCACTGGCGAGGCCCCTGCCGCAGCCGAAAAACCCGCCGAAAAACCCGCTGACAAGCCTGCGGACGCAGCCCCCGCCGAGAAACCCGCCGAAAACGCCCCCGCCGACAAGGCGGATGCCCCGGCCGCGGGTGGCGACGCCGCTGCCAAGCCGGCGAACTGAGCCGCGACCACGAGAAACAGGACAGGAAACCGCACATGGCGCGCTTTTTCATTGATCGTCCGGTCTTTGCCTGGGTGATCGCGATCCTGATCATGGGGCTGGGGGTCTTGTCGATCCTGACCCTGCCGGTCGCACAATATCCCCAGATCGCCCCGCCCAAGGTGACGATCAACGCCGTCTATCCGGGTGCCTCGGCCGATACCGTGGCCAATACCGTCACCCAGATCATCGAACAGCAGATGACCGGCCTCGACGGGATGCGCTATTTCAGCTCATCCTCGACCTCGGCCGGCACGTCGAGCACCGAACTGACCTTCGAGACCGGGACCGATCCCGACATCGCGCAGGTGCAGGTGCAAAACAAGCTGGCACAGGCCACGGCGCTGTTGCCAGAGCCCGTGCAGCGTCAGGGCATCACGGTCGAGAAGTCCACCTCGGGCTTCCTGATGGTGATCGGCCTGACCTCGAAAGACCCGCGCTATGAACAGGTGGACCTGTCGGACTACCTGATCTCGAACATCGTCAACGACCTCAGCCGGGTCGAGGGCGTGGGGACGGTGCAGGTCTTCGGTGCGCAATATTCGATGCGCATCTGGCTGGATCCCTCGAAGCTTGCGGCCTACGAACTGACGCCCGGCGACGTGGTCCGCGCGGTTTCGGCCGAGAACGCGCAGATCTCGGCGGGTTCCTTCGGCGACCGCCCCGCCCCCGAGGGGCAGATGCTCAACGCCACCGTCACTGCGCAGTCGCTGCTGTCGACGCCCGGCGACTTCGAGCAGATCGTCCTGCGCGCCGAGCCGGATGGCGGGTTGATTTTACTAAAGGATGTCGCCCGGGTCGAAATCGGCGCCCAGAGCTACCAGACCGACGCGCGCTATAACGGCCAGCCGGCGGCGGGTCTTGCGATCAGCCTTGCCTCGGGCGCGAACGCGCTGGAAACGGCCACCCGCGTCAAGGCGCGGATGCAGGAATTCGCGCAGTTCTTCCCCGAGGGCATGGAATACGTCATCCCCTATGACACCACGCCCTTCGTGCTGATCTCGATCGAGGAAGTGGCCAAGACGCTGATGGAGGCCATCGTGCTGGTGTTCTTCGTCATGCTGCTGTTCCTGCAGAACTGGCGCGCGACGCTGATCCCGACGCTGGCGGTTCCGGTGGTGCTGCTGGGCACCTTCGGGGTGCTGGCGGCGCTTGGCTTCTCGATCAACACGCTGACCATGCTGGCGATGGTCCTGGCCATCGGCCTTTTGGTCGACGACGCCATCGTGGTGGTCGAGAACGTCGAACGGATCATGGAGGAGGAAGACATCCCGCCGCTTGAGGCGACGCGGAAATCCATGGGCCAGATCACCGGCGCCCTGATCGGCATCGCGCTGGTCCTGTCGGCGGTGTTCGTGCCGATGGCCTTCTTCGGCGGCTCGACCGGGGTCATCTACAAGCAGTTCGCCATCACCATCGCCTCGGCCATGGGCCTGTCGGTCGTGGTGGCGCTGACGCTGACGCCCGCGCTTTGCGCGACCCTGCTGCGCAACGAACACGGCCACAAGTCGCGGGGGCTCTTCGGGCTGTTCAACCGCGGCTTCGACTGGACGATGGAGCGTTACGGCTGGTCGGTGGGCTGGATCATCCGCAAGCCGCTGCGCATGATGGTCATCTATCTGTGCATCGGCGCGGCCATGGTCCTGCTGTTCCTGCGCACCCCCACGGGCTTTCTGCCCGATGAGGACCAGGGCATCATGTTCGTGCTGATCCAGGGTCCGACCGGCTCGACGACCGAGCGCACCGATGCCGTGGTCGAGCAGGTCCGCCAGTACTTCAACGCCAACGAGGCCGAGAACGTCGAATCCTTTTTTGGCGTCTCGGGCTTCAGCTTCGCCGGTCAGGGCCAGAACATGGGCCTTGCCTTCGTGCGGCTGAAGGACTGGAACGAGCGTCCGCGCCCCGACCAGTCGGTGCAGGCCATCGCCGGCCGCGCCTTCCCCGCCTTCATGGGCATCCGCGATGCCATGGTGTTCCCGGTCGTGCCGCCCTCGGTCATCGAACTGGGCAACGTCTCGGGCTTCGACTTCTACCTGCAAGCCCGCGCCGGCCAGCCGCATGAGCAGCTGCTTGACGCGCGCGAGCAGCTTCTGGACATGTCGAAGAAGGACAGCAGGATCGCCTCGGCCCGCCCGAACGGGCTTGAGGATGCGGCGCAATACAATCTGGATATCGACTGGCGCAAGGCCGGCGCGATGGGCGTTTCGGCGACCGATGTCGGCAGCCTGCTGTCGGTCGCCTGGGCCGGCAGCTACGTCAACGACTTCATCGACCGCGGCCGCATCAAGCGCGTCTATGTCCAGGGCGAGGCGACCTCACGCTCGGTCCCGACGGATATCGACAAGTGGCGCGTCAGGAACAGTTCGGGCGGCCTCGTGCCCTTCTCGAACTTTGCCGTCGGCCGCTGGAGCTATGGTCCGCAGGGCCTGATGCGCTATAACGGCGTGCCGGCGATGCAGGTCCAGGGCAGCCCCGCACCCGGCGTTTCCAGCGGCGAGGCGATGGATGCCATCGAGGCGATGGGCGCGAAACTGCCGCCGGGCTTCGAGGTCGCCTGGACCGGCCTTTCGCTTGAGGAAAAACAGGCGGGCAGTCAGACGACGCTGCTTTACAGCCTGTCGCTGGCGGTGGTGTTCCTGTGCCTTGCGGCGCTTTACGAAAGCTGGTCGATCCCCTTCGCGGTCATGCTGGCCATGCCCATCGGGGTTCTGGGTGCCCTTGTGGGCGCCTGGCTTGGCGGGTTCGAGAACGGCGTCTTCTTCCAGGTCGGTCTGCTGACGGTGATCGGCCTGACCGGCAAGAACGCCATCCTGATCGTCGAATTCGCCCGCGAAGAGGCCGATGCCGGAAAGCCGCTGCTTGCCGCGGTGACGGAGGCCGCGCGCCAGCGCTTCCGCCCGATCATGATGACCTCGGTCGCCTTCTCGCTGGGGGTGTTCCCGCTGGTGATTTCGACCGGGGCCGGGGCGAACGGGCGCAACACCATCGGCGCGACGGTGCTGGGCGGGACCCTTTCGGCCACGGTGCTGGGGGTGCTGTTCGTGCCGCTGTTCTTCGTGCTGGTCCGCCGCCTGCTGGGCCGGCCCGAGCCCGAACACCAGCCAGAGGATCCCGCGACCGCAAAGCACTGATCGGCTGACGCGACATCGGGGGCCGGGGCATGTCAGGTGCATGTCCCGGCCCTTTCGCATGTTGCCCCGCCTGTCACGCCGTCCTAGTCTTTGTCCCGCAGGCCCCCTCGGGGTCCCGATCAAAAGGCAGAGCAAGGGATGGACGCCAGCGGCCAGATCGCGGCCCGGATCGACGGCGCGGCCCCCGGGCGGCGCCTCGTGTCGTTGCGGGTGATCGCGCTTTGCGGCGCCGGGTTGGGCTGGCTTCTGGTCTTTGCCATCGTCGTTCCGGTTCTGGTCACCAGCGCGCGCGAAGCCACGCGGAACGAGACCGCATCCGCCCTGCGGCTGGCCAGCGCGGCGGCGACCCTACGCCTGCCCACCTCGTTCGAGCGGCGCGACGTCATGGCCGAGGCCGCGCGCATCGCCATCCAGATCAACGCGCTGCGCCACGTCACCGCCGAGCTGCGCGACGCCGCCGGGCGCACCGTCGCCCTGCCGCCCGCGCCGCATGATGCCGAAACCCCGGTCGAGCCGCCCGAATGGTTCGCCGCCCTGATCCGGCCACCGCCCGCGCGCGAACTGATCCCCATCACGCAATATCCGAACATGCTGGGGATGCTGGAAATCCGCACCGATCCGCGCGACCGCATCGCCGACGCATGGCGCGACCTGCGGCTGATCCTGCCGCTGCTGGCGGCGACGGCGCTGGTCTCGGTCGGGGTGACGATGGCGGTGACTTCGCTGGTGCTGCGACGGCTGCGCGCGCTGGAAGGCGCGCTGGACCGGATGCGCGCGGGCGATCTGCAACACCGCGCGCCGCCGTCGCGGATCGCCCAGCTCGAGCGGCTGGGCGAGGACGTGAACGCGCTGGCCGCGCATCTTGCCGACGAGCGGGCCGAGAACCGCCGCCTTCAGACCCGCATGATGACGCTGGCCGAGGCCGAGCGCGCCCGCATCGCCAGCGACCTGCATGACGGCATCGGCCCCGAGCTTTTCGCCCTGCACGCCGCCATCGGTCAGGCCGAACGCGCGGCAACCGGCCCCGCGGCGGACCTGCCCGAGGCGCTGCCCGACGCATTGGCCGACGCATTGGCCGCGATCTCGCGCCATGCCGCCACCATCCGCCAGCGCACCCGCGCCGCCATCGACGACCTGCGCCCCGGCCCCGACGCCGATGCCGCTCTGGACGAGATGGTGCAGGAACTGCTGATCGACTTTGCCGAGATGGCGCCCCGGACCCGGATCGCGCTGGAACCCGTGACCGCCCCCCTGCCCGACCCCGGCGAGGCCGGGCGCATCGCCATCTATCGCTTCGTGCGCGAAAGCGTGCTGAACGCGCTGCGCCATGCCGCGCCCGCGCGGATCGAGGTCGCGCTGCGCGTCATCGATGGCCGGCTGGTGGTGCGGGTCGGCGATGATGGCACCGGACCCGCCGCAGCCCTGCCCGGCCTTGGACAGGCCGGAATGCGCGACCGCGCCGCCGCGCTGAACGGCCGCTATCTGCCGCCCCGCCGCGCGGGCGACCGCACGATCACCGAATTTCACCTGCCCTGACCGTCCCGCATGAGAACCGCCATGACCGCCGCCGCCCCCACCCCGCCCGAAGCCGATGCCCCGCCAAGGGCCGATGCCCCGCAGGCGCTGCGGGTGCTGATCGTCGACGATCACCCTGTCGTCGCCGAGGGCTGGGACCGCATCACCCGCGGCCGGCTGGATTGCGAGGTGATCGCCGCCGCCACCCCCTCGCAGGCGTGGCGGGCATGGCGGGACCAGGCGCCTGACGTGATCGTGGCCGACCTGACCATGGGCGAAAGCAAGCTGGCCGGGCTGCGGCTGATCCGGCGGCTGCGCGCGGCGGGCGCGACGCTGCCGGTGCTGGTCTTTACCATGCATAGCAGCCCGATCATCGCGCGCCGCGCTTTGCAGGCCGGCTGCAATGGCATCATCATGAAGGATTCGCCCTCGGACGAGATCTGTCAGGCACTGCGCGAGGTGGCCTCGGGCGGCGACTATGTCCCGGCGGCACTGGCGCGCAAGATCGCGCTGATGGAACGGCCCGGCAATGCCGAGGCGCCCGCGCGCCTGACCCCCCGCGAACACGAGATCCTGCGCGCCATCGCCGATGGCCTCAGCTATCGCGAGATCGCCGAGAGATCCGGCATCAGCTACAAGACCGTCTCGAACGTCGCCCAGACGCTGCGGGACAAGCTGGCCGCGCAGGGCTTCGCCGATCTTGTCGTCAAGGCGATCCGGCATTTCGACACCTCCGGCGACGGGCTTTGAGCATGGGACGTCCGCCGGCCGCGCGATCGCTTACCGAACAGACCCCCGAGCGGTCGGCCCGGCCGCTGGTCGGCACCCGCATCCGCGAACGGCGGCTGCTTCTGGGCCAGCGTCAGGCGGAACTGGCGCAGCGCGCCGGCATCTCGGCCGCCTATCTGAACCTGATCGAGCATAACCGCCGCCCCGTGGGCGACGCGCTGCTGGCACGGCTGGCCAACGCGCTTGAGATCGACGCGGGCGAACTGGCCTCGAACCGCGAGGAGGTGCTGCTGAGCGCGCTGCGCGAGGCCGCCGCCCGCAGCAAGCGCGACGGGCTTGGCGCGCAGGCCGAGCTGGACCACGTCGCCGAATTCGCGGCGCGCTTTCCGGGCTGGGCCTCGACGCTGGCCGCCGCCACGCGCCGCGCCGACGCGCTTGAGCGGCGGCTGGTGGCGCTGTCGGACCGCATGACCCGCGACCCCTACCTGCTGACCACGCTGCACGAGGTGCAATCGGCGGTGACGGCGCTGCGCTCGACCGCCTCGATCCTGGCCGAGACCCCGGATATCGAAACCGAATGGCGCGACCGTTTTCACGCCAATCTCGACGATGACAGCCTGCGCCTGTCGCGCACCGCGCAGGCCCTTGTCGCCTATCTGGAAAGCTTCGAGGACGACGCCGTGCCGATCTCTCCGCAGGAAGAAGTCGAGGCATGGATCGCCGCCGGCCAGCCAGCCGAGGCCGATGCGCCCGAGCTCGCCTCGGACGCGGCGCGTCAGATGGCGCGCGACCTCATGCAGTTGCAGGCCCGCGACCGCGCGCTTTTGCCCGATGCGGCCTTGTCGGCGGCGGTGGCCGACAGCGGCGAGACCGCCGACGACCCGTCGCTGATCGCGGCGCGGCTGGGCCGTCCGCTGGATCTGGTGCTGCGCCGGCTGGGGATGCTGCGCCCCGGCCCCTGGGCGCAGACCGGGCTGATCGTCTGCGACGGCTCGGGCGCCGCCCTCTATCGGCTGGCCGCGCCCGGCTTCGAGCTGCCGCGTCTGGGCGAGGGTTGCGCGCTTTGGCCCGTCTTCGAGGCGCTGGCCCAGCCGCAACTGCCCGTCGCCCGCCTGATCGAGACCACCGGCGGCATGCGCTTCGCCGCCTGGGCGGTGTCAGAGCGGCTGTTACCGATGGGCTTTGACGGCCCCGCCCTTGCCCGCGCGCAGATGCTGATCCGCGCCGCCCGCCCGCGCGATGCGCGCCCGGCCCTTGGCGTCGGGCCTGCCTGCCGGATCTGCCCGCGCGCGGCATGTGTCGCCCGGCGCGAACCCTCGATCCTTGGCCCTGCGTGAGTTTTGACAAGCCGCCGTCGCCGCGCCATGATCGTATGATTCCAGAAAGGGAAAACGTGCTTGCCCGCAGCCGTCGATGTCCTGCTGATCGAGGATGAGCCCAGCATCGCCGAGGCCATCCTTTTCATGCTGCGGCGCGATGGCTGGCATTGCCGGTCATGGGCGCAGGGCGTCGGCGCCATCCAGGTCATCCGCGAACTGGCGCCACGGCTGGTGATCCTGGACCTGATGCTGCCGGGCCGCAGCGGCGCCGAACTGCTGGCCGACCTGCGCGGCGATGCCTCGCTTTGCGGGCAAAAGGTGCTGCTGCTCTCTGCCCGCGGCGGCACGCTGCCGCAAGGCGCGGATGCCGCGCTGGCCAAGCCCTTTGCCAATGCCGACCTGCGCGCCGCGGTGCGCGACCTGCTGGCGCCGCCATGACCCCGCGCAGCCGCCGCCTGTTCGTCGACCGCCAGGCCTATCGCCGCCGCCGGCTGGTCGATGCCACGCGGGTGGTGACCGCGGTCTTTGCGCTGGCGGCGCTGCTGCCGCCGATCTGGCTGCCGCAATATTTCAGCTATGGCCGCGGCGCCGTCTGGCTGGCCGCCTGCTGGACGCTGACCATCGCCGCGACCGCCGCCCTGCATCACGCGCTGGCCCGCCCGCCCATGACCGAGGACGAGGATGACGCCTGAAACCCTCGGCCTGGCGGCCATGCTTTATGTCGCGCTGATGTTCCTGCTGGCCCATGCCGCCGACCGCGCCGCCGCGCGCGGGCGCTGGCGCTGGATGGACCGGCCGGTGATCTATACGCTGTCGCTGTCGATCTATTGCTCGGCCTGGACGTTTTACGGCGCGGTCGGCTATGCCACCCGCTCGGGGCTAGAGTTTCTGACCATCTATCTTGGCCCCGGCATCGTCTTTGCGGGCGCGTGGTGGGGGCTTCGCCGGCTGGTGCGGGTGGCGCGGCTGCATCGGGTCACCTCGATCGCCGACCTGATCTCCAGCCGCTTCGGCAAGTCGCCGACGCTGGCGGCGCTGGTGACGCTGATCGCAGTGCTGGCCGCGACCCCCTATATCGCGTTGCAACTGCAATCCGTGACGATGGCGGTCTCGGCCTTCGCCGACGACGGCCACGCCCTGCCGCAGACCGTGGCGCTGTGGGTCGCGGTCGGGCTTGCGGCCTTCGCCATCCTGTTCGGCACCCGCAACCTTGCCGCGGATGAACGCCATCACGGCGTCGTCATGGCCGTCGCCGCCGAGGCGGTCGTCAAGCTGGCGGCCTTTGTCGCTGTCGGCACCTATGTGCTTTGGGGGCTTGCCGACGGGCCGGGCGACGTTCTGGCGCGCATCGACCGCATGTCGGTGACCGCTGGCGGCGAGGGCTGGATGATCCGCCCCGACCGCTGGTTCGTGCTGATCGCGATTTCCGGCGCCGCGGTGGTGGTGCTGCCGCGCATGTTCCATGTCCTCGTGGTCGAGGCGAATGACGAAAACCGCCTGCGCCACGCCGGCTGGGCCTTTCCCGCCTATCTGGCCGCCATGTCCTTTCTGGTCCTGCCCATCGCCGTCGTCGGCAACGACCTGCTGCCCAAGGGCGCCAATCCCGACCTTTATGTGCTGGAACTGCCGCTGTCGCGGGGCCATGACACGCTGGCGGCCTTTGCCTTTCTGGGCGGGTTTTCCTCGGCCATGTCGATGGTCGTGGTCAGCGCCATCGCCGTCTCGACCATGATGGCGAACCACTGGCTGGTGCCACTTGCGCTGTGGCTGCAACAGGCGGCGGTGCACGGCCCCGCCGCCGCGCGTGAGGATCTGGGCACCTTGATGCTGAACACGCGCCGGCTGGCCATCGTGGCGGTGATCGGCGCGGGCTGGGTCTATCACCAGCTTTCGGGGGGAACCTCGGCACTGGCCTCGATGGGGATCGTGGCGTTTTCCGGCATGGCGCAGGTGGTGCCGGCAATGATCTCGGGCCTGCTGTGGCGGGGCGCGACGCGGCGCGGGGCGATCGCCGGCATTGCGGCGGGGGCGCTGATCTGGGCGCTGATGATCTTTCTGCCGTCGCTGGGGCTGATGCCGCATGTGGCGATGCCTTCGGGGATCGACCCCTTTGCCGGCGCGGTCCTGCTGGCGCTGTCGGTCAATCTTGCGCTGCTGACGCTGATTTCGCTTTTCGATTTCCCCGAACCGGGCGAGCGGTTGCAGGCGCTGTCCTTCGTCCATGCCATCGCCCCCGATACCTCGCCGACCGAGACCGCCCCGGCCGCGCAGGCCGAGGCGCTGCTGACTTTGGCGGGTCGCATCTGGGGCAGCGAAAAAGCCCTGGATGTGTTTCGCAACGCCGCGGATATACAGGGAAAATCCGGCTATCTTCCCGACCTGACCCCGCGTTTCCTTAGCGATTTCGAGCGTCGTCTGGCGGGCACCGTCGGCGCCGCCACCGCTGCCGCGCTGCTGTCGCGGGTGCTGGGCCGCGGCGGCATGACCGTCTCTGACCTGATGGAGGTCGCAGGCGAGGCCAGCCGCACGCGCGAGGATAACCTGCGCCTTGAAAGCGCCTCGCTGGAACTTTCAAGAACCGCCGGCATGCTTCAGGAAAGCAACGAGAAACTGACCGCGATCTCGGCCCAGAAGGACGCGTTTCTGGGGCAGATCAGCCATGAATTGCGCACGCCCATGACCTCGATCCGGGCGCTGTCCGAGATCATGACCGACCCCGACCTGCCCGCCGCCGACCGCAACCGCTTTGCCGGCATCATCCATGACGAGGCCGCCCGCATGACCCGCCTGCTTGGCGATCTGCTGGATCTGGCCGTCCTTGAAGGCGGCCACGCGCGGCTGAAACCGGCGGTCGTCAACCTGCATGACATCATCGACCGGGCGCTGGCGATGGCGGGCGCCACGGCCTCGGCGCGCGAATTCACCATGCTGCGCACCCCCGCGGCCGAGCACCTGCCCGTCATCACCGACCCCGACCGCCTGTTGCAGGTGCTGATCAACGTCGTCGCCAATGCCCGCAAATATTGCGACGCCGAGTTTCCGGCCATCCGCATCGACACCCGCCGCAACGCGCAGGGCCAGACGCTGATCGACATTTCCGACAATGGCTCGGGGATCGGGCCGGACAGCCGGGCGCTGATCTTTGAAAAATTCGCCCGCCTGAACGACCCCGCGCGCGCGGGCGGCGCCGGGCTTGGTCTGGCGATCTGCAAGGAAATCATGGAGTTCCTTGGCGGAAGCATCGCCTATCTGCCCGGCCAGGGCGGCGCCTGCTTCCGCGTGACCCTGCCCCGGCGGCCGCCGGTAACATCGCCCGGCGACCCGGCGGACTGACAAGAGCCGCGGCGTTAAACCTTTTCGCAACCACTCCGTGCCATCTTGCGATTGAAGTGAGCTGATTCGGTCTGGATATGAAAAGCGCAGCCAGGGAACAGAAAGCGGGCGCAGAAGGCGCAACCGATACCGACATGTCGGTGCGGGGTGCCGTCCTGCAGCGAATCATCGCCGAACGCAGCCGCAACCGCGTCGCGCCGCCGCCCGGCGGTGCCCGCCCTGCGCCCGAATTCGGGATCGAGCGCGCGGCAGCCACCGCGCTTGGCCGCGCTGCGGAAAAGATGCTGCGCCTGCCGGTGTTCGTCGAACAGGCGGAACTGGCGCCCATGACCCTGCCGGAACTGGCGGAACTGCTGCCCGAACGCGCCCTGCTTGCCGTGCTGGAAGGGGGGCGCGACTCGCTTGGCGTCATGGCGCTGTGCCCGAACCTGCTGACCTCGATCATCGAGATGCAGGCCATTGGCCGCGTCACCTCGCGCCCGCCCGCAAGCCGCCGCCCGACACGCGCCGATGCCGCGATCTCGGCCGATTTCGTCAACGCCTTCCTGGCTGAACTGGGGCGCGAAACCGCGGGTCGTCCCGGCATTCCCGCCTTCGCCACCTTCCGCTATGCGACCTATATGGACGATCCGCGCCCCCTTGGCCTGATGCTTGAGGATGGCGACATGCAGCGCCTGCGGCTGAAGTTCCGCGTCGGTGCCGGCGGCCAGCGCGATGCCTCGATCCTGATCGCGCTTCCGGCCGAGCCGGGTAGCGGTGCCCGCATGACCCCGCCGCAGGCCGGCACCGCCGCCCTGCCGGCGCAGGCACCCGTTGCGGCACCCGTGCCGGCGACCCGCTCCGCGCCGGAGTCGCTGGCCGAGGCCGTGCAGCAGGCGCCGATCCGCGTCGTCGGCATCCTTTGCCGCCGCAAGCTGAGCCTGCAAACCCTGCGCAGCCTCGGCCCCGGATCGCTGATCCCCCTGCCGCAGAACGCGCTGGATGACGCCCGGCTTGAGACCTCGCGCGGGCAGGTTCTCGCGCGTGGGCGCCTGGGCGAGGCCGAGGGCTTTCACGCCATCCGCCTGCGCAGCACCGGCGATGCGACCCCGGCCGCGACGGCACGACCCGACTGCGCGACAAGCCTTGCCGCCCCGCGCCCGTTGGGACCCGCCCTCAGCCCCCTGCCTCCGCGTCCCGATATCGAACCGCCGATCGCCGATATCGACGACCCCGACGCATTCCGTGAAAACGCATCGTCGAATATCGGGTGGATCGGGGGCCGGCCCGCCGGTTGAACCGATGCCCCATTCCCGCCCCGCCGGCCGACCGGCTGCGCGCCGAATGGACCGAATGGGGGCATCCCGGCCACTGCCGAGGCCGCTCGGGCAGCGCGAAGGTCAGATTCCCCTTGAAAACCGCCGCGTCTGGTCGCATGAAGCATGCGCCCGCGACAACTGCGGGTCACCCCTACCAGGAGAGAACATGGCCAAGGAAGAAATGCTCGAATTTCCCGGCGTCGTGAAGGAGCTCCTGCCGAATGCGACATTCCGGGTCGAGCTTGAGAACGGCCATGAGATCATCGCACATATGGCAGGTAAGATGCGCAAGAACCGCATCCGCGTCCTTGCCGGCGACAAGGTCCAGGTCGAGATGAACACCTACGACCTGACCAAGGGGCGGATCAATTACCGCTTCAAGTAAGGACGCCGTGACGCCCGCCCCGCGCGCCATCCCGGATGGCCCGACCGGGGATTTGGGCGGTACGGTCTGCCCGGACAGGGTCATGCCCCCTGCCGGGACCATCGCGGCGCCGTCGCTGACGCTTGGATCGGCCAGCCCGCGCAGGCTGGAATTGCTGGCCCAGATCGGCATTGTCCCCGACCGGATCACCCCCGCCGAAATCGACGAAACCCCGCTGCGCAACGAATTGCCGCGCCGCTATGTGCAGCGCGTGGCGCGGGAAAAAGCGTCCGCTCTGGCCCACACCACGCCCGGCGCGGTCCTTTGCGCCGACACCTCGGTCGTCGCCGGCCGCCGCATTCTGGGCAAGCCCGCCGATGAAAATGAGGCAGCCGCATTTCTGCGCCTGCTCTCCGGGCGCCGCCACCTCGTGCTGACGGCCGTGGCGCTCAGCCATGCCGGCCGCATCCATGAACGCCTGGTCGAGACCGTGATCCGCTTTCGCCCGCTGACCGATGCCGAGATCGCCGGCTATCTCGCCAGCGGCGAATGGCAGGGCAAGGCCGGCGGCTATGCGATTCAGGGCGCCGCCGGCGCATTCGTCGCGTGGATGCGCGGCTCATACAGTGCCGTGGTCGGGCTGCCGCTGGCAGAAACCGCGACCCTGCTCTCGGGAATCGGAATAAGGAGAGACGCGCGATGAAGGGGCGCCAGATCGTGATCGGCCAGGTTTTCGGCCGCGATGCCGCCGCGCTGATGCAGGACGGCCGGCTTGAGGACCTGATTGTCGATCCCTCGGGCGTCATGCCCTTTGCACCGGGCGCGATCTGCCGCGCCAAGGTCGATCGCCTGGTCAAGGGGCAAGGCGGCGTGTTCCTGCGCCTGCCCGACGGCGCGCAAGGCTTTCTGCGCGACCGCGGCGGCCTGCGCGAGGGCCAGCCGCTGATTGTCCAGGTCACCGGCAGCGCCGAGGACGGCAAGGCGATCCCGGTCTCGGCGCGGCTGAATTTCCGCGGCCGACATGTCATCGTGACCCCGTCGGCGCCGGGGGTAAACGTCTCGCGCCGGATCCGCGACCCGGAAACGCGCGCGGCGCTGACCGAAATCGGCGAGGCCGCCATCGCCGACCTGCCCGAACCGCCCGGAATCGTTTTCCGCAGCATCACCGCCCAGGCCGACCTGGACGAGGTCGCGGCCGAGTTGCGCGAGTTGCTTGACCTGGCGGCAGCCATCCAGTCCGACAATCAGGGCGCGCCCGAACTGCTGCTTGACGCGCCCGACCCCGCCGAGGCCGCGTGGCAGGACTGGGCCGAACCCGCGCCGGACGACATTCAGGACGGCCCGGATGCCTTTGCCGCGACCGGTGCGCACGACGCGGTCGAGGCGCTGCTGGACACCCGGATCGACCTTTCCGGCGGCGCCTGGGCCGAGATCGAGCCCCTGCGCGCGCTGGTCGCCATCGACGTCAATACCGGCAGCGACCACTCCCCGGCCGCCGGGCTCAAGGCCAATATCGCGCTGGCCCGCGACCTGTCCCGGCAACTGCGGCTGCGCGGTCTTGGCGGTCAGATCGTGATCGACTTTGCCCCGATGCCCAAGCGCGACCGCGGCACCGTCGAACAGGTGCTGCGCGCCGCCTTCCGCAACGAGGCCGCCGAGACGGTGCTGATCGGCTGGACCGCCATGGGCCTTTACGAGATCAGCCGCAAGCGTGACCGGATCGCGCTGTCGCGTCTGGCCCAGCCGGAGGCGGCGCGATGAAATGCCCCATCTGCGGCAAGCCGGCGGCGCCGCAATACCGGCCGTTCTGTTCGCGCCGCTGCGCCGACATCGATCTGGCGCATTGGCTGCGCGGCGATTATCGCCGTCCCGGCGAGCCCGTCGCACCCCCCGAAGACGAGGCATGATTTTCGCGCTTTTCCTCTGGACAGTGGCGTGAAGCTGCCATAACAACGCGCTTGCCGAAAGCGACAGGCAACGGCGCCCGGATAGCTCAGTTGGTAGAGCAGCGGATTGAAAATCCGCGTGTCGGCGGTTCAAATCCGTCTCCGGGCACCATAATTTCAAAGACTTGTATCATTTCCGCCTTTCCTCTGCTCAGTTTTTGAAACAGCCGTTGAAACATTCACGTTCCGGGCCTGTTCTGTTCCCAGCGATTTCGGGCTTCCTGCGCCCTTGCCGCCAACTCTCTTTGCCTGATCTGACCTCCATACTTTTTCAGCATCTCAGCGCCGGAATGGCCGGTAACGGCCTTCACTAGCTCGTCGTCATTTCCGGCCTGATAAAGTTCAATGGTGGCGTTCTTGCGCAGCCCATGGGTGACGTAGGTCATGGCGTCCGGGTGCTGCATCGCGGCTTTCACGTTGCGCATGTCCTTGGCGACAACCTCGTATCGCACCGGACGACCCTTATCGTCGGTGATAACGGTCAGGCCCTTTTTCTCGACCGTCGCCAGATGGGCATTCAGGCGGTCGGTGAAGGGTATCCACAGCGGCTTGTCGGTCTTGCCTTGGGTGAAGTCCCAAGTGCCGTCCTTAATGTGGTTCCAGCGCATTTTCACAATGTCACCGATCCGCTGTCCGGTGCCGATGCACAACTCGTAGACAAGGCGGGCGCGGGGCGGGGCGAGACTTTCAAACTCCGCCCGAACGTCATCGGGCCAAGGCACCCAGCCTTCGCCTTCCTGCTTGAGCAGAGGGATGCCCTTGGCCGGGTTGCCGTGTTCTTTCTTGAGGAAGCCGATCAGGCGGGCGTGGTTCATTAGCACGACCATCACCTGGACCAGATAATTCGCCTGCCGCCAGTGTTCGGCGTTGGCGCGGTGCAGTTCATAGATGTGATACGTCTCGATCTTGGTCGGGTCTTTCGCGCCCCAGATCGCGCGAATGTGGCTGATATATTTCTGGTAGTCGCGCTTGGTGCGAGGCTTCAATTTCTTGAAACCATCGCTCTCGAAATAGCTGAGAATCAGCGCCTCAAAATTGCGTTTTACCGGGACAGGCTCCCGGCCTTTCAGCAACAAGTTGTAGTGCTCCCAGAACTCAGGGGTTCCCGGTTCTTCTTTCATCATGACCGATTGGCTACGCGCCCGGCGGATGAATCGGACGTAGCCGCGATCCTTGTAGACATACCTGGGCAACTCTTTCTTCGTCATTTGCCCATCCTCAGATCGCTGTTCAGGAAGTCGTCGCCGCCCTCGGGATCGGTCATGCCAGCGTCAACGGTAATGCTGCCATCAGGCTTGATCTCAAACCGCGCCCGCATCCAGCCAGCCGCGCGCGCATCGCGCAGAAGCGCGGCGACGGTGCTTTTCGCTTGAGTGGTGGGGCGGGGTGCGGTCATGGATCAGTTGCCCTCGCCCGGACGCTGCCAATTCACTGCATCATCTTCGCCGCGATAGGCATCATCCAGAGCAACGCGATAATCCACGCCCAGACGGTGGCAGACCTCTTTGAAAATCTCGGTAACGTTCAGAGCGATATGGCCCCGGGTATCGTGCAGCTCGTCCTTCAGCCGATAGTAGCCCTCGTCGAACGGCTCGTCATTCCAGATCCGGTGCAGCATGACAGTCGCCTGCTGGCCGGCGATATACATCATCGTGATGCCGCGCATGTGGTGGAACGGCAGACCGGGCCAGCGAACGGCCTGGCTCGTCTCCGGTTCGCCAACCCAGCCACTTTTCCCGTTGCCGATATGGGCAAAGCGCGCTGCGGCCTCGAAGGCATCCTTGGGGGAGTTGAAGCCGAGGCCCATGATCGCCGTCGCGCAAGCGACCTGCATCAAGGTGAACCACGAATAGGTCCGAGACTTGCCACGTCCGACTTCGTTCTCGTTCTGACTGATAATATGACTACGATCAGCCCAGTTCGCCATGTCCTTGACGGTTGTCCCTGTTGCCTCGGCGATCTCTTTCGCCGTGTAGCTCTTGTTAAAAATATCCATGCAGGTCTCCTTCCCAAATGAACTTACAGCACGTTCATAAAGCCCACAAGGAAAAACTCGCGACAAGTTCACTGGAGTTGCGATGAAAGCAAGCCGCCCGCAACCAACCTGATCGCGGGCGATCTGCATCAGGCGTGACCTGGCGCCGGTTCATTTTCACCTGTTTTCCTGCCGTTGGCCTTTACCCAACTGTCAAGTCCAGCCGCGAAGCGGCGCAGTGTCGCGTTATCGCAGTTCAGAAAATGGTTGATGAAAATCTGCTGACATTCGTCGGAAAGACACTCGAACAACTGCATGAATGCGTGGCCGTCCATTTCTGGACCTCCGTCAGCTTGCGGACGCGGCAAGGTGCTGAAAGACTGCGGCCCCGTGGTGGTGGTGGTGTCAGCAGTCATACCACAGGCTCCATCCTGTTATCGGGCGGCAGGCCTTGCTGACCGCTGGCACCGCGCCAGATGGCCGTCATCAGCTTGCAGGGCGGGTCATCCGCTTGTCCCAGGAAATCCTCGCTATCTGCCGGAGCGCGGGGACCTTCCATGTCCCACAGGACATGGATAAGGGCCGCAATCCCGGCCATACTGGTGGGGGTCATATCGATCATCGCCCGTTCAGCGGCGCGCTCGATGGCTTCTGCCGCCTTGCTCTCTGGCATATCCCATTTGTCGTTTTCGGGCAGATCGATGTAGCGATACCATTCCTTTCGGGCCGCAACCCGCCGCCGGTAGATAGGAAGGATCGGGTCTTCGTCTTCAGCCCTCGCCAAGGCCGGAACAGCCTGCGCCGTAGCGGCGGTCACGTCACCGGCGGCGAGCGCCGCCGACAGCGCGGCCAGCGGCCCGGTCGTCAGAAGATCACGCCGGTTCATGCTGCACCCCCTTCCATCGTATCGCGCGCCTCGGCCAGAGCGGCGCGGGCGGCCTTCCGGTTCTGCTCGGTCAGGTTCTCGGCCTCGGTCAGGTCGAGGGCCTGCAGGATCATGTCGCGGATGACGTTCAGGGTGGCATCGGACACGGCGGGATCGGTCGCCCCAGGGCGTTCTTGCAGTTTCATCAGTTCCTCCATTGGTCAGGCCGTCGCGGCCTCTTGACGCTCCATCCGTTCACGCAGGCCCGCGGTGACTTCGGCGCCCTGCGACCGGAAATTCCGCGCCGCTTCACGTTCCAGCCACGCCTTTACGTCGGCAGGCAAGTTCATCTTGAATTGCACCTGATCCTTCATATGCACCTCACGGACAAAACATGTCCGTTATGGACAATAAATGTCCGTGGCGTCAAGGACAATTCGTGTCCATAACGCCCGTATGGATGATCGTCAGCTAGTTCAGTTCAAATTGATGCTGCCCGCAGACTTGAAGGCGCGGGTTGAAGCTGCGGCCAAGGATGCTCGGCGCAGTCTTTCGCAGGAAATTGTCGCGACGCTGGCGGAGAGGTATCCTGAACCACCTCACCCACGTGGACTGTTCGGCGAGATCTACGAACTGATGGATTTTGTCGAGTCTGGAGCAACAGACGAAGAAAAGCGCGCATTTCTCCTGTCGGCAAACAAGCAGATCAAGGCATCTGCACTTGCGGGATGGCTTGAATTGGGGCTGGTCGAAGACCCGACCAGGCCCGGTAAACTAACGGTGTTCATGACGTCGGTGGATCGCGAAAAGTGATCGCATCATTGCTGTCTCGCGCCCTCGGGCAGGATTCGGCCACCGGCATCTCCGCACGACACCCTTGATTCCCTCGCAAGTTATCGTATATACACAAACGTATGTTGATGATCGTCTGGGATGAGCCGAAGCGGCAAACGAACCTCGCCAAGCATGGCCTGGATTTTGCCGATCTGGATGAGGGGTTTTTCCTCGCCTCGGTCGTCGTTCCGGCGAATAACGGCCGGCACATGGCGATAGGCCGCCTCGCGGATGGCACGATTGCCGTGGTGTTCGCGACCTTGGGAACCGAAGGGGTTTCGGTGATCTCGATGCGGCCGGCCAGCCAGAAGGAAAGGAGCCTGCTATGACCAGAAAGCACCTGACCGAAGACCAGATCCAGCGCATGATCGCCAGCGATCCCGATGCACCTGAAGCGACGGACGAACAGATCGCTCAGGCGATGCCCTTCGCCGAGGCGTTTCCGGCCTTGGCCGATGCCATGCGCAAGAATCTCGGCGGCCGCCCGAAGGCCGAGAACCCGAAGGTTGCGGTCTCGCTGCGGCTGGATCAGGACATTGTTGCGCGATTCAAGGCCAGCGGGCCGGGCTGGCAAACGCGGATGAACAACGCCCTGCGCAACGCTGCGGGGTTGTGATCGGGGCCGCCAGCGTCGCGCATGACGGCCCCTTGGTCGCCTGATGCGGCGTCCTGTGGCTGCCCCCGGTGTCGCCGTGACAGCCTGCGCCGCGCTACCGGAGGGATAGCCGCGCCTTGACGGGGTTTGGCTTTCCCAAGCCGGGCACTCGCCGTCTGATCCCGGACGCTTCGGCGGAAGCAGGACCGCCGGGCGCATCCTTGCCCTATTCCGCCCAATCGATGAAGGTCAGGGCGTCCTTGACGGTGGCGTCATCCAGCCCGGCCTGTTTGGCCTGCGCCATCGCTTGCAACATGGTCGCAAAGGCCCGCGCCTTGCCGCCGTGATCCATGGCCTGCATCGGGCGCACCACGTCCAGCGTGACCGTGCCGCCCAGCTTCTCGGTCGCTTCCTCGGCCATCAGGTTGGCGATGGGTTGCAGGACCAACTGCGCCAGGTGCCGTTGTGCCTCGCGCACAAGGGGGCCGGTGGTCGCGGGATTGGTCAGGCCGGGAAGGATGCCGAACAGGCTGTAGATCTCGCCCTTCGCCTCGGTCAGCAGCTTGTCGGCCAGGGTCTTGTCCAGTTGCGGGGAAAGCTGATCCGGCGACTGGCCGAGATTGGGGTTCATGCCGGCCGCCGTCGCCTGCGCCACGCCCTCGATCACCAGAGAGGCGCCGCGATTGCCCCGGAAGCTGCGCCGCATGGCCGCCATGTCCTCGGTGCTGCCCTCGGGCACGGGGATGATCTGCGACCCGATGGGGGCATCGCGGAACACGTCGCGCAGCGCCGTGGTGATTTCCTCCAGCAGCCCGGCCGAGAGTTTCGCCCGCGCCAGCGGTGCCGATCCGGCCCAAGGGGTCGTGGCATCGCAGCCGATGCGGAAGTGCAGCACCTCGGGCGCCAGCACGGTTTCGGAACGCCCGCCGCCGATCTCGGGGAGGCCCAGGCGATAGGCGCGCGGCACCCTGTGGCGGGTGGACATATCCCAATCGGTGGCCGGAATCAGCCGGTCGCGGATCAGGAAGATGCATTCGCCCCGCAGCGCCAGAGCGCGTGCGCAGATCGCCATGACGCGCCGGTCCAAGAGGTCGGCGCCGGTCACATCGGCCAGCGACAGCCCCGATTCCCAGAGGCTGACCGACGCCTGCACCGCCGCCGTCAACTCGGCCAGCCCCGAGCCGCCGGCAATCCACGCCTCGCGTGCTGCCATCAGCGCGGCGGTATAGCCCGGCTGGGCGGCGCGGGCTTCAAGCGGTTTGCGCCGGAACAGATCCATCAGGCCCATCAGACCCTCCACCGATTGAGCGTATAGGCTGGCCCACGATAGGGCTGGCGGTCCTGATGCGTTTCCCATGCCCGTGCCTCGATTTGGGCCGAGGGATAGGCGCCTTTCGTGACCGCCGAGACTTCCATGAGCATCGCCCGCGTGATCGTGCGCAAAGTGCCATTGCCGCGCCGCTCGATGCGTTCCCCGTCAGGCTGGACGCGGAAGCCGGGGGAAAGGCCACGGATCAGCCCGGCCCGGTTTGCCTCGATGAAGTCCCGCGCCCAGCTTGTGCCGCCGTCAATTTCGGCCTCGATCACAAGCGCCGCATCGCCGTCGCGCAGGGTCAGGTTGCCCGCTGCCCGAGAGGCCAGCGGCTTGCCCCAGTCGTGACCGGCCAGCAGGTGGATATCCTCGCTCGCCTCAATCCGGTCGGCGAAGGCCCGAGGGGCGATCACTTCCCGCCGCCCCGGTGCCAGTTCGGTCTCAAGCGCATAGGGGAACGTCGCCCGAAGGCGGGTCGCCCCGCCATCGCTGCGCAGTTCCAGCGCCCCGAGCGACGCCCCCCAGAGCATCACGCGATGCCCGTCAGGATGCGGGTCTGAAGCCCGCGCGGCACGGTAAAATCGGCCGTGACCAGCGCCGTCAGCACCAGCTGGCCGCTGCCCGCCTTGGTGTAGGGGTCGCGGATCAGATCCACGCCGCCGTAAAGGCCCAGATAGCCCGGCGCCACGCCCTGCACATTGGCGGTCAGGATGGCGGTTTCCGCGGGGATCACGTTGCTGATCGCGGGCGTTCCGACATGCTTCACCAGCCGGTCCCATTCCCACATCGGCGCGCCATCCGCTGCCTGCTGGGCATCCAGATCGGACCAGATCGCCGGGTCGAAGGCGACATTCACCTGCGACGGGCTGTTGATCGCATTGGCCTGCATGAAGGCCACGATCTGCGCCCGGAATGCCGCCCAGCTGGCGCGGGCGCCGACTGCGGTCGAGGTGATGCCATAGGCGGTGGCGCCGGGGATGATGCCCAAGGGCTGCCCGGCCGTGCCGGTGCCGTTGATCACCACGCGGTCGAGTTCGGTGCCGATCACCGCGTTCAGGTCACGCCGGATCGCCTGTTCCAGTCCTTCGCCCGCCTGTTTCAGCGCCTTGCGGCTGATCATCATCTGCGCCCCGCCGGTATGGTCGGGGTTCAGGCTGCGTTCCGAGGTCTGATATTCCGCCGGGCCGCCGACATTGCCCAGCTCGGTGGTCTGCCAGCCGAACACCGCGCCCGAGGTCGCAACCGGAAAGGCCAGTTCGCCCGAGGTGATGTTGACGCTTTCCATGCCGAGCTTCGCTGCAACCGAAGCCGGAAACAGCCGGTCAATGATCGGACGGATCGCCCTGGGGTTCACCTGATCGCCCGCGACTGTTTCACCGGCGCGGCGCTCCAGCGCTGCATAGGGAACCGGGATGCCCTGATAACCGCCCGCATTGCGCAGCTCGGTCACGACCTCGGCCGTCGCACCCGACAGCGCCCGGCCCTCGTCGAGCGCAAGCGCCACCTGCCGCAGCTCGAAGCGGCCGACCAGTTCGGCATATTCGCGGTCCGAGCGGGTTTCCAGATCGGCCCCGGCCTCGCGGCGCTCGGTATCCTCGGCAATCAGCGCCGCGCGATAGCGGGTTTCATTGCTGCGATATTCCGTATCCATGCTTTCCATGGAACGGGTTTCGTCGTCGGACGGGCTGTCCTTGCCGACCAGTTCGGCCAGCCGCTGCCGTATCTCAGACTGGCGACG
>RRZU010909907.1_pt1 | contig 29379 bp, 25 predicted proteins | sample 2165561 | NCBI WGS metagenome assembly RRZU01 (sample SAMN10456909, study PRJNA506462) | wastewater metagenome | isolation source: wastewater sludge | place: USA: Moscow, Idaho | reverse complement strand
ACTGGCCGAAGGCAAGGGCGCATTGATGGCTGGAGTTTAATCGATTGGCAAATGCGCTCTAGCCGGAACCATACATCACAGAGCAAGACTACATGCTCGAGTTTAATCGATTGGAAAATGCGCTCTAGCCGGAACCAATACACGGCAACACTGCGTCCCATGCCTAGTTTAATCGATTGGAAAATGCGCTCTAGCCGGAACTAATGCATCTTGTCAGACAAGATGATGCCGAGTTTAATCGATTGGAAAATGCGCTCTAGCCGGAACCTGGGCGCACTTGCTACATTGGTAGTCGCAAGTTTAATCGATTGGAAAATGCGCTCTAGCCGGAACTGGCTCTCCCTCTAGTTGGCACTGCTGTTGAGTTTAATCGATTGGAAAATGCGCTCTAGCCAAAAAATTGCGTGGTTGTATGGAATTTATCCGCGTGCAATGAATTACAGCTTTTTTATTCACAAAATAAGCAAATGTTTTTGATTTTTATACCGCAGCCTGCGCTATTAACGGAAACAGGGTGGAGTGTAGTTGCACTACGTCGCCAACAATGAGTAAGGCGGGGGATTGCAGGTTTGCGGTTTGCAGGTCTGTTTCGATGTTGGCTAGTGTGCTGATGAGTACTTGCTGCTGCGCGGTGGTGGCTTGGGAGATTGCGGCTACGGGGGTGCTGGGTGGGTGGCCGTGGGTGATTAGTTCGCGGGCTATGCGCGGGGCTTGGCCTAGTCCCATGTAGATGACCAAGGTGGCGTGGGGGCTTAGGTGTTGTATCCAGTCGAGATTGTTGCTGTCTTGTTTGCGGTGGCCTGTGACGAAGCTGACCATTTGGGCGTGGTCGCGGTGGGTAAGCGGTATGCCGCTGCTGGCGGCTGCGCCTAGTGCGGCTGTGATGCCCGGGACAATTTCGCAGGCTATGCCAGCGCGGGCTAGTGCTTGGAGTTCTTCGCCGCCGCGGGCGAACATGAAGGGGTCGCCTCCTTTGAGGCGTACTACGCGCAGTCCTTGTTGGGCTTTTTCGAGCAGGAGTTGGTTGATTTGGTTTTGCGTCAAGGTGTGGTTGCTGGCGCGTTTGCCCACGCAGATGCGCTCGCAGGTGGCTGGCGCGAGTTCAATGATGGCGGGGGAGACTAAAAAGTCGTAGAGCAGGACTTGTGCTTGTTGCAGGCGTTTGAGGGCGCGTAGTGTGAGTAGTTCAGGGTCGCCCGGGCCCGCGCCTACCAGGCTGACGAGTGGCGGCTTGGGCTGGGGGCTGGTGTGTGTGGTGGTGGAGGGGGTGCTACGCATGCCTGTGAAATTGCTGGTGTTTGGGGCGATTGGGAAAGGGGCATATTGTGCGCTGGATTGCGCGGCTGGGAGCGTTTGCCCAAAAATAGCCCGCCTGTTTTGGTAAACATCTGAATTGGCAGAGGTTTTTTCGGGTTTTACGGTTTAAATGCGGCTTGTGGGTGCAAAATGCGGTCTTATGAATATTGTGATACTTGACGATTATCAGGATGCGGTGCGCAAGCTGGCTTGTGCCAGCAAGCTCGATGCGCTGAGCGCCAAGGTTTATACCAATACGGTGAAAGGGGTGGGGCAGTTGGCGGTGCGGCTCAAGGATGCCGAGATTGTGGTGCTGATTGGTGCTCGCACGCACATTACCCGTTCTTTGTTGAGTAAGTTGCCCAAGTTGCGTTGCATTGTGCAGGCGGGTTGCATGGGTAGCCATATTGATTTGCAAGCGTGTACGGCGCACGGTGTGGCAGTGGCTGCCAATAGCCATGCTGCGCATGCGGTGGCCGAGTTTACTTGGGCGTTGTTGATGGCGGCTAGCCGCCGCTTGCCTCAATATATTGCCAATTTGCGCCATGGTGTGTGGCAGCAGTCTGGGCTGCGGGCTATTTCTATGCCGCCTAATTTTGGTTTGGGCACTGCCTTGCGTGGCAAGACGCTGGGTGTGTGGGGCTTTGGCAATGTGGGGCAATTGGTGGCGGGGTTTGGGCGTGCTTTTGGTATGCGGGTGCTGGTTTGGGGCAGTGAGCAAGCGCGTGCTGCGGCTTGCGCCCAAGGCTATGTGGCTGCGGGTGAGCGCACCCAGCTATTTGCACAGAGTGACTTTTTAACGCTGCATTTGCGCTTGAGTGAGCGCACGCGCGGCATTATTGGTTTGTCGGACTTGATGCAGATGAAGCCAACGGCTACGCTGGTTAATACGGCGCATGCGGAGTTGTTTCAGCCTGATAGTTTGGCGGCAGCGTTGGGGCGTGGGCACCCAGGCATGGCGGCGGTGGATGTGTATGAAAGCGAGCCTATCATGCAAGGGCAGCCTTTGCTGCGGCTTGAGAATTGCTTGTGTACGCCGCATATCAGCGATGTGGAGCTGGAGAATTACGAGCAGTATTTCAATGCTGCGTTTGACAATATTCTTGACTTTATCGTAGGCAAGCCGAGCAATGTGCTCAACCCCGATGCGCTGCAGCTTAAGCGCAAGTAAGGAACAAGCAAAGGATAAGTCAAGCATAAGCAAAGCACTGCCAAGGAAGCGCTGATTTACTCCAGCTTCATTTGAAAATGCATGTGTTCGATATTCCTGTGCGGGTGGGGATTTACAACGCTGCTTCTTGTTGCAATGGATTTTCGCCTGTGCGGGGATGGCGATTTTCTTGGCTTGGGTTTTGGGCAAGGGGCGCGGCTATTGGCGGTGTGCTTCGTGTTTGCCTTGCAATTGCCGTTACAATGGCGCTCGACGGGCCTTCCCGCATGGTGAAGCGGCCAACCGGGTCAGGTGGGGAACCAAGCAGCCCTAACTGCAAAGCCAGTGCCGGGGTCAAGGCTCGTCACCTTCTTTTTTCTTAATGCATGCGTTGCCGTTTTTCTTGCCTTCTTTCAACAGAAGGCTTTTTTGTTTTTGGGCTTTGTGTGGAATTGGCTTGCGTGGCGGCACATCAATTCACATAAGGGGCGCGGCTGTGGATTCCCGCCTACGCGGGAATGGCGACTTTCTGCGTTTTCTCTTGCATGAAGAATAAATTGGTACTTTGCCAAGTTACTAAGTTAGCAAGTTGCCCAGTTAGCAACTCCCCAAGTTAATCAGCAGATTACGCCATGCCCCTGCGCCAAGGGCTGGCTGGGTGTAGTGTGCTTTATTGCCCGCGTAAAAATAGCGCATCAAGCTCGTGCATGGAGAGTTGGCGCCATGTGGGGCGGCCGTGGTTGCACTGGTCGGCGCGTTCGGTGGCTTCCATTTGGCGCAGTAGCGCGTTCATTTCTTCAAGGGTTAAGCGGCGGTTGGCACGCACTGCCCCGTGGCATGCCATGGTTGCCAGTATTTCGTTGCGGGCGCGTTGCAGAGCCTGGCTTGCGCCGTGCTGGGCAAGTTCGGCCAAGACTTGCCGCGCCAGTGCTACGGGCTCGGCGCGGGCAAGGGGCGCGGGCATGGTGCGTATGGCCAAGGTTTGCGCGTTGAGTGCGGTGATTTCAAGCCCGAGTTGCTCCAAAGTGCTGGCGCATTGCTCGGCGGTGGCTACTTCGTGCGCGGTGGCGGCAAAGGTGGCGGGGATGAGCAGGTTTTGGCGGTGCAGGGGTGCGTGTGCGAGTTGGTGCTTGAGTTGCTCGTAGAGGATGCGCTCGTGCGCGGCGTGCATGTCTACGATGACCATGCCGCTGGCGTTTTCAGCCAGTATGTAGATGCCGTGGATTTGCGCCACAGCATGGCCTAGCGGCCAGTGGGCGTGGGGCGGGTTGCCTGCGTTATTGGGCGTGGTGGCAGATGGGGTTTCGTCTGTGCTTTGCTCGGCGCTTTGTTCTGGGGCTGCTTGTGCGCTGGCGGGGACGTAGCCCCAGGGTGAAGCGCCTTCTTGCGCTTGCCATGCGGGGTAGTGCGGCTGGCTGGCGGTGTGGTGGTTGGGGTATAGCGCCATATTGCGCTGCTGCCATGCTGGCGCTGGATGGCTGCTGGTGTGGGGCGCGCCCGCAGCAAGGGTGAAGGCGGGGTCAGGTGTGTTTGCGTCTGAACTTGCGCCCGATAATGCGCCTGCTTGCGCCGCACGCGATGGGGCAAGCGCCTGCGTGATGGCTTGGTGCACGGCGCGGTGTACTTCGCGGCTGTCACGAAAGCGCACTTCGATTTTGGTGGGGTGTACGTTTACATCCACCCGCATGGGGTCGATATGCAGGTAGATTACCCATGCGGGCTGGCGCTGGCCGTGCAGCACGTCTTCATAGGCGCTGCGGGCAGCGTGGGCGATGACTTTGTCGCGCACAAAACGCTGGTTGATGTAGGCAAACTGCCAGTCGGCGCGGCTGCGGTTGAGGTCGGGCAGGCCGCAGCGCCCATATACGCGCACCAAGCCGCCTGCGGTGCTGGTGCTGTAGTCTACAGGCACGCTTTGCGCGATAAAGTCTGCACCGAGCACGTCGGCAATGCGTTGGTTGGCATCGAGCGTGCTGCGCCATTGCTCAACGAGTTTGCCTTCGTGCCACACGGCAAAGCCAACAGCGGGGTGCGCCAGCGCCTGGCGGCGTACCGCATCAAGGCAGTGCGCCAGCTCGGTGGCATCGCTTTTTAAAAATTTGCGCCGTGCGGGCGTGCTGAAAAACAGCTCTTTGACTTCTACCGATGTACCTTGCGCGCGCGCGCCTGGGCGCATTTCGCCACTACGCGCATCCAAAAAATAGCCATGCGCGGCATTGGCTGTGGCCGAGAGCAGGGTGAGCTCGGAAACAGCGGCAATGGCTGCCAGTGCCTCGCCCCGAAAGCCTTTGGTGGCGACAGATTCCAAATCGTGCAGACTGCGGATTTTGCTGGTGGCGTGGCGTTGCAGGGCAACAGGCATTTGCTCGGGTGGTATGCCGCAGCCATTGTCTTCAACGGCAATCAGGCGCACGCCGCCAGCCATCAGGCGCACCGTGATTTGCGTTGCGCCAGAGTCCAGCGCGTTGTCTAGCAACTCGCGCACTACGGCAGCGGGGCGCTCTACCACTTCGCCAGCGGCAATCTGGCTGATAAGCTCGTCGGGCAAAAGGGCGATGGGGCGGGGCTGGGTGGTCACGGTGGAGGTCGGGGCAAAGGGCTTGGAGCTTGGAATTTTTGGCTTTGATAAAACAGCTTGTTGCTGATTGTGCAGTAAATTTCTACGCGCTAGCCGTGATAATGCCAGCTTCGCCACTACTTGCTAAGTTTAGCCAGCACGCCATGCAGATTATCCAGTTCCTGTTTAGCTTCATCATCCACATCGACCAGCATTTGTTGCAACTGGTGCAAAACTACGGCGTGTGGGTGTATGCCCTGCTCTTTTTGATTTTGTTTGTTGAAACAGGCGTGGTGGTGTTTCCGTTTTTGCCGGGTGACTCGCTGCTGTTTATTGCAGGCGCATTGTGTGCCACGGGGCAGTTGAAATACCCTTGGCTGGCAAGCCTGCTGCTGGTGGCAGCCATACTGGGCGACCAGTGCAACTACACCATTGGGCGCTGGATAGGGCCCAAAGTATTTCAGTGGGAAAACTCGCGCTTTTTCAATAAAAAAGCCTTCGCCCAAGCCAACGCTTTTTACGACCGCTACGGCGGCACCACCATCATCATTGCGCGGTTTATGCCATTTATGCGCACCTTCGTGCCGTTTGTGGCAGGTGTGGCAGAGATGAGCCGCAGCAAATTCACCTTCTTCAACGTAACAGGCGGCTTTATCTGGGTGGTGGGCGTAACAGCAGCGGGCTACTTTTTTGGCAACATCGACTGGGTGCAGAAAAACCTCTCCGTCATCATCTGGGGCTTGATTTTGGTGCCAGGCGTGCTGGCACTGTTTGGCGCATGGAAGGCGGGGCGCAAGAAAACAGCCTGATGCCCATTTCTATTTTTAACAGGCAATAAGCACATTTTCCGCGCAGCGTCTGCCCTGCTAACTTTATACCGTCATTCCCGCGCAGGCGGGAATCCACAACAGCGGCACTAACGAGCATGGATTACCGCCCGCGCGGGAATGACGAAAAAGCAGTGCATTTTTGTCTGGAATTGGAATAAGCCCGCCACAAGCCCTACACAGCAAGCCACAAGCAGCCACTACCATGCAGCAACCCTTCGCCAACCCCCTGCCCCCCGATAACGCCCGCCGCTTTGGTGGCATAGCGCGGCTCTACGGCGCAGCGGGCGCACAAGCACTGGCGCAGGCGCATGTAGCTGTTGTGGGCATAGGCGGCGTGGGCTCGTGGGCGGCTGAAGCGCTGGCGCGCAGCGGCGTAGGGCGCATTACGCTGGTTGATATGGACCACGTAGCCGAGTCCAACATCAACCGCCAGCTTCACGCCACCGACCGCACACTGGGGCAAGCCAAAGCGCAAGCCATGCGCGAGCGCATTGCCAGCTACCACCCTGCCTGCCAAGTCAGTACGGTAGATGACTTTGTAGAGCCCGATAACTGGCCTGCCCTGCTGCCCGCACCCGTTGATGCTGTGATAGACGCATGCGACCAAATGCGCGCCAAAGCCGCCATGGCAGCTTGGGCGCGGCACACCGCCACCCCCTTTATCTGCTCGGGCGCAGCAGGCGGCAAGCAGCAGCCTTGGCTGGTTGAAGTGGCTGATTTGGCACACGTCACCCACGACCCGCTGCTTGCCCAGCTACGCGCGCGTCTGCGCAAACACCACCAAGCACCCAGCGGCGGCAAAGCCATGCAAATCGCCTGTGTTTTTAGCCGCGAAGCCGTGCGCCAAAACCAAAACGCCAGTTGCAGCAGCAGCGCAAGCGGCAGCGTGAGCGAAAGCGGCAACGATGGCAGCCTGAATTGCCACGGCTACGGCTCATCCGTAGGCGTTACTGCCACCTTTGGTATGTGCGCGGCGGCATGGGTCATGCAGCAACTCGCTGCACGGCGCGGCGGGTAAAAAGTACGCCCTACCCCGCCCGCAAACCAGAGCAGCGCAGCAGGCAATTGCCGCTGCCCATTGCGCCATTGCGGGCAGGCTGACACAATGCGGCATTGCATCAAACTTTCATCTATGACCTTGCAAGCCACCCCCGCCGCTATTTCTGCTGCCACCCCCGCCGCCATTCCAGCAAACGCCCTGATACTGGGCATTGAATCTTCTTGCGACGAAACAGGCGTAGCCTTGGTACGCACCGCCGCACAGCCTGCAGGCATACCGCAGCTATTGGCGCAAGGCCTGCACAGCCAAATCGACATGCACCAAGCCTACGGCGGCGTAGTGCCCGAGCTGGCCAGCCGCGACCACATCCGCCGTGTAGTGCCGCTGGTGCGCCAAGTCATGGCAGATGCGGGCCAGCCGCTAAACAGCCTGCACGCCATCGCCTACACCCAAGGCCCGGGGCTGGCAGGCGCATTGCTGGTAGGCGCTGGCATGGCATGTGCGCTGGCAGCCGCGCTGGGCAAGCCCGTGCTGGGCGTGCACCACCTTGAAGGGCATTTGCTCTCGCCCTTTTTAAGCGCCGACCCGCCACAATTCCCCTTCGTGGCGCTCTTGGTATCGGGCGGGCACACCCAACTCATGCGCGTAGATGGCGTAGCCCGCTACACCCTGCTGGGCGAAACCATAGACGATGCCGCTGGCGAAGCCTTTGACAAATCCGCCAAGCTGCTGGGCTTGGGCTACCCAGGCGGCCCTGCCTTGGCCAAACTGGCCGAATCGGGCAACCCGCAAGCCTACGCCTTGCCGCGCCCGCTGCTGCACAGCGGCAATCTGGATTTTTCATTTGCGGGGCTAAAAACTGCCGTACTCACACAAGTCAAAAAACTCGGCGGCCAAAGCGGGCAACAACTCGGCATGCCCCTTGCCGCACAAGCCGAGCAAGCCATAGACCCCCAAGCCCGCGCCGACTTAGCCGCCAGCACGCAAGCGGCAATCGTTGATGTGCTGGTGCGCAAATCCATCAAGGCGCTTGATGCCACGGGCTTGCAGCGCTTGGTCATTGCGGGCGGCGTAGGTGCCAACGCCGAACTGCGCCGCCAAATGCACGCCGCCTGCGAGCCGCGCGGCGTGCGCCTGCACTACCCCGAAATGGCGCTGTGTACCGACAACGGCGCCATGATAGCCCTGGCTGGCGCCATGCGCTTGCAAACAGGCGCAGACCAGGCACACCACAACTACGCCTTCGGCGTGCAACCCCGCTGGCCGCTAGAAGCAATAAACAAATAACCCCTTTTATCGTGCCACCCCCGCACGCGCCCGACAAAACCAAAGCCGCCCAAGCAAATCAGCCAAGCAAGGCAGCCAAACAAAGTAAACAAGCAAAGCCCCTAGAACCAGCCCCCATGCGCCTTCCCAGCCATTTATGCCCTGCAACCCACATAAACACTGGTTCTAGCCTTTTCTTTTCCAAACAAATTTTGGTATCCCTTTTTGCGCCTTCTGCGTAACTTCTGCGCCCTTTGCGTTCGCCCCCGTATTCCCTCTGCGTTCGTTCCAATTCCCGCACCCTTACCCCACCCAAGCACAAACAAAAAAGAGACCTTGCGGTCTCTTTCTTTCGTGTAAACAAGCCGCCCGCAGTTGGGGCTGGTGCGGCTTAGTGCTGCAAAATCTTGTTCAGGAAATCTTTGGTACGCGCCTGACGGGCATCGGGGTTGCCAAAGAACTCTTCCTTGCTGCAATCTTCCAAAATATTGCCGCCCACGTCCATAAAGATAACGCGGTCGCTCACCTTTTTGGCAAAGCCCATTTCGTGGGTAACGCACATCATGGTCATGCCTTCGTTGGCGAGCTTGACCATTACATCAAGCACTTCGCCCACCATTTCGGGGTCGAGCGCCCAAGTGGGTTCGTCAAACAGCATCACGATTGGGTCCATCGATAGCGCCCGCGCAATAGCCACGCGCTGCTGCTGCCCGCCCGAAAGCTGGCCTGGGTACTTGTCTTTGTGCGCCATAAGCCCTACGCGGTCGAGCATTTTCAGGCCGCGCTCGGTTGCTTCGCTTTGGTTGCGCCCAAGCACTTTGATTTGGGCTAGCGTCAGGTTTTCAGTCACAGACAGGTGTGGAAACAGCTCAAAATGCTGAAACACCATGCCTACGTGGCTGCGCAACTTGGGCAAATCGGTTTTGGGGTCGTGCAGGGCAATGCCATTAACGGTAATTTCACCTTCCTGAAAAGGCTCAAGCGCGTTGATGGTTTTAATCAGAGTTGATTTACCCGAGCCCGACGGCCCGCACACCACCACCACCTCACCTTTGCTGATGGAGGTAGAGCAGTTGTTAAGCACTTGCACCGAGCCATACCATTTGCTGACGTTTTTCAGTTGAATCATGATATTTCTTTCTGGATGGATTAACGAATAATAGCTATTTTCTTGTTGATACGCTTGACAATCAATGACAGGCCGTAGCAAATAATAAAGTAAACCACAGCAGCCAGCAGGTACGACTCAACGGTGCGGCCATACTGCTTGCCTGATAAATCAAAGCCCTTGAGCAAATCGTAAGCGCCAATAGCATAAACCAGCGAAGTGTCTTGCAGCAAAATAATGATTTGCGTTAAAAACACAGGCAGCATATTGCGGAAAGCCTGCGGCAAAATCACCAGCTTCATATTTTGCCCGTAGGTCATGCCCAGCGCCTGCCCAGCATACACTTGCCCGCGCGGAATAGACTGGATGCCCGCGCGCACAATTTCAGCAAAATACGCCGCCTGAAAAGCAATAAACGTAACCGTTGCCGAAAGCTCTTTGCGGTATGCACCAGCGCCCAGCGCAGTATAAAAGCTCGAAGGCATTAGCAGGTAAAACCACAAAATCACCATCACCAGCGGAATAGAGCGCATGGCATTGATGTAGATTTTTGCAGGCGTATACAGCAGCTTGTTGCTCGAAAGGCGCATCAAAGCCAGCACCGTGCCCAGCATAATGCCGCCAATGGTAGAAACCAAAGTCAGCAGCAAAGTAAAGTACAAGCCATTGAGCAAGTAGTGCTCAACAATATCCCACGAATAAAAACCAAAGTCGATGGAATCCATGTTTATCGGCCTCCTGGAGTGCTATTGGCCACAACCAAGCCAGGTATGCGGCTGCGCTGCTCAATAAAGCCAAACAAACGGTTTACGGCAAAAGCCGAAAGCATATACAACCCAGTTACTGCAATATAAACCTCGTAGCTGCGCGAAGTTTCTTCCTGCACCTGCATGGCGTACTGCGACAGCTCGGCAATAGACACGGCAAAAGCTGCGGCAGAGTTTTTAACCAGGTTCATCGCCTCGCTGGTAAGCGGCGGCAAAATAATGCGCACGGCTGTAGGAATCAGCACATAACGGTAGGTTTGCCATGTGCTCATGCCTAAAGCCATTGCTGCATGGCGCTGGCCACGCGGCAGCGATTGAATGCCTGCACGCATTTGCTCGGCGATACGGGCTGAAGTAAAAAATCCCAGCGCACAAACGACCAAAACAAAACTAGGCACTTGCTTGAGTGCTGGAATAAATACTGGCAGCACAAAGTACCAGATAAAAATCTGCACCAGCAAGGGAATATTGCGAAACAGCTCCACCCATGCATTGGCAAACAGTAGCCAAAAGCGGTTGCCTGCCCGCTCGGCTGGCAGCGTGCGCAGCACACCAACGGCAATACCAGCCAGCAGCGCCAGCACCAGCGCACAGGCTGACACGGCAAGCGTCCAGCCCCAGGCGGATACGAGCCAATTCAAATAAGTATATTCATCGCCTCGGCCATAGCAGCCAGGCACGGTTTCCATGGTGAGGGTGTCTGTACAGAAGACTTGCCAATCCCAATTTCCAGACATAATTTCTCCGGCGTATTGCGTCAGATTCTCTAAAATGAACCTGACAAAGCAGACAAACGACAAGGCGCCCCGTTACCGAAGGCGCCTTTGTCGCAGGACAAAAAAGCCCAGTTGCGCTTAGAACTTGTAGTCTTCGGCGGGCTTGTTGTTGGGGTTAGCCCAGGCTTCTTTGGTTTTGCCAGCCAAAGGCAGGTTGATTACTGCGTTATTGGGTGGTGTAGGTTGCATAAACCATTTGTTGTAGAGCTTGGCCAGTGAGCCGTCTTTGATTTGGCGTTTGATGCTGTTATCAACGGCTTCTTTGAACTTGGCATCGCCCTTGGGCAGCATGCAAGCGATGGGGTCAACGGCAAGCACTTCGCCTACGATTTTGAAGTTTTTCGGGTTTTTGGAGCGCGAAATATTGGCGGCCAAAATCGAGCCGTCCATCACAAAAGCGTCGGCCTTGCCTGTTTCAAGCAGCAAAAAGCTCTCGGCGTGGTCTTTGCCCATGACTTCTTTGAAGTCGATACCGCCAGCGCGCTCGTGCTTGCGCAGGGCTTGCACCGATGTTGTGCCTGTGGATGTGGCTACGTTTTTACCGTTCAAGTCTTTGATGCTGGTGATGCCAGAGTCGGCTTTAACGGCAATGCGCACTTCTTCAACAAAGGTGGTTACGGCAAAATCGGCATCTTTTTGGCGAGCGCGGTTGTTGGTGGTGGAGCCGCACTCAAAGTCGATAGTGACGTTTTGCAGCAGCGGAATGCGGTTTTGCGAGGTGATAGGCTGGTAAACCGTTTTCAGTGCGGGCGTGCCGAGTTGTTTCTTCAGGTCGTCAATGATGCGCTCGGCCATTTCGGTGTGAAAGCCCACATATTTGCCACCGCCCAAGGTGTAGCCCAGGCCAGAAGATTCGCGCACGCCCAGATTGACTACGCCAGCGGATTTGATTTTTGCCAGCGTATCAACGCCTTGTGCAAAGGCGGCGCTTGTAGCGAGCAGGGCTACGGCAGCTGCGGCAATCAGGTTTTTTTTCATGCAGAGACTCCTCTTGAGAAAGGCTGGCAGATGGCCAGCAGAGATTTAAGAAACTTTAACTTTCAACCAGCGTATTTTTCAATCAGCGTATTGTTGATGGCAGCTTTTTGGCTGTAGCGCCTGCGCGGGGCAAAAGGGCTGGCCAGACTGCTTGGGCTGCGCTACAGGGCAAATTATACGCATTCACCTAAATTCCAGATGGCTTTTGGAAATTGGCGCTCTTGTTGAAAGTGCTTTTTACGTTTGGTACTGCAAGGGTTGCGGCAAGAGTTGTTGCAAAGGTGTTTGCAACGGCTGCCGCAATGGGCTTATAAAAATTTTACCACTTCATTAAAGGGTAGTCTGGTTTTTGGACTAGAGGTTTCCCCTGCTTTTCGGTAGCCGAAGGCGACCATCAGGCAGCTTTGGTGGGTGTTTGTGTCGAGTTTGAGGTATTGGTTGAGTGCGTCGTGGTCAAAGCCGCCGATGATGCATGAGTCGACTTTTCGGCTGCTGGCAGCAAGCGTCATTTGCATGAGGGCGAGGTGGTTTTGCGCGTCGGCGTAGGCAAGTTTTTTTCTATCGTCCATTGCTTGCAAGAAGGGCAGGTAGGTGTTGAGGGTTTTTTCAAAACGCTCTTGCGGCAGGTTTTTTTGTTTCAGCCGTTCTACAAAGTAGTCTTGAAAGTCGATTCTGGAAAGCAAAATGACGATGAAGTTGCAGTTTTTGATGTAGCTTTGTCCGTAGGCGATTTGGGCTATTTCTTCTTTTTGCTGGGGTTTTTGCACAACCAGAAATTGCCAGGGCTCCAGCGCCAGCGAGCTTGGCGCAAGGCGGGCGGCATCCAGAATGAAGTGGATGTCTTCTTGCGGGACGCTTCTTTGCATATCAAACTCTCTGCAAGCGTAGCGTTCGTTGATTATTTCTTCCATGGGCATGGCTGTATGCGTAGCTGGATGCATGGCTGTGGCTCCTTTGCAGTTGGTTTGGGGTGCGCGTTAGATGCGTCTTTGCATTGTGAACGCTGTGGCGCTTGATGGCAAGGCGCGGTGCGGGCGTGTGGCGCAAGCCAGAGCGCGTGGGCAGCGGTCTGGCTTGGCTTGGCTGAAGTTAGAGCTGAAGTTAGAGTTTGTAGTCTTCAGCGGGTTTGTTGTTGGGGTTGGTCCAGGCTTCTTTGGTTTTTTCGGTTAATGGCAGACCTACAACTACGTTGTTGGGCGGAGTGGGTTGCATGAACCATTTGTTGTAGAGCTTGGCCAGTGAGCCGTCTTTGATTTGGCGTTTGATGCTGTTGTCTACGGCGGCTTTGAATTTGGCATCGCCCTTGGGCAGCATGCAGGCGATGGGGTCGGCAGAGAGCGATTCGCCTACGATTTTGAAGTTTTTCGGGTTTTTGGAGCGCGAGATGTTGCTGGCCAAGCTGGCGTTGTCCATCACAAAAGCGTCGGCTTTGCCTGTTTCGAGCAGCAAAAAGCTCTCGGCGTGGTCTTTGCCCATGACTTCTTTGAAGTCGATGCCGTTGGCGCGTTCGTGTTTGCGCAGGGCCTGCACCGAGGTGGTGCCTGTGGTGGTGGCTACGGTTTTGCCGTTCAAGTCTTTGATGCTTTTGATGCCCGAGTCGGCTCTAACGGCAATGCGCACTTCTTCAACATAGGTGGTTATGGCAAAGTCAACGTCTTTTTGGCGGGCGCGGGTGTTGGTGGTGGAGCCGCATTCCAAATCAACGGTGCCGTTGAGCATCAAGGGGATACGGTTTTGCGATGTAACGGGCTGGTAAACCGTTTTCAGCGCGGGTGTGCCGAGTTGCTTTTTCAAGTCTTCAATGATGCGCTCGCCCATTTCGGTGTGAAAGCCCACAAATTTGCCAGCGCCCAAGGTGTAGCCCAAGCCAGAAGACTCGCGCACGCCAAAGTTGATAACGCCAGCGGATTTGATTTTGGCAAGCGTATCAACGCCTTGTGCGAATGCAGAGCTGGTGGCTAGGGCAGCGATGGCGGCAACGGCCAATAGGTTTTTTTTCATAGCAAAGTTCCAATGAAGAAAGCTGGCAGTGCGCCAGCGAAGGTTAAAAAAAGGGTACTGCTGAAACTACGGCTGCTTCAAGCAAGGGCGGCTGGGTAGAGGCCGAACAGATAAGCAGCAGCGCCGCAGCGCTGTGTTAACTTGCGGCGGTGGTTAATTCTTTTGTAATGGGGTTGTAATGATACAACGTGGCACTGGCGTGCGGGCAAATAAGGGGTGTGCCAGCAGGGGTTATTGTCTGTGCGGCGGCTGCAAAAGTGCCGAGGAAAACCAGCGCAAAGCGAGCACAAGCCTAGTGTAAACCTGGCGTAAAAAGTATTTGCCCCAAAAGGCGCAACCAGAGCAAGCAGTATTTATGCGGCTTGTGGCACGAAAATGCCTTGCAGGGCGCATGGGAGCTGGTTGTGTGGTTTTTTGTTCATGGGGCAATGCCAAAACAGCATAAGCCTGAATGTAACTGGCTGCAGCCAAACGTAGCTGCATCGCGAGGATGCAGTGCCAAACTATAAAAGCCCATATGCTTTGAAGGAAACGCTGGCTTGTTTTTTGTGCAAGACGGAGCGCAAAAAAGCCGTCATTGCTGCGCAGCAATGACGGGCTAAGGCTGTGCGCTTCGGGTGCGCTAGTTTGGCGTGGTGCTTAACCCAGCGCAGCCACTACGGCATCGCCCATTTGCGCGGTGTTTACGCGGGTGCAGCCTTCGCTGTAGATGTCGGCGGTGCGTAGCCCTTGTTCCAGCACTTTTTGCACGGCTTGCTCAATGCAGTCGGCAGCTTGTGGCTGGCCGAGCGAGAAGCGCAGCATCATGGCAGCACTCAAGATGGTGGCAAGCGGGTTGGCAATTTGTTTGCCTGCAATGTCGGGGGCGCTGCCGTGGCTGGGCTCGTACAAGCCTTGGTTTTTGTCGTTCAGGCTGGCCGATGGCAACATGCCAATGCTGCCTGTGAGCATGGCAGCTTCGTCGCTCAAAATGTCGCCAAACATATTGCCTGTAACGATTACGTCGAACTTTTTGGGTTCTTTGACGAGTTGCATGGCAGCGTTATCAACCAGCATGTGGTCAAGCGCCACATCGGGGTATTGCTGGGCGATTTCGCAAACCACGTCTTTCCACAGTTGTGAAGTTTCCAGCACGTTGTTTTTATCGACGCTGGTCAGGCGCTTGCCGCGCTTTTGTGCGGCTTGAAAGGCGGTGTGGGCAATGCGCTCGATTTCGGGGCGCGAGTAGCGCATGGTGTCAAACGCTTCTTCGGTGCCAGGAAAGTGACCATCTACGGCTGTGCGGCGGCCGCGTGGTGTACCAAAGTAGATATCGCCTGTGAGTTCGCGAATCAGCAAAATATCGAGCCCCGCAATCAGCTCGGGCTTGAGGCTTGAGGCATTGACCAGCTCTTTGTAGCAGATGGCTGGGCGCAAGTTGGCATACAGGCCAAGCGCCTTGCGCAGCCCCAAAATGGCTTGCTCGGGGCGCAGGTGGCGCTCGAGTTTGTCGTATTTCCAGTCGCCCACCGCGCCAAAGAGCACGGCAGCAGACTCTTGTGCCAGTTGCAGTGTGGCGGGCGGCAGGGGGTGGCCGTGTTTTTCGTAGGCTGCGCCGCCCACGTCGGCATGCTGCATGTGCAGCGATAGATTGAATTTTGAGGCAATGGCGTTTAAAACTTTGACTGCTTCGGCGATGATTTCGGGGCCTATGCCGTCACCTGGAAGGATGGCGATTTTCATGTGCTTATTTCCTGTCAAATGCTAATCAGAGAAAGGTTTTAGTCTGCTGTGCCAACGCCGTTTTTGCCAGCCAAGGCTTGCTGGCAAGGCGGTTGGCTTCGTAGGCTTTGATTTTGTCGATATGGCGCAGTGTCAGGCCAATGTCATCAAGCCCGTTGAGCAGGCAGTATTTGCGAAAGCCCTGCACTTCAAAAGGCAGCTCGGTGCCGTCGGGCTTGACAATGACTTGGCGCTCCAAATCAATGCTGAGCTGGTAGCCCACGCAGGCGGCCACTTCGTCAAACAGGTTGGCTACCTGTGACTCGGGCAGCACGATGGGCAGCAGCCCGTTTTTAAAGCTGTTGTTAAAGAAAATATCGGCAAAACTTGGCGCAATGATGCTGCGAAAGCCGTACTGGTCCAGCGCCCAAGGCGCGTGCTCGCGGCTGGAACCGCAGCCGAAGTTTTTGCGTGCCAGCAAAATGCTTGCGCCCGCGTAGCGGGGCTGGTTGAGCACAAAATCGGGGTTGGGCTGGCGCTCGCTTTGGGGCTTGCCGGGTTCGCCACGGTCGAGGTAGCGCCACTCGTCAAACAAATTGGCGCCAAAGCCTGTTTTTTTGATGGATTTTAAAAACTGCTTGGGAATGATGGCGTCGGTATCGACGTTTTCGCGGTCAAGCGGAGCAACCAGACCTTGGTGGATGGTAAATTTTTGCATGGCAATCTTTTCAAAAAGTGGCATGGGCGCGGGTAAAAAAAGCCTGCCCCATGCACCTGAATAACTATAAATAACTATGAGCAGCTATTGGCTGCAAACCAGCGGCAGCAAGCCTGCTTCAGCAAAAGCGGCTGCACGCGCGCACCTTTTGGGTGCGCGCGGGGTGCGTGTTTATTGTGCGGCACGTTTGATTGCGCCACCTGCTTTTTCAATATCTTGACCAACGCCTTGAACGGTGTTGCAGCCCGCTGCCAGCGCAGCCAAAGTCAAAGCCAGCAGGGTTGTTGCAATTTTCTTCATGGTGCATTCCTTTTCAGCAAGGTTCAAAACAAAAACGCGGCAAAGCGCCCGCCTTAAATCAGGGTGCGTATATCTACAAAGTGCCCGTGTATAGCGGCGGCGGCGGCCATGGCGGGGCTGACCAGATGGGTGCGCCCGCCGTTGCCTTGGCGGCCTTCAAAGTTGCGGTTGCTGGTAGAGGCGCAGCGCTCGCCGGGCTCCAAGCGGTCGGCGTTCATGGCCAGACACATGCTGCAGCCTGGCTCGCGCCATTCAAAGCCTGCTGCCTTGAAGATTTCGTGCAATCCTTCGCGCTCGGCTTGCGCTTTTACCAAACCAGAGCCAGGCACAACCATAGCGAGCTTGATGTTTTTGGCAATCTTTTGCCCCAGCTTTTGCACCATGCCAGCGGCCTCGCGCAAGTCTTCAATGCGGCTGTTGGTGCAACTGCCGATAAAGATTTTGTCGATGTGGATATCGGCCAGCGGCTTGCCTGGCTCAAGCGCCATGTAGGTAAGAGCGCGCTCCATGGCGTTGCGTTTGTTGCTGTCTTTTTCATGGTCGGGGTCGGGCACGCGGTCGTTAATGCCCAGCACCATCTCGGGGCTGGTGCCCCAGGTGACTTGCGGGGTGATATCGGCAGCATTAAGGGTGACTACAGCGTCAAAATGCGCGTCAGCATCGCTGTGCAAGGTGCGCCAGTGGGCTACGGCTTGCTCCCACTCGGGGCCGCCTACAAACTTGCCTGTAGCCGCATCAGTGCCAGGCGCAAAGGGGCGGCCTTTTACGTATTCGATGGTTTTGTCATCTACAGCCACCAGCCCAGCGCGTGCGCCCGCTTCAATGGCCATATTGCAAATGCTCATGCGCCCTTCCATGCTCAACGAGCGAATGGCGCTGCCTGCAAACTCAATAGTGTGCCCTGTGCCGCCAGCAGTGCCGATTTTGCCGATGATAGCCAGCACCACATCTTTGGCAGTAACGCCCTTTTGCAGCTCGCCATCTACGCGGATAAGCATGTTTTTGGCTTTTTTGGCCAGCAACGTTTGCGTAGCCATAACGTGCTCAACCTCGCTCGTGCCAATGCCGTGAGCCATAGCGCCAAAAGCGCCGTGGGTGCTGGTGTGGCTGTCGCCGCAAACAACCGTCATGCCAGGCAAAGTAGCGCCATTTTCAGGGCCTATGACGTGCACAATACCTTGGCGCTGGTGCTGAAACGGAAAATAGGCAGCCGCACCAAATTGCAAAATATTGGCATCCAGCGTGCTGACTTGCTCGCGGCTGGTGGGGTCGGTAATGGCATCCATACCGCGCTCCCAGCCTTGGGTGGGTGTGTTGTGGTCGGTGGTGGCAACGATGGAGCTGGCGCGCCACAGGGGGCGGTTAGCTTGGCGCAGCCCCTCAAACGCCTGCGGGCTGGTAACTTCGTGTACCAGATGGCGGTCGATATACAGCAGCGCAGTGCCGTCTTCTTCGGTATGGATTACATGCTCGTCCCAGAGCTTGTCATAAAGCGTGCGTGCCATGCGGTTGTGTCCTTGTCGTTGCTATGTTGTGTGCCACATAAAAAAGCGGCATAAAGTGTATATTTTGCCTGTCTGTTGGCTTTTGTGCACGCACTGCGCGTAAACGTCCGTGTGTGCTCCTATGGAATACGGCGCTATTTATGCCAGTTTGCCAGCTTAAATGCCAGCAAAGCATGAAAGCCGCAGCCCGCCAGCAGCCTGCAAACGCTGCCTAAAGGCAAAACCGTTGCGCCAATCAAGCGCTAATTAAGCGGCTAATCTTTGGCGTAATTGTTAAATGCATCTTCGGCTGAAAGGTTTACAGCCCAGTTGTAGCACCTGTCCCAGTTCGCGCGGTACTGCTCTTTAATGGGTTTTAGCTCTGCGCTCCATTGGGCAATATTGGTGCGCTCTGCCTCGGCATTGATGGGAACGGGAATCTCTGTGCAGCGGTCTTCGTAAGACTCGTTGCGCGTCTCGGTGCATCTGCTCACGCCATCTTTGGTAACGCACGACCTTTTAAGCGGCCCGTAAACCTTCTCTTTGCGGCATTGTTTGTGTATGCGGTAGCCGCGCGCCAGCGCTTTTTGCGCATTGTTGATATTGCCCTCAAGCGCGTCTTTTTCTTTTTTTAACTCAACAATGCGGCTTTGCTTGTTGCACACAGCTTGCGCCCTTTGGTCGGGAGACATTTCCCTGAAAGTCTCTACCGTAGTGCAGCCCGCAGCAAGCAGCAACAAAGCCGCCGCAGTTGCTATTTTTGTGGCTTGGATTTTTACAGGCATAACGATTCCTTTTAAAACACAAGCATTGTAGAGTGCGGCATACAGCTTGCAAACACCGTTAGGCAATGCTGGGCAAGTTGGTGGACAAGCCCTCCCATATAGTTACAATGACGCAAAATTGGCGTAAAGCATGCCTTGCCCTTGCGGCTATGCTCTGCGCCCGTCATTTCTTATTTTTTGTCTGCGAGAAACCATGCAAGTTTTGAAAGCACCACAGGCTCAAGTTTTATCTGCCCTGCAATCAGTCGCAGGCGTGGTAGAACGCCGCCAAACGCTGCCGATTCTCTCTAACGTGCTGCTGCGCAAAAGCGGCGAAGTGCTGCAACTGATTACCAGCGACCTTGAAATCCAAATCCGCAGCACCGAATCTTTGGGCGGCGAAGCAGGCGATTTTCAAACCACCGTAGGCGCACGCAAGCTGATTGATATTTTGCGCACCATGCCTGCCGACCAAACCGTAACGCTTGAAGCGCAGCAAGAAAAAATGGTGCTCAAAGGCGGCAAAAGCCGCTTTACCTTGCAAACCCTGCCCGCGCAAGATTTCCCGCTGGTGCAAGAAGCTGCCAGCTTCGGCCCTGTTTTCAGCGTGCCGCAAAAAGTGCTCAAAAACCTGCTCACACAGGTCTCGTTTTCAATGGCGGTGCACGATATTCGCTACTACCTCAACGGCATTTTGTTTGTAGCCGAAGGCAACACCTTGAGTCTGGTGGCCACCGACGGCCACCGCTTGGCCTTTACCAGCGCCACGCTAGAAACCGAAGTGCCCAAGCAAGAAGTGATTTTGCCGCGCAAAACGGTGCTGCAGCTGCAACGCTTGCTCAGCGACGCAGACGGCACGCTGGAAATGCAGTTTGCCAATAATCAGGCACGTTTTAGCTTTGGCAAGATGGAGTTCGTTACCAAGCTGGTTGAAGGCAAGTTCCCTGACTACCACCGCGTCATCCCCAAAGACAACCCGCACCACGTTACGCTGGGGCGCGCACCGCTGCTCGCCGCCCTGCAACGCACGGCTATTTTGGCGAGCGAAAAATTCAAAGGCGTGCGTATGCACTTTGATGCCAACGTACTGCGCATTGCCTGCAACAACGCCGAGCAAGAAGAGGCGGTTGATGAGCTTGAAATCGAATACAGCGGTGAACCCATTGAAATCGGCTTTAATGTCACCTACCTGATTGATGCGCTCAACAACATTTCTCAAGAAATAGTCAGCATTGCGCTGCAAGACGGCAACAACTCGGCACTGCTTACCGTGCCTGAAAACAGCGAGTTCAAATACGTTGTCATGCCCATGCGGATTTAAACCACGCCTGACGTAACAGCATGAAGACGCGCTTTGGCGCGGTTATCAGACAAAGGCTTTGGCAACACAATTGTTAAGGCCTTTGTTTTTCAAGGATGCACACCATGCAGGCTTTGTTTGTTCACGGCATGGGGCGCTCGCCGCTATCGGGCTGGCCTATGCTGCGGCAGTTGCGTGCCGCTGGCTGGCAGACGGCGCATTTTGGCTATATGGCCAGTTTGCAATCGTTTGATGCCATTGCGCAGCGATTGTCCAGACGCATTGCAAGCACCGCAGCGCAGGGCGCGTATGTGCTGATAGGACATTCGCTGGGCGGGGTGCTGATTCGCGCCGCTTTAGCACGTTTACCCGAAGGCACGGCTCGCCCCAAACACATTTTTTTGCTGGCTTCACCCATTCACCCTGCGCGGCTTGCGCAAAAACTTGGCAATAACCCTGTTTTTCGCCTGCTCACGCAAGACTGCGGCCAATTGCTTGGCTCAGCTCAGCGCATGGGCAGCATTCCCATGCCTGATGCGAATGCGCCAGTGACAGCCATCGTGGGCACCAAAGGCTTTTCTGGTCGATTCAGCCCGTTCGGGGTTGAGGTCAACGACGGCATTGTGAGCCTGTCTGAAGTAAGCTCCTGCCTTGCGACTGAGCAAATCAGGCTGCATCTAAGCCATACATTTTTGCCCGCCAGTGCCGAGGTGGCGCGGATTATTTTGCGTTGCACCGAGGCAAAGCAGAACGCTTGATAGCTGTTTGTTGCCATTTTTGGATGGCGCAAACTGGCGCTTGGGGTTAATCCTTCACATCTATCTGCCAAAACGCACCAAGTCTGCGCCAAATCTGCGAAAATGGCGGGATGAGCGAATCACAAACAACCCCTGAAAACTCCAGCCCAGAAGTACAAAAAGTTATGCCAGAAGGCATCAATGACGGCAGCTACGGCGAAGGCTCCATTCAAATCCTTGAAGGGCTTGAAGCCGCGCGCAAGCGCCCTGGCATGTACATTGGCGACACCTCTGACGGCACTGGCTTGCACCATCTGGTGTTTGAGGTGGTCGATAACTCCATCGACGAAGCACTGGCTGGGCATTGCGACGATATTGTCGTCACCATCCATTCTGACAACTCCATCAGCGTAACCGACAACGGTCGTGGCATTCCCACAGGCATCAAGATGGACGACAAGCACGAGCCCAAACGCTCGGCTGCCGAAATTGCATTAACCGAACTGCACGCAGGCGGCAAGTCCAACAAACACAGCTAGAAGGTATCAGGCGGCTTGCACGGCGTGGGCGTATCGTGCGTGAATGCCCTGAGCCAAAAACTGCGCCTGACTGTGCGGCGCGAAGGCAAGGTACATACGCTGGAGTTTTGCCGTGGCGTGGTGCAAGAGCGCATCATTGAGCAAGTAAGCGGCGTTGAAGTCTCGCTCATGCGCGTAACGGGCAACACCGAAAAAACGGGCACCGAAGTGCATTTTTTGCCCGATACCGAAATTTTCAAAGAAAACAGCGATTTCCACTACGAAATTTTGGCCAAGCGTTTGCGCGAGTTGAGCTTTTTGAACAACGGCGTGCGCATTCGCCTCAAAGACGAGCGCGATGGCGGCCGTGAAGACGACTTCTCTGGCGCGGGCGGCGTGAAAGGATTTGTTGAATTTATCAACGGCAACAAAAAAGTGCTGCACCCCAACGCCTTCCACGCCACGGGCAGCCGTCCTGCCGACAGCTACGGCGGCGTACCCGGCACCGAAATTGGCGTTGAAGTAGCCATGCAGTGGAACGATGGCTACAACGAGCAAGTGCTGTGCTTTACCAACAACATTCCCCAGCGCGACGGCGGCACCCACCTTACGGGCTTGCGCGCAGCCATGACGCGCGTTATCAGTCGCTATATTGATGCCAACGAGCTGGCTAAAAAAGCCAAAGTCGAAGTCACAGGCGACGATATGCGCGAAGGGCTGTGCTGTGTGCTTTCAGTCAAAGTGCCAGAGCCCAAATTCAGCAGCCAGACCAAAGACAAGCTGGTGAGCAGCGAAGTGCGCGCCCCAGTGGAAGACATCGTTGCCAAAACGCTCACCGATTATCTGGAAGAAAAACCAGCCGACGCAAAAATCCTCTGCGGCAAAATCATTGATGCCGCCCGCGCCCGCGAAGCCGCCCGCAAAGCCCGCGAAATGACGCGCCGCAAAGGTGTACTTGATGGCTTTGGCTTGCCCGGCAAACTGGCAGACTGCCAGGAAAAAGACCCCGCACTGTGCGAAATCTACATTGTGGAGGGCGACTCGGCTGGTGGCAGCGCCAAGCAAGGGCGCGACCGCAAGTTCCAAGCCATTTTGCCCCCGCGCGGCAAAATCCTGAACGTAGAAAAAGCCCGCTACGAGCGCCTGCTCTCCAGCCCCGACATCATCACCCTGATTACCGCGCTGGGCACAGGCATAGGCAAAGCGGCTGAAGACAGCGGCAAAAGCAGCAGCGACGACTTCAACCCCGAAAAACTGCGCTACCACCGCATCATCATCATGACCGACGCGGACGTAGACGGCGCGCACATCCGCACCCTGCTGCTCACCTTCTTCTACCGCCAAATGCCCGACTTGGTAGAGCGCGGCCACATCTACATTGCCCAGCCGCCCCTCTACAAAGTGCGCCACGGCAAGCAAGAGCGCTACCTCAAAGACACCCCTGCACTCAACCAATACTTGAGCGACGTGGCTCTTGACGGCGCAATCATCCAGCCAGGCGCAGGCCGCCCCGCCATCGAAGGCGAAGCCTTGAAAACACTGGCACAAAAATATGTGCAAACCACCGCAGTAATCGACCGCTTGGGCGCATACATGGACTTGCACGCGCTGCACGCCATGGCTGGCTTTGGCGCAGGTGAAAGCAGCCTGCACCTGAAGCTCGATGATGCAGAGCAAGCCGCTGCCAGCGCCAGCGCACTGCAAGCTGCCATGCTGCAAGCAGGCAGCGATGCCACCGTTACTGCCACATTTGATGCGCGTAGCGACAAACACTACCTGCGCGTAGCGCGTATGCACCACGGCAACGAACGCGCCAGCGCCATCACGCCAGAGTTTTTGCACGGCGCTGACTATGCCCAGTTGCAATCAGCCAGCGACACCTTCAAAAACCTGCTCGCGGCTGATGCGATGGTGCTGCGTGGCGAAGGCGAGCGGCAAAAATCCCAAGCCGCAACGGACATCCAGCAAGCCATGCAGTGGCTCATGCAGCAAGCCGAAAGCAGCGTTGCCCGCCAACGCTACAAAGGGCTGGGCGAGATGAACCCCGAGCAGCTTTGGGAAACCACCATGGACCCCGCCGCCCGCCGCCTGCTGCGCGTGCGCATTGATGACGCAATTGAAGCCGACCGCGTATTTACCATGCTCATGGGCGACGAGGTAGAGCCAAGGCGCGAATTTATCGAAATCAACGCTTTGCGTGCAGGTAATGTAGACGTGTAAATCGCACACGCGCAACTGCGGCTTTGGCTTTACCGCAGAAGCCCGCAAACCCTGCAAGCCCTGCAAAAAAAACGGCAAGAGCAGCATTGTTCTTGCCGTTCTTGCTTGCAAAAGTGCCATGTGGCTTATGCGACTTATGCGGCTTATGTTGCCAGCCTGCGCGCCTTTGCTATGGGCAAGCAGCTATTGGGTGCAAATTGGCAGCGTAAAAACAGGCTTTAAAAACAAGCATTAAAAGCAGGCTTAAAAACAGAATAAAAAAGGCAAGCCAGAAATTGACTTGCCAAAGTGCGTCTGCCAAAAGAGGCGCAAGAAAATGCGGCTAAAAGGAATGCTGCTAAAGCACTACCCAAGAGAAGCAAAAAAACTGTTCAGGAACGGTTGGCAGGCAAAGGGCAATACAAGCCATAGAGAGTGCCCAGCACCTGCATGGCTTTAGGGTCGCACACGCTGTAGATAATTTGCTTGCCATCGCGGCGGGTTGCAACCAGCCCTTTGTTGCGCAAAATGCCCAGTTGTTGCGACAAGGTAGGCTGGCGTATGCCTAAAATTTCTTCCAGCTCGCCCACCGACTTTTCGCCCTGACTAAGCTGGCACATCAGCAGCAGCCGATTTTCGTTGGCAATGGTACGCAACAAGCTACAGGCTGTTTGAGCAGCTTCTTGCATGGCTTGCATATCAATAAGTGGTGCAGGTGGCATAAGGTTGAATTTTGTTGGGTAGTTCTGGTGGCCAAAATAAAGCTATTTTGCCTCTTTTTTGTGCGAAGCCAGAACTTGCAAGCGCTTATAGCCCTACTTTATAGTCAGACAAAACAGTCAAACAACGGTATTTTTGACTATGGCATTTTGCCTTGGTCTTGATTTTGCACTTGGCTTTGTGTCTGGTTTTGCGCTTGGCATTTGGCAATGGTGTGCGCAGGATTCGTGCCTGCGCGGTTGGGCGGCTCGGGCGCATCAGGCGCAGGCGGCAGGCCTTGGCCGTCTTCGTGGGTCACGATGTAAACAGGGCGGTGTTTCACTTCTTCGAAAATGCGCCCGATGTATTCGCCCAGCACGCCTGTAAACACCATTTGCATGCCAAAAAACAGCAGCAGCAGCACCACAATCGTGCTAATGCCAGAAACCTTGTGCCCCCAGTAAAAATACTCAAACACCACCCATGCACCGTGCAAAAACGCTGCCACTGCCGAGAGCAGCCCTGTAATGGAGATAAGGCGCAGTGGCCAGGTCGAAAAAGACGTGACCCCGTCAATTGCAAAATTCACCAGACTCAAGGCATCAAAATTCGAGCTGCCGCTATGGCGCTCTTGCGGCGTGTAGGGCAGTGCCACGGCGCGAAAGCCTGCCCAGGCGTACAAGCCCTTCATAAAGCGGTTGCGCTCGGGCAACTGGCGCAGTGCCAGCACCACTTTGCGGTCCATCAGGCGAAAGTCGCCCGCGTCCTCAGGCAGCGTAAAGCGCGCATTGCGATTGACAACGCGGTAAAACAAACTGCTGCCGAGCTTTTTCAGGGCGCTTTCATCGTCGCGGTTTTCGCGCACGGCATACACCACTTCAGCGCCGTTGTACCAGTGTTGCAGCATTTGCGGCACCAGTTCGGGCGAGTGTTGCAAGTCGGCATCCATCAGCAGCACGGCATCGCCATTGGCCATATCCAGCCCCGCCGTAAGAGCAGCTTCCTTGCCAAAATTGCGCGAGAAATGGATGGCTTGCACCCCGCTGAGTTGTTGGCACAAGCCATGCAGCACCGTGGCAGTGGCATCGCTGCTGCCATCGTTAATCACAATAATCTCAAACGCATGCCCCGTTTGCTTGAGCATGGCGTGCAGCATGGGCAGCAACTGAGGCAAATTGCCCGCTTCGTTATAGGCAGGTACAACGCAGCTAATCGACTTGGCTAGGGCGGGGTGATGCACGGGGTTGTCCATGTTGGCGGGCTTTGTGTTTCAAAAAAAGGTTTGAAGGCGCGTAGCGTGTGCTGCTTGGGGCATCAGTTTAGTACACGCGCAGCATTTGCTGGCACAAAAGGATAAACCATATACCGATACGCCACCGCCTTTGGAAAACGCCAGCCACTGCGCTGCACCACGATTGAGGTGCCTTGCGCACTTTGGCCGTGCTGCTGCAACCACCGCTGTGCTTGCGCGTCGCAGCCATCGGCCATCAGGCTGATTTTGGGCGCAGAGCCATCATCGCCATCTGCCGCGCCTTGCGGGCACAGCAACACGCCACCTTGCGCCTGCCACAGCGGATGCGGGTCAAACAGCGCAGGATACGCATCGGGCAAGCCTGGCAGCACGCGCACGCTGGCATCGCCATAAAACGCAACCACCGCATTTTCTGCCCAATTGCCGCCCACCCATTGCAGCGGCACTTGCGGGTAATGCCTGCGCCACCAATGCACCACCGCTTGGCCCGCTTCGGCATCGGGGCGGTAGTATTTTTGCTGCCCGCGCAAAGCAGCCAGCGTTGCGCCTACAGGTGCAAGCACAGCCACCACTGCTAGCGACACCAGCCAAGCCCGCGCCACAGCGCCGCTAGCCGCCGCTTGCTGCTCTGCCGCATCGTTGCCCGACAAATTGCGCAACCACAGCAGCGAAAAAGCATAGCCAATCGGAATCGCCCAAGGCGTAGACAAATCCACCTTACCCGATAAGCCAAACAGCAGCGTAATAGCCCAAGGCATAAACGCCAGCCAAAACAGCACATCATCCCAGCCCTGCGGCATCCAGCTACGCAGCGCGCGCCTACCCCAGCCGCGCCAGCCCTGCTCTGTAGATAGCTTGCGCGTGCAAAACAGGCACACCACCCAGCCAATCAGCCAGTAATACAACGGCGCCAGCGCAAAATTGCGCAAATTGCGCCACTGCAAAGCACCCCCGCCCTGCTCTTGAGCGTAGTGCAGCGTCACAAAATCATGCTGCTTCATCCACGCCACATGCGGCAGCAGCGCCAGCGCAAACACAGCCAGCGCCACCCAAGGGCGCGGCGTAAGCAGCCAGCGCCGCCCCTGCGCACACAGCAGCGCAACCAAACCCAGCCCCAGCAAAAACACCCCGCTGTAATACTTTGCCAACAGCGCTGCTGCCGCCACCAGCCCCAGCGCCACACTCCACCAAGCACCGCGCCAGCCACCGTGCCGCCAACTCTCAAGCAAACACACCGCCACCCACGGCCACAGCGAAAGCAACTGGCTATTGGCATTAAACTTTGCCGCCAGCGTCGTATACGGAAACGCCAGCAGCAGCAGCATAGCCGCAGCCGCCGCATAAGCCCCCAAATCCAGCCGCCGCGCCAGCCGCATCACACCCAGCAGCCCCACAGCCACATTCAGATAAGACAGCACAAAAAAAGACAGCGCCCCACGCGGCATCACACAAAACCACGCATGCGCCACCCATGCAAACAGCGGCGGATGCTTGTAAGTACCCCAAGGCAAAGTCTGCCCCCAGGCATAACTCTCCAGCATGTCAAAGTAACTATCCAGATTGGCACTCACCAGCCACTGCGCCAGCGCCCACAGCAAGCAAGCAGCCACAACCAGCACCGCAGGCCTATCAGCCAGAAACAACCGCAGGCGGCAAAACGCCTTGCCCGCACCAGACCCAGCAGGTGGAAAAAACATAAAAACACACCAGAGAAAGAAAAAAAGAGTAAAGCCTGCCGATACGCCGGATTCTGTGACGCACGAGAAACCCCGTGCGCTAGCCGCCATTCATCTGGGCCGCGAGTCGCCCCACGGCTCGGTGCTGCCTACCCGCCAGCTAAGTGCGGAACCACACCAAAACTGGCCTACTTGGCATTGCTGCGCGCAGAGATTGCCCGTTTCACCCGCTACCTAAAGCGGCTCGTCTCTGTTGCTCTAATCCTCACCTTATACGCCTTGCGGCGCTTTCAGTGGGCAGCCGTTAGCTGCTGCGCTGTCCTATGCAGTCCGGACGTTCCTCCAGTGCGCGGTTTCCCGCCATGCACCAGCGGCGGCCTGGCAGGCTTTACAAGCGCGTATTGTCGCTCAAACCAGCAACAAACCAGCAACAAACACCAAAACACCCCCAACAACCAAGCCCGCCCCCTCACCTGCCCCACCACCCGCACACCGCCACGCACACCGCCACGCACCCCCGCGGCAACATACAAAACCCCCAAAAAATAAAACAATTCACATCTTGATAAAATAAAACCCGCCACAACCCTTGTAAACAACACCCCCACCCAAGGAGCAGCAACCATGCCAAACCAAGTCCACACCGTAACCGATGCCACCTTCCACGCCGAAGCACTGCAAACGGCAGACACCGTCATGGTCGAATTCTGGGCCCCTTGGTGCGGCGCATGCAAAAACCTCGCCCCCGTACTTGAAGAACTCGCCGCCACCTACCAAGGCAAAATGCGCTTTCTTAAAATCAACGTCGAAGAAAACCCCGCCACCACAGCCACCTACGAAATACGCGGCCTACCCACCCTCATCATCTTCAAAAACGGCCAACCCGCCGACAAACTCAGCGGCGCACGCCCCAAATCACCCTTGGCAGAACTCATCGACAAAAACCTCTAACCCACCGCGCCAGCAGCAACAGCGCAAAAACAACCCCAACCCCACAGAAAAATCTGCCACAATCCATATAGACAAAACAACAACAGAGCCCCCGCCCTGCTTGCCGCCAGCCGCAAAGCGCCGCCAACAGAAACACACCCCAAACCCAACGCATACACCCTTTTCATAAAACCTTTTTTATAAACCCTTTTCACCCACCATCAACAAAGGAAACACACCATGAGCAACCTCGTAAAAACCGTATCTGACGACAGCTTCCAAGCCGACGTAGTGCAATCAGCCACCCCCGTACTCGTAGACTTCTGGGCACCATGGTGCGGCCCATGCAAAGCCATAGCCCCCATCCTCGAAGAACTCGCCAGCACCTACCAAGGCAAACTGCAAATCGCCAAAATCAGCGTAGACGACAACCAGGAAGTCCCAGCCAGCTTTGGCATCCGCAACATCCCCACCCTCATCCTGTTCAAAGACGGCAAACCCGTAGCCACCCTAAGCGGCGCACGCCCCAAAGCCCAACTGGCCGAATTCATCGACCAACACATCTAACCCTCCCCCTCGCTAACCCCGCGCCACCTTTCACGCCGCCCCGCGCCGCGTGAAAGCTCGTAGGGCGGCTGCTTGCTCACCCACGCGCAACTTACGCACGCCCCGCCCTTGCGCGAACAAGCCGCCCTCACCCCCGCAAACCCACCCACCGCGCCACACCCGCGCAGGCGAGAAACCAAAGCTCGTAGGGTGGGTGACTTGCTCACCCACGCGCCACATTTCGCGCACATATTTCGCGCACACATTGCGCGCACACCGCCCCAGTATCGTCATTCCCGCGTAGGCGGGAATCCACTGCAGCCTTTGAGCTAGACATAAATTCCCATACAAAGCCCGCACCACTCCGTCATTCCTGCATAGGCGGGAATCCACGGCTGCGCCACTTAATGCGATGGATTCCCGCCTGCGCGGGAATGACGGTAAGAAGCGGCAGACTTGGCACAAAAATAACGGTTAGCAATGCCAAGCCTGGCGCAACCAAGCCATGCCAAGTCGCCTGAGATGACAAAAAAAGACAAAAAGCCAGCCCATAAATGCAACAAAAAAGGCAACTGACATTTTTTGTCAGCTACTACAAAACACCTACACCCGCCCCCGCGTGAACTATGTCACGCTTACTGCGGCATAAAGGCAAATAGGCAAAGCTGGCACGCTTTCTGCAACATAGCAGGTGTAGCAACAAAAGAAGTTACTACATACAAGTCTGTTTCTTCAATGCTTCCCTTACTAGGAGATAAAAATGAAAGCATCCATGCAAAAAGGTTTCACCCTGATCGAACTGATGATTGTTGTTGCCATCATCGGT
>RRZU011854285.1_pt1 | contig 29409 bp, 24 predicted proteins | sample 2165561 | NCBI WGS metagenome assembly RRZU01 (sample SAMN10456909, study PRJNA506462) | wastewater metagenome | isolation source: wastewater sludge | place: USA: Moscow, Idaho | reverse complement strand
TCACCCCTCCCCCTCTCCTAAAGTAGAGGGGGAAATGAGAAAAAATTTGATTTTTTTGTCATCCTGAATTTATTTCAGGATCTTTTAAATAATCCCTCCCCCTCCCTTGTACTCCCTTTGAAAAAGGGAGATTTAATTGGACAAATTTAATCAAAGATTCTGACTTTCGTCAGAATGACAATTTGTTTTAATAATTAAAATCTTGTCATCCTGAACTTGATTCAGGATCTATAAAATATTATTCCACATTTCCTTCCATTAGACTTAAGGGAAGGATGCCTGAAAGGCAGGATGGGTTAATTAAAAAAATTAATTTTTAAAAACAAATAAATTTAAAAGTAAAAAAGAAAAACACTTTTACACTTTTAACCTTTCATACTTTTTTAAAGCTTTTAACACAGATAATAAGCCGGATTTTGTATTTATGTATCAATCTATCTAGGATTAGAGTCACCCCTAACCTCAAGCTGAGTATATTTTTATTTTTCAATAGAGGAATAAAAAAATAAAAATACCATTCCCATTGCACCCCACACAAGTTTACCAAATTATCTAGATTGCTCTAGAACTCCAACAGTAGCTTTCACATCTATTGGCTTTTCACCTTTTGAGATGTCATTCTGAACTTGATTCAGAATCTATTTTTAAGTTTCTGTACCTAGTACAGAACAACATCTCTAGTATTGTCTCTGTGGCACTAGTGGTATCTAGATTTTATGAATTATATATCTAGACCAAAGCCGTTAGCTTTTGTGTTTCCTCATGGTGTCCAGACTTTCCTCAGTTACCTTATAGATAACCGTAGATACATGTCTACATTAAAAGCAAGTGGTATTATATTTATTTTTTTTGAAAAATGAAATTTATTTATTTTTTTATATAAAGTTTGAGTTTTTGGGAGAAAAAAATATAATATTATAAATTATTTTTAACTAAAAAATTATGCTAAATATAACTTTAGAAAATGGAAATTTTCAAAAAACACATTTTATTGATGAAAAAGATTTATTTATGTATGTAATAGAATTATTACAAGATAAAGAAGATGTTAATAATGTATTAAAAGAAATAGAAAAAAAAGAGGATGGAGTTGATTATTGAGTAATTAGAAATAGTTATGTTTAAGCTAAAACTCTTTAAAAAAGCACTTAACACTCTTGATTTACTAAAAAAGCAAAATGATTCAGATTTAAAAATAATAATGAACAATTTAGATGAAATAGAGAAAATATGATTAAAATCACAAAATATAAAAAATATTTGAGATGATATTTACAGAAAAAGAGTTTGAAGATGGAGAATTTTATTCACAGTTGATGAATATTTTCATATTTGGATTATTGCTTTAGAAAAAGACACAAAAAAAGATTATGATAAATGGAAAAGTTATATAATTTCAAAAATGTAATAATTTAGTTTATTACATTTTTTTTACACAAATTTATATTATATTTTGGAAATTACAGATTTTTCAATATTATAAAAAAAATATTTTTTAATTTAAAAATAATGAACTTAAATAAAGACCAAAAAATTGCTTATGACCACCTAGAATGACCACTTTTGATAATAGCATGAGCTGGTTCAGGAAAAACTGCAACAGTTACTGCTAGAATCCAAAATATGGTGCAAAATAAAAATATTACTTGAAGTGAAATTTTGGCTGTAACATTTACCAATAAAGCAGCTCTTGAAATGAAAGAAAGAATCTGAAAAGCTTTGTGAGTAACTTATAGCAAAAATCCTTTTCAAAATAGATGATTTCCTTTTATTTGAACATTTCACTCTTTAGGAATATTTATTTTAAAAGAAGTATTTGAAAAATTTGATAATATAAATATTTGAGTTTCAAAAAACTTCATAATTTATGATGAATCTGATAAAATGTCAGTTATTAAATCTATTATGAGAGATGATTTAAAACTTGATGAAAAAAAATATCCAGCAAGAAGTATTGCTTCGTATATTTCAAATGCAAAAAATGCATTGATTTCAGCTAAACAATATGCAAATTATGTTGATAGCCATATCAAAGAAATTGTTAGAGATGCATATTTGATTTATGACAAAAAAATGACAGAAAATAATGCACTTGATTTTGATGATATTTTAGTGAAAACTCTTGAGGCTTTAAAACACGATAATGTAATAGAATATTACTGGGAAAAATACAAATTTATAATGGTTGATGAGTATCAAGATACAAATGCTCCACAATATGAAATAGTTAAACTTTTGGCTTCAAAATATAGAAATTTAGTAGTAGTTTGAGATGATTGGCAATCTATTTACTCTTGGAGATGAGCCAATATGCAAAATATTCTAAATTTCCAAAAAGATTATCCAGAAGCAAAAATAGTAAAACTTGAACAAAATTACCGTTCAACAAAACATATTATTAATGCAGCAAACTGAGTAATTAAAAACAATAAAACTGCAATTGAAAAAACTCTTTTTACAGATAATGAAACATGAGAAAAAATCACTTACATAAATGCTCCAACTGATAGAATTGAAGCTAGCAGTATTGCAAAAATTATTAAAAATAAATACTTAGACTGATGAACATACTGAGAAAACCTAATACTTTACCGTACAAATGGACAATCTCGTGGACTTGAAGAAGCACTTTTAATGGAAGCAATTCCTTATAAAGTAGTTTGAGGTTTGAAATTTTATGATAGAAAAGAAATCAAAGACCTACTTGCTTATCTAAAAATCATTTTAAATCCAAATGATGTAGTTGGACTTAAAAGAATTATCAATACTCCACCAAGAAAGATTTGACCTACTACACTTGAAAAACTAGACCAATATTCAAATGATTTTTGAATAAGTTATGCTGATATTATGGAAAATATTGAAGAAGTTGATGAATTAAATAATTGAGCAAAAACTTCTATTTCATCATTTTATCAAATCATAGAAGATTTAAAATCTCAAGCTAAAATATATTCAGTTTTTGATATGATTGATTATATTATTGAAAAAATCCAGTATAAAGCTTATCTAGAAAAAGAATCAGATACAAAAGAAGAATTTGAGGCAAAACTTGATAATATTTCAGAGTTAAAAAATGTGGCTTCAAATTATAACTGAATTGAACCAAGTGAAGCTTTGACTTTATTTTTAGAGGAAATTTCACTAATGACTGATTTAGAAAATAAAGATAATAATGCTCTAGATTTTGTTACATTAATGACTATACATACTTCAAAATGACTTGAATATTCAAGAGTTTTTATTACTTGACTTGAAGATGGACTTTTTCCTAGTTCTAGAAGTATGACTGATTTAAAAGATTTAGAAGAAGAAAGAAGACTGATGTATGTTGCATTAACAAGAGCTAAAAAAGAATTATTTATATCTAAAGCAAAAGAAAGATTTACTTACGGTCAATATGTCACAAACCCTGAATCAAGATTTGTAAAAGAAATTAATCCAGCTTATGTTCAAGAATATGATTTAAGAGAAAGTATGTGATGAAGTATTTTTTGAAGTTCATTTAATAGTTTATCTACTCCAGGTGAAGCTTTTAGTTTTAATACCACTTCTAATACTGAATTCAAAGTTATGAAAAATAAAGTTGAAAATGATGTTTGAGAATTTAATGTTTGAGATAAAGTTAGTCATTCAAAATTTGGTATTTGAAGTATTATTTCAAAATCTTGAGATATTGCTGAGATATATTTTTCTTGAATTTGAACTAAAAAAATGAATATTAAAATTGCTCCGGTAGTGAAAGTATAAAAAAGAAAATTATGTCATCCTGAACTTAATTCAGGATCTATTAATTATTACTACATACTTTCACTCCAATTGAAAACCTATTTTAAGATTCTGACTTTCGTCAGAATGACACAAATCATATTTTATATTTTTTTACAAAAAAATCTTGACATTTTTTATGAAAATATTAGTCTATTTAAGCAAAATAATTTTTTTGTAAAAAAGAGGGGGAGATTAAAATGGAAGATTTTAAATTTTATGCAAATGGTGATTTTTTTGCAACTGGGAATAATGGAATTATATTTAAAAATGAAACTAATACTGATTTAACTTTTAAAAATGGATCAATTTTTCAAGGAGATAATCTTCTTGAAGAAAAAATTAATTCTAGTGAATTAAAAATAGTTTTACCAACATTAGTAAAATTATAACAAAATTTTTTCTACTTATAACACAAGTTTTTAAAGCTTGTGTTTTTTTTGTTGACTTTGAAAAATCATATGATAGCATTTAAAAAATTTAAAATGTAATTATAAAAAAGATGGGGATTTTTGATAAATTATTTGGGAAAAAAGAAGTTATAACTAAAAAAACTTCACAAAAAACAAAACAAGACTTAAATATTTCAAGTGTTGCTGATTTAACTAGGAATAAAGCAAATTGAGTTTTGAATGTAAAAACAAGCATAAAAGATATCAATAATAAAGAAATTGCAAAAGTTACAACTCAAGTAGAATTTGATGTCGAAAATTTAATTGATGCAATTGATCCATATTTTATGGATGATGAAAAAAAAATTATGTATTTATGATTATCAAAAAAATGACAAGAAATTCGGATAGAAATACCTGACAAAAAAATGACTATAAATAAGCAAAAAGTCTATGAAATTGTTCCATTATGATTACTAATAACTCAAGATCAAAAAATTTTTGACAAATAAAAAATAATATGCTACACTATATTTATAATACTTTTTAATTATAAAATTATGAATGAAGAAACAATACAAACAGAAATTCAAGAAGTAAATGAGTTTTCAATTGAAAATTTAAAACTTGAAATTCAAACTTATGCTCATACAGATATTATTGAAGCAAGAGAAGAAATTGAAACAAAAGTTTTAAATATTATTTCTAACCTACCTTTTGAAGAAAGAATTGCTATTAGAGAAGAAATCACAAAAAAATGACAAGAAGCTTCATGAAAAATCAAAATGAGATTTTATAATCTTTCAGCTTGAATATTTAATTTATCAATTGCATAAACTCTAGAAATAGAGTTTTTTTGTTGCATTTTTTTAATATAAATTATAATAAGATAATATCTTGTTGACTTTTATTTTTTTTCAGTAAAAATAATATAATTAATTTGACTTTAAAGTATGAATTGTTATACTTTTCACACAATATAATATAATTTTTAAATATGAGTAAACAAGATTCAAATAACTGTAAAGAAATACAATGAATTAAAATGCATTCTACTGTAACTGTTGGGACAAAATGACAAATAGTTATTCCAAGTGATATCAGAAAAGATTTAAATATAAATCCTTGAGACAATTTAATTACATTTACAAAACATGGAAAAGCAATAGCTTTAGTGAAAACTGATGATTTAAATGAATTTATAAAATATATTGAAAAAGAAATTAGTGTTTAAAAAAACTATCTTAATTTATAATTTAAAAAATATGAATAAAAAATTATTTTTAGCTTTAATTACAATTTTTTTGTTAAATAGTTGTAATAAAGAAGAAACAAAAGTTGTTTGAGAAATAAAAAAATCAGACTATATAATTGAAACAAAAACTATTTGAGAATTATCTTGAAATTTTGAAATTACAAAATCATGAAAAATAGAATCTTCTCAAGATATAAATCAAACAAGTCTAGCTTCTGGAAAAGTAAAAAATATTTAAAAAAAAGAATGAGAGACAGTTTCTATTTGAGATTTAGTTATGGAATTATCTGACACTTATGGAACTTATAATTCTATGTTACAAAAGGCAAAAATCAACCTTGATAGTTCAAGAATTAATTATGATTCTACAAAAATTAATTTAGAAAAAAATATTACTGATGTAAAAACAAATCTTGATAAATTAAATACAGACTATCAAAATGCTTTAAATGATTCAACTCTGACATATGAAAGTATAAATGAAAATATTACTGAAACAAATCTTGAAGACACTACTTCAAAAGCAAGTATGAGTTTAGAAAAAGCAAATAAAGATTTAGAAAAAGCAAAATTCGATTTAGAAAATTTAAAAAGAAATAATAATCAAACAAAAATTTGATTTCAATCTTCAACAAAAAACATAATTTTATCTTTAAGTAAAAGCACTTCAGATATAATTTTAAGTGCTGATAAACTTTTATGAGTTACAAATGAATATAAAAATCAAAATGATGATTTTGAAATATATCTTTGAGCTAAAAACTCTTCACTAAAAAATAATGTTGAAAATGAATTATTAAAATTATTTTCTCTAAAAAAAGAAATTGAAACTCTAAAAAATACTGAGATTACAGAGTCGAATTTACTTGAAATTTTACAAAAAACTTATGATTATCATTTAATATTAGATAATTTTATAGTTTTAATAAAAGATGTTTTAAATAATTCTATTGCAACAACTACTTTTACACAAGCAACAATTGACTGACAAAATGCAACTTTTGGATGATACCAAAGTGTAATTCAATGAAATCTTTCAGGATTAACTAGTCTAAAAACTCAAATTGAAGCATTTTTTGCAAGTTATAAAAACTCAGAATTATCAGTTGAAAAATCAATTGATATAGCTACAAGACAAATTGAAATTCTTAAAAAAGATTTACAAACTGCTCAAGATAATGCAAAAAGAAATTTATCAAAAACTGAAATTGCTGTAAATTCAAACCTATTAACTCTAGAAACTGCTATTAAAAATACAAAAGCAACTCTAGATAATCTTGAAACTACAAAATCAAATACTCTAAAAAATTTAGAAAATCAATTAAACCAAGCTCAATTATCTTTTAATGATGCACTTAGTGAAGTTGCAAAATTACAAATAAAAGCACCGATTTCTTGAAAAATGTGAAAAGTAAATGTATCAATTTGACAAGATGTTTCAATGTGAACTCAATTATTTAATATTATTTCTTGAGATTTAAAACAAGAAGTAAATATTGGACTAACTTTGGAAGAATTAAAATATACAAAATTATTTGATAAAGTTCAAGTAATTCATAATTGAGAAAAAGTTGAATGAACTATTTCTACAATTTCATCTTCAGCTTGAGCAAATTTACTATATAATGTAAAAATTATATTAGACAAATCAATAGGACAAACTTGAGAATTAGTAACAGTCATTTTTATAAATAAAGAAAATAATAAAGATATTAATGAAAGTTTATTTATTCCTGTAAATATTGTTGAAGTTATTTGAAATTGAAGCTGAAATCTATATTTATTTAGTGAAAATAAAGTAGTAAAAAAACAAATTGAAATTTGAAAAGTTATTGATTGAAAAATTGAATTAAAAACTAAATTAAATAATGATGAAAAAATCATAACAAATGATTTAACAAATTACAATGAAAATAAACATAATTTAAAAGTAAAATAATTTATCTATTAAAAACATTTCTATGATACTTAATAGTTGAAATTTATTATCATTTACAAAAAATTTTTATGAAAATGCAGTAAGTGATATAAATAAAATAATGTCTCTGTATGAAGAAAATGATGCTGATTTAATGCAAAAATTAAACAATATTTTTTGAGAAAATAACCTTGTTGAGAAAATAAATATTGTTGAAGGAATTGAAAAATTAAAACATCATAAAAATAATCTTGAAAATATTGATATTTGAGAGCTAAACTCTGAAATGCCAGAAATATTTTTAAATGAAAAAATTAAAGAAATAATTCATTTTGTTACTGAAAGTTACACTGATATAAATTATTTAGAAAAATATTTACAAAATATCTTTTTAAAAACAAAAAATTTAGAAAAATCTAAAAATTTTTATAATATTTTTGAAGATAATTTTAAAGAAATTATTAAAAATTCTCTTGAATTTAAAGAATTTGCAAAAAAATATAAAACCTATTCCCTATCTAAAGAATTACTTGATAAACTAAATACTTGATTTTTTGGATTTTGGGTAAAAAACTACAAAATGTCTATGCTTGTAGTTTTAGTTATTTTAATTGCATGAATTGCAAGTTTGATAACTATTCCTAAAGAAAGTAGTCCAAAAATTGATTTTTGAATGATCTCAATTACTACAACTTATCTTTGAGCAAGTCCTGAAGATATGGATAATTTAGTTACATCAAAAATTGAAAAAGAAATTAAAGATATTAAATGAATTTCTAAAATTACTTCTAATTCTTGAAATGGATTTTCATCAACTTTAGTTGAATTAAAAAACTGAGTAGATGTAGCAAAAGCAAAACAAGAAATTTCAGATAAAGTAGATACAGTTAGCCTACCAGCATCAGCAGATGACCCAAGAATTACTGATATTTCAACTGATAATAAATTAATGTTTCAATTGATTATTTATTGAAATGAAAATGAATATTCTTTTGAGACTTTGCTTTCTAAAGCTCAAAGTTTAAAATCTAAAATTGAATGAAAAGACTGAATTACTTCAATTGATATTTTATGAAGTGCTGATTGAAGTGTTCAGACTTGATGAAGTTCAAAAGATGCTTTATTTGATATAGAAGTAATCCTTGATAGAAATAAACTTGAAAATATTTGATTATCTCTAAATGCTTTATCAAATATTATTAGAGCAAATAACAAAAATCAACCAATTTGAACTTTTAATATTGAAAAACTAAATTATGATTTCAGAATTAATTGAGAATTAGCTAATACTACTGATTTAGAATCAATAATTATTCCAAATAAAAATTGATCATTTTTAACACTTAGAGATATTGCAGAAATAAAATTAGTCCCAAAAAATGAATGAATTTATAAATATTGAAAATATAATAATTCTTGAAATAATTATGTATCTTTAAATATAAATAAAAGTGAGTGAGCAAATATATTTACAAATGCAAAAACTGCTAAAAATTCAATAAAAGAAACTATGTGAGATTTTGAGTTTAATTGAATTTGATATTCTTATGCTTCTGATTTATCAGATATATTAATTGAAGATTATAAAAATCTTGCAAATAACTGAATTTCAACAATAGTTTTAGTATTTATAACATTAATGTTTTTTGTTTGAATAAAAGAAGCTGTAATTGCATCAATTATTCTACCATTAGCATTTTTAATAACTTTTACAGTATTAAATTTAATGGGATTAACTCTAAATTTCCTTACAAACTTCAGTTTAATTCTTACTTTATGAATAGCAATTGATACAATAATTGTAGTTATAGAATGAGCTAGTCATAAAATGAAATTATGATATAATCCTCTAAGTGCAGTTTTAATTGCTGTTAGAGAATATAAATCATCACTAATTTCTTGAACTGCAACTACATTAGTAGCCTTTTTCCCGATGATGTTTTTACCAGGAATTATGTGAAAATTTCTAGCTTATATTCCAATAACAATATTTGCAACACTAATTGCTTGACTTATATTGTCTCTAACTATTTTATCAGCAATTTATTATATTTTTAATAAACCTAAAAAAACATATATTATTGATGAAGAATCTGAAAGATATATGATACCCGAGGAAAAGGCTTTATTAACACAAGATAGAGAATGAAAAGAGATTTTTCAAATTACAAATAAAATTGATATGTCAAAATTATTATGAGTATTTTTAATAATAATTTGAATAATATTTTTCTATATCACAACAGCTACTTCAATTTTTACTTTTATTGGTTGAGTTTGAATAGTTTGATTGTATTTAATAAAAGAAAAATTTCTTCATTTTCTAGCAAATATTTATTGAAATTACTTAGAAAATGTTTTAAAAAATAATTTTAGAAGAAAATTAGCATTAATAATTCCTGTAATAGTTCTTATTTTAACTTTTGTATTATTTGGACCAAAATTAGTTTCAAATTTCCAATTATTTCCTAGTTGAGATGTTGATTATTTAACAGTATCAGTATCTAAAAAAACTTGAACCACAAAAGAAGAAATGATTTGATATACAAAAGAACTTGATAAAAATATCTCACAAATTAAAGAAGTTGATAGTTATATAACAAGTTTAAACTGAAATAGTATTTCAACAACTATAAATTTACTAAAGAAAAAAGACAGACAAGAAAAATGATTAAGAAGAGTTTTTGATATTCAAGATGAATTAAGAAATAACTTTAAAACTCTTGAAGTACAATGATTAAAAGTAAGTGTTGAAGTGCCTTCAAATGGACCTCCTTGAGGAAAAGCTATTTGAATAAATTTAGTTACTTATGATAATACAAAATTTAGAGAATTAATAAATGTTTCAAAAGATTTTGAAGAATATTTACAAAAAACACCTTGATTTATAAATGTTTGAAATTCATCAAGTCAAACTCCTGGACAATTTATTTTCAAAATTAAAAAAGAAAAATTAGCTTCACTTTGACTTACTTCAAATGATATAATTTGAGAAATATATTTTGCTTTAAACTGACTAAAATCTTGAAGTATTAAATCTAGATTTGAAGATAGAGAAATTGTTTTAAAATACGATGATTTAGATAAAAATATCAGTCCTGATAAAATTTTAGCTACATCAGTTTTAACTCAAGCTTGAAAAATAAATTTAGGAACAGTTTTAGATTATAATATTGAAAATTCTGTTTCACAAATTTCTAGAGAAAACTGAAATATTCAAATAAATGTGTCTGCTTGAGTTGAAAAATGATATCCAACTTTAGAATTACAAAAAACATTTATGGAATTTGCTTCAAAATACTCATTTCCTAAAGACATTACTTATATTCAATGATGAGAAAATTCTGAAAATGCTGATTTATTAATTGCTGTTTGAGTGTCATTTATTGTTGCAATTATATTAATTTTTACAATTTTAGTATTACAATTTGGATCTTATGCTCAACCTTTAATCATAATGTATTCAATAGTTTTATCTATGATTTGAGTAAATTTATGACTAGTTTTAACAGGAAATGCATATTCTATGACATTTGGAATTTGATTTATTTCTTTGACTTGAATAGTTGTAAATGATGCAATTTTGCTTATAGATACAATAAATTGAAATCTAAAAAAATGACTTGTTTGATATAATGCATTAATTCAATCATGAAAATCTAGACTTGAACCAATTATGGTAACAACTCTAACAACTTGTTTTTGATTATTACCAATTGCTATGCAAGATGAATTTTGGGCATGACTTTGATATACTGTAGTATTTTGATTATTTACTTGAACTTTTTTTACAATAACTATAATTCCTGTAATTTATTATGAATTATTTTTAAAGGAAAAAAAAGGTAGTATATTTAAAAAAATATTTAGAAAAAAAACTTAAATCATAATGATTTAAGTTTTTTTTGTTATGTTGTAAGTATCACTAAATTGTTCTTTTATTGTTTCTTCTAAATCTAGAATATTAAGATATTTATTATTAAATGAAATATTATAAACAGAAACATTTTCTAAACTTGTATATTTTGAGATTTTACTTTTTCTTCATTACTATCAAAAGCCAAAACTAGATCATTTTTTATGTTTAAAATAGTTTTAATAAGTTCTTTATTTAATTTCAAATGATTATGATATGTAAAACAAATATCAAATTTTTCTCAATTTTTAGATATTTTTAATTCTGAATTACAATTAGTTTGTTTATTTACAACTCAATATTTTATTTCCATATTATAGATATTAAGTATTAATATACTTCTATAATATAATCATAAATATAAGAAAGTCAAATATATACAAAAATAAAAACTAGCATTGCTAGTTTTTATTTTTAACTAAAGTATTTTGTAACATCTGGAGCTACTTGTTTTTTTCTTGATAATCTATTTTTTAAATCTGCTAAATTATTTTCTACTTTACAAGAAAAAATTTCTTCAACTACTTTTGTATCATCTCAATCTAAAACTATTGAAGTATTTACTTCCCCAATAATATCAACCACAGAAAGCATAATAAATTCTAAGTTATCTTTTTGTTTAATTGAAGCTAAACCAGCTAGAATTTCCTCTTTTCTTCATAAAGCATATCCAGGATTTGTAGTTTCTAGTGTTCAAAGTCAAAATACTTTTCCATTTACTTCAAAATTTTTATAATCATATTTAATAATTTCTTCAATTGACATATCTCATAAGTCAGATTTTGCATCAAATAAAGGTTTCATAAATTTATCTAAATCCGTAATTCAAGTAATTACTTTTAATTCTTCAGCAATTAGAGTATCTTCTTTAGTAGTAGTAGCTGATCTGAAAAGTAAACTATCAGATAACACAGCAGCAAGCATTAAAGTACCAATTTCTTTTGAAATTTCAAAACCTGCCTCTTTGTACATTTTAAATAATACTGAAGCTGTAGAACATAATTTTTCAGCTCTAACATTTAATGGATCCATTGTTGATAACTCAAATTTATGATGATCTACAATATATTCAATTTTTAAGTCAGAAATATTATCTAAAGTTTGAGATTTTTCATTGTGATCTACTAAAGCTACAATTGTTCATTCAGGAAAACTATTAGCTGTCTCTGGAACTTCAATATTTAACAAACCAAGTAAATAATCTGTTTCATTATTTAAATTTCAAGCTTTAAAAGCTTTAGCATTATACTCTTTTTTATTCAAATAATCAGACATAATAATTGCTGATGCAACACAATCAGTATCTGGAGATTTATGTCAAATTACATTTATATTTATCATAAATTTATAATTAAAAATTAAAATTAATTACAAATATTTTATGTTTTTTTTGTAAAAATCAAGTATTTCCTAAAATTAATACATTATTTTTTAAAAAATAAATTGAATTTTATAAAAAAATAGGTATAAATATGCTCGATTTTTTTATTTAATTTTTAATTATTTTTGCCTGTGGAAAAAACTGTTACAAAAAAACAAAATAGATTTAAATTATTTATTGTTTTCTCTTTTTTATTTTTCTCGATTATTTTTTTACTTTTAGTTTTAGTCTCTATTATTGGACAAATTTGAAATGTAAAATTTGACCAAAATTCTTTAATGAATTTAGACAATTTTAAATTATCTTTTGAAGATAGTCCTATAAAAGCTTCAAGCATAAAAAGATCTCAAAATTGACTTACAAATATATTAATTACTTGAAGAGGTTGAATTACAAATGATGCTCCAAATTTAACTGATTCAATTATTGTTTGAAGTATTGATTACAAAAAAAATACTATTTCAATGTTTTCAATTCCAAGAGATTTATATGTAAATTTTCCAACAGGTTGATATTGAAGAATTAATGAAACTTATTCTAGAGCATTAGCTTTAAACAAAAACGATAAAGATAAAGCAATGGATATTTTATCTTGACTTATAAGTGATATTACTGGACAAGAAATTCATTATCATGTAGATTTGGATTTTGATTGATTTATAAAAATAATTGACACTATTTGATGAATTGATATTAATGTTCCAGATAATATTTATGATTCAACTTATCCTTGAAAAAACCATACTTATACAGTATTTTCTATAAAAAAATGATTACAAACTCTAAATTGAACTACAGCTTTAAAATATGCTAGATCAAGACATACAACAAGTGATTTTGACAGATCAATTAGACAACAACTAATTATAAAATGAATTCAAGAAAAAGTATTAAATCTATGATTTTTAACAAGTCCAACAAAGATTAAATCTTTATATAATGTTATAAAATCAAATATTAATACTGATTTAGATATTTGAAATATTATTTCACTTGCTATATTTTTTAAAGATGTTCCAAAAGATAATATTGTAAGTTCAAATTTACACGATGGATGTTTTTACTGAAGTACAACTTGTACAAAATGATGATATTTATATACTCCTTTAAGAGAAGATTTCAATTGAATGAGTGTTTTACTTGTAGAATGAGCAACTAAAGCAAAAACAAATAAATTTGATATAATAAATGATTATACAAATATTGTTTTTAATTATCCTTTAGTATACAGAGAAAATTCAAAAATAAATATTTTTAACACTACAAAAGTTTGATGATTAGCCACAAGTATTGCTGAAAAAATTAACAAAGTGTGATTTAATCTTCCTGCAAAAAATGCAATTTGAAATATAAAAGATGAAGTTTATGAAAAAAGTGTAATTCTATATTCATGAACTTGAACTACAAAACCAGAAACAGTTACAGCTTTAGAAGATTTACTACTTATTTGAAGTAAACATGTTGACTTAATTCCAAAATATTCAACTGACAAAGATGTTGAAATAGAAATAATTATTTGAGACGATTATCAAACTCTTAATTTTTAATTAAAAAATATGTGATTTAAAACAGTAAAAATTGAAAGACCAACTCAAAGACCTGTTGTAAGAAGAAGAAATACTCCACTTCCTCAAAATAATACTTCTCAAAGAAGAAAAAGAACAACTCGTAATTATGAAAGATTTTCTTATATTACAAAAAAATATAAAAGTCTTGAAAATATTGAAAAAATTAAAAAAATATTTATTTTTTCTTGAATTACTATATGAACAGTATTTTTATTAAGCACAATATTTATTTATGTAAGATATATTGCTCCTCTACCTTCAATAAAAACTCTAGAAGATAAAACTTTTAAAGAATCTTCAGTAATTTATGATAAAAAATGAAGAGAATTATATACTATGTACTGAGAAGAAAAAAGAACTTATGTAGAATATAATAAAATTTCAAAACACATAGTTGATGCAATAGTTTCAGGAGAAGATAAAACATTTTTTGAAAATAGTTGATATGATATAAAATGACTTTTTAGAGCTGTTTTTAATTATGTTACTAAAAAAAGTACAAAAATCGAATGAACTTCTACCCTATCTCAACAATTGATTAAAAATGTATTTTTATCAAATGAAAGAAAGTTAGAAAGAAAAATTAAAGAAGTTTATCTTTCTTATCAATTAAATAGAAAATATTCTAAAGAAAAAATACTTGAATTATTTTTAAACAAAATTTCTTTTTGAAGTAATGCATACTGAATAGAACAAGCAACTCGTACATTTTTAGGAAAATCTGCTAAAGATGTAACTATTTTAGAAGCTACTTTAATAGCATCACTACCAAAATGACCAACTTATTATTCTCCTTATAACCATTATGACAGACTAGTTTGATATTTGTATACTTATCAAAAATCAAACGAAACTGAAATAAAAAAAATTATTTGAGATGATTTAATAAAAGAAAATACACCTTGAGTAAATCAATTTAAAACATTTGTCAATAATTTAAAATGATCAAAACTTTGATGAAATGGATTAATTTTATGTTGATTAGATAATGATTTACTAAAAAATAAAATGGATATTGATAAAGATTGATGTTCAATAGTTAATTATCCTGATTTACTTGGTTTTTTAAATTCAATAAGTATTTCTATTTGAGATGAAAAACTTGAATATCAAGTTTGAAGAAAAGATTATATGCTTTGAAGAATGCTTGAAGATGAAAAAATTTCTTTTGATCAATATAAACAAGCCTTAACACAATCTATTTGATTTAATTTTAAAAAATATAGAGAAGAAATAAAAGCTCCACATTTTGTATTTTATATAAAAGAATATTTAACTGAAAAATATTGAAAAGATATTTTAGAAGAATGATGACTAAAAATTTATACAACTCTAGATTTAGATGCTCAAAATAAAGCAGAAGAAATTATAAAAAAACAAGTAGAAACAAATAAATCATTAAATGCAACAAATTCTGCTTTAGTATCTATTGATAATAAATATTGAGATGTTGTAGCTTATGTCTGATCTGCTGATTATTTTAATGAAACTATTTGAGGAAATGTTAATATGATTACATCTAAAAGACAACCTTGATCTAGTTTTAAAAGTTTAGTGTATTCTCTTGCAATTGACAAAAATGCTATTGGTCCACTAACTCCAATTTATGACACAAAAACTACATTTCCTTGAGATTATACTCCAAACAATTATGATCTAAAAACTATGGGGAAAATGACTATTTTAACAGCTCTAAATTATTCAAGAAATATTCCTGCAGTTAAAGCTTATTATTTAGCTTGATGACAAAATGCAATTATAGAATCACTAAAAGCTTTTTGAATTAATTCATTAAATTCAAAATTTAATTATTGAGCTCCCCTATCTCTTTGAGCCTGAGAAGTTACACCTTTTGAAATGGTTCAAGCATATAGTGTTTTTGCTAATTTATGAACAAAAATAGAAATAAATCCTATTAAAAAAATTCTTGATAGCAAATGAATTGTTGTTGAAGAAAAAAGACAAGTTATATGAAAAAGAGTATTATCTGATGCTACAGCTTATATAATGAATAGTATTTTATCTGATAGTTCTGCTAGACCAACTGATTATTGGAATAATGCTTTAACTTTAAAATGAAGAAAAGCTTGAGCTAAAACTTGAACTTCAAATAAAGTATTTACAAAAAACTGACAAAAAACAATACTTCCTTGAGATTTATGGACAGCTTGATACACTCCACAATACACAACTGTAGTTTGGTCTTGAAACAGTAATTGACAAGCAATGACAGCAAAAGCTGATTGACTTTGATGAGCTGCTCCAATTTGGAGAGATTTTATGAATTATTTACATACAAATCTAAAAGCTGAAGATTGGACAAAACCAAAAAGTGTAAAAACTGCTGAAATTTCAAAATTAACTTGATTGTTAATACCTGAAGATAAAAGAGAATTATTTAGAAGTTATAATTTAGCTTCAACAACTATTTTCACAAATATTCCAACAAAATACGATAATTCTTTAACTGAAGTTGAAATTGATGCTTCTTGTAATGGTAGAGTTTCTACAAATACTCCAGCTTGAGCTATTCAAAAATGATATTATGTAGCTTTACAAGATATTGATCCAACTCAAAAAACTTGGCAAGCTTGAATTAATGAATGGGTAAAAAATGGTTGAAGTATTAAAGAAATTTCAAATATTCCAAATTTAATTACAAGTTATGTTGATAAAGAATGTGAATGGGATCCTACAAAAATCACTAACTGAAATATTACAATTAATTCTGATCTAGCTACAAATAAAACTCTTGCTATTTGAAATAATAACATTGATTTAGCTTATAATTCAGATAATCCATTAACAAAACTGCAATTTTTAATAAATTGAACAGTAATTAATGAATTTAAAATTGATAATTTAAAAAAATGAGTATTTTCTTGAATTATTAATGTTCCAAAAGAATTTGAATGACCTGCTAAATTAACTATAAAAGCTGTTGATAATGCTTATTGAGTAAAAGAAGAAATTATTGATATTGAAGTATTATGAAAAGATACTGTTCCACCTACAATAACTATAACAAATCCTGAAAGCTGAAAAATATCTGTATATGACTGACAATTTTTCAATTTAAGATGAGTTGTTAAAGATAGATCAGCTATAAGAACTATTAATTTATATGTTGATTGAGCTGATTACAAAATCTGATTAACAGATAAAATGATTACCTATCCTGTAAATCAAGACTGAGTATTCCCTGTTTGAACTCACACTTTAAAAATTGAAGCTATTGATGATGCATTTAATAAATGATATGCTGAAATGACTTTTGAAGTTATGCCTAAATAAAAAGCACTAAGTGCTTTTTATTTTTTGACAAAAAAATTATTTTTAGTATATTTAAAGAAAAAAAGGAGGTAATAAAAATGAATACAAAAACAAAAAATGAAATAGATGATTTAGTTAATGATATTTTAATTCAATCAAATAATAAAGGAGAGATAATTGTAAGATTGTCTAAGATTTTAAATATTTACAATATTAAATTATACAAATTTAGTAAGTTAAAATTTCCTTTAATTCATAAAAATACAATTTTTTTACCTAATAATTATGATTATTTTCAATTAGCTTGTTGTATAGCAAAATATTTTAATAATAATTATAATGAGAAAGAAGTAAATTATTTTGCTAGAAATTTATTAATACAAGAAAATATTTTAAAAGAACAATTTATTAAATATCCAGATGTGATAAATTTAGAAAGTTTATCAAGACTATTTGGAGTTAAAAATAACTTGATAGAAAAAAGATTAGATGAATTAAATATTATTCTAATATAAAAAAATCCCTAAATTAATTTAGGGATTTTTGTTAATTTTTAGTTAAACTATCAAATAATTCAATTGAAAGCTCTCTAATTCATATTTTTTTTGTTGTTGAAGTCATAAAAGCTTGTTGTCCAAAAAATAATTCTTCAAAATGTGCTTTTGATAAATTAGCATCATTATTTCCTAATTTATCAATTTTATTTAAAGCAAAAACTACTGGAATTTGAAAACTTTGAATAAAATTAAACATGTCAATATCAGTTTGAGTCGGCCCAATTTTACTATCCAAAACTATTACTAATTTTTTAATATAAAATTTAAATTCTTCTAAATACCAACTAATTAAATTATCAAAAACTTGTTTTTGTTCTTGTGAAACTTTTGCAAATCAATAACCTGGTAAATCAACAAAATGAAATTTATTATTTACTAAAAATAAATTTGCTTGTCTAGTTTTACCTGGTTTTGAACTGGTTTTAACTAAATCTTTAGTACCAAAAATAGCATTCATAAGGCTAGATTTTCAAACATTTGATCTTCAAACAAATACAACTTGTTTTTTGATATTGTCTAAAAATATCTCATTGTTCTGAATAGCAATTGTTTTATCATAAGAAACTTGTGTAATCTTCATATTAAAATTTGTTTTAAAAAATATTTATAATATAATATAACCAAATTTTACAAAATATCTAGTTAATTTTAAAAAATATGGAAAAAAAATTTATAAATAATGCAATTTCTTCTTATTTTATGTTGTGAATACTAATGTTAATTCCAACAAAAAACCCTTATATAAACAACTCTTTTGTAAAAAGTCATGCAAAAACTGCTTCTTTTATACATATTTTAATGCTTATAAATTATTTAATTTTTATACATTATAAATTCTTAGCAAACATAGTATTATTTGATTTTAATATAAATATTATTTTACATAATATATTATTTCTAGTATTATTAGCTCCATTAATTTTTGGTATTTTTAAAGCATCAACTTGAAAAGAATTAAGCATAAAACAAATATGAAGTTTTGCAAAAATAGACAAAATTTATGATGTAAAATCAACAAATTTAGATGAAAAAGAAATACTTTATACTATTTTTTCATTAATTCCTGTTCTTGGTTTTTTAGCAAAATGACAAAAAACAAGTAAAATTATTGAAAATAATATAAAATTAAACTTAATATCTTCAGTATTTTTAACTATTATTATGCTATTTTGATATGAAAATATTTTCTTACTTTTACTTTTAGCATACATTATTTTTATAGTATTTTTTGGAGTATTTTTAGTTAAAGAAAATATCATCATTTTTAATTTAGAATTTATACCAACTATTGAAGAATTATATTACAAAATTTGATGATTTAATAAATATATTCTTAACTTTTTATTAAAAAAAGAATTTAAAGACTTAAATACAACTACAATAGATTTTTATAAAAATATTAAAAATAAATATAGTTTATCTGACTCTAAATTATCTCAAGAAATAAATAAAATTCCAACTTTTTTCTATTATTTACCAATAATAAATTTACTAGGAATTATTGATATTAAATCAAAATACAAAAATCATATTATTAATTGATTTTTAATAACTTTAATAAGTATTTTGTGCTATTTTATTTATTCTAAATTACTTATTTTTGTTTTATTTATATGTTTATTTTGATATTCAGAAATTCAAAATATAACTTATAGAATACCTTTTTTATTTGATATTTATAATATTTTTGAAAATATTTTTAATAGTATAAAAAACTTTTTTTCAAAATTTTACAAAAAAAGAGGAGAAATTACTGAAGTTACATTAAAAATATAAAAATAAAATTATGAAAATTGTAAACAAAAATATTTTTGAATTATTTCAAGATTTGCAAGATAGTATTATCAAGTATAATCCATATTTTAATAAAACTTTAATTGATAATGCTTTTAGTTTTTTACAAAAAAATCAAACAGATATTGAAAAAATAAAACATCAATTAAAAACAGCTATAAACCTGACTTTACTTGAAGTAGATGATACAACTATTGTCTCTACTTTGATTTTTAGTATTGATAAAAATATTATTAAAAATAATACTAAAATATTTTCTAATGAAATTATAAATATAGTTTTAGCATTACAAAATATTTGAGAAATATCATACAAAATCTGATTAAATAAAGAAGAAATAGATAAATTAAAATATGATATAATTTCAAGTTGAGATGATATTAGAATATTTTTTATAAAAATTGTAGACAGATATACCCTACTTCAAAATTTATGAGCTTACACAAAAGAAAAAAGATTTTTTATTGCAAATGAAACTCTAGATTTGTATTTACCAGTAGTAAATTTCTTTTCAATTTGAGCATTTTTATGAGATATGCAAGACTTATGTTTTAAATATACTTATGAAGAAGAATATTTAAAACTTGAGAAATATTTTTGAAAAAACTATCAAAAAAACTCTAAAAAAATCATTTCTATAAATAATAAAATAGAAGATGAATTTAAAAAACATTGACTTGAAATTATAAATATTGAATGAAGAGTAAAAAAACTACATAGTATTTACAAAAAACTTCAAAATAAAAATATCAATATTACTGATATTTATGATATTTTATGACTAAGAGTTATCACTAAAACTAAAGACGAAGCATATATTGTTTTGTGAATTATTCACAATATTTTTAATATAAAAACTTCAAGATTTAAAGATTATATTTCAGTTCCAAAATCTAATGGATACCAAGCAATTCATACAACTGTAACTGATGATAAATGAGATTATATTGAATTTCAAATACTTACTCAAGAAATGGCTATTTTAAACAAATCTTGAGTTGCTGCTCACTTTTTATATAAATGATTTTGAATTGATTATTCAAATATGCCTGAATGGATGAATAAATTTTTAAATATCCAAAAACAAACTCTAAACTCAAAAGAATTACTTGAAAAAATTAAAAATTCTCTATTAAATACTGATATTCAAGTTTATTCTATTGATTGAAAACCTCTAGTTTTGCCTAAAAATGCAACATTAATAGATTTTGCTTTTTCTCAAGATTATGAATCTTGATTGCATTTTAATTGAGCTCACATAAACTGAAAAATTCAAAATAACCCATTTTATCTATTATCAAATTGAGATTATATAAAATTAATAAAAGATAAAAAAGTCTTTTTAAATTATAAAATGGATAATTTTTTAAAAGTAAAAACAAAAATTGCTCGTGATTGATTAAAAGAAGTTTTTAATGAATTTTCAAAAGATAAATTACTTGATGTTTGAGAATATTTAATAAATCACGAATTAGAAAAATATAATTTACCTAATTTTGATGATATAGACAAGGAAAAAAGACAATTAATTATAAAAAAGTTTTGAGTATTAAATCAAAATCAATTATTTATGTTTATATGAATGTGATCTATTAGTTTAGAAAAATTTATAAATACAACTTTATGATTAATAAAAATTAAACCTCAAACTCTTACCTATAATCTAAGAATTTACCAAAAAAGTATTGAATCAACAAATCTAAGTTTAATAATCAAATTACTTGATGAATTACAAGTAAGTATATTAAAACTTTGATACAAAAAAAACAAAACTTTTATAAATCTTGTAATAAAAGCTAAAAAATCAAATATTGAAAATATTGTTTCAGAATTAAATAGAATTCCAAATGTATTAAATTCAGTTATGGTTTTACCAATAAGAATACTATTATTTTATCTACTTTTTTTAGTAAACTGATTTATTTTATCAAGTATTTATTTTGCATTAACTCTATTGCAAATGAAATATACTCAAATGCATTCAACAGAATTTATATTATTTTCAGGATGAGTATTTATGTTTTTGAGTGTTTATTTTTTAAAAATAATTGTTGAAAGATACTTGCCTGATATAGTAAATTATAAAAGGTTTTGGGCTTCTTTAGCTTTAATAAATACTTTTATATTTTGAATAATTTTTACTCAATTTATTAAATTAAAATTAAATATTTTTACAATACTTTATTTAGTATGTATTTGATTTTTTTATACAAAATTATTTTTTGATTACAAAAAATTTAAACAATCAAAAGAAAAGTAAATTTTTAATAAAACAAAAAATCTCCAAATGGAGATTTTTTGTTTTATTGTGATTTTTGTCTTATTTTTTCATCTAATTCATTTTTTATATCTTTTTCAATTTCTTCTTCAATTTGTTTTTGTAAAATAATTTGCTTTAGAGCTAATTTTTTTTGCTCTTTTTGTTTTTTTACCTTATTTTCTTCACTTTTTAAAATAAAATATGGTCAAAAATAAAAATTAATAGATAAAATTAATAGTATAATTATGATAAAAGGTAGAATAAGTAAATAATTATCTGAAATTCAAATATTATTATCTTGTATTTCTCAAAAATTTTGATGAACATAATCAAGAAGAATTGTATTTGTAGTATTCATAAATTTGAAATTAAATATTAAATTATTGTAATTCTCAAACAACAAGCATTCTATTAGCAGTAGTTCAAACTGGCCAACAAGTCATTAAAGTAATTTCTGCTTTATCGTTATTTCTTTTTAAAACTGATACATCTCAAGGTTTTACTATCTTTTTTTCTCTAATTTTATAAACATATTTTTTTTGATTATAAAATATAATAATTTCATCATTGAATTCTAATTTATCAAGTAATGCAAAAACATCTTTATATTCTCCTGGCATCCAAGGAAAGTTTGAAGAATGTCAAAAAATAAAAGCATTTCAGTTAGTTCCAGGTTTAGCACTTCAAGGATATCTAACAACTCATTTTTCTAAATCTTTCATAAATACATCTTCTAATTCTTTAACATTTTTAACATTTCTGATTATAGCTTCAACCATTGGTATATTTTTACCAATTTTTGGAATAATAATTCTATTTTCATAAGGAACAATATCTATTGAAAAATCTTTAGTTGAAACATTTTCTTCTGTTAACAAACTACTCATTGAGTGAAAAGTATTTTTTTCCATCATATTTATTTCATTTTGAACTTGAGAAGTTTCTTCTACATCTTCACTTCAAGTATTAGTATTATTTCAAACTTTTGTATTCATACTTTCTTGTAGAGAAGCTTTTGATTGAGATAATAATTCTGGATTAAAATAACTTATTGCTCTTTGAATATATGCTGAATAATTAAATCAAACAAGCATAATTCAAAAAATAATTGAAGTAGTTAAAATGTATCTTGTAAAAAATTTCAATCCTCATAAAAATTTATTTTGATTTTTTGTTTGTGTAGTATTTTCAAAAACTCAAACAATATCTTCTTCTAAAGATAAAATATCTAAATTTAAAATATTATCAATTTTTAAGTTATATTCTTTTTTTAAAGTTTCAACTTTTTCTAAAAGATTATTTTGAGTTTCATCTTGAATTGGTAAAAAACTTTCAAAAATATCATCTTGTCAATCTAGTAAAGATAAAATATCTTGTGTTGTATTTGTATTTTCCATATTTGTTTTTATTAATTTTATTTTTTGTTTTTTTATTACATTAAAATTTTATCATATATTTTTAATGATTGCAAAAAATGAAAATTGACTTTTTAAAATATGATTTTAAAAAATACATTAATTAAAATCAAAATCATCTTTTTGCTTTTCTAATTCAGGTTTTTTAGTATTTAATTCTTGATTTTTTTCTATATTAGAAATTGTAGTTTCACTAGATACTTGAGTATTATTTATAGTATTTTTATTATTTTCTAAATCATTTTCAGTCTCAGTTGTAGTTTTTTCAGAAAAATCAACATTTTCATCAATAGAAATACTTTTAATTTTTTTGATAGTATAACCAAGCATTCAACCTAAAATAAGTGCAAAAATCACAAAAAATACTGAAAAACTTAATATTGCAACTATCATTCATCAAATAACAAGTCAAATAACATTTGCTCAGTTTAATACTATTTTTAAAGGTCAAGCAGAAACTGTAGAATCAACTTGTTGTAATTTATAATATTTTGCATATTCTAAAGTATAAAGCTCAGAAAAAGTAGTTTGTGCTAAAGGCATTGTTGCAGCATATCAAACACTATTTAAAAGTCCAAAAATTAAAACAAAAGAAAATTCTTTAAAAAATCAAAAACATAACATTGAAGCTGTTGATAAAGCTATTCAAATAATTACAACTTTTATAACTCATATTTTTTTTGAAAGTTTAATAAACATATCTTGACACACAAAAGCAGGAATTACAATAAGTCATAAAAGTCAATATCAACCAATCATTTTTATTGGATTATCAGTAGGGTCATTTTTTAAAATTTCTTTCAAAAAATCAATTAAAAATGTAGCAACAAATGTGTCCCAAAATCAATATAACATAATTAATCATAAAACCCATAAAACTACTTTATTTGGAGTTTTAAATAAAATATTAAAAAAACTTGTAAAATCATCTCTTGTAGTTGTTATTACTTCTTTAAAATTAATTTTTTTACATCAATCAATTGGTTTTAAAAGCAAAACTTGGTGTTTTTTAGCTAATTCTATTAGAGTTTTTGAATTAATATTTTGAACAAAATTATCTCTTTTTTTAGATAAATCTCATGCTAAACTATCAAGTTTAATGTTTTTTAATTTTGATAAATCTTGAACTTTTAAAGTATCATCTCCATTATCAAAATATCTTTGTAAAAAAACTATAAATCAAGTAGTAATAAGAAAAAATATAATTACTGCAACTATTGAATTTAAAGCCAAAAGTGAACCTGATAAAATAAGTCAAATCATTGATCAAACTCAAGCAAAAATATTATTTTTAGATAATACTTCAGCTGTTTCACTTGGAGTTGTGTTATTTAAAACATATGAAAGCATTGTAACATCATTTGCTTCTTTAATAATTCAATAAAGTCAAACTAAAACTACAAGCAAAATTATATTTAATCAATTAGATAAAAATCAATCTATTAATATTTTAGCTTTATCTATAATTTCTCAATCTTGAGGTACTGGAATTTCAATTCATTGATTTAATATTAAAAATCTCAAAAAAATCACACAAGCAACAATAAAAAAACTTGATGATAAATATAGAAAATTTTTAGGTTTAATATATTTTTGTAAAACTCAAACAGGAATATCAGCAAGTAATGCAATAAAATTTCAAATTCATAAAAATAATCAAACAAGTGAAGTTGATTGTAAAATAATTCAGAAAAAATAAATGATTGTAAAATGAAATAAAATCCATACAAATCATAAAAACATATTTACTTTGTATAAATTTTGAATTTTTAATTTATTTCATTCATCTTGATATGTTACAAAATTAGCCATATAAAAAATAATAAATATATAAGTTTACTAAATTCTATCATATTTTTTTTGTAAATGCAAATAAAAACTTGATTTTGAAACTAATAGAATTAAAATGAAGGAAATCCCTCCCCCTTCGGGTACTCCCTTTGAAAAAGGGAGATTAAAAATCACCAATATTAGAAAGAATATAAAAAAACTGTAGGGGTAAAACTATGTGGTTCAGTAAAAATTATTAATAAATAAAGAAAAAATGAAACATTTAAGAGTAAAAATAGACAAATATGAAGTAGATTGAAATATTATTTTAAAAGATATTGATTTTCTATTAAATGAAAATGATGATATAGCTTTGGTTTGATGAAATTGAGTTTGAAAATCAACAATTATGAAAATAATTACAGGTGAAATTACTGATTTTGATGGAAAAATTGAAAATGTTTGAAATATGAGTATTGGTTATCTTGCACAAATATATTCAGATGATGAAAATAAACTTGTTAGACAAGAAATAAAAGACTGATTTAAAGATATAATTGCAATGGAAAAAGAATTATCAATTGTTGAAGAAAAAATGAATAATGATAGTTCAAATATGGAAATTATTGAAACATATACTACCCTACTTGAAACATTTAATAATATTTGATGATATAATTACAATAATATTATTCACAATGTAGCAAATGGTATGTGAATACTTAATTTACTTGATAGAAAATTATCTGAAATATCAGGTTGAGAAAGAACAAAAGTAGCACTTTGTAAAATACTTGTAGAATCTCCTGATATTTTATGCTTGGATGAACCAACAAACTTTATTGATATGAAATCAATTGAATGGCTTGAATCATACTTGCAGAATAAATGGTGAAATGGTTATTTAATAATATCTCATGATAGAGAATTTCTTGATAAAACTTGTTCTAAAACTTATGAAGTTCAGCCACAAAGACAATTAACAATGTATCACACTGATTATACTTGATATGTAAAAGAGAGAGAAAAAATGGAAAATATCAAAATTGCTGATTATCAAAGACAACAAGATTATATTAAAAAAGAAGAAAATTTAATCAATAGATTTAGAGCTTGAAGTAGAGCAAGTTTTGCTCAATCAAGAGAAAAAGCACTTGATAGACTTGAAAGACTTGAAAAACCATATATTCCACCAACTCCAAAATTTTTCTTTGATTATTTAGAAGAAACAAACCAAAAAATACTTTACTTCAAAGATGTATTTATCTGAAGAAAAGAACCACTTTTTTATATTTCAGAACTTACTTTAGAAAAAAAAGACAGGATTTGAGTTATTTGAGAAAACTGAGTTTGAAAATCAACATTTATAAAAACAATTATTTGAGAACTTGAAGTTTTAGATGGAATTTTTACAAAATGAAAATGAATTCATTATATCTATTATTCTCAATTACATGAGGAACTTGATATGGAAAAAACTATCAGAGAAAATTTTGAAAAATTTAATATGACATTAACTCAAGAGCAATTAATCTGATATTTAAAATATTATTTACTTGATAAAGATTTAATAGATAAAAAAGTAAAATATTTATCTTGATGACAAATTTCAAAAGTTTTATTTGCTATTTTATGAAGAATAGACTCAAATTTACTAATTTTAGATGAACCAACAAATCATCTTGATTATGATTCTAGAGAAGCTTTAGAAAAATGTATTTCAACTTATCCTTGAACTGTTTTATTTATAAGTCACGATAGATATTTTGTAAATAAAACTGCTAATAAAATGTGGATAATAAAAGATAATGAATTATCAGTAAGTTACTGAAATTATGAAGATTATGTTTATAAGACTGAAAACTGAATTGATATAAATATGAATTTATTTGATGCTTCTCAAGAAATGGATTTTGTATTAGTTGAAAAATTATGAGAAAAAGAAGCAAAAAGACTTAGAGATAAATTTACAAGAAAAAGAAAGTAAAGTTTTGACTTTACTTCTTTTTTGTGATAAAATGAAAATAACATTTATAAATAATTATTTAATATGACACCTAAAAATGCAGAAAAAAAATGAAATTTAACTTGAATAGATAATTGAAATAAAGTTAAATGAGATAATGTAGAAATATTTGAAGTTTGATGAGAAAAAAAATCAGTTTTTCCTAGTCCATCTAAAATGATAGAAGAAACTAAAAATAAAGCTTTAGATATATTAGAAAATGAAAATAATGTTTTAAGAAGAAAATTAAAAAAATTAGAAGAAGAAAATGAAAAAATTACAAAATTAGAAGAAGAAAATAATAAATTAAAAGAAGAAAATAATAAATTAAAAAAAGATATAAATAACTTAACAAACAATGCAAAAGAAGTTATAAATAAAGAATTTTATTTATGGATGCATGATATTTGAAATTCAATTATTTGATTATCTTTATTACCAAAATTAATCAATATTATTCCTGAAGATAAAAAAAATAAATTTAATTTGATCTTAAAATCAGCTAATTCAATTATGAATCACTATAATAATGCAAAAATCACAAAATTACTTGAGTCTTGAAATTATATTCCAGAACCAAAACTAATTGATTATGAAAAAGATATTATAGATTTAATGGATATAAATAAAGATAGTGAAATTGAATTTATTTATAATTGAAAAACTATAACTAAAGATTGAGAAATTGACATATTATCAGATTTTAATATTGATAATAATTTAATCAATTGAGCAGTCTGAAATTTAATTAAAAACTCTGTTGAAGCTTGTAAATGCATAAATGAAAAATGTAATATTAATATTAATGCTATTTACAATGATATTAATAAAACTTTTAGATTTGAGATAACAAATCCTTGAAAATTAGATAATTCAATTAAAAATAATTTTTGAGAATATTGATTTACTCATTGAAAACAGAAATGAACTTGAGCTTGATTGTATAGTATAAAACAAAGAATTAATGCATATAATTGAACTTTTGACTATATTGAAAATACTAAAGATAAAATTATTACTTTTTATTTTGAAATTCCTGTTATCTCAAAATAAACTAAAAAAGAAACTTTTTGCAAAGTTTCTTTTTTTATCTTATTTAATATAATTTTTTAAATCAATATCATCTAATAACTTTAATTCATTAAAATAAATAGACATTTCTTTTAATTTTGTACAATGAGATTTTTCTTCAGGTGTTTCTAGTAAATCACATCATTTTGTTAATCAAACTTTCATCTTACAATCACTTATAGTTTTTTCTTTTTCATTTTTATTTACTACTCAAGTAGAATATTTATATTCAGCATAATCATAACAATTATCCATAGAAAAACTAGATATTTTATTTGTTTCTTTAGATTTTAAACTACTTTTTAAATCTTCACATTTTTTTATGTATAAATTTTTATTTAAATCAACTGAAGTAAATACAGTAGAACAATCTAAATTTAAAATATAGTTTTTTTCAGATATTTTAATTAATTCAAATACTTTTTCATAATCATTATTTAAGTCTTTAGAAACTCACAAATCAGTATGATTATTTACTATATTTTCAGATTTATTACCAGATAAATCTGAATTATACAATTCTCAATTATTTTCTTCTATAGAAACTTCTCAAGATAGAGTATTTTTTAAATCATTATTTACAATTTGTTTTTCATTATCTATATTTTTTGAACATGAAAAAAGAAAAATAAATAATAAAAGTAATATTTTTTTCATAATAAAATTTAATTAATAATTAATTTCTTCAAACACATACCCATCAATGAGAAGTAGTATTTTTAAATAATGTTTCATAACAAGTGCTCTTAAATCTACAATCACGAATTTTCAATCCTTTTCAACTACAAGTCCGGTTACATCTATAAGAACGAACCCGATTTTCATTTACAGTATCTGGATTTCACCGTAATGTAAACTTTGTATATCAACCAGGACAAGATGATGCTAAATATCAATATCAAGATCAAGCAGATGAACTAATAGTATAAACATCATTAGGATGCCGTATTATTTTATCAGAAGTCATAATTGTAGCTCAATTTAATTTAGTATCAGCTGGTAAATTTAAACTAGTTGCTAGTTTAGCTGATGTAATTGCATAATCTTTTATTCTATCAGTTTGTAT
>RRZU010903611.1_pt1 | contig 29423 bp, 35 predicted proteins | sample 2165561 | NCBI WGS metagenome assembly RRZU01 (sample SAMN10456909, study PRJNA506462) | wastewater metagenome | isolation source: wastewater sludge | place: USA: Moscow, Idaho | reverse complement strand
CGAAGATGCCAGGATCGACAGGATCGTCGAACGCTTTGACCAACTCGCGAAGAAATGGTCCCCGCGGCCCGGCAAGCCCAAAGCACCCAAGCCCACTCCCTGAGCACGGACACCCGTCCGCGGCCTACGCCGGATGGTTACTGAGAAACGAAGAGGGGCCGCGAAAAGCGGCCCCTCTTCTTTGTCGGCGAAATTTTAGCACTACCGATGGCTTTGTTGCGCCTCTGCGAGCTCGCCCGTTTTCTGTCGCAATGTGGCTGTCGCCCGCTCAACACTGGCGAGCTTCGCCTGGACTTCTTGTGTCAGGTCGAAGGAGCGTTGAACATCGCCGGCCGCGGCCGGATCTTTGCCGTTCATCGCCTCTATGGCAGAAATACGTCCTCTATGAGACTTTGCTCTTGGCTTGACCCCGCCGACGGGCTGATCTGACCGATTGGCCTCGGTTAGAGGCACAGTCGCGGCACTGGCTTCTGTCCGTGCTCCGGTTACGCGCTGTTCGGCCTCGTCACGAGCTTTCTGGGCGTCAGCTAGACGCTCTTCAGCTGACCGAACATCAGGCAGAAGGTAATCCGCCGGCGTTATGGTGTGCGAAGGTAGCGGTGGCGGCGCGTCAAAATCTTGAGCTTCATAAACTGGCTTCAATTCGTGATCGTCAAAATACTGGATGCGCTTGGCCTTAATGGGCATCCGACCCCGCGAGACAATTATCACCTCATCTTCTGGCAGCTGACGCGCATGTTCCTTGGTCAGAAGCGGTATGGGCGAAGTTCTCACCTTTGATGTCAAGAACCACCGCGCTACCCTTGTAGGTCAGGAGATTGGGAATGACGAAACCAACCCCCTTCCCTGCGCCAGTCGGGGCGACAACCATGCAATGAGGAAATTCGCCAGCGACGATATGCTTACCCTTGGCGTCTCGTGGTGCTCCAGTCTTTGCAAGAACCCAACCAGTGCGCGGATCGCCGTGAAAATGGTTCTGAACGAGATCCTTGGCGGTCATCCATCGTGTGGTGCCGAATAGGGTTACCCGTCTCTCGCGCATCGCGGTTCATATGGAACGCGATCTGGTTAAGGTTTCCGCCGATCCCTTTAACCTGCCGGGTCAGGTCTCGTGCCGCTTCAGACCAGTCATCGTCTGGGGCAAGAAACCCAGCAGCCAACCGCACAATTTTTCGGGTTAGCTCAGACCGCGAAACCTTGTGCTGCTCAGCTAGGGCATCAAGTTCACCAAGCTCCTCTCGGGAAAGCCTTACCGTGATACGGCAGTCTTCCCTCACCGTTGAAGGACCAGGAGTGAACCGCTCGATGATCCTATAGACAGTAGGACGCGAGACATGAAACCGCCGCCCCACAGCGGCGACAGACTCGCCCTGCGCGCAAGCATCGAAGATCTCGCGCTGTTTGGCCTCGTCCAAGCGACGGCCCGTGTTGTTTGTCGAGTGTAACGCTGACAAATTACATTTCCTGCCACCTTTACGCCAATCTACCACGTCTGTAGCATTGGGTAAACACGGACCGGGACATTACCGACCAATAACCTTGGTCGACCGCCTATCGGACCATCGATGCGGGCTTGCTCCCGGCCCGAAGGATCGGTGTGTTTCGAGCAGCCTGCGGCTGAACACCCGATCAAACACTTCAAGATTAAACAGACAGCCAACAGTTATCCGGACGATCAGCAGACAGATAGACAGCAATGGGTCAGGCAGATACTAGGATATCTGCGTAACAGACAGCGGGACACAGGACAGACAGTCAACTTAACAAACGGACAGACGGATAATTGACAGTGGCAGGACGGACGGTAGAATACGCTCAAAGACAGCAGACACGAGGAAAGTATGCTTAAGGTCGGCGTGATTGGGCAAAAAGGGGGAAGTGGAAAATCCACGTTATGTTGGGTGCTCGCAAATGCCGTGATCGCCCGAGGGAAAAAAGTGTTGCTCGTCGACACGGACCCACAGGCGTCGACCTCCGCTTTTGTCACTAAGGCTTACCAAAGGCACCCAAAAGTGCGGGATGTTCTTTCAGGCCATCATGTCAACGATCCGAACGAGCTGGAGGACGTGATTGATGAAGCCGAACGCCAAGGGTTCGATGTGGTGATAGTGGACACTCAAGGCGCACACAGCGAAGTAGCCAGAGACCTCATTCTGCTAGTAGATTGCGTCGTCGTCCCTACAACACCTGGGATACATGCCTTTGAAAGCCAACTTGTCACTATCGATTTCTATGAGCGTATACTCGCCGAAATCGGCGCCGAGCGGGCGGCGACGCTAGGACTTGTGGCGACAAACATAAAGCCGAAAGTGAAACTGAACGCCGAGCAAAGCGAAGCGATGCGAGAGTTTTTCAGTCACCCGCGATCTCTCGACTGGCCCGTGCCCGCAAGAAACGGGTTCGAAACGCTCGGGTTCGGAAGGATCATCGCGGCGGAAATCCAGGCGATGGATTCAGATGCCAACAAATTCAAACGTGACGCGCTTATACTCGACCTTGCAGAAGCCGAAATGGTGTTAACCAGTGTCGAAGGGTTGGCCAAAAAGTCGCGTGACAACATCCAAACGAACGAAGAGCAGGCCCATGGCGAGTAACAACGATTTCAAGGAGCTAAAGGCTCGGCTGCAAGCGACAGTCCCGCTCAAAGAGGACCTGCCCGACAGCAGGATAAGCGGCCTAACGCCGCAAGAGCCGGCAAGAACCTTTGTGCCGCCGAAACAAGCAAGAAAAATCGCGAGCGAGGCCGCAAGCGCGTCTTCGCAGTCGGAGCCCCGCGACGAGAAAGCACCACAACCACGGCCATTGCCTCGACAGGGCGACACGGCAGTCGGGGAGCGCCGCAAAGCCCCATCAGCCAGCGGTGGTTTGGTTCGTGTAAGGTGCATTGTGCGGCTTTCGGCCGAAGATCTTCAGAGTGCTGAAGATCTTGGAGCGCGACTTGACGTGCCTATTGAGGATGTAATGCGCAAGATCGCCAGTCGGTTGATCGTCCAGCCGAGTGATATCAAGCGAGCAACGGGTGATGATACTGGTGACGATCAATCGCCCAGTTTCTATGCCTGGGCGCAGATCGATGGAACTGCGCTTGCGCAATGGGCCAGTGCCTTTGATCCGTTGGACCTGAAAGGGAAGGCTTCCCAAGCGCGCCCATGCGTTCAACAAGCCTTTCACCGTGCGGCCAAAGAGTTTTTCTCGAAAGGAATATGACATGCTCAAGCCCATTACAGTATTCGCGTTACTCACGGCAGCAGCCCAAGCTGCGGCAGCAACGGGTTGGACGAAGACCTCCGACAAAGGGATTGAGCTTCATCAGATCGCCGCAGATCATGTTCAGGTGACCATTGTGTGTGATCCGAACGGCGTGTGGGAGCCCGCAGAGTTTCACATGACCATTAAGGTTGGTGGTGCAGCCATACCTGCTGGGAAAGCCAGCATCAGCTCTGGCGAAGCGACCGCTGACCTTCAGGTCTATGACGGCGGCAACATCGTAAAAACAGATACATGGCCCGAATTGATGGCTGTTTTCCAGAGCAACGAGGAAAAGCATCTTGCATATGGAAACCAGGCCGTGAATTTCGTCATCCCGGCATTTACGGCAGATTGTTTGCCCAAATAAGTCTGCGATCCGCCGCCTTTGGCGGCTGCGATCGGGCAGAGGATTCGCCGGCTACGCCGCCGAACGCTCCGCCCCGTTCCTGAAGGGGCTTCGCCCCTCGCGCCGCCAAGGAAAATAGACAGGGCCGTGTCCTCGGCTTCGCCTGCGGGCCGCACCACCCCCGTCGATTTTCCTTGGCTCTGCTACCCCCAATCTCGGCGATGGCCAGGCCCCGAAAACGCATGTTTTCGGGGCTGTCCCAATTTGGGCGCCCCAATGGCAAAGGGGTGTCTCATGTCGGCTGTCGAAAAGCAGATTTTTGAAGATTTGAGCGACGCGGCTCGCTTGAACCGGGTGGCGGAACTGGTTGAGGCCATCCGGGCCTGCCACCCAGAAGACGCTGAACTGGTGCTGGCGGTGTTCCTGGAAGAACTGCGCGGCAATGATCCTGGGCCGGATCTGATCGAGGCGCAGGGCGATGCCGAGTTCTGGGCTGGGCTGGCAAGCTTCGACCAGCTGCGCGCCTATTTCATCGCCGCGGGAAGCCGGCTGATCCGCTATCCTTTGGGGTTGAACGGTCGAAAACGGATGATCCGGGTCATGCTGGACGGCATGCCGGCACCGGAGCGGCGACTGGCGATCGCGGAGCTGACAGCGGAAGTGGGGAAGCGTCACGCGGGTTGACCGGCGCCGCGTGGCCCGAGCAATCAGCGCCAGAGATCTGTCGCCGGATTCGCCTCGATCTCCACATCGGCGTAATAGGCCTGCGCCTGGTTGGCGCTGCGATGGAGCGAGAGCTGCATGGCCGCCGCCAGCGGGGTGCCGTCGAGGGCCGCTTGCGTCAGAAAGCCGGATCGCAGCCCATGCGGGCTGGCGAAATCACCCGGATAGCCGGCCAGGATCAGCCGGTGCCGCAGGATTTCTCGAAACCCTCCGGGTGTCAGCCGTCGCTTCAGCACGCGATCCCCCAGGCTGACGGGGCGGAACAGCGGCCCCTCGGTCAGCCCGGCGCAACTGATCCAGTCCAGCACGGCCCGGGCGGCCGCACCCTTCAGCGGCAGCTGCGGGGCGGCCTCGGCGCCGGTGGTCTTGGTGCAGAGCAGCCGCACGCGGATCAGATCGCGCTCGGCCATCGGCCTTGTGTCGATATCCGCGACATTGAGGCCGGTGATTTCCGACCGGCGCCGGCCTCCGCTGGCCCAGGCCAGGATCAGGGCTGCGCGGTCGCGGCTATCGCGCCGCGATGGCCCGCAACTCGCGATGAGGGCGCGCAAGAGATCGCGGGTGATCGGGTTTTCGGATTTGCGCTGGCGCGGGCGGGCGGCCGCGCGCCGTGCCTTGGCCCGCGCCTGGCGGATCAGCGGCGCGTCAAAGGGCGAGGCGAGGTTCTTCATCCGGTGGAAGGCCCGCCAGGAGGCAATGCGCCGATCCAGCGTCGAGGGGGCAGGGCAGGCGAGGGACCGCCGCAATCCGGCGGCGATCATCTGCGCGGCGGCATCCCGAGCCGGGCCGGGCCGGTCGGTCAGGTCCTGGGCGTGATCGAGGAGGAAGCGCAGCGCCACGGCTTCGGTTTCGGGCCAGTCAAGCGCGGCGCCGAATGCGGCGGCTTTCCAGGCGGTGAGATAGGCGAGATCGCGTTCATAGGCCCGAAGCGTGTTCTCGGCCGTGCCACGGCGGAAGAGATCGCCGAGCGCGGCCGCATCGGTGGGACTGAGGAAAAAGGGGGCGCTCGGCAAGCTCATGGCCGAGAGTCTGGGTCGAAATCACGCCCTTGTCAAGACTGGTGATAATGGCATCTTATCGACAGTAATGCACGCCTGAAAGGCATGTCTTCAGTGAACCGCACTAAAATGATATTCTGCGGCTTAGCGACAGGATGGCTTGCATGGATTGGGACGAAATCGACGATGATTTGACGCAGATACCTCTGCCGAGGGCCGATCAGCGCCCGCTGATCCGGCCCGACGCCTGGCGCAAGGCGGAAGCCGCCTGCGCCGGGCCGCTGGCCCGGGCGGCGCAGGCGCTCGGCCAGGTCGACGGGGTGATGCAGATGATCGGGTCCCCGGAGCTGCGGGCGGCGATCACCCGGCGGCTGGCGCTGATCGAGGTTTCCGCGATGCTCTGGGCGCAGGGTTGCCCGATTGCCCCGGATGATCTTGGCCGCGACCAGATGGCGGCAGGCACGGCGATCGATCTCGACGGGCTGCAGCTCGGTCGGTGGGCGCTGCGCCGGCTAGAGGGACAAGGCAAGCTCGATGATCTGCGCGTGTTTCTCGGGCTGCATGCGGTCGAGCGATCCGGCTTTGCCGGGATCGACGGTCCGCGTCTGATCGGGGCGGATTTTGACGCCGCCGCGGCAGACTTCGCCAGGTCCTGGGCGGCGCTGTCGGACACGCATCCGATCACCCGCGCCGCCTTCGGCCGGGCGCTCTGGCGGCTCTGTGATCTGTCGCCCGAGGGCGATCTGGTGGAATCGGCGGTGTGGGCGGCGCGGCGGATGGTGGGGCCTGCCTCGGCACTGGTCTTTGTGCCGCTCGGCTCCGCCGGTCGCCGGATCTGGGTGGCTGGCGGCGATCCGGCGGAGAACTTGAGCCGCTGGTGCGAGGCGGTGGCCACAGGCAGCACGGAGGCCCGCCATCTGATCCTTCGCCTGGTCGATTGGCAGGACCGGGCCCGGCGGGCGCTGGCGCGGGTGAAGGGTCAGAATGCCGAACGGGTGATCATGGCGCTGGCCGCCGCGCCGCAGGCGCTGGCGACGGATCTGGCGACCCGGGCCGGGTGCAGCCGCGATACCGTCGAGCGGATGCTGACCCGGCTGCAGGCAGCGGGACTGGTGCGGGACGTCACCGGGGGGCTGCGCTACCGGCTTTGGACGGCGATACTGTGACCACGACGGCCAAAGTCCGGGCCCGATCGTCTGTGTCACGCGACGCGAAATATTCGGGTGAACTCGGTTGATCCTCGGTAGCGCGAAAAATATCGCGCAAAACCGGCGAGGCGTCTCGATCGAGTAGCCGATTTGCAACGGCACCGTTGCGACTGCCGAAAACGGTAGATAGCAGAATTCCGGCGTCGCTGATATGTAGAGCTACGTTCAGGCCGCAGTGGGCGGTGCATTAGCGACGGCACCGCCAATGTCTCGATGGCCACCGCGCACGTATGTGCAGTAGTTTTTTGATTGGAGGTAATTTTCGTGCCCAGCTATACCTATCAGATGCTGTATCTCGGCCAACTGGCCGACATGGATCCCACCGAGACCAACAACACCGCCGAAAATGTCGGCGGGGTCATGGGGAACCGGGTCTTTGGCAGTGCCGGGACGCCGCTCTTCTCGCAGAGCACGCAGGTCACGCTGAACGACAACCGGGGCACCGGCAATACCGTCTCGCTGAACCACAACCAGCCGGGCGGGACTGGGGCGCTGGACAATATCACCTACACGCTGAACGACACGACCTATACGCTGCAGGCGGATTCGACCATCCGGGTCTATAACGTCTCGGTGGTCCAGGCGATCGGTGGCGGCGCGACCCGAACCATCACTGTGCCGATCCGGCTGATCCAGGACGTGAACGGCAATGTCTTCCTGATGCCACCGCCGGTCACCGGCAGCGAGGTGGGCGAGCCGGCGATCACCGAATATCCGATCATCTCGATCTCGGTCCCGAACAACCCCTCGAACATCAGCAATTTCGGCGGGATCACGGCGGAGCGCGATCTGCTGCCGTTCCGCGATGGCTATGTCGATGGCACCGATGGCAACAACGTCATCGGCCCCGGCTATATCGACGGCGCGGGTGACCGGGTCGATGCCAATGACGCCATCCTGCCCGGGATGATCGGTAATGACGATTATATCCGCGCCGGTCTGGGCAATGACTCGGTCTCGGCCGGGGCGGGCAATGATATCGTTGAGGGCGGGGGCGGCAATGACACGCTTCTGGGCGAGGCCGGAAATGACACGCTGTTCGGCGGGGCTGGAAATGACACGCTGCGCGGCGGGGCCGGCAATGACAGCCTGAGCGGCGGGGCCGACAATGACCGGCTCGAGGGTGGGGCCGGCACGGACAGCCTGACCGGAGGCGAGGGTTTCGACAGCTTCCTGGCCGGCGATGCCGATATCATCACCGATTTCAACACCGCGACCGGACAGAACATCGCCGATGGCAATCAGGCGAATAACGATTTCGTCGATCTGAGCGGCTATTACAACGCCGCCAACCTGGCCGCCTATAACCTGGCGAATGGCACGAATTACGCGACACCGCTTGGCTGGCTCAGGGCCGATCAGGCCGATGGCGTGCTGCAATCCGCGGGCGGGCTGATCATCCGCAATGGCGGCTCGGCGGTGGCGGGGTCCAACCTGACCTGGGACAATACCAATGTCCTCTGCTTTGCCGCCGATGCCGGCATCCGCACCGCTGCGGGCGAGGTGGCGGCGGGCGATCTGAAGGTCGGCGATCTGGTCGAGACGCGGGATACCGGCCTTCAGGCGATCCGCTGGATCGGTGTGCGCCGGCTGGACGCGGCGATGCTTGCCGCGTATCCGAATCTGCGCCCGATCCGCATTCGCAAGGGTGCACTTGGCGCCGATCGGCCGACGGCGGATCTTGTTGTCTCGCCGCAGCACCGGATCGTCGTGCGCTCGCGCATCGCCCAGAAAATGTTTGGCACATCAGAGGTGTTGGTAGCCGCCAAGCAGCTGTGCCAGATTGAGGGCATCGACGTCGCTCTGGAACTGGACGAGGTGACCTATGTCCACTTTCTCTTTGACCATCACCAGATTGTTCTGGCCAATGGCGCGGAAACGGAATCGCTCTTCACCGGTGCCGAGGCGCTGAAATCGGTTGGTCCGGAGGCGTTGGCAGAAATATTCGCGATATTCCCTGAACTTCGCACCCCTGAGCATGATCCTGTGCCGGCGCGGGAACTGGTCTCCGGCCGCCAGGGCCGGAAACTGGCAATGCGTCACCTGCAGAACCGCAAGCCGTTGGTGGGAGAGGTCTGGGGAGAAGGCAAGACTATCTAACCCGTCGCGTAACTGCGGAGAATTGCTCTCGGCCTGGGCAGGTTCTCGGCAGCTATACTGATCCAAGAGTCTACCAACGGGGGCAAGGAATAACTGGCATCGCTGTAGATTCAGGATTTGGAAAACCTAAATCTCAGGCAACCATTGCTTGGTCCGAACAGAGCTTTCAAGATCCTACATCAAGCAGCTTTTACTGGCACCTCACAACAGGACCCTCGAAACAAAAACGCCCCGCCAAGACAGGCGGGGCATACTCATTCCTCGGGGGGACAGAAGTATATCGCCGCAATATGGACTCGATGACAGCTTATGTATACTTACCTGTTTAGACAGGCCGTGCGTCAATCTGCCTCGTCTCGTAGCTCAGGTTATCCTCGTCTCGCGCCTGTCCTCTGCCGAGTCATGGACTCGGATCGACAGGGACAATGAACCTGTCAATTGCCTTGCCCGAAGCCGCCGCAGAAACCGGCCTGAATCGTGGCGCGATCTTCGGGCGTCATATCATCCATGAGCCGCTGCGCCAGCCGGATTTTGCCGCGTGCGCCAAGCCCGCCCTTGGCGAGACGGTTGCCGCACGCGAAGAAATAGGCGCGCAGCTCGTCATAGGCCGCCAGCGCGGCCCAGTTCTCCGCCTCGGCCCCAACACCCTCGAAACCCGGCACCGGCGATCCTGCGCAAATTTCCTCCAACATGGCCGACAGGATGAATCGCAGATCATCCTCCTGGCAATCGGCGATCGCCGCGAAGAGGCGCGCGATGGTGGCGGCACGTCCGATCCTGCGGTCAAAGGCGGTGGGCTGGTCAAACATCATCGTCTCCGGCCTCTTCACGGCGGGCCTGATGACGGGCCAGCGTCATCTGTCGGCCGCGCACCGAGTTCCACGGCCGGCCGAGCTTGTGGGCAATCTCGGCGGTGGTCGCGCCATCCAGATCCATCGCGAGGATCTTGGCATCCTCGTTCTGCGAAAATCGCCTGACCTTGAAGCCGCTGCGGGTGACAATCATCGGGCCGGTCGCTGCAGAAACCTTGCCGCGGGTGTTCGGACTGTCAGCGCCGAGGCGCAGGCAATGCCAGGATACGGCGCTGCTGGTCATATCCAGCCGCCGGGCGATGGCCTCGCAGGACATGCCGGTTTCGCGCAGAGCGGCGGCGTCATTGAGCAGGGCATCGGAATATTTGCGGGCGGGCATCAGCTGATCTCCTCACTGAATGTTTCGTTGGCGAAGGGGCCCAGGTCATCGATCAGGACCGGAAAGCCGGACGGCGTGGGGACCGTCCGGCAGCGGGTGCGTTAACAGCTGCTGAGCTTCTTCCCGTAGCCGGTCCAAGCCCGAATCGGGCAAGGGTCCTGATGCTCGCGGGTTAAGTGGGGATATTCGCCATGAACGCGCTTGAACGCCTCGATGAAGACGCCGGCATCGCAATCTTCCTCAAGCGCGATCTGCGCGCCGTCGCGGGTGCGATAGGAAAAGGGCGAAATCATCGCTTCGGTGATGCCATAGGCGGCCAACCGCGCCGGGGTGACAATCACCCATCCGTGGCCGGGATCTTCGACCAGATGGCATGTCGAAATCTCGACCTGCGCCATTTTCATCGGGGCACCGCAGTCCGGGCAGGAGCCGGGGTTCACCTGCCGGTGGTCCTCGCGTTCACAGGTCTGGCAGACAAAGGGCAGAAGGATCGCGCTTGCCATCTCAACCTGCCCTCCGTGCTTCCATCGCGCGATAGGCAAGCTCAGTCCGAAAATCGCGGATGGCATTGGTGAAGTCCACGGCCCGCTGGCGGTTGATGCAGAGGCAGAAGAACCGGCCATTGTGACGCACAAAGGCGTCGGTCAGGGTGTCGGTCGAAAATTCCGACATGCTGAAGCCATCAGCGGTCCAGTCCAGAGGCGGCAGGACGTTCTGGAAATAGTCATAAATCTCCTGCGTCGTCTCGAAATACTGGCCGGCGCTGCGATCCTCGGGTGTATAGCCGCGATTGATCAGCGCGAAGGCTTGGTCATAATTGGCAACCCCGTCATGCAGATTGGTGAATTTCATCGGCTTGGCCCTTCGGTTGGGTAATGACCTTCCCGGCGGCGCCCCTTTTGGAAATGGGGCGGGTCGGAAAGGGAAAGCGCACCGCGCGCCTCCCTTTCCGGCCTGCCACCCGGCGAGGGCTGGGGGGGTCCCGTGCAGGGTTGTCCGTAGGGGCGAAGGGGAGGGGGATCGCCCGGCCACGCAGCTCGGCGCCCTCGCCGAGACCGTGGTTGGGGATACCCCTTCGCCCCGTGAAGCGGACGGCCTTGCGCGGGGGGGATGGCGTCCCCGGTCCGGTCGCGCCTGCGCGGCCCAGGAAGGCGGAGGCGTTCGGCTTGCCCGAATCCCCCCGCAGGACATGGCCCGTGCCTTTATCGTCTGCCAGATATTTCTGGCTTTCCGTCAGATTTCTGACCCAATCGACTTTCCCGCCAAAGTCAGTCAGGTCATCGACGCGATGAGTCCACACCGGACCTTCACACTGCGCCTATGAGGAATCTAAGAGAGCATGATACGTCTAATGGGTTGGAAATCGCTTCAAAGTTATCCGACCTTAAAAGCTGTCGCGTCAGGCCGCGAAACGCCCGCCTTCGATTAGGCGAGCCTGCCCCAAGGCGGTAAGGCTTTCCAGCAGGGGCTGCACTGATGCCGCGCGCCCGCGTTTGAACCGGCGGGCGACCTGTTCGGGGGTGGCATCTCCCATCTCCGACAGCACAGCGCGGACGGCGGCGATCTGTTCGGGCAGGTGTTTGGGCCACAGCGCCTTATCGGTCGTTTCGGCCACGGCCATGTCCAGCTCGGTCTGCTGGCCCTTGGCGACGGCGGCATGACCGGCGGGTTTCTGGTATTCGGGGCGAAGCCAGCGGATATGGCCCGCCGCTTCCTCGGCAAAGCGTTCCCGGTTCAGATCGACCAGCCGCATCAGGATGGTTTCATCGTCGGGATCGTCGGCCCAGCCATAGGCGGCGGCAACCTCGGCGTCGATGCGGTCGTGAATGTCCTTCAGGATGCGGACAAGGCCCTGATCGTAGATTTCCTTGTCCTTGCCTTCGATCCGCACACCCGCCCGCAACTTTTCCAGCACGTTGTAGATGCCCGTCAGGGTCAGCTTGGGATGCGCGGCCTGTTGTGCCTTGCGGTGCGCATCCAGTTCCTCGCCCAAGGCGCGCAGGCGGGTTTTCTGGACCTCGGTAGCGTCCGGGAAAGGGAAGGGGTCGAAGCAGAGAGACTTGTTGTAGCGCGGGCGATCCTCAAGCGTGCCGCCAGCCTTCAAGGCCCAGAGGACATGGATGCGCGATGACAGCACCGCCAGCGCTGCCGCGTCGTCCAGCGCAATGGCAATCAGCATATTGTCGGGCAGGATCACGGCATCGAGAAACTGAAAAAATCGGTGCTTAGCCGTCTCTACGGTGGCGATGTAGCGGGGCAGTCCCTCCAGCGCCGGGCGCAACTGCGGGCGCGGTTTTCCGTGCAACCACCAAAGCCGGGCATACTGCGCACTGTCGGGCGAGGTCGCGGCCTTCGCATCCCTTTCGGGCCGCACACGGTCAGCTAGGCACTGATAGACTGCTGGAAACCGATTCCGCACCTCAGCCTCGGATAGGCCGAACAGGTCGATCACCATGACGCCGCGCGGGCTGGCGGTCAGGTCACGGCCGTTGCGGTAGGTGCGGATATGCGCCTCAAGCCCTGGCACGGTGCCCAGGCCAAGCGCCCGCGCCTCGGCCGGAGTGACGATGAAGCCTGCACCGTGCAACTTCACTCCCGGCGAGGAAATCCCTGCGTTCGCCCGCAGCGGTTTCGCCCCCGCCACGTCCGCGCCGATCCGCAGGTTGGCGTGGATCTTCCCCACCTCCCCGGAAAGCGTCACAGGTCGTCCCTCAGCCTCACGCTCGCCCTTGCGTTCATCCGTGACTGTCAGCAGCCGCCCCGGCACCGCGCCGGGGGCTGCGACGGTCATGGCGATCCGCACCGCCGCGCCGTCGCCCGCATCGACCCAAGGATGATCAGGAATGGCGAAGACTAGCGACAGGGGCTTTTTCGGCGCGCTCAGATGCTGTTCTAGCACCTGCCGGTTGAGGGTCTGGCGCAGGGAATTGGTGGTGATGAAGCCGAGGCGGCGCGTCTTGCCCGCCCGCGTTTCTAGCGCCGCCTTTTCCCACCAGAACATCACGAAATCCGCGCTTTCGGGCATCCTGGGATAGGCCGAACGTAGGGCTTCGGTATAGCCGTCGCCCAATGCATCGCGCATCCGGGATGCGCCGATGAAGGGCGGATTGCCGACGATGAAATCCGCCTGCGGCCATTTCGCGGGGCGGGGTTTCAGGTAATCCAGAACCTCGACTCGTGCGCCCGCATCCGGCACCAGATCGCCCGTGACCGGATGCCGGATCATGGAAATCCCATCCCACCGCGTCACGGGCTGTCCTGCGGCATCCAGACGGGGTCGGGTGCCGTCATAGGCCAGCACGGCATCGCGATTCTCGATGTTGCGGAAATCGCGCAGCACGGGTTGCCCGCGCCGATCCTTGAGCAGCTTCGTGAGCGCATTCTCGGGGATGAGCTGCACGTCCTCGGCAAACATTGTGAACAGGGCGCGCATCAGGAAACGGGCCACAGCATCGGGCGAGTGGCCTTGTGTTTCAAAGGACTTGCCCAGTTCGGCCAAATGCCCCGCCACCTGCCGCGTGACCAGGGCGCTGACGCGTGTCGGGTCAAGGCTGTGCGGATCGGTCCAAATGGCGCGTAGGCTGTCAAGCGTGGTATCGTCACGCAGATCATCCAGCGTGATGCGGTAACGGTTCCCGTCCGGGAACTGCGTATAGCCCTGACCTTGGCCGGAGAAGTCGGAGTAGACCTCTATCACATGGCCCACATCCACAATTAGCAGGAACGGAGGCCAGCCGTCTTCGCGCGCCACGGCACGAGCGTAGCCATCAGCTTGGTTGCGGGCGCGAAGCATAGTGTCATCCCACCGCCTCGAACCTCGGACGCCATGCCCCAGCCGCTGCACGGCCGGCATATCTTGGAGCAGAGTGAGCTGGTTCTCGTCATTCACTGCCGCGCCCGTTCCTTGCTTGGCTTCCATAATGAAGGAGGCGCGGCGGTAAAGGTCAATGAATCCGCGGGACTTCGTGCCCGTGTGGATGAAGGTGACGGGTCGCTCGAAACGGTAGTCATCGTTCTGGGCGTCGGCTGTAGCAGGCTTTGGGGCGGGAACGCCCAGAAGCTGCGTTAGCTCGATTGCGAATTGTTGGAAATTAGCCCGTTCGCTGCCACCCGATGCCGTCCAGCGGGCAATAAAATCATCTATGTTCAACGCAGTCTCCGTCCTTCAACGCCACCATAGACGGTTTTTGTCAAGCTGCACTTAATACCTGTGGTCGTCGATACCTACTGGCCAGATTTCTACAAACTGACACAGTGGGTCAGCTATGCTTGGCGTTTGGGGTGGAAATGCCTGACAGCGCTGCTCGGCAGGCGCAGCAATACCTCGCACCGTGAGTCAAAAATCTCTGGAATCTGACAGCCTTTCGCGGGCCTCCGCAGATCTTTACCTTCTCCCGCAGAAGCAACCGGGTGGCTGGCTCGATCCTTGGTGTCTCGCTGTCAGCCCGCGCCCGCGTCAGCGGGTGTTACCCGGAAGGGCCGAGACGGGCAGGGCAGGGCGGCAGGACCGGCGAGCGAGGATCTGGCTCGGGACGAGACAGACCGCAGCCGCCGCAGCCTGTCGCATCGCCCAGGCTGGCTTGGGTCCGGCCTTTGGACGGACTAGCACGCGGTCCCTGGCCGGCAGGCCGGGGAGACGCCCGAGATCAGCGTTCCCAAAACCTGCGAGCCCTATGCCTGCTGATCGCCATCAAATCCATCAGGCGTGGTCACGTTCGACCGACAGCCTTGGTCAGTGAAAATCGACAGTCATAGTCGAGTCGACCTGCCCGGGCGGGTTCCCTGGCGACAATAGCGAAAGGAAGCGCCCGGCCGGCCGGCGGCGCGCAGCGCCGCGTTAGTCAGATTGTTGTTCGCGGGCCTCATAGACTTCAAGCGCCGCCATCCCTTTTGGCGTGATGCGGTCGATCTGATGGCGCCTCGCTGTTCGCCGTCCGGTGTCTTCGGCCCATCCCTTGTTGATGCAGCTTGCGCTGGCGGCGGTGTACGCCAGTTGCGGCGCCTCGCCGGTGACGCGCAGTTCCTTCAAACGCGCGGCTTGGAGTTTGGTCATTGGGGTGTCGATGCTGCCCACCGCCCGCCGCGCCATTCGACGCTTCGGCGTCGGGGCGAGGTCGGGATGATCCTCGGCGGGGACATATTCAGGAAAGAAGTCGCGCATCATCGGCCTGTCGAGGTAGCACGCGGTTTTCGCCACGCCGGCAAGCAGGTTGAAATCATGGCTGCGTCCAGAAGCGAGGGCGTAATCGACCAGCTGGCGCAGATAGTCGGGTGAGATGGTGTTGGCCCATTCGACAAGGGCCTCATCGCGGCGCCAGTCAAAGTCGGTCAAGACGACATGATAGCCGAGGCGCACCGGGATCTCGTCGCTTTTCACCTTTCGGATGGCATTGACCTTTCCAGAAGCGCGCCGGTCGCCCGTCGATCAGCGGTGCATCGCAAGCCTGCCTGTCTTCACGGCATCTGTCCAGCGGTGGAGCCTCGCGCAACCTAGCGGCGTGACGGCCAACCGATCGAGGCAAGTGCCGCCGCGCCAGGGGCGCGGCTCGGCGCGAAGCGCACGGCCCCTGTCGGTCTCGGCCAGGAACGGGCCGGGGCGGACAGGGGCAAACCCGCCGCCGCCAAGAGGGCCCGACCCGTCTGCACGGGCCGGGCGTGGTCACTGAACGGTCTCGATCAGCTTTTCGCCGGTGAAGGGGTTCATTTCATAGATCAGCACGGGAAAGCCGAACTGCTCGACCCGCTTGCGGGCGCGCTTGCGCGCATCGGCCAGCGTGGCGCAGATGATGGGGAAGTCGTCGGGGTGATCGCGCAATTCATAGAGCATGGCGCGGCCTCACAAGCGATGACGCCGCGCGAGGTCGCGGGTGTCCTGATGATGATCGAGCATGGCGCGGAAATACTCGTGCCGGTCGCCGCGCCGGTCCGGGTCATGACGGGCTTTCGCATTGATCTTCATGGCGGCGGCGCGGATCACGGTCCGATTGCTGGCGCTGATCGGCAGATTGAGGCGGCAATAGGCGGCAAAGCGGTGCATGGCTGTCTCCTATAGGCTGATGCCGGGTTTCAGATTGCCGGTTTGGTCCAGCCAGCCGCGCGCGGCGGCGCAATCCATGCAGATGCAGGTTCCGCTTGGCGCGGCGGGCAGGATGACCGGGGCGAAATAGGCGCAAGGGTTGATCCTGCCGCATTTGCGGCAGGTCAGGCGGGGCAGGGGGATCGGGTCGCTCATGCGGCGGCCCTCTCGGTGATCAGCCCGGCGGGGGCGGTTTTCATCAGCCAGTCGGCGGCTTTCTGGGCCTCGGACGCGGCCTTGAAAATCAACCGCTTGTCATCGGCCAAGGCGTGCAGCCAGCTTTTCAGATAGGCGGCGGATTGGTCGAAATCCGGGGTCAACCCGAGACTGGCGCAAGTCATGCAGTTGCCAATCTCGGCGATCAGCTCCTCGAACGCATAGGCTTTGCGGTCATTGAAGCGGCTGAAGCGGTCCAGTCGCGTCTGGTGGCCGGTCCAATGCGCGGCCTCATGGGCAAGGGTCGCGTAATAGCCTGCGGCACTGTGAAAGGTGCCGATCGGCGGCATATGGATGAAATCCTCTGCCGGGCGGAAATAGGCGCGCGGCTCGTCGCTGGTGCGGATGACCGCGCCGGTTGCGGCAAAGAAAGCATCAAGCGCCGGGTCGGCTTCGGTGCCAAGATCACGCGGGGCCTCGGCGGGCGTGCCGAGGTATTCTTCCGGCAAGCCCTCGACCTGATCGGCGTTGAAAACCCGATAAGCCTTCAGATAGGGGACGCGCTTGCTGTCGCCGGTCGCCTCGTCCTGCCGCTCGACATTGCCGTATTTGACAACCGTTGCGGATTTCTCGCCCTTGCGGACCTGACCCCCGGCCTCCTGCGCTTGGCGATAGGTGAACCAGAACGGGCTGCGGTAGCCTTGTTCCTCGGCGGTCAGCCACAGCATCAGGATGTTGATGCCGCGATAGGGCTTGCCATTGCTGCGCCGGGGGAATGCTGCGCCGCCGGTGTCGCCGGTCCAGGGCTTGCGCCATGCCGGGGTTCCGCTTTCGATGCTGCGGATGATTTGATCGGTGACGTGCTGATAAAGGTCAAAGCTAGCCATTATGCACCCCCTTCAATGGGGCGTTCGTCGGGGCTTATGTCCTTGCCGCAATCATCGCAGGACCGATCATCATAGACGCAGGACATTTCCCAATCCTGCGTTTCGACATTCCAGCGGGCGCAGGCGTCGGCCAGAACGTTCTGGCCTCCGCAATAAGGGCAATGCAGGGTGACGGGCGCGGGCTGCTCAAGCGTGCTCATTTTCATCCTCCACGGTGAAAATGACGCTCTGGCCTTCAACCCGGTAATCGAGCTTGCGCGACAGAACCCGTTCCAGCACCGCGCGCGGCACGCTCGGGAAGGTCCCGGCAATGATCGCCAGCAGCTGGGGGCGATCCTCCTCGAAATGATAGCCATTGATCGCCCATGCGATCAGGCCGGGGGTATGGACGAGGGATGATGATCCCAAACGATAGTCAGCCATCTGTGGCCTCCTTTTGTGCCGGTCCCGCCTAGGTCTGTGCCTCGGTTGGGGTGCCCATAATCGGGCGGGGTTTCAGAAGAGGACGCGGAACGCGCGCCTCTCCTGAAAGCCTGCCTCCCGGCGAGGGCAGGAGGGGGACCCGTGCCAGGGTCAGCCGTAGGGGCGAGGGGAGGGGGATCACCCGGCCTGCACAGAGCCGCAGGCGAAGGAAGGTTGGGGATACCCCTCGCCCCGTTAAGCGGCTGCGCCCTTGCACGGGGGAACCGGCGGTTCCCGGAACGGACGCGGCGTGCGATCCGCGCGACGTGGACCACGAAAGGCAGGGGCGTTCGGAGCCAGGGGCGACGAATCCCCCTGCTGGCGCAGCCCGCGCTTTCGCGCGGGCTTCAGCTGCCTTCGTGGACGGGCAGGCGCTTGGTCGCGCCCGCCCCTCTGTTTCATGCATCGCCGATCATCAGGCGGCTGATCCGGCTCTGGTGATCCCAGCTATCAACACCGAAAATCTCGGCGGCGATTTGCGCCAATGGATGCGCGCGCGCTGCCGCTCTGCCCATCGCCTGCGGCTCAAGGCGGAACACCCGACAGGGCAGGAAGCAATCGACGCCACGCCCGGCGCCGGCTCTGCCATGCGAAAAGAACCAGAATTTACCGGGCCTGATCTCGCCTGTCGGCTTGAAGCCCTCCCAGAGCCGGGGCTTGTTCAGACCACCGGAATAGCTGGCGGTCCCGCCACGCATGACATTGAAACTGCCGGCTTCGGCTGTCTGCATCCCGTAGTTGGTGGCATGACAGCACCGCTCAAGCGTGCCGTCCGGCATGATGACGAAATCGCCGACAACCGGACGCGGGCCGGGATTGCTGCGGGCGCTGTGAATTGCGGCCAGTTCTGCCTTGTTCCGGTCGTCCAGATGCGTGTTGTCTTCGGGGATCTCGATCAGCCCGGCATCGATCAAATGCCGGATGATGGCGATCTTGCAGCCCTGTTCGGTGGGGTGCGGCCAGATGTTGGCGGGGCCGTTGATCGCGGCCAGTTCATAGCGCCACGGATCGGACCGACCGGGATTTGTGACCCGCCAGTAGCGGCAGACCAGATCGGGACCCCAGCCGTGCCTGTCAAAAATGACATGGGTGCTGCCATCGCCTTGCGGGGCGATGGTGATGCGGGGATGCTTCATCAGATCGTTGGTGCTGGTCATTTGCCTGCCCTCCGCAGGGCGCGGCGGGGCGCGGCCTCGACGGCGGGGGCGTCCAGCAGCCAGGCATCCGACAGCGGAAACTGCCGGTTGGTGCGCAGATTGCGGACCAATGCCAGATGCCCGCCCGCGACGCGGCGGGACTGGAACTGGCCGCGATCATAGATCGCATAGTCGCGCGGAATCCACGCCTCGACGCGGACCTTTGTGCCACGCACGTTCAGGATCGCGCCGACCTCGTCGGTGCCGACCTTGCAGGTGTTTCCACGGATGGTCTCATAACGAAACCGTTGCGGGTTATATTGACGCAGCATCGCTGCCCTCCTTGTGCGACGAGCGGCGGGGTCTCTGCCCCTTTCCGCCGATGGGCGGGCCTTCCTGCTTCTGCAGTCTGAAAGGCCCATGCCTTTCGGAATGCAGCAAGCGGGGAGGGCGCAGCCCTGCCCGCGGCCCTGGGACTGACTGTCAAGGGGTCGGGAAGGCGGGGTGGTGCGGCCCGCAGGGCGGCACGCGCGAGGACACGGCCCGCCTGGACGACGACGCGCTTCGCGCGGCGCTCGCCCCTTGACCGGCAGGCGCAGGGATGCGTGGCGGACAAGACGAACAGAACAGGTGTCGGGCTGGGGGTGAGCCGGGCTGGCCCGGTCGATCCCACGGCCCGGCCGCAGATCATCCTGGCCCGCGCCCGAAGCGCGGGCTGCCACCGATCTTTCTGGGCCGGAGGCCGTCGCGGAAGCGACTGGATGGAACGGCGAAGGGGCGGCTTTCGCCGCCCCGGTCGGTCAATCTTGCGGCTGCGATGCCCGCCGTGCGTCGCGTTCGGCCTTGGTCGAGAGAAGCTGGAAGTCGCTGGCCACCAGAAGGGTGGTGTAGACGGTTTCGCCGTTCTTCTCGTAGCGATCTTCGCGGATCATGCCTTCGGCTTGAACCAGGTCGCCTTCGTGAACATAGGCCTTGATGAACTTCATCCGCTTGTCATCGAAGACCGTCACGGTGTTCCAGTAGGTGCGGTCCTCGTAATCGCCATTCTGGTTGCGCTGCCGATAGCTGCTGCTGATGGAGATCTTCAGGGCGGTGCCGACTTCCTTGATCTTGCCGACATAGCCTTGGGTGAAGTGGTTGGCGAAGGTTTTCATATCAGGCTCCTGCTTTGAGGGTTTCGATGAAAACGGATCGGCAGGGCCAGCGATGCAAGCAATCCAAAAAACGGAAGGTTCACGTCCGTGAAAGCCGTTTTTTTGATTGCAGTCCGCCAGGAAAGAAAGGGGTGCGCGGCCTGCCGCGCGCTGCTGTCTGGCGGATGGTTGCGAAGAGCTGGCTCTGATAGGTTCCGTGATTGAAACCCGGCAGGAGTCTGATGACCGCTCGCTGGCTTGAACCATGCCCGGCAAGATCAAGGAAGTCGGTGCCGCCCGGTCGACAGAGGCACCTGGGGACCAACCAGAATGGCGATTACGAGGGCTGCGCCGGAACCGGCGGTCGGCTGGCAGGCCGGGTTCATCAAGACCTATGTTCGTGAAGGCCGGTGAACAGCCGGGCTGCATCTGCAAGCTACGAGAAGAACGGCGGGACCGGCAGCGCGCGGCCTGTGTCGCGACTTCCAGCTGCTCTCGATCGAGGCCCAGGGTGATCCGGCGTTGCCGACAGACTGACCGACCGGGGCGGTGCAAGCCTGCCCGATGATCCAGTTGCGCGCGCGACGGTCAAAGGCCCGCCCGCGCAATGTGAGCGTTACCCGGATGGGCCGAGACGGGCGGGGCAGGGCGGTCAGGACCGGCGCGCGAGGCTCTGGCTCGGGACGAGACGGACCGCAGGCGCCGCAGCCGACCGCATCGCCCTGACTGGCTCGGGTCGCGCCCGGCGCGACTAGGGCACGGTCGCCGGCCTGCCGGCGATGCGCCCGGACAGATGAAAGGATCGCGTTGACATGATCTCGCTGCATCGCCGCATGTCGGCTTTGAGCCCAAACGATCGCACCGCGGAAGTGCGGCATTCTGCATCTGCAGCGAAAGGTCGATGGCAGGCACTTCCCCAGAGTCGACCTTGCCTCGGCGTTCGGCGCTGCAGGGGCGCTGCATCCTCAAACCTGCAATTCGCCCGCGCTAAAAATTGCGCTAGACCTCGATTTTCTGGTGGGGGATCCGAGCGACCAGATACACCCTCAGCTGGGATAGCATCCATGTCAGGCCCTGTCGCCTTGCCTAACGGAAGCGGCGACCAACTGCCTCTACCACCCCTGTTCTTGCCTCCGGCAGTTGCGGGACATAGTTGCGACGGGCTAGTGAAACCGAAACATTCAGGAAACGGACCGCGCCAATGGTTGATTTAAATCTCGAGGGACTTTCGCTCAGCGAGCTGAAGAAAATTCAGAAGGACGTCGCCAAGGCGATTTTCACTTTCGAGGATCGGAAGAAGGCTGAAGCCCGCGCCAAGGCGGAAGCTCTCGCCCGGGAACTGGGCTACTCCTTGGCCGAACTTGTCGGCACCGAAACGAAATCCACCCGTGTACCGAAAGCGGCGAAATACCGGCACCCTGAGAATCCGGCGCTCACCTGGTCCGGCCGGGGGCGTAAGCCGCAGTGGTTCGTGGAGGCGTTGGAGTCTGGAAAAACCGCGAGCGATCTAGCCATAAGATGAGGGTATTAGTGATGAGATGAGCTCAAACCACCCACTATGCAGGCGCAGCATTCAGCAGGTGCGGCGAAGGATCGTAGGCAGGGCCGGCCCATATCGGCCGTTGCCGACACTGTCGTTTTGCTGCAGTGCGGCTTATCAGCGCTGCCGCTGATTGCACTGAAGGCGACTAGGGTTTCCACCAATACGAGCTACGATAGCAGACCTCGGAAGCACCGGCGAAATTCGTGGAGCGCTTCTCCCACATGTCTACTCCCTTGCTCAGCTTCGCTTCGTCCGCAATCCGATTGTACACGCCCGCCGAGATGTATGTGCAATACGGGTACTCACGCAAATCCGAAAGCTTGGCGGCAAAACTTGGTGGGCTGCCAATCCAAATAAGGTCGTTATTGTTACGAATGCCAGCGCGAACCGCGCGGCTCATGCCTACATCAACGCCACACGCTTGCTGGATTTTGACGTCGTTGTCTTTGACTGACTTGAATCGCTTGCGTGCTTCTTCTTGGATAAGGTGCCGGGTAGCCCATTGGATTTTCAGCGCAGATTTGGTCGCATTTGTTCGTTTGTAGTCTCCTACAAAAACTCCCATTACCCGATCTCCGTCGAAACTTCTAATTGCGCCATTATGCGCTCGTATGATGCGAACAGCGCAATCGAGATATGCCCGAATTATCTTTGCTGTAGTGTCCCAAGGACAGCTTTTGGCAATTCGCCCTGATCCCGCCAAATCTGCGTACAAGAACGCTGCTTCGATCTTAACAGCGCCATTAGCAAGAGTAACATCTTCTGATGACGGCACGTTTTGCCCGTCGCGCTGCGAGAATTTTTTACCGAGAACGTTGTCTACAGCGCTCGTTAGATCATCATGTAGCGACATGAGTTCGTTCCTTCTTATCTGCGGCTAGTCGCTGCATGGTCCCTGATGGCACAGATCGCCATGACGACCAAAAATGGTAGCATCTGCAAAACCGCATGAAGACCTGAAACCTCTTTGGCGTGTGCCCCAAGCACCAGTTGTACGCCTTCGCCGATGTCGACCAAAACGTACCTCCCAAACCAAGAAGTTGTGATCATCGCTATAAACGCTGCCCAAAAGCAGCGCCGCCAGAAGAAAGCCGGGTTAAGTATCATGATAAGAATGAAGGTCAGTACGGACGAAAACCCTGTTGCGAGTAAAGCCGCCGACTGTGACCACAGCAAGTGGTTGCCAACACCCCAAACGACTACGGCAGCAATAGCTGCGGCGACACAGGAAATCAACGGCCACGCCCAAGCGTCGTGTCTCTTGGCCACATGTCCAGCAGCTATGCGCTCTCGAAACCTTGCATCTTTCTCTAATTCTAAGCGCTGCCTGAAGCCGTTATTAGAATTGTACACCTGCTGAAAGGTGCGCCCACTGACCAGTAGGGCAGCAACTTCACCTGTATGGGCCACTACTGTTGCTGAACGCGGCACCCCGGGTTTCGTTGCCGCAAGCTCTCCAACTTGATTAGGCGCTTCGCGGATTGATCCTAGAGAATTACCAAAAACTATGTCGACACTGCCCGATAGTAAAAAATAGACGTTATCATCTTGAGCGCCCTGTTCGATAAGGACTTGCCCTCTTCGAAAGTACGATACCTCCCCTTCCGCCACGAACCGGTCCATAACTTCAGCGTCACCGTTGATTGCCGGATTGTCTGCAAGAATACGTCGAATTTCGTAGGTTGCTTCTTCGCAGGAGAACCTTTCGGGCAGTCGCGCCTTGCTTTCCAAACCTAAAGAGCGCTTGGCTCGTGTCCACCAGTACATTTACGGTCCTCTCCTCGAGTTTTCTGCATTCCAAAGCTTCTAGTATTGCGCGATGAATCCACATCCAGTGAATAAAGGTACCGACTTGAACAGGATTTTGTGCCCAGGTTGTTCGAGCTAATAGTTCTCACTCACCCCTACTAGCAACTGTATCTTTCAGGGGTGTCTGTGCTCCCATTCCCGTCGGCTTTTGCACAGAGCATTGGCGATGATGACGAGCTTGCGCGCGACGGCTTTGAGCGTGTCATCTGGAAGTCAACCTCAGCCCCTCTCGGATATGCCATTCGCACCCGCAGCGAACGACCGCTTACCGCCCTTCTCTGCCATTCGTGTATTGCACAGCATCCGTGAACCAGCTTGAACAGGTTGTTCGCCAGATGGACCACCGCCGTGGCGGCGATCGCCACCTCGACCGGCATCATCAGCGCGAAGGCCGGCATCAGGATCGTTCCCAGACCGAAACCCGAGAAGAGCGTCAGACTGGACGCGAAGAATGCGACGAGCGCGACGACAAGGATGTCCATGGAGAAGCTGCTCCGGCGCCTGCGGGATTGACCCGAAAGATAGAAGATGCATTATCGGTTGTCGATAACGAAAGCGGACAGTGACCGGCATGCCTGAACGCATGGAACACCATGATCTTCTGTCCGGACTGGTGCGGCTGCACATCCTGCATCATGCGGGACAGCACCCGGTTTATGGACAGTGGATGATCGACGAGTTGGCGCGGCATGGCTACCGCCTGTCGCCCGGCACGCTCTATCCGATGCTCTCGAAGATGGAGCGGGACGGTTATCTGACCTGCCAGACCGAGCGTGACGGGCGCACGTCACGAAAGTTCTACACGATCACCGATAAAGGGCGGGAGGGGCTGGCGTTGGCGCGGGTCCGGCTGCGCGAACTCAAGGGGAAGGACCAGGCGGAATGACGGATCAGACGCAAGGGGCCGAGCTGCGGCCCGCGCAGGGCACGCCGGGCGAGGTGTTAACCGCGTTTCTGAAGCTGGGCCTGACGTCCTTTGGCGGCCCAATTGCGCATCTGGGCTATTTCCGCGAAGAACTGGTCAACCGGCGCAAGTGGCTGTCCGACCGAGCCTATGCAGATCTTGTGGCGCTCTGCCAGTTCCTGCCCGGGCCCGCCTCCAGCCAGGTGGGCTTTGCGCTTGGCATGATGCGAGCCGGATGGATGGGGGCGCTGGCGGCCTTCACGGCGTTCACGCTCCCCTCGGCGCTGGTGCTGCTGGTCTTCGCCATGACGGCAGCCAGCATCGCGGGGCCGGTCGGCACTGGTGCCCTGCATGGGCTGAAAATCGTCGCAGTCGCGATTGTCGCGCAGGCGGTCTGGGGTATGGCGAAGAACCTTTGCCCCGACAAGGAACGCGCCGCGATTGCGGTCGTCGCAGTTGCGATGCTTGCCTTCCTTCCGGGGGCTATCGGAATGGTCGGCGCGATCGTTGTCGGCGCGGCGCTTGGACTAGCCCTCGGCCGTGGCACGGGCGCGCCCATCGGTGGGCACATCACCATGCCGGTCACGCGCCGCATCGCGGGGCTTGCGCTGGTCATCTTCGTCGGACTTCTTGTGCTCCTGCCGCTGCTCGCGGGGCAAGGGCAGGCGCTGACGGTCATCGACAGCTTCTACCGCGCGGGGGCGTTGGTCTTTGGCGGTGGCCATGTCGTGCTGCCGCTCTTGGAGGCCGAGGTCGTGCAGACTGGCTGGGTGACGCCGGATGCCTTCCTTGCCGGTTACGGTGCGGCGCAGGCGGTGCCGGGGCCGCTCTTCACCTTCGCCGCATATCTGGGCGCGGTCCTTGGGCCCGAACCGAATGGTGTGGTGGGATCCGTGATCGCCCTCGTGGCGGTCTTCCTGCCCGGTTTCCTGATCCTGATCGGCGTCCTGCCATACTGGGATCAGTTCCGGTCCATGGCGCGAGCGCAGTCGCTGATGCAGGGCGCGAACGCCGCCGTCGTCGGCATCCTGGGCGCGGCGCTTTACTCCCCGGTCTTCACCAGCGCCATCGGCGACATGCGCGACTTCACGCTGGCCTTGGCCTGTTTCGTCCTTTTGATGGCCTGGAAGATGCCACCCTGGGGTGTGGTGATCGTGGCTGCTGTCGGCGGGGTCGGGCTAGCGCTTTGGCATTGAGTTTCCGGCAAGATCGGAGAATGCGCGAATGCGGGTCCTCAAGACCGGCCGCGTTCGCTCTCCTTCGTTACCGTCCGCTCTCCGCCCTCCCTGTCGATGCTGCAGAAGCGAAAGTCCTGACTTCGCTCTTGCGGCGAAAGGCAGCTTAGTCCCGCGTTGCTGCCCTCAGGTGCCGTCGTCTGCGCGCTTGCCGCCCGCGCGGCCCTTAGGCGGCCCGGGTCCCGGTTGAGAAAAGTTAAGCAAATATAGCCCTGTGGCCGGTTTGCCGGTGGAAGGCTCGGTGATATCCAGTTGCTTATAGAGACCTGCATTTCAAGCAGACTGGGCTGGGGGCGGCGATTATGGTTTTACCGATTGAGGGAAAGCTGATTGCAGAGACGATCGACGGCGGGCAGATCGAGCTGCGGCCGGGGGTCGGTCAGCGTGTGCTTTACGCGCTGACGACACTGGCTCAGACGCCGATCGCGGCTCATGTCAGGATCAAGGCATTGCGGACCGCGCAGGGCGAAGAACTGTGGCGGGCCGCGGCCACCGCGCAGCAAGAGGGCATCGGACATGGCCCATGACACTGTTCCCGGCCCTCGAAAGCTCGGACCTTATGCCGATCGTGATCTGGACTGTCAGGAAGGGCTGGAAGCTGGCTTTCTGGCGCTTGTCGAGAGCGCCGAGTCAGCTGGATGGGTGCGGCTGGAAATCTATGCCGCGCTGCTCGAGCTGATCGACAACCAGGCGATGGGGGACCGGGCGCTGGACAGCGACGACGACAATCTGGCGAGCGCGAAGCGGTCAATGCACTGACCTTCATCCGCCGCGCCAAAGGCGCGGCTCCGCGCGAAGCGCACAGGCCGGGTTGGCCTCGGCCAAAGCCGGGGCCGGCCCGGTCAACGAGACCACCGCGACCACCACCAGCGCCGTTTCCGATAAAAATGCCCCCGCCGGAGCGGGGGCCAGTTGCCTTCGTCGCAGAAGGAAAAGGGGTCAGGGGGCCGGGTAAGGATGGGCGGGGCCATAGGCAACGCCATCCTCGGCGAAAAAGCCGAGATGACCGCAGAGCCACGCCCGATGCCATTCAGTCGCGGCGATCATGCGGCGCAGCCAGCGCGGCATGATCCGACCGCTATAGCCTGCAAGGTAAATGTGAAGATAAAGCGAGGTCATGGCGTGGTCCGGCTCTTGATGGAAGCAAGCGCAGCGTCGGCGTATTCGAAATCAGCGCCAGTATCAGGCTCGGGCATAGACGCAGCGTCAGAATACCGCCAGTCTATCACCGATGATCCCAGCATATACCGCAGAAGCAGCGGGAGAAGGGCCTCGGCGATGCAATCGCAGGCTTGTGCTTCGTCAGCCACATCAACAAGCACGTCTATGGTCGCCTTATAGTAAGCCACGGGAACCTCCTTCGGGCTTTGGATGATAAGATCTTTGCACCACGATCCGGTCAGTCCCGCTTTCGGCCTTGCGGGTCGATCCGCCAGCTGTCGTCGTCGCGGTCGATGGTGGCGGTCTCGTCATGCTGATCGATGAACAGGCGATCCGCCTCGATGCATCTGTCCTGGCTAAAGTCTGCGGCACGGTGGCCGCTCAGGCGGCTACACCGGCGCGGCAGGTCGGACACGGGAAAGCAAGAAGGGGATGGCAGTGGGCTTTAAAATCGGCCATTCTTGGATAAACCGCTCACGGGTTGACGGGGTGCCGGGGCGGTGTGGCAGCGCCGCCCCGGTGTCTTTCATGCCATGCCTGCGGGCAGCCAAGCGGCGATGCGGGCCTCTTGGGCCTCGGTGACGCCCCGAGCGGCACGAATGGCCGGATCGCTGAACAGGGCTTCGAGCATTTCCGCCTTCTCGCCCTTTTTCAGCTTGGCGAAACTGGTGGCGGTCGGGTGCTCTTCTTTCAGGTCCAGCAGATCACGCCAGAGTTCGTTGAGGTAGGGGCCTCCGACGCGGCCAAAGAAGTTGGCGGCGGTCGGCGTCCAGACCTCGCGGATCGACGGGGCCGTCTCCTTGTCCACCAGCGCCATCAACTCCTCGGACCCGCCGCGATAGAGGCTGGCCAGCATCCGCACCAACTCGCCGCGCACATGCCCCTCGCCTTTCTTGCGCCACGCCCGGAAGGACTTGGCGAGGTCCTTGCCATACATGTCCTTCGGTGCCTCGGTGGTCAGCCGATCATCGAGCGCATAGCCGTCAGCCCCGGTCGTGGGCCAGTTCGGCACATCGCTGGTCGAAAGGCCGAACGGGCTGCGCCACTGCAGCGCATGGCTCAACTGGTATCTGGATGCTGTCATAGGGTTCCGCGCTTTGATTGCGCAGCAAGAAGTCGATACCGGGCGTTTCGTAGCCAACGCGCAGCTCAGTTCGGAACGCCTTGCCATCCGGACTCGTCACCTGAAGCGTTCCGCCGACCGGAAGCAATTGTTCGCCCAGATGCTGCTCGGCAATGCTGAGCACCTCCTTGATCGGCATGCCCGGCTTGATGCCGAGAATCGCGAAGTCATAGAACGCCGGCGTCACCGTGATGGCGGGGTTCAGCGTATCGTAGCCATCGGGCTGCGGCAGCGATTGGGCGACGGAAATATCAACTGACGCTATGGCGAAAAGCAGGGTGTATAAGCAGGCCGGCACCGGGGGAATTCGGATCATGTCTCCCTCACTATGACTATGGTAATAAAAATATGACTATAGTCATTAGATACATCGCGCAAGCTTCTCCATTAGCTTGGGGATGGAGCGCAGCAATCCCGACCTTTTGAAAGCCTTTGCAACCGTCCTTCGCCGGCGGCGGAAGGAGGCTGGTCTCTCGCAGGAGGAGCTTGCTTTTCGATGCGATCTATCGATGAGTTACATTTCGCTTCTGGAAACGCAAAATCGGCAACCTACGCTGACAGCGCTGCACATCATATCAAGCCAGCTGGAAACCTCGGCATCGGAGTTGCTGGCCGAAGTGGAGCAACTGCTCCGCTCCGGAAAGTCACGATCATAGCCCCCATGCCAAGTACTCTGAGCCCGGAAGCCTGCTCTAATTTACAGTTTGTTTTTAGATTGACGCAGCGATATCCCGCCGATTAGGTTGCTTTGTAGTTTGATGGGCTGCCTCGATTCGGCGGCCCCTTCGTGTTGCCTCTCGTCTTGACGAATCGAGGTCCATTTTTCATGCTCAGTCGTTGATAGTCGGCCGCAGAATCTCGTTTCTGGGGGCTGATGTCGTTTGGGCGATTCCACCCCTGCCGAGCACTACGGCTCGGAGAAAGCGCTCAACAAAGCAACGGAGGAAGTATGATTCAGAAACACTGAAGCCGCAGGCTTCCCTACGGCTTCGGAGATAAATCTCATCTGACAATTTGATTCTCTCCGAAGTCGGTCGCTCTGTCAAGGCAGACCCTGTTTCTGCCAGCGATAGAGTTTTGCTCGAAACAAACTTTAAGGAGAGTGGGATGTTGACCCCGACACAACGCCTTGTGCGCCTGATCGCACAAGGGCGGCTGAGAGATGCCGTCATAAGTACCCAAACCGGCTTCGCTGTGAATACGGTCAAAAACTGGCGCACCAACATAGATGATCTGGGATTGGATCCATCGGCGCTTGATGGCCTTGGCGACCGAGAACTGCAAGAGCTGGTGACGCCGAAGCGGTTCATTCGAAAGTGCAAATTTGATATGCCGGATTTCGAACGTGCCATTCGAGAGAAGGCCGGGCGTAAGGTCAACTATATCCTCAGCTATGAAGAATACTGCAACAGCACTGCGCCAACCGGCGTCCCGATGTCTCGGACGACGTACTACCGTCTGAAAGGAGAGGCAGAGGCCGCAAAAGACATCGAACTGCGGTTTATTTACGCCCCCGGCGAGATGCATCAGTTCGACTACATCGGCATCAAGCTGAAAAGGTTGCCGAAGCTGATCGACCCGGATGGCAAGTCGCAGCGGTATGAGATCGCCTGTGGCGTTTCAGTGTACAGCCGCAAGATCTACGTCGAGGCCACTCTGGATCAGACTCAACCCGAATTCTTCGCCACCACCACACGCATGTTTCATTTCTACGGCGGTGTCCCGGTTCTGCTGGCGACAGACAACTTTCCTGCGGTCATCCAAAAGCCGCGCCGAGGATCAAAGGACGAGGTTCCGACGGCGGCCTATCAGGCATTTGCGGATCATTACGAGTTCGGGATCATCGTAAGCGGTGGCTGGACAGCACGATCAGCTTAGCTTGACGGCTTGAAGTTCCATGGGAGCAGCTCGTCGAGGCGGCTTTGCGGATGGCCGTTGGCGATGGCTGTCAGGGTAGCCTTGAGATAGGCGAAGGGCTCGATG
>RRZU012146183.1_pt1 | contig 29425 bp, 33 predicted proteins | sample 2165561 | NCBI WGS metagenome assembly RRZU01 (sample SAMN10456909, study PRJNA506462) | wastewater metagenome | isolation source: wastewater sludge | place: USA: Moscow, Idaho | reverse complement strand
GTGCCGCCCTCGTGGGTGTTGATGGTGTTGGCGAAGGTGTGCACGCTCTCGTTGAACGAACTGTTCCACTGCATGGCGACCTCGAGGCTGAGCCGGTCGTCGTCGCTGGTGGCGTCGATGGCGATCACCGAGGGGTTGATCGTCTCTTTGCTGCCGGTGAGGAACTTCACGAAGTCGATCAGGCCCTCGTCGTAGCGAAAGGTGTCGGACGGCGGCTCTTCGTCTTCAGTGCGACGGTCGGCGCGCTCGTCGATCAGCTTGATCGTGAGGCCCTTGTTCAGAAACGCCATCTCGCGAAACCGGGTGGCCAGGGTTTCGTAGCTGTAGGTGGTGGTTTCGAAGATGTCGGCGCTGGCGTAGAAGGTGACCGTGGTGCCGGAGTCGGTGGCCGGCTCCAGCCGCTCGAGCGGGCCGTCGGGCTCACCGAGCGAGAACGACTGCTGCCAGTGGTAGTCGTCGCGCCGCACGTCGACGGTCAGATGCGTCGACAGGGCGTTCACAACAGACACGCCCACGCCGTGCAGGCCGCCTGACACCTTGTAGCCGCCGTCGCCGAACTTGCCGCCCGCGTGCAACACGGTGAGCGCGACGGTGACCGCCGGAATCTTCTCTTTGGGGTGCTCGGCCACCGGAATGCCGCGGCCGTTGTCGATCACCTGCACGCCACCCTCGTCGAGCAGCCGCACGATGATGGTGTCGCAATAGCCGGCCAGCGCCTCGTCGACTGAGTTGTCGACCACCTCTTGCACCAGGTGGTGCAGGCCGCGTTCACCGGTGGACCCGATGTACATGCCGGGGCGCTTGCGCACCGCCTCAAGCCCTTCGAGAACGGTGATCGCACTCGCGTCGTAGGCTCCGGCGTCAACGGCATGCGCCGCTGCACCGACGTGATGGGCGGTGATGGTCGCTTCACTCACTCGGTATTCCTCGCTGACTGTCTCACTCACACAAACACCGCCTCGACCCAGCGGGCGCACGGCGGCATTCACAACCTCACCAAGTCTACCCTGTGCGGGCGACCCAACCCCAATCCTGAGGGTCTTCGCGACGCAAATTGTGGACAGAAAGCCCGTGAATGGCTCTGTGAGCCGTTCTGCCCCCTTTCACGGGCCCCCATACCCCCGGCAGGGCTCCGCGGCGCAAAGCGTCACGTGAACAAGTGAGCAGTGAGCCTGTTGCCACGCCGCCTGAGCCGGCGCCGCGAAGACATTGTGAATCCGACCCCCCGTCTGGGGTGGTCGTACTCACACCATCTTCTGCGGTGCCCCGATCCGGCGGTGCCCCTGCCGTGGCCCGAGCCCCCGCGGCCTAGACTGCGCTCGTGAGCACCGAGGCAGACGGTGCGGGTGACGTTCCCGCCGACGCGGTCGCCGAACCCGATGACGTCCCTCGGCGGCACCTGCCGGCGTGGCTGATCGCCCTGGCCTGTGCGCTGCTGCTGGTCGGCGGCACGTGGTGGGCCGGCGGGTTCGATGTCGCGACGTCGCGGCTCTTTCGGCTGCCCGTGGGCACCCAGGTGAACATGGGGCCGATGTCGGTCTCTTTCGATCGCGCCCTCGCCCGACACTCGTTCGGGAACTGGTCGCTGTATGTGTTCGGCCACTGTTCGAACAACACCGACGAGCCGCTGCGGTCGAGCGCCGACCGATTGGTCGCCAACGGCTTCAGCACACGGCACCCGGTGAGCGGCCTGGTGGTCAGCGACGCGTCACTCTTCTTCGGCCCGGGTGAGACGATCGGACGCTCGTCGGTACTCAATCCGGGCACGCCGCCGGTGCCCTGCCAGTTGGTGTTCGACCTTGACGACTTTCCGGCCACAAACTTCGTGTCGGTGGGTGTGTCGCGCATGGAGTGGGTCGATCGCAGCCCGACCGGCGAGGGCGACATGGTCTGGTCGGCGGGGCGGGTGGGGTACCGGTTCGAGGTGCCGGTGGTGATGCAACCCGAGGACGCCCCGTGACAGTGGCGGCGACCGGGCTCGCTCAGCCTGCCGGCGTCAGCGTCCAGAACGGATCGGTGCCCCGGTACGCGGTCGCGCTGCTGGCCAGACCGGCCAACTGCGTGGCGGCGGTTTCGGGAATCAGATAGATGAGTTCGACCCGTGGGGTGCCCTCGCCAGGTTTGGCCGAGCACGACGTGGGCAGCACCCGTTCGCCCTCGTAGCCGAGCGAATCGATGGACGACCACGCGCGGCCATCGGTGGCGATCAGGTGCAGGCGGCAGAATCCACCCTCGGGCGGCGGCGTGTAGTCGACCACGGCAATCACCCAGACCGCGCCCGCCTGCGCGTAGTTCACCTCTCGGTTGGTGACCAGGGCGGGAGTGACGGTCAGCGACACCAGACGCATGGGCATGTCGTAACCCTGCTCGGGCGTCGCGACGGCCCCCGGTGGTACCTGCACGTAGTGCGGGGTCGCTCGCGCGCGCAGGTAGCCGCCCCAGCCCACCACCATCGCGAGAACCAACAGGCCCGTGACCGCCACCGCCAGCCATTGCCGCCGTCGCTCGCTCACCGGATCACCTCGACCGTTCCGCTCGTGGTGCGCACCGTGTCGTAGCGCGAGCGGTCGAAGGCCTGCGCAGCGTCCTGCGCCGTGATGCCCAGGTCGACGTTCACCTGAGGGTCGTAGGCATAGATCGGAGCCTGGTCGAGAAACGTGACCGTGAAGCCGGCCAGGTCGTCGGGGCTGAGCTCGAACACCACGTCTTGCCTGCGCTGAAAACCCGGTTCGGGCACGAAGAGCGGATCATCCACGGCGAACGTGCGGCCGTTCGACTCACCGCCCACCTTCCAACTGGTGCTGCGCTCAGAGCCATCGGTGGCGACCGTCACGTTCACCACCAGGTAGATCACGCGCGTGCGGCCCACGAACGCATCGTCTGAGTAGAGCACCTGCCCGATCGACCAGCCGTTGACCACCACGGTCGAGGCGTACAGCCGGGCGGTTTGCCCGATCGTGGCACGCCGTGCGTCGACGTGGCCGAACTCGCCGGTGTACGCGTGCAGGCCGATCATCGCCGCGCAGGCGAGCAGGGCGACGAGCCAGTGCCCGAACCGGCGGATCATGCGGACGCCCCCTCGGCACCGGGGTTCACCGTCTCGCGGACGACGCCGGTCGAGCCTGCGCTCGTCGAGCCTTCACCGGTCGAGCCTTCGCCGGTCGAGCGTGTCGAGACCCCGTCGCCGGGTTCAGTCGCGACCTCTTCATCCACCCGCGCCGCGTACAGCACCAGGCAGGCGTGAAAGGCGGTGGCCAGCAGCACCCAGCGCAGCGGTTCGGCGATCACCTCGACCAGTAGTTCGATGGGTGGCGCGGCGAACGACCAGAATGAGACCCGCTGGCCGCCGATCAGTGCGTAGAACCCGCGGCTCAGCCACTCCTCGCCGGTGGTGAGCACGCCGTAGCACAGCAGGTAGGCCGCAAAGAAGGTCGCACCGACGCTCAGCACCAGCCGCAGCGACTGAAAGGTGGGTAGGTACTTGTCGTTCAGGTCGCCGAAGAACGCGTCCTGAAAGCCGAGCGCCACGCCACGTTCACGATCGCCGATGCGCACCCCGGACCGTCCGGCCCCTAGCGTGACCGGACGGCCGCGCCGCCACAGGTCGGCCGCCGACAACACCTGGCTGCCGTACACCAGCGAGGCCAGCGCCAGCCACAGCATCGGTTCGACCACCATGGCCACGACGCCCGGCCACACCGTGTCGAACCACAGCGAGCCGAGCTGGTCGAGCACGTCAGAGATGTCGACGCCCACCCACGAGAAGACCTGCTGCAGACCCCAGCCGGGGTAGTCGAACCACACCCGAAAGTTGCGGTCGTCGACCCACTGCTGCACCATCACCAGCACCTGTCGGCCGCTCAGCAGCACGATCATGATGAAGAAGCCCTCAGTGACCGCCGTGACCAGACCCAACGGACGAAATCCCGTGCGTTCGAACCACGCCTCGACCAGCCGGCGAACGACGTACAGACCCACGATCACGCCGACGATCAGCCAGACCCCGGCGCCTTCAGGGTTGAACTGACTGAGCACCTGCCGTTCGAAGGTGAGCCCGCTGAACACGTAGTAGTCGATCTGAATGTGATTGGCGGCGTCGGTGATCACGTCGAACACGGCGTAGATGCCCAGAAACGGCAGCAGGGTGATCGAGAGCAGGTGTGACATCGAGTCGTCGCGCGGGTCGTCGTCCGGCAGCGGAATGGCGGCCCTGATCTGCAGCTGCTCGCCGGCGATGCGCAAACCGATGATGATCGCCGACAGCCGCACCACGAACCCGATCGACAGCAGCAGCAGCGACCACCAGGCGCTCACGTCGACCACCAACGCCGCCGCCTGGGCGAAGATGCGGTAGCCCAGCCAGCCCAGCATGGCCGTGACCAGCAGCCGCGGCAGGCACCGCCACCAGACCACCCCGGTCGTGGTGACCAGTTGGTTTAGGGCACTGAGCAGGCTGCGAATCGGCTCCATCGGCAAGGATCCTAACCAGGCAGACGTCCAGCGGGACGAGCTCGCAATCGTTGGAGGGTTGCCGACTCTCGGTGAGCTGAAATGGGGGACGGTTCTTCTTTCACATCTTCTTTCAGCCCGTTCTCAGCTTCAAACTTGCCTTGACAAGGCATTCGTTCTCGTGAGCTGAAAAGAGAACCGTCCCCATTGTGGCTCAAGCGAGGCTAGCCGTAGGTGTCGCGGGGGCCGCGCCCGTCACGCACGCTGCGTCGGCCGTGCTTCCAGCTCGGCGCGTCAGGGCCCTTCACCACGATGCGCAGCACCGTGCCCTCGCCCAACTGCTCGTTCAGCCGGGCCACGATCGACGGCGCCAGCAACCGCAGGTTCGTGGCCCACGCGGTGGAGTCGGCCCGCACGTGCAGCACCTTCTGCTCGAAGCCCTCGGGGTTGGCGTGTTCGGCGTTTGCCGGGCCGACCAGGTCGGGCCAGCGGCCGAGCAGGTGGTGCAGGTTGACCTCGGTACTCCAGCCCGAGTCGGCGATCAGGTCGTCCAGGGCTTCGCCGAGGGCCTGCGGGTCGCCGGGCTGCCGCTTCTTGGCCGGCTTGGCCGGGGTGGACGGCCTGCGCGGCTTGGGCGCCGGCGCCCCGCCCTGGGCGCTGCGGGCGATCAGCCGGGCCAGCTCGATGCCCGAGGGGTCATGGTCGGGCATCGTTCACCTCGCTCACTTCACCGCCGCCGACGCGAAACCGACGACCGCCCAACTCGGCCGGCACGTCGTGGGGCACGGCCGCCGTGATCAGCACCTGTTCCGCTTCGGCAATCATGCCCGCCAACCGCTCGCGACGCAGTTGATCGAGTTCGGCGAACACGTCGTCGAGAATCAGCACCGGCTCGACCCCGTCGGCCCGCAGCAGCGCGAACGCCCCCAGCCTGAGGGCCAGGGCGAACGACCACGATTCGCCGTGCGAGGCATAACCCCTGGCCGGAAGCTCCCCCAGGGCCAGCACCAGGTCGTCGCGGTGTGGGCCCACCAGACAGACGCCGCGCTGAATCTCGTCAGCGCGGCGCTCCCCCATCGCCATGATCAGCCGGGCCTCGATCTCGTCCTGGCTCGTGCTCACCTCAGCACCGATCGCGCAGCGGTACTCCAGGGTGGCGTCATTGTTGGTGGGCGCGATCGCCGAGTAGGCGTCGGCGACGTGGGGTGCCAGGGCGGCCAACGTGTCGAGCCGTGCGTGCATCAACTCGGCGCCGAACCGGGCCAGCGACTCGTCCCACACGCCCAGCGTGGCCTCGACGTCGTCGCGCAAGGTGCGGCCCCGTCCGGCCAGCGATTTCAACAGTGTGGACCGCTGCCGCAGCACCCGATCGTAATCGGCCCGGACGCCCGCCAGCCGCGGCCAGCGGGTGGTGATCAGCTCGTCCAGAAAGCGTCGGCGCTCACTCGGATCGCCCTTCACCAGGGCCAGGTCTTCGGGCGAGAACACCACGGTGCGCAGCGCACCCAGCAATTCCCGTGGCCGGCGCAGGGGTGCGCGATTGAGACTCGCCTTGTTCTGCCGGCCGGGCAGAATCTCGATCTCGAGCAGCAGTTGTCGGGTGTCGTCCGCCCCGGCCTGCACCCGGGCCCGCACGATGGCCCGCTCGGCCCCGTGCCGCACCAACGGCTGCTCCGAAGACACCCTGTGCGACCCCAGGGTGGCCAGATAGTCGACGGCCTCGACGAGATTGGTCTTACCCTGCCCGTTGGCACCGGTGAACGTCGTCACACCCGGTTCCAGGGCCACCTCTGCGCCGGCGTACGACCGAAAGTCGGCCAGCGAAAGGTGAGTGACGAACACCAGGTCACCCTATTCGCCCGCTCCCCCTACGTCGTCATCGCGACCTGCCCACCCCTGCTTTCTCTTCATGGGTGTCGTGGGTGCGTCAGTTGCCGCTGGGTGGGGGCGCCCCTGTCAGGGCGTGGTCGCGCGTTTGCGCACTGCGAGGCGCTAGCCGAGCAGTCCAGCAAGGGCGGGACAGGGGCCGCCCCCGATCCGCGGCAACCAATCGAGGTCTCGACACGCTCGACCAGCCGAGATCTCGACCAGCGCGGCCTACTTGCCGTCGTCGGCCTTCATGGCGTGTCCGCCGAACTGGTTGCGCATCGCCGCCACCATCTTCATGCTCGGCGAGTCCTCCTGCTGCGAGGTGAACCGGGCGAACAACGCGGCCGCCATGGTGGGCACCGGCACGCCGAGGTCGACCGCGGCGTTGACCGTCCAGCGTCCTTCGCCCGAGTCGGCCGCGTAGCCCTCGATCGTGTCGAGGTGGGGGTCTTCGTCGAGGGCGCGCACCATCAGGTCGAGCAGCCACGACCGAATCACCGTGCCCTCGCGCCACGAGTTGAACACGTCGCGCACGTTGGTGACCAACTGTGCGGTTTCGAGCAGTTCCCAGCCCTCGGCGTAGGCCTGCATCAGGCCGTACTCGATGCCGTTGTGCACCATCTTGGCGAAGTGGCCGGCTCCCACCTCACCGGCGTGGACGAAGCCGTACTCGCCCTCGGGCTTCAGCGCGTCGAAGATCGGCTGGGCCAGCGCGATGTCGGCTTCGTCGCCGCCGGCCATCAGCGCGTAGCCGTTCTCGAGGACCCAGACGCCGCCCGAAACGCCGCAGTCTACGAAGTGAATGCCCTTCTCAGCCAGCGATTGGGCGTGACGGGCGTCGTTGGTCCATTTGCTGTTGCCGCCGTCGATAACCAGGTCGCCCTCGGCGAGCAGACCTTTGAGTTCGTCGATCACCTGGTCGACGACCTGAATGGGCAGCATCACCCAGACCACGCGCGGGCCGTCCAGTTTCTGCACCAACTCGGCCAGCGAGGCGGTGTCGGTGACCTCGGGGTTGCGGTCGTAGCCCACGACAGTCAGCCCGGCGCGACGCATTCGCTCGCGCATGTTGTTGCCCATCTTGCCCAGGCCGACGAGTCCGACGTGCATGCGTGCCTCCACTTCGTGCTGCAGTGTCGCCGACGCTACCCGGTGTGGGGACGAATCGGGCTGTGGCAAGCGCGATCGGTCAGGGTTAGGACTCAGGCGGGCAGCCGCATCAGCATGATCACGTGGCGGTAGTCGGTGAGCGGTTCGCCGTCCAGTTCGTTGAGCGCGGTGAGCAGACAGGGCTTGCCGGGCGCGGTGAACGCGAAGTGCACGTAGGGGGCGTCGAGCGCCGACAGCGCGTCCGACAGGTAGTGCGGGTTGAACCCGGCCGCGGTCATGGCCAGACCGTTACCGGTCTCGTCGGTGACCACCGCTTCGAGCGCTTCGACGGCCTGCGCCTGGTCGCCGGTGGCGGCCTCGAGCGTGATGGCCTGGTCGCCGATGATCATGCGCAGCGATGTGTTGCGCTCGGCCACCAGCCCGACGCGCTTGACTGCGGCGATCACCTCGGCGGTGTTGGCACGCACGGTGAGCGTGGCCTGCACGCTCATCAGGTGCCGCACCTTCGGAAACTCCCCGTCGAGCAGGCGCGTGGTGATCTCGCGGACGCCGGCCGCCCCGTCACCCTCGAAACCGATCAGCCCGTCACCGGTGCCGGTGCCGGCCAGGCTGAGCGTGACCAGTTCGCCCGACGTCATCGACTTGGCCGACTCGCCCAGCACCCGAGCCGGCACCAGCGCGGCACCGGCGGTGTGGGCGCTGCTGGGGTTCCAGGGAATCTCTTTGAGCGCCATGCGGTAGCGATCGGTGGCCAGCAGCGAGAGGGTGTCGTCTTCGATCTCCATGCGCACGCCGGTGAACACCGGCAACAGCTCGTCGCGGCCGGCGGCCACCACGACCTGGGCCACCGCCTTGGCGAAGTCGTCGCTGGCGACGGTGCCGGTCGCCTCGGGCATGGCAGGCAGAGCCGGGTAGTCCTCGACCGGAAGCGTCTGCAGGGTGAACCGGGCGCTGCCGCAGACCAGTTCCATGCGGCTGGCGTCGGCGGTGACGTCGACGGGCTTGCCGGGCAGCGAGCGGGCGATGTCGGCCAACAACCGGCCCGACACCAGAGCTACGCCGTCTTCGATCACGTCGGCCTTCACGGTGATCTGCGCCGACGTCTCGTAGTCGAAGCTCGACATCACCACCTGGCCGTCGGCCGCCTTGACCAGCAGACCGGCCAGAATCGGCACACTGGGCCGGGTGGGCAGACTGCGTGCCGTCCAGGCGACTGCTTCGGCGAGAACATCGCGGTCGAGGCGGATCTTCACAGGGCTCCCTTGCTCGTACTTCCGGGGGGACGATCATATCCGGCGGGCTCCGGGTGCGACCTGCTTCCACAGTATGGGGATCGGGTTACTTTGATGATTCTTTGACGAGTATCAATTCTTCGTAGTCATAGCTGGTGTGGAAAGTGTGCAGAACCAGCGTCACCCCTGGTGAGCAGGCTCGAAGCGGGTGTGCACAGCGGTGTGGGCAAGTCAGAACTACACGGGGAGTAGATGCGGACGAATCCGCGGCCCGAGAGGTTGTCCACAGGTGCGAGTCACACGTTGCAGTAGTTCTCCACCGCCGAGTGAGCAGACAGGACGGGTCTCGACAGGCTCCACCAGCGGGTGGTCGCCCGACGTCGTTGCGTGACGGTCCTCGTCATGCCGGCGGATGCCGGAATCTTGGTTGACGTCGACCACACCGTGGAGGAACACCTGCGTAGAAGCAGACCGCAGAAGCTGTGCGAGAGTACGTCCGATTTCGGGGGCGTGACCCCTCAGCAGGCCTGAGCACCGTTCAGATCGGACGTACTCTCGCAGGGCGGTTTGGAGATCCCGGCGTGCGCCGGGACGTGATGGCTAGCGCTTGGCAGCTCGCTGCTTGATGCGGTTGGTCAGCTCGGCGACCTGGTTGAACACCTTGCGGTCTTCGCTCATCAGGTGGTGGATCTTCTTGTTGGCGTGCATCACCGTGGTGTGGTCGCGACCGCCGAACGATTGCCCGATCTTCGGCAACGACAAGTCGGTGAGTTCACGGCACAGGTACATGGCCATCTGGCGGGCCATCACCACGCTCTGCGTGCGGCTGGCGCCGCACAGGTCGTCGGTGCTGATCGAGAAGTAGGCGGCGGTCTCGCTCTGAATCAGCGGGGCGGTGATCGGAGTGTCGTCACCGTGCGGAATCAGGTCGCGCAGCACCACCTCGGCCAGGCTCAGGTCGACCTCTTGCCGGTTGAGGCTGGCGAACGCGGTGACTCGAATCAGCGCACCTTCGAGTTCGCGAATGTTGGCCTGAATCTTGGTGGCGATGAACTCGAGCACCTCGGGGCCGGCGGTGAGCCGCTCGGCCGCCGCCTTCTTGCGCAGAATCGCTATGCGGGTTTCGAGGTCGGGCGGTTGAATGTCGGTCATCAGTCCCCATTCGAACCGGCTGCGCAGCCGCGGCTCGAGCGCCTCCAGCGACTTGGGTGGCCGATCGGACGTGATCACGATCTGCTTCTGTGCGGTGTGCAGCGTGTTGAACGTGTGGAAGAACTCTTCCTGCGTCTGGATCTTGCTCTCGAGAAACTGGATGTCGTCGATCAGCAGCACGTCGACGTCGCGGTAGGTGCGCCGGAAGTCGGCTGTGCGGTTGTCGCTGATCGCGTTGATGAAGTCGTTGGTGAGCTCTTCGGTCGACACGTACTTGACCCGGCGGCTGGCGTGGTAGTTGCGCACGTAGTGGCCGAGCGCGTGCAGCAGGTGCGTCTTGCCCAGCCCTGACTCGCCGTAGATCATCAGCGGGTTGTAGGCCTTGCCGGGCGCCTCGGCCACGGCCACCGCCGCAGCGTGCGCGAACCGGTTCGAGCTGCCGATCACGAACGACTCGAAGGTGTACTTGGGGTTCAGCCGGCCACCGGCCCGGTCGTCCACCTGGGTGGCCGCGGTGAGCACGGGGGCGGGCGCCGTGACGGTGGTGTCGAAGTCGTCGTCGTCCGCGACGTCGTCGGCGCCGGGCGCCAGCACCAGGGCGATGCCGATCGGACGTCCGAAATAGCTGGTCAGCTGGCCTTCGACCCACGGACGCAGCCGCGACTCGACCCGTGAACGGGTGAAATCGTTGGGCACGCTGATGATGAAGGTGCCCTCGTGCATGGCCTCGGCGCGGGTGTTGCGCAGCCAGGCCCGGGACGGCGCATCGGCCTCTGACCAGACGAACCGCCAGGCGTCATCCAGGTCATCGGACGGACCGGCGGGAGGGGTCTGCTGGTCGGGCACCCGCTCTCCCTTCCCTGCGCGTTCGCCGTCGACCGAGGTCGTCCACATAAGTTATCCACAGGGTGTGAACAATGGAACCTCGCCACCGACGGGGTGGGGCCAAGGTCAACGGACCGAAACGCTAGCCGCTCCCGGGGGCCATCTGCAAACCAGTCCGGCACAATTTCCACGCCCTTCGGCGTGTCGGCTCGACGCGCCGTTCGGACGGCTCCTGCACGGTCGGTTTGCCCACCGGCACCACCCCCGCGTAACCTTGGTTGGTCGCAGCCAGCGATACACCTGCGTGCGTCCGCTGTGGGCGTATCGGTTCCGCATGACATTGAAACGGGGAGCACTTCCGTGAGCAAGCGCACTTTCCAGCCGAGCAACCGGCGCCGCAGCCGCACCCATGGTTTTCGTCTGCGCATGCGCACCCGCGCCGGGCGCGCCATCATTTCGGCTCGTCGTAGTCGGGGCCGCGCTCGCCTCGCCGGCTGATCAGCACCTGACGAGTCGTCAGGTGCTGGCCAAGGCCGCGCGGCTGCGAACCGCCGACGAGTTCCGCACCACCGTGCGCCGGGGCGTCCGTTGTGGGCGCCCCACGCTGGTGCTGCACATGCTGCGCACCGACAACCCGCCGTCACGGGCGGGTTTTGTGGTGTCCAAGGCCGTCGGCAACGCGGTGCGACGCAACCGGGTGAAGCGGCAGTTGCGTCACCTCGTGGCCGCCCGGCTGAACCAGACGCCGTTCGCGGTCGACGTGGTGGTGCGCGCACTGCCCCAACACGGCCGGCTCGCCGACGATCTGGCCGCCGCCTGGACGACCACCACCAAGAAGCTGGCCGCGGCATGAAACACGTGCTGATCGGCCTACTCAAGGCGTACCGCACCCTGATCAGCCCGCTCTACGGGCAGGTCTGCAAGTACTACCCGTCGTGCTCGGCCTACGCGCTCGAAGCCGTCACCGTGCACGGCGCATGGCGGGGCACCGGGCTGGCGCTGCATCGGCTGGCGCACTGTCACCCGTGGTCGCTGGGAGGGTACGACCCCGTGCCGGGCACCCCCGCGGCCGCCGAGTGGGCCCGTGAACAAGCCGCGTCCGAACCCCGACTTCGAGGAGCAACGTGATTCCACCGATTCCGCAGATCGTGCCGCTGGACCTGTGGGGCGACCTCCTCGGCGCCCTGAACACCATGATGGCGCCGCTGTATTGGGCCGTGTCGTGGGTGATGACCACGTTCCACGCCCTCTTCGCTTCGTTCTTGGGGGCCGACAGCGGCTGGGCGTGGGCGCTGGCCATCATCTCGCTGACCGTGGTGATTCGTACCGCGCTGATTCCGTTGTTCGTGCGCCAGATTCGCAGCTCGCGCAACATGCAGTTGCTGCAGCCGCAGATGAAGGCGCTGCAAGAGAAGTACGGCCACGACCGCGAGCGGCTCGGCCAAGAGACGATGAAGCTGTACAAGGACGAGGGTGTGAACCCGATGGCGTCCTGCCTGCCGTTGCTGCTGCAGATGCCCATCTTCATCGCCCTCTACCAGGTGCTGTGGAACGCCTCGCAGGGTCACGCCATTGGTGTGCTGACCATCGAGCAGGCCGAATCGCTGCGCAACGCGACGATCTTCGGCGCCAAGCTGTCGGGCGTCTTCTGGCCGCTCACCAGCGGTTTCGGCCCCACGCAGATTCTGACCGCGGTGCTGGTGCTCAGCATGACCGCGGTGCTGTTCGTCACCCAGCTGCAGCTGATGCGCAAGAACATGCCGCCCGAGGCGCTGACCGGCCAGTTCGCCCAGCAGCAGAAGATCATGCTGTACGTCTTTCCGTTCATGTACCTGTTCATGGGCGTGAACATTCCGGTCGGCGTGCTGCTGTACTGGCTGGTCTCGAACACCTGGACGATGGCGCAGCAGTACATCCTGATCCACAACAACCCGGCCCCCAACACCCCGGCCTACATCGACTGGGAAGAGCGCATGCGGGCCAAGGGTAAAGACCCCGAAGAGCTCGCTCGCAAGCGAGCCGGCAAGAGTCGCAAGGCTGCTCCGTCCGCTGCACCCGCCGACCCGACAAAGGTCGCGAGGCAGAGCACGTCGGGCACCGGCAGCGCGCCGTCCGCCGGCGGCAAGGGGTCGACGGCGAAGAACGGCACCACCTCGACCAGCGACACCGCTGAGCAGGCCTCGGCGCAACGCCAGCAGGTGCAGCGGCAGCAGCCCACACGCTCCAGCCGCTCGGCCCGCAAGTCGGCCCAACCCAAGCCCAAGCCCACCACCGGCGACGCCTGAGCCGGCAACAGGAGTGAACCGAACATGACCGATCTGCACACCGAAGAGACCGCCGTGGTTGAAGAGACCGATGCGGTGGTCGAAGCCGACGACACGACGGACGCCGGTGAGGAGCCGACGCGCAGTAAGCGCGAGCAGGCCCTCGAGAACGAAGGCGAGATCGCTGCCGACTACCTCGAAGAGCTGCTCGACATCGCCGATCTGGACGGCGACATCGACACCTACAGCGAGGGCGGCCGGGCCCACGTGTCGATCGTCACCGACGGTGACGTGCTGGTGGGCCGCAACGGTGAGGTGCTCGAGGCGCTGCAAGAGCTGGCCCGGCTGGCGGTGATGACCGAGACGGGTCACCGCTCCCGGCTGATGCTCGACGTGGCCGGGCACCGCGACAAGCGTCGCAAAGAGCTGGAGGTGCTGGCCAAGGACGCCATCGCCGAGGTGGTCGAAGACGGCGAGCCCGTCCGGCTGGCCCCGATGAACCCGTTCGAGCGCAAGATCGTGCACGACGTGGTGGCCGCGGCTGGTCTGGTCAGCGAGTCGGAGGGCGAAGAGCCCAAGCGCCGCGTCGTGGTGCTGCCGAAGGGCTGACCCTCGCTGGTAGAGCTTGTCGAGACCTCTGACCCTTCGCGCACCCACGTCATTGCCGGCGGAGGCCGCTATGAGCACCGTCATTCCGGCGTACGCCGGGGATCTCGGGACGCTGGTCAACGAACTGGTCTCGACGCGCTCGACCATAGGAGTCCGTCTCTACACCCTCGACCACGGGACGACAATCGACTCCCGCACGCACCTACGTCATCCCGGCGAAGGCCGGGATCTGGTGGTGACCGACCGCTACGAGCCTGCCTGCGCCAGAATCCTGCGCACACCCTGCTCGGCGTCGGCGGAGTACTCGTCATCGACATCAAGCGCCCGGTGAATGGTCAGGCCCTCGATCAGTGCGTCCAGAATGCGCACCGTGACCGCGTCGAAATGCCTGGCCAGAGCGGCTCGGCTGCGTGCCATCCACGCGTGGGTGAGCTCGCGGTAAGCCGGCTCTCGCGCCGCCAACGTGTACAGCTCGTGGGTGAGCACCAGGTCGCGTTGGTTGCTGAACACGTCGTCGGTGATCAAAGCCACTACGGCGGCCCGTGCCTCGTCGGCGGTGTTCGCACCGTTCATGCGCCGTTCGATCTGCTGCGCGCAGCCCTCGCTGAACCGCGCGAAGGCTGCCCGCAACAGGTCGTCCATGCCGTCGAAGTGGTACGTCATCGAACCCAGCGGAACCCGGGCCGCCGCCGCCACCCGACGGTGCGAGGTGCCGGCCACGCCATGCTCGGCGATCACGTCGAGACAGGCGTCGATGATGCGCTCGCGGCGCCCAGGGTCGTAGCGCGGGTTGGCCGGCACGTCAGATGCTCCGCAACACCCGGGCGGGATTGCCCACGGCGATCACGTTTGCCGGCAGGTCGCGGGTGACCACCGAACCGGCGCCCACCACGGTGTTGTCGCCGATCGTCACACCCGGGCAGACGATCACTCCCCCGCCCAGCCACACGTTGTCGCCCAGCGTGATCGGACGTCCGCCTTCGAGCTTGTCGCGGCGGGGTTGCGGCTCGATCGGGTGGATCGGGGTGAGCAGTTGCACCGACGGCCCGAGTTGACAGTCGGCGCCGATCACGATCGGGGCCACGTCGAGGGCGGTGAGGTTGCAGTTGATGAACGTGCGATCGCCGATGGTGATGTGATCGCCGTAGTCGACGAACAGCGGCAGCTGGGCTGGGTGGACGATTGGGCTGACGTACCCGAGCCTGCGGTCAAGATTGCGCTGAGCTGCGCGCCCGCATCGACCACGCAGTTGCTCGACCGGCTGCGCCGCACCATGCCGAGCGGGGTGGTCTCCACCTCCAGCGGGCGCGGCTCCATCGATCTGATCGCCGACGACGTGAACAAGGGCACTGCCCTGCAGTGGCTCGCCAACCGCCTGGGCTTGCGGGTCGACGATGCTGGGGCTTTCGGCGACGGGGGCCACGACGCCGAGTTGCTGGCTGTGGTGGGCCACGGCATGGCCATGGCCAACGCACCCGACTGGCTGAGGGCTAGGGCAGATGACGTGGCTGCCAGCAATTCCGAGGCCGGCGTGCAGGCCTACGTCGAACGACTGCTGGACGATCTCGACGAGGTTGGCTTGCAGGCCTTCGTGCAGTAGACAGAGTGGGTGCAGATCGAGAGCCGGGTGTTCGGTGACGCGTACGAGACAGCGAACCGATATGTCGACATATTGGCAAGTCGAGGAGTCGACTGGGGCCTGATCGGCCCTCGCGAGGTCGAGCGGCTGTGGCCGCGACACGTGCTGAACTCCGTAGCCATCAGCCAGTTGATCGACCCGGGTTCGTCGGTTCTCGACGTCGGTTCCGGGGCTGGTCTACCGGGCATTCCGTTGGCCATCGCGCGCCCCGACCTCAAGGTAACGCTGCTTGAACCGCTGTTGCGGCGGGCCAACTTTCTCACCGAGGTGGTGAAGGAGTTGGGCCTGGGTGATCACGTAACGGTGGTGCGTGGTCGCGCTGAAGAGCAGCACGACCGCTATCACGTGGTGACCTGCCGGGCGGTGGCGGCGTTGCCGAAACTGCTCACCTGGTGCCTGCCCCTGGTGGCCCCCCGCGGGCAACTTCTGGCCATGAAGGGCGAGAGTGCCGAGCAGGAACTCCTGGACGTTCAGGGCACCCTGCGCAGTCGGCGATTGACCGGCGAGGTGCTGGCGGTCTCGGCAGATCCCGAGCTCGAGCCGACCTGGGTCGTCCGCATTCGCTGACGAAGATCCCGACGTTCGCCGGGATGACAACGGTTCGGGTGTTCCCGATTGTGCGTACCGCCGGAATCTCTTCCGTCACGTATCGTCGACCGTCTTGGTGACGCGCACCAGATGTACGCGGCACGCGTCGGGCTGGCAGATAGGCTTTCAGATCGAACAAGAATGAAGGATTGCTGGTGACCAAAGGGCCGACGGTTTCACGTGAAACCCCTGATGGAGCACGCGCATGACCCAGTCAGCGGTCCCCCGCCGCGTCGCCTACGACACCGACGAGTTCACTCCCCCGCCTGTTGAGCTGCCAGACGACTCCGTTCCACGTGAAACGGGCCCGCTTCCGCTTCCCGAACGCACCCGAGTCTTCGTCATTGCGAACCAGAAGGGCGGCGTGGGAAAGACCACCACCGCCGTCAACCTCGCGGCCGGCCTCGCCAACGGCGGTCTACGTGTGCTCGTGATCGACCTCGATCCTCAGGGCAACGCGTCCACCGCCTTGGGTATCGACCACAACGCCGGAGTTCCCGGCACGTATGAGGTGCTGATCGACGGCGAACCGATCGACCAGCACGTGCAGCAGTCCCCCGAGGCCGACAATCTCTGGGTGCTGCCCGCCACCATCGATCTGGCTGGTGCCGAGATCGGCTTGGTGGACATACCCGGACGTGAAAGCCGACTGCTCCGCGCTCTCGACCGACTGCTGCAGCGTCACCGGGTCGACTACATCTTCATCGACTGTCCGCCGTCACTCGGCCTGTTGACGTTGAACGCACTGGTCGCGGCCGAAGAGCTACTGGTACCGATTCAGTGTGAGTACTACGCGCTCGAAGGCGTGTCTCAGTTGTTGCGCACCATCGACCTTGTGAAGGGGTCGATGAACGACAGGCTGCGGCTGTCGACCATCGTGCTCACCATGTACGACGCCCGCACGCGGTTGTCGGCGCAGGTGGCGCATGAGGTGCGAACCCACTTCGGCGCCGAAACCCTGCGCACGGCGATTCCCCGGTCGGTGCGCGTGTCCGAAGCCCCCAGTTACGGACGCACCGTCATCACCTACGACCAAGCCTCGGCCGGCTCCCAGGCGTACCTGGCGGCGGCCGGCGAGATCGCCCAGCGCGGCGTAGCGGCGAAAGGACAGTCATGACCGCCACCAAACCCCGTCCGGGCCTGGGTCGAGGGCTCGGCGACCTTATTCACCGCACCGATCCGAGCCTGGAACCTCGACGCGCCGAACCGCTTGCGGTCGAACCCCCCGCGGGCTCGTACTACGCCGACTTGGCCGTGCAGAGCATTCGCCCGAACCCCAAGCAGCCTCGGCAGGTGTTCGACGAGGATGCGCTGGCCGAACTGGTGGCGTCCATCGGTGAGGTCGGTCTGTTGCAGCCCGTGGTGGTGCGTCCACTGGGTGATGATCAGTACGAGTTGGTGATGGGGGAGCGCCGGCTGCGCGCGACCCAGGCGGCCGGGCTCGACACCATTCCGGCGATCGTGCGACCGACGCAAGAGCACGATCTGCTGCGCGACGCGTTGCTCGAGAACCTTCACCGGGCCCAGCTCAACCCCTTGGAAGAGGCCGCCGCGTACCAGCAACTGCTCTCCGACTTCTGCTGCACCCAAGAGGAGCTGTCGGGCCGCATCAAGCGCAGCCGGCCCCACATCAGCAACACCATTCGGTTGCTGCAGTTGCCCGCTCCGGTGCAGCGGCGGGTCGCCGCCGGAGTGTTGAGCGCCGGCCACGCGCGCGCGATTCTTGCCCTCGGTGACCCGCTGGCCATGGAGCGGCTGGCGCAGCGCGTGGTCGCCGAGAACCTGTCGGTGCGGGCCGTCGAAGAGATCGTGGCACTGGGCGACGGCGCGACCGAGAAGCGAACCCGGGCCCGGGTGGTACGTGAACCGAGCGCTCGCGCCAGCGCCCTGGCAGACCGGTTGATCGAACGGCTCGACACCCGGGTCAACGTGGTGATGGGCGCCAAGGGCAAGGGACGCATCGTGATCGACTTCGCCGGTGACGAAGACCTGGAGCGCCTGGCCGAGCTGCTGGGTGACTATAACTCGATCTAGCTACTCGGCTACTTGTTGCTTTGTCGACATTTACCATGAAGGTCCGTTCGGCCGATTGGAACCCCCGGGCCCGGGTAACCTCGGCTGCGTGATGACTGCCCACGACGCACCCGCCGTCCGCTCTGCACTGCTGCGCTACCGCGTCATGGCGTGGGTGGTGGGCATTCTGCTGGTGGTGCTGGTGTGCGTCGGCGTGCCCCTGAAGTACCTGGCCCACAGCGACACCGTGGTGACCTGGACGGGCGTTCCGCACGGCTGGCTCTACATGATCCTGCTCATCACCGCCTACGACCTCGGACGCCGGGTGAACTGGCCCTGGCTACGCCTGATACTGATCGCCCTGGCCGGCACGGTGCCGTTCCTGTCGTTCGTGGCGGAGCGGTACGCCACCAAGGACGTCCATGCCCGGCTCGCCGCGGTGGAGCAGTCGACTGCCGACCCTCAGCCGGACGAAGCACCAACGGCTGGCTGATCCACGCTGTCCGGTGTCCAGGTTGCCTGATTCTGGTCGCTGCCCGGAGCGGGCTCACCCGGGATCCGGGCGTTCGCCGGGGTGACGGAGTCGTCGGGACGCACCGAACGTAACCTGAAGTCTGACGGAGTCGTCGGGACGCACCCCACGCAACGTGAAAGCGGAGCGGGGTCGCTCCTGTCCAGGTGTGGTGGGCGTTGGCGGGATCGTCGGCCCCACTGGGAACGCAGCTTTGGGCAGCGAATGCCGACGATCTTCGGCATGGGCGAGACAGGAGCGACCCCGCGCAGCGGACACTGGCTCAGCCGAGGGACTCGACGCCCGATCGGCCGAAGAGATCCCGGCGTTCGCCGGGATGACGAGTTGCTGCGGTCGTCAGTCGTGGGCGACCGTGCGCGCCTTCTTCGCCATGCCCTGCGCGATTCTGATGCTCATGCCGAGGGTGAACAGTGCGAACGCCCACCACTGAAGGGCGTACCCGCTGTTGCGCCACGAACCCTCGCCGGTGGGCAGCGACACCGTGGCGGGCTGCAGCCCTTGACTCGCGGCCGCGGGGGCGTCCAGGGTGATGAAGCCCGGCAGCAACGGTTGCGGCCACAGCTGGGCGAGTTGCGGCAGTCGCACCGAACCCAGGGCATAACCCGTAGCCAACGGGTGATCAGTGCCGGCTTCGGACGCCAAGAACAGACCTGTTTCGCTGTGCTCGCCGGTCGGCGGCGGGGGAGCGTCCACACCTTGGGCGATGGCGCCCCGGACGATCGGCAGCACCCGTCCGTCGGCGAGTTGAAAGGCCGACAGCACCCGTACCACGCCGTCGGCGCCCAGCACTCGTTGCTGTTGGTCGGCCAGATAGTGCCCCTGCACCGTGACCGGCTTGCCGTAGATGTCGCCGACGGTGCCGTCGGCGGCCACGAAGTCGAGCAGCGGCACCGGTGACTGCTGGGCCCTGGCCTGCACCGAGGCATTGGCCTGGTCGGTGAACACCTGCAGTTGCCACGCGCCGAGCACGGTCATCACACCGGCCAGCACCACGCCGAGCACGATCACCAGGGCCTGCCGCCCGCGCACCGACATGCTCAGCCCTGACTCGTTCCGCCGCCGCGGACGTGCGCCTGCCGCACCAGAGCCGCGCACAGCTCACCGAAGTCGCGTTCGGCCGCCTCGACGGCGAGCGGAACCAGCGACGTTTCGGTCATGCCGGGCGCCACGTTGGTTTCGATGAACACCGGCCCGTCGGCGTCGATGATGATGTCGGTGCGCGACAGGTCACGCAGGCCCAGTTCGGCGTGCACGGCCAGCCCCATGGCGGCGCAGGCCTCGGCGTTCTCGTCGGTGATGTTGGCGGGCGCGATGAACCGGGTCTCGCCCGCGGTGTAGCGGGCGGTGTAGTCGTACACGCCTGCGCGTGGACGAATCTCGACCGCCGGCAGCGCACGTGGGCCCTCGCCGATGTCGATCACGGTGACCGCCACCTCGGTGCCGGCGACGAACCGTTCGATCACCGCGAGCTCGCCGTAGGCGAAGGCGGCGACCAGAGCGGCGGGCAGGGCTTCGACCCGGTCGACGCGGGTGCAGCCCAGGGCCGAGCCGCTGCGACTGGGTTTGACCATGAGCGGCAGGCCCAGTTGGCGAACCACCGACTGCACCAGGGCCGGAGCACCCAGCTCGCGGAACACCGAGTTGGGCAAGGCCACCTGCTCGGGCTTGCGCACCGTCACCAGCGGAGTGCAGATCGACTTGTCGAACGCGCGTTGCGAGGCCGGGCCGGACGACCCCACGTAGGGCACGCCCAACAGATCGAGCACCGTGCGCAGCGCACCGTCCTCGCCGTCGCCGCCGTGCAGCACCGGAAAGACGACCGGATCGGGGGTGGTCGCCAGCAGGTCGGCCAGCCCTGCTGTGACGTCGGACTCGACCACGTCGTGGCCACGGTCGCGCAGGGCCTGGGCGACCCGGCGTCCGGACCGCAGCGACACGTCGCGCTCGTGCGACAGACCGCCGGCCAGCACCACGATGGTGCCGATCTCGCTGCTCATGCTCTGTGCGCCTCTCTGGCTAGGTGATATCGGGTGCTGGGCCGGTGGTGAGGTCACGGTGCACGGCCTCGACGGTGCCGGTGTCGATACCGAAGGTGCGCAGCATGTCGAGCTCGTCGTGGATCACCTCACCGAGCCGCCGGGTGCCCTCGACGATGCGCTCCTCGCTCGGAAAGCAGAACGACAATCTCATGTTGCGACTACCCAGGCCGTCGGCGTAGAACGCCGTGCCGGGCACGTAGGCGACCCGAGCCGACACCGCGCGCGGCAGCATCGACTGGCTGTCGAGCCCTTCGGGCATGGTCAGCCACACGAAGAATCCGCCGGTCGGGTGCGTCCACGTGCAGCCGGGGGGCATGTTCTCGGTCAAGCCGCGCAGCATGGCGTCGCGGCGGCCGCGGTACATGTCGCGGTAGGCCACGATCTGCGCGCGCCAGTCGAACTGATGCAGGTAGGTCGAGATGGCGAACTGACTGAACACGGGCGGCGCCAGGGTGGCAGACTCCTGCGCCAGGGTCAGCTTCTCTCGGACGGCGTGCGGCGCCAACGCCCAACCCACCCGGAACCCCGGGGCGAACGTCTTGCTGAACGAGCCCAGGTAGATCACCCGCTCGTCGTCCATCGAGCGCAGGGCGGGCAGTGGCTCGCCCTCGATGGTGAGCAGTCCGTAGGGGTTGTCTTCGACGATCAGCAGGTCGAGCTCATGCGCGACCGCGATGATTTCGCGGCGGCGCTCGAGGCTCTGGGTGACGCCGGTGGGGTTTTGAAAGTTGGGGATCGTGTACAGAAACTTGACTCGCTTGCCCACCGCCCGGCAGGCCGCGACGGCTTCGCGCAGGGCCTGCGGCACGATGCCGCGCTCGTCCATGGCCACCTGCACGATCTGCACCTGATAGGCGCGAAACGTGCCCAGCGCCCCCACGTATGAGGGCGCCTCGGCAAGAATCACGTCGCCGGGGTCGCAGAACGTTCGGGTGACCAGGTCGAGCGCCTGCTGCGACCCGCAACTCACCACGACGTCGTCGGGGTGCGCAGCGATGGCTTCTTCGGCCATCACCTCGGTGATGTGCTCGCGCATGAACGGCTCGCCCTGCCCCGAGCCGTACTGCATGGCCTGCGCGCCCCGGTCTCTGATCAGGGCGGCGATGGCCTCGCCGATCGCCTCGCGCGGCAGGTCGGCGATGTTCGGCATGCCGCCCGCCAGCGACACCACCTCGGGCCGGTTGGCCACCGAGAACAGAGCGCGTACGGCCGACACGGTGAGCCCGTGGGTGCGTTCGGCGTAGGTGTCGATCCACGGGTCGAGAACCGTGTCACGACGCGTGACGGGTTGCGGCAGGCTCACCGGCCCAGTTTAGCCAGATGCCTAAGATGACAGTGGTCGCGGCGCGAACGGCAGGAGGGACCCGTGATCGGTGTCGAACTGGTGACCTCGGCGATGCTGCGCGGGCTGGCCTGCCCCTACTGCGGCCTGGCCGTGCCCGCCGATGAGGCCGATGCGGTCTCGGCACAAGCGGCTTGGGGCTGGTGCGCGGCACGAGCGGTGGCCGAGGGCCGCACGGTCGGCCTGCTGCTGCTGACGCCGGACGGCAGTGGTTCGCGCTCGCCGGCCCGTATCGTCACTGCCTTTGTTGCGCCCGAGTTCGTCGGGGCGGGCACCGGACGCGAACTGGTGCGCACCGCAGCCGCCGGGTTGGTGCGGGCGAGAGTGGGCTCTGTTCGAGCGACGTCGTCAGCGGTTCGGAGCTGTTCGAGCCTGCCCGCGGGCTTTCTGCTGGCCACCGGGTTCACGCCCGCTGAGCGTGCCGGACGGTGGCGCCTCGACCTGGGCGCCACCGCACGCGTGCCCTTCGAAGGCGTGATGGATCGCTTGGAACGCCTGGTTCAGTCGGTTCGGCCGGTGGCCCCGCCCGAACCGGCGGGTCGTCAGGTCATCGGCGCCTGGCGCAGCTGAGCAATGCCGAGTGCAGTGGTTGAGACGGGCTGACTAGGTGTTTCGATGAGCGCACCACCAGTTCAGCGGGGGCGTTCGGCGGGCTCAACCCACGAGTCTCGGCGTGGATCTCGCAAGAGCTCGGTCAGCCACGGGTCATGACCCGGCCGACCAGCGCTGCGTCAGATGAACTCCTCGATGGCGCGAATCAGCGCGGCCTTGGTCTTGCCGCCGGTGAACGACTTGACGACCTCGCCGCCCGAGAAGAGCTGAATGGTCGGCAGGCCGAGCACGCCCTGCTCGGTGGGCACCCGCGGGTTGGTGTTGGTGTCGAGCTTGTAGAAGCCCATGCGGTCGCCGAACTCGCCGGCCAGCTCGTCGATGATCGGGGCGATCTGGCGGCAGGGGGCGCACCAGTCGGCCCAGTAGTCGACCAGTACCGGTTTGGTCGCCTTGACGACCAGCGATTCGAAGGTGTCGTCGGTGACGGCGTTGACTTCAGCCATCGTGTTCCTCTCGATTGTGGGTGGGGGCCCTCTGGGTCGTTCAGCCTGTGACGGTCAGACGCTAGCGCCCGACTCAGACAGTTCGTTCAGGTCGGCCAGGCCTTCGATGTCTGCCAGGTAGCGCTCGGCGTCCAGAGCGGCCGAGCACCCGGTGCCGGCCGCCGTGATGGCCTGCCGGTAGGTGTGGTCGACCAGGTCGCCGGCGGCGAACACGCCGGGCAGGTTGGTGTGGGTGGTACCGGGCTGCACCAGCACGTAACCGGCGGCGTCGAGGTCGATCTGCCCCTGCACCAGAGCGGATCGGGGGTCGTGACCGATGGCGATGAAGCAGCCCTGAACCTCCAGGTCGCGCTCTTCACCGGTGGTGGTGTCGGCGAGGGTGATCGAGGTGAGCGACGGGTTGCCGTTGAGTGACACCACCCGCGAGTTCCACGCGAAGCTGATCTTGGGGTCGGCCTCGGCGCGGGCGATCATGATCTTCGAGGCGCGCAGTTCGTCGCGGCGGTGCACCACAGTGACCGAGCTGGCGAAGCGCGACAAGAACGTGGCCTCCTCGAGCGCCGAATCACCACCGCCGATCACGGCGATGGCCTTGTCGCGAAAGAAGAAGCCGTCGCAGGTGGCGCACCAACTCACGCCTCGTCCACTCAGCTCGTCCTCACCCGGCACGCCCAGCCGGCGATAGCCCGACCCCATGGCCAGAATCACCGCCTTGGCGTGGTGCACGCCACCGGCAGAGTCGGTGACCGACTTGATCACACCGGTGAGATCGACCTCGACGATGTCGTCGGTGACGATCTCGGCGCCGAAACGCTCGGCCTGAGCACGCAGGTTGCCCATCAGGTCGGGCCCCATGATGCCTTCGGGAAAACCGGGAAAGTTCTCGACTTCGGTGGTGTTCATCAGCGCACCGCCGGCCTCGACGGCGCCCTCGAAGATCAGCGGGTGCAGGTCGGCCCGCGCCGCGTAGATGGCCGCGGTGTAACCCGACGGGCCGGAGCCGATGATGATGACTTCACGAACCTCTGACATGCACTACCCCGTGGTGTTGAGACGACCCCGACAGCCTACCGCCGCTTGCTTCTGCACCAACGCCGGCCGCGGGCGGGGTATTCCGCAATCAACTTCGGGGGACTCTTCGATCACCGCAAGTTGACTTCTGGCCGTCTGCCGTTGCCTCCCCCGGCACCGGTGAACTGCACTGAAACCGGCCGCTGGTGGGCAGTGGCCGAGTCAGCGTCGAAGGCGACGATCGCCCGACGCGGAAAGGAAGCATCATGTTGGAGACCTACGTCAAGACCCGCATCGCGGTCGAGTCGTTCGTGCGTCGGCAGGCCGAACTGGCCACCAGCAGCGAGTACCGCTGGGTGTGGCTGGTGCTGATCGGCATTCTCGTCGTCGCCGCCGCCGTCGCCTGGGTGTACTGCCGCAACGCCGGCTACCGCGGTTTCACCGGCGACATCCAGGCCGTCCGCGGGCCGTGGGGCATCAAGATCGGCGTCAAGCTCGGCTGCTACTGACCCCCGGTCGCTGAGCTGAACCCCTGAAGGAGGAGTGGTGGACTTTCCGCTGCAGGTCGACAACCTGACCAAGGTGTACGGACGCCAGCGTGGCATCGACGGCGCGAGTTTCACGGTGCGGCCCGGCCGCATCGTGGGGCTGCTGGGGCCCAACGGCAGCGGAAAGTCCACCACCCTGCACTGCATCACCGGCTACCACCGGCTCAGTTCGGGCGGCATCACGATCGCCGGCCACCCTCACGACACCGCCGCGGCCAAGAACCGCCTGGGCTTCTTGCCCGACGACCTGCCGCTGCCCGAATCGCTGAGCGGTCGCGAACTGTTGATGCTGCATGCCCATCTGCGGCCCGGCCTCGACCTCGCGGCCGCATACGACCTGTTCGACGTCTTCGACCTGGCCGACCACCTCGACAAGTACGTGGGCGACTACTCCCACGGCATGAAGCGCAAGCTGCAACTCGTGCTGGCCACGGCGCACCGTCCGCGGTTGCTGGTGCTCGACGAACCGTTGCGCGGCCTCGACCCCGAAGCCGCGATCTTGATGAACACCGTCATCGAACGCTCCGCGGGCGCCGGCAACGGCGTGCTGATCGCCACCCACGACCTGTTCGCCGCCGAACGCGGCTGTGACGAGGTGGTGATCGTCAGCGAAGGACGCGTCGTCACCCAGGGCGCCCCGGCCGAGCTGCTCGAGCGGCACCGCGCCGCCAACCTGGAGGCGCTGTTCCTTGCCCTCACCGGCATCGGCACCGGCTTGGAGCGCAAGCTGCAACACCTCACCCACACCCTCGACCCCGACCGCACCGGTCCGGTCGCAACCGAAGTCTCAGGAGGCATCTCATGAAGTTCGCCAAGAATCTCGTCCTCACCGCGGCGCTGGTCGTTGCCGGCATGATCGTGGTGGCGGTCGTCTGCTTCACCACCGGGGTCGGCGTGAACGTGCCCTGGCTGGTCACCGCGCCGCCCCGCGGCGGAGCCGCCCCGTCGATCGACGTGGCCTTCGACCCGCTGGGCCTGGTGGCCGTGACGTTGCTCGGAGCTGCGCTGTTCACCGCTGTCGGGGCGCTGCGCACCCGGGTCGCCCGGGCCTGACGCGCCATGCAGGTGACGAAGGCGAACGAGGGTCGGCACCGGCACCGTGCGACCGCGGTGTTGTTCGTGGCCGCCTGGAGGTCGTGGTTCAACCAGATCGCCCGAGCCCTGGGGGCCCGCTGGAAGGCGGCGTTGCTGCTGGCAGCGCTGCTGGCCCTGGTGATCGTGGCCGTGGTGTGGAGTGCGGCCAGCGTGCTCGACAGCATCGGCGGGGTGCAACTGCTGCACGAGGCGCCGGCCGTGGTGGTCGGCGCCGTGAGCTGCCTGGCGGCACTGGGCACGATTCTGGCGGCCCTCTACACCCCCGACCGCAACACCCTTACCGCGCACCTGTCGCCGTTGCCGATCGAGCCGGCGGCTCTGCGCCGGGCGGCGCGTACCCAGGAGTTGCTGGTCGGCCTGGTGCTGGCCGTCACCCTGACCGCACCGATTCTCAGCCAGGCGGCACTGTCGGGCCCGCCCGAGGCCGCCGTCCGGGGCGTGGCTCTGCTGCTCGGCCTGATCGCGGTGGCCGAGAACCTCACCCTGGTCGCCACCCGCCTGGTCGGCCTGGCTCTTGCCGCGGGACGCATCGAGCCGTCCGTCGCGCGAGCGCTGGCGGCCCTCGCGGTGCTGGCGGCGTTCGCGTGGATGTTTCTGGCCAGCCTGCCGATCAACTTCAACGAACCGCACGGGCCGGCCGTCTGGTCGGCCGCGGGACTGGTCTGGGCGTAGGACGGGCCACAGGGCTGGGTGCTGGTCGGCGCCCTGGGCGCGGTGTCGGGCGGGCTGTGGCTCGCGCTCGGGCGGGTGGACGACATCGAGCCGGGCCGGGGCCGCGACCGACGCGTCTCGGCCCGCCGCGCCGGCGCGGGCATGGTGAGCCTCGAGCGCCGCCAATGGCTGCGGTTCGGCCCGAACCTGGTGATGCTGATCTTTCTCAACGGGGTGGCGGTGCTGGCGCTGGCCGGCACCGGCGCGTCCGGCAACGATCCGCTGGGCACCGCCTACCTGATTCTGCCCATGCTCAGCGCCGTCGGCGTCGGTGCCTTCGGGCCGACCAGGCGGGTGCTGTGGCTGTACCGAATGACCGGACGGCCGCTGGCCTGGGTTGTACCCAAAATGCTGGCGGTCTGCTCGGTGTGGGCCGTGGTGGTGGTCGGCTACGGCGCGGCACTGGCGCTGCTCGGCCAGTGGACCTGGCACGACCTGGCCTGGATGCTGCCCATCTCGCTGGCCGAGTTGCTGGTGGCGATGGCGGTGGGCGTGCTGCTGCCGGTGACCGCCGACCAGTCGATCAGTGGTTCGATCAGCGAGGCCGCCGCGCTGGTGAGCGTCATCGTGCTGGCCGCCGGCTTTCAGAGCGCCCTGGCCGGGGTCGACAGCCTGTGGTGGGCGCTGGCCCTTCAGGTGGCGGCCATCGGACTGGCTGCGCTGGGCTACGGCCTGGTGTCGGTGCGAGCGGCGCTGCGATGACGACTGCTCTGGAGCTGCTGCGCGGCTGCCTCAAACCCGGCCTGACCATGGCGGCGTTGTTGTTCGGCCCCGCCACCCTGGCGGGTTGGGCGGCCGCCGACCTGGCCACCCCGCTCGCGGCCGCCGGCTGGGGGGTGCTGGTGGGGGTGACGGGACTTCTGGCTCACGAGGGCGCACACCTGTGGCTCGCCCGCCGGTTGGGCGGCCCCGACGCCGCGCGGCTACGGACTTCGTGGCGGGGCTTGTCGGTCGAAGCTCCCGGCCTGCACCCGCAGCACAGTGCGGCGGTGGCCCTGGTCGGCCCGCTGGCAGGCGCAGCGGTGTCGGTCGGCATCGCGGCCCTGACACCGGCGCCGGTCTGGATCGCCACGGCGTTCGCCGGCGTCCATCTGCTCAACCTGGTACCGGTGCGCCGAACGGACGGGGCGGTGGCGCTGCACGCCGGTTGCGCCGGCCTGGTGCGGCGGTGGGACCTTGAGCGGGCGCAGCTCGAAACGGCACAGAAAGAGGGTGCCACTGGTGGGCAGTGACACCCTCGATATCGAAGGCGACGATCACCGACGACAACGTCAATGGTAGGCCGGGTGGGCGGCTTCCTTCGTCATCTGGGCTTAGCTCGGGATCGTGGTGCGGAGGAGATCCCGGCGTTTGCCGGGATGGCGGTGGGGGATGTGGCCCGAGCTGGGAACCGTCCCCAACTCGCGCCACGGGCTTGTCACTCCTGCTCGGCCCAGAACCCGCCGGGTGCGAACAACTCCTCCACGAGTTCGTCGAGCAGGTTCAGCTCGAGCAGTAGATCGAGCACCGTGTAGCGCTTGCGGATCATCTGGGCCCGTTGATACGTGGCCTTGAACTCGGGCCAGGTCAGCTCGATGTCGTAGGGGTGCGCGGGGGCGCCTGCGGCCCGCAGCATGCGCTGCAACTCGGCGGCCGGAATCAACTGCTCCTGCAGCTTGGGCAACAGGGTCGGCCACAACGACTTGAGCAGTTCGAGACGTTCGCGCAGTTGCTCGGGCGTCAGGTGCTTGGCCATCGTCTGCACCACGACCTCTTCGACCAGGTGCGGCTGGTGGGCGGCGCGCGAGCGGGCCTCCATCGCCGCGGCGTCGGGGTAGGCGGCCACTGCCGCGTCCACGTCGAGGTTGGCGATGTCGCGCTCGAAGAAGCGTTCGTACAGGGCCGCGATCGCCACGCTGCCCACCGCCACCTTGAACCCGTGGCTGAGCCGGCGGGGTTTGATGTCGACCCCGTGGCCCTCCATCTCCCACAAATGGCTGAACTGGTGCTCGGCACCCGATGCCGGCCTCGACGACTCGTGCGCCTGCATGGCCAGGCCCGACATCACCAGGCCCTCGGCCAGTTCACCGGTGGCGGGCACGTCGCCCGCGGCGAGCGCCTCCGGCTTGGCCAGGGACGCCCGCAGCGGCCCCTGCACCAACCCCCACACGTAGTCATCGATGGCTTCGGCGCCCAGCGCGTCGGCAATGATCCAGTCGGCGCCGGCGGGCACCTTGCCCAGCAGGTCGCCGTAGCCCGAGGCCGTCATCACCTGCGGAGCCGCGGCCATCACCGTCCAGTCGGCCACGCAGGCAGCGGGGGCCGGGCAGTTCAGGGTCTGCTTGTAGCCGTCGACGGCGATCGAGCTGCCGAAGGCGGTGTAGCCGTCCATGGACGCGGCCGTGCACACCACCAGGTAGGGGCGGTCGAGTTCGCCGGAGGCACGCTTGACGATGTCGTTCAGGGTGCCCGCGCCGACCGCCACGGGCACCGCGTCCACGTGGCGCAGCACGTCGCGGAGCAGCTCGCAGTTCTCGTACTTGGCGTACAGCTCGGGGTCACCGGGAAAGACGTAGGGGTCGGCCACCTCGACGCCGCCCGCCTTGAGCGCTTCGATGACGGCGTTGCCGGCCACGGCCATGGTGCGCTCGTCGCCCACCACCACGGCCGGCCGTTCACCGAAGGTGGCGGTGAACACCTCGGCGACGCTGTCGATCGCCTGTTCGCCGGCAAGTACCGCCTTGGTGTCGGTCGAGGTCTGCAGGGCCTTTTCGATCAGGTCGGACATGTGGGTTGCGCTCCGTTCTAGCGGGGTTTGGGAATGCCGAACACCGCCGTGGCACCGGGCCACGGCCGAAATCAGTCAGCTGTCGGTCCGGTTGTCGTCGGTCCAGCCGAGTTCGTGCCAGACCGCGGCCGGAATCAACCGATCGACGCGATCCATCACGTAGCGGGGCCGGTGCTCATCGGTCAGCGCACGGACGTCGTCGGCCGTCGCCTCGCCGGTGAGCACCAGACCCGAGACCATGCCGGTGTCGAGCGCCATCTGAATGTCGGTCTGCAACCGGTCGCCCACCATCATCGAATGCTCGACGCGGGCGTCCAAGCCCTCCATGGTGACCTGCAGCATGATCGGGTCGGGCTTGCCCAGCGACTTCACGCATTTGGTGCGCGTGCAGGCCTCGATGGCGGCGGTGATGGACGCGCAGTCGGGCTCGCCGCGGCCGCCCGGGAACGGGCAGAACCGGTCGGGGTTGGTTTCGATCAGAAAGGCGCGTTTGTAGAACCAGATCGCGTCGAAGGCGATCTGCAGCTTACGGTACTCGAAGGTGCGGTCGTAGCTGGCGATCACGATGTCGATCT
>RRZU012525210.1_pt1 | contig 29429 bp, 26 predicted proteins | sample 2165561 | NCBI WGS metagenome assembly RRZU01 (sample SAMN10456909, study PRJNA506462) | wastewater metagenome | isolation source: wastewater sludge | place: USA: Moscow, Idaho | reverse complement strand
TCTTCAATCGCGGGTAAATTGGCTAAAAATAATGCGACCAGTTCCGGGTCGAAATGACGCCCAGCCCCCTGTCGGATATAGTCAAAGGCATAACTGAATTGCCAGGCAATCTTGTAACAGCGCGGGCTGACCAAAGCATCCAGCACGTCCGCAATCGCCACAATCCGCCCAGCGATATGGATATCAGCACCCTTCAAGCCCCGAGGATACCCCTCACCATTCCAGCTTTCATGATGTTCATGGGCTATGGTCGCACCCAACTGCAGCACCCGCTTGTCCGACTTGTTGAGCACCTCAAAGCCAATCAGGGCGTGAGTCTGCATAATTGCCCACTCATCTGGATCCAGCTTGCCTGGCTTGTTGAGTACACGATCTGGAATGCCGATTTTACCGACATCATGCAGCGGAGCGGCCTGCCGCAAGAATTCGACATCACGGAGGTTCATACCCGAGAGCTGACCCAGTAATGCTGCAATTTCACCGACCCGCTTGACATGGGCACCCGTCTCTTTGGAACGTTTTTCTACCGCCTCACCGAGAATGAAAATGGTCGATCGCTGAGTATCCTCAATCTCTTCCCGCAGCAGCAGACTCTCGTAGGTGATGGCAACGTTGGCAGTAAAGATCTCCAGCAATTCCCGGGCATCGGCGCTGATCACATCTGCAAACGACATATAGACCACGGTCTCGGAACCGGCCTTGCTGTGGTAATAGCAGGTAAAGTAGTGAGCGCCGAACTGGCTGCGGCGATCCCGCAACGCATTGTGGAATGCTTCCTGCACATCGGAGGGTAACTGCTCGACATCCTCATCAATCTGCAGGCCGGAATAGGCTTCCGTAGCGGCGAGCACCTTGAGTCGTCCATCTTCGGAAGACGCGGCATAGGCGGAAACCCGACTGGCGCAGAGACCATCGCCATCCAGGTTCAGCAGATAGTTGACCTGTTCCAGCACCGCAGAAGCAAAACGTCGTAAGTTGTGAGAATCGTAGACTTCGGTGATGGCATCAATGGCCCGGCGTAATCCCAGTCGGGCGCGCTCCAGACGCATAATGTCCCGATAGGCTCGCAAGGAGGCATAAAATACCGTCATCAGCTTGCCATGGGTCAGGTCGGTCTTTTCTTTGTAATCGTTGATGTCATAGGTCTTGATCACATGCTCTTCCGGCGCTTGCCCAGGCTGCCCGGTACGCAGCACGATACGGACATTCAGATTTTTCAGGTCTTCACGGATATAGCGGGCCAGATCCAGTCCAGCACTATCGGTCTCCATCACCACATCCAGCAGGATGAGGGCGATATCATTGCGTTCACTCAGAATATCGACGGCCTCACCGGCACTATAGCAATGGATAAACTCCAGTCCTTTACCATCAAAGGTAAATCCCGACATGACCAGCCGGGTTACCTCGTGCACCGCTGGTTCGTCGTCCACGATCATAACCTGCCACTGCGCCAAGCTACGCACCGTCTCTTGAGCCGGTTCATCGTCGATAAAGAGCAGATCATCACTCATGAGCCCATTCCCCTTGAGGCGACGCCGCCGCCAAATTACCCGTTGGAAACCGCAATCCGCTACCACACCCTGCGAACACGCTGCACGCATGTTCTCTATCCTGACCTACCATCAGCGTAGTGCATATTATTTCATTGCAATGCTAGGGAGCCTACTGATTGTGAGCAATGTAACGACTTGAGCCATCAGTCATTCCCTAAAAAACGAGCCGGATCATCGGTGAATATGGCATCCATTCCCCAGCCCCAATGCCGGGCAACGGCTTGCGGATCATTTACCGTATAACAGAGCAACCGATAACCCGCCGCCTTGATACTCCGAGCCAACATGGCATCGAGTGCCTGGTAGTCGCAGTGCAAGCTATATGCCTCAATGTCCTGCAACTCTTGCTGCCAGTTCGCAGGAATCGACTCATATAATTGCCCGCGGCGCAGGTGAGGCGCCTGATGCTGGCACAGACATAACGCCTGATGATTGAAGCTGGACAACAAGAGCTTGTCGCTGTCGCGCCACTCGTGTGCCAATGTCGTCAGCACAGAAGCGACCAACCGCTCCAAACCCGGCCCATCATGCTTGATTTCAAGATTCAGCCCCATGCCTAGCCGTTGGATTTCCTGCAACGCCTCGCTCAGGGTCGGGATCCGCTCTCCGGAAAATTGTGGCGCAAACCAACAACCGGCATCCAACTGCTGCACATAGGCGAAGTCAACTTCGGCGAGTCGCCCTCGGCCATTACTGCACCGCTCCAGCTCTTCGTCATGAAAGATGACGGGAGCACCATCCGCCAGCACAGAGACATCCATCTCGACCCAGCGGACACCCAAAGCCGCGGCGGCACGGAAGGATGCAAGGGTATTTTCCGGCGCGACAGCAGCAGCACCACGATGGCCAATGATGCGCACATCACTTTGTGGGGTGTCAAACATCTCATGTCTCAACTAAAAAATGGCTCGGTAATTCCCGAGCAAAAGCGCCGGATGCAAGGTCAAAGCGGTACGCTCACTACCTGCGGTGCAAGGCAACCAAACTTGCCGTCAATTGAGTCGCACCAGACGATTCGACAGCTGCTGTTGGGGAGCGCTGGCTGGGAACAGGGTGATTAACCGGGCCCCCACTTGTGCGACGCATTGCCGAAAACCCACGTCAATCTGACCCGATTTGAGCTGTTGCACGAAATCGTTAATGATCTGTTGCCACTCGCTATCATCAACCCGCGCGGCAATCCCCTGATCCACCAGAATTTCCACATAACGTTCGGCTTCAGAAACAAAAATCAACACGCCCAGGCGCTCCCGGGTATGGTGCAGTCCTTGGGCCAGAAATTGCTGGCGCGCCATCAGGCTAGCTCGGTGTCGACGAACATGACGAGGCACTAGCAGCATTTTCAGCGGCATCCAGCGACAGGCAACAGATGCCACGAACCAGATCCCCCATTGCCAGATAAAGATATCCTGCCACTCCAGCCAGAACCCCAGCTCATAGGCCATCAACGGCGTCAACATGGCGATAAACGCCGCCCAGAGCGTCGGGATGTACAGATAGTCATCACTCTGCCGCGCCAGTACCGTGACGATCTCGGCATCTGTTTGTTCCTCGATGAGCTGGATCTGTTGAGCCAGCTCATCGGCAAACCCATCATTCATTAAACTCATGACCCACTCCGTTACCAACCACCCGATGCACCGCCGCCGCCAAATCCGCCGCCACCGCCGCTAAACCCACCACCACCGAAACCACTGCCCCCAGAGCCACCACTGCCCCAGCCGCCGCCCCAACCGCCGTTGCGATGGGAGCTTCCACGAAGTGCCTGTCGTAAACCAGGAGGACCAAACATACTTAGAAAGGTCAATCCGACAAATGCCAGCAGCAAGAACCAGAAAATCAGACTCGAGTAACCATTCTTGTGGCTGACCTTCTTCGGCTTATATTCGCCCTGGACTGCCTGCAAAATGGCACTCACCCCGGCGCTGACACCCGCCGCCATATCCCCCTGTTTAAAGTGCGGCAGTATGCGGGTCTGGATAATATTGGCCGCGATCGCATCCGGCAAAGCCCCTTCCAGCCCATAACCAACCTCGATACGCACCTTGCGCTCCTGCAAAGCCAGGATCAAGAGCACACCATTGCTATGCTCTCGCGTACCAATGCCCCAGTGTCGCCCCAGCTGATAGCCATACTCTTCGATGCTCAGACCATCCAGGGTCGGCACAGTGACGACCACCACCTGGTTACTGGTCTGGCGTTCATGCTCGGTCAGCTGTGCAACCAGTTGCTCATGCTCATCCGCCGTCAAGATCCCGGCCAGATCCACCACCCGCCCGGTCAATGCTGGAAAGGCAACCTCGGCTCGCACCATGACGGAAAACAGCAGCAACAGGGTGAGCCAGCAAGCCGCCCAGGGTACACGTCTGGCCATCCCCTTCATCAGAAGTTCACCTCAGGAGCCTGCTCGGCACCGGGCTTGGTGGCTTCATAGTTTTCTTTTGGCGCTAACTCGCTATACAGAACTTTATGCCAGATAAGACCCGGGAAGGTACGGATCTCAGTATTGAAGGCCTGCACCGCCGCGATGTAGTCACGTCGCGCTACACTGATGCGGTTTTCAGTCCCTTCAAGCTGAGCCTGCAGACTCAGAAAATTCTGGTTTGCTTTCAGATCCGGATACTTCTCCGCAACCACCATCAAACGCTGCAGTGCTCCGCTCAGCTGTCCCTGTGCCTGCTCAAAGGCTTTCATCTGAGCCGGATCACTCAAGGCAGCGGCATCCAGACGCATGCTCCCTACCTTCGCCCTCGCCTCGGTGACGGCTTGCAGCGTCTCCCGTTCATGGCTGGCATATCCTTTGACCGTTGCTACCAGATTGGGGATCAGATCGGCGCGACGCTGGTACTGATTTTCAACCTGCGCCCAGGCTGCTTTGGTCTGTTCATCCAGCGTAGGGATGCGATTGACATCACAGCCACTCAACCCCAATACCAGTAGTAACCCGCTGATCGGCCAAAGAAATCGCCGCCAGCCCTTCATCAGAGCCCTACTTTGGGTTGCCGTCATCATGCATGTGGATCCGCTCATTCCCATGTTCCTCGTTCTCCATCATGTGTCCGCGTGGTACCTGTTTCCTGGCACCAACATGCGCGACCTGAGTGTGTGGTGAGTTGTTACGCTACTGTGGACCAATACAGCTTCATATGAAATCTAATTTATTCTGGAATCGCCTGTGGTCTCGACTTCAGCACCGACTATGGCGTCTGCTGGGACGGTTACCGTCGCTCCGGTCAACACACGACCCAATTTGCTCGCCAGCAGCGACAACAATTCGCGACGGATCTGGCCCAAACGCGGTTTTTCGTCGGCGCTGAAAGGAATGGGACGACAAACCTGCATGGTCTGCAGCCCAAGACGCGCGGTCAACAAGCCCGCACCAACCCCTTGCGCCAGCCGGGCGGAGAGACGAGCCGAGAGCTCCGCCCCCAGCCAGTCGAGACCCACATCGGTGATCAGCTCGGCGGCTCCGGCATAGAGCATATGACGAGCGATTTGCCGCAACAGCCGGATCCGGCTGGAATAACCCAAACGGATACCATAGCAGGCGGCCACTTCATCAATCATTTTCAGGCTGCGCCAGAGGATCAGCAACATATCCACACTCGCCAACGGACTGATGGCAACCAGCACCGCCGCCTCACCACTCCAGCGCGAGATACTGGCTCGGGCTTGTCGATCCTGCTCGCTAAGCACTTGTTGGCTATAGAGTCGCAGTTGTTCGACACTGCTGTGGTGTAACTCACAATCAGCCTGCCAGCGGGCATATCCTGCCGATCGATTGGCACCGGTTTGGACCGCCAGGGCCTCGCAAAAACCACGGGCGCCATCCGGCTGATTCGATTGCAGCAACACCCGCGCCTGGCTCTGGCTATCCTGCCGTCGTTTAAGCAGATGCAACTCGCGCCACTCGCGCCACAACAGACGGGCCCCGCCAACCGCTAACAGTCCCAGTGCGCCAGCCCAGAGTCCGCCCCACAGCCAGGAATCCTGAAATGATTGCCAGACGAAACTCCCCAACTGCACCACACTGAGCGAGGCAACCCCGGCCAATCCCCAGCCTAGAGCCCCGAAGCGACGACTCTGTAACGCCCGTGGCACCAAGTCCTCGGTGACACTGGCGAGTGGATCCTCGTACGGTTGACTGTGCGCTAATTCAGACTCCGACAGGCGGATGGCTCCCTGATGCGGCAAGGCTGGCTCCTCCGCAGGCAGGGGGAGATCGACACGCCCCTGTGGCCGCGGCTGTTCCTCGGTCGTACTCATTGCATCTTATCTCCCAGCAAAAACTCCAGAACCTGATCCAGGCGCAAATGAGGCATCGCCACTCCAGGCTGCAAGCTTGGAGGACGTAACGCGATAAACCCGAACGGGGTCTCCGCGCGCCAGTAATCACCGCCTGGACGCGCGGCAGGGACTTCACCAGGAAACAGGTGTACCGGCTCACCATCGAGGGTGGTGCCTGACAATGCGGTCAGGGTCCGTCCCTCATGGGTCACCTGCCGATAATCACAACAGCGCACCGATGCGATGGGTAAACATTCGATGGTGATGCCCTCAAATCTCGCCACGCCATACGCGCGCTGGACCAAATCCCGCAGCAGACTCTGCAGATTGGCATGCTGATCTGGCGTGACATGGTCGGCCTTACTGGCGGTAAACAGCAGCTTGTCGATCCGGGGGGCAAACAGCCGTCGCAGCCAGCTGCTCTGGCCATAGTGAAAACTGCGCATCAACAGCGCCAATGTTTGCTCCAGATCGGCAAATGCTCGGGCGCCGGCTTGCAAGGGCTGCAAACAATCCACCAGCACGATCTGACGATCGAAGGAGGCGAAATGATCGCGGTAGAATCCCTGGACCAGATGCTGTTTGTAGGAGGCAAACCGCTCCTCCAGCATCGCCTGTAATGAGCCTGGAATAGCGGTTTCCGCTAGCGGCTCCCAGACCCAGGGCACGAACTGCAACATGGGAGCATCCGCATACTCTCCCGGCAGCACGAAACGGCCGGGCTGGATCAACGACAAACCCAGTTGGGACTTGCAATGATGCAACCAATCGGTGTAACGAGCCGCTAGCACCTTGAGCGTTGCATTGTCTCCTGGTGCACTCAGTGACAAACCATTCCCCAAGGCCAACCACTCGCTGGCGGCCGCGGCCAAGAGCGGATCCGCCAGCTGGTGTCGCATCTGCTCGCTCCACTGCTGATAGCTCATCTCCAGCAACGGCAAATCCAACAGCCACTCACCGGGGTAATCGACGATATCCAGAAACAGCGAACTGGCATCCCGCTTGAGATGACGCAACAGGGGGTGATGACTGTCAAAGCGTAATTCCAGACGGATCTCGCTCACGCCTCGTGTTGGCTCGGGCCACTGCGGCGGATCGGCATACAAGCTGGTAAGCCCGGCCTCATAGGGAAAACTCGGGATATGGTGATGGCGCTGGGGTACCCGGCGAGCCCCCAGCAGACGCCCTGATTGCAGCACCTGCCAATGGGGCAAGCGGGCAGAAAATCCGGCCTGCTCCAGCTGTTGCACCAAGGCGGTGATGAACGCAGTTTTCCCACTCCGGGAGAGTCCGGTCACCGCCAATCGCAGGTGGCGATCCAGCGAACGGTTGACCAGTGTCTCTGCTTTTTCCTGCCATTGTTGCCACTGATACTTGTCAAACAGGGTCATTACAGCCTCTGCAGATCACGACGAAGTTGGTATTCCTTGGAAGTAACGCAGCGCTCCATAGCCTGCAAGCGCCGCTCGAGCGCATCCAGCTGCTGGGCCGTGCGATCCAGAGCCTGGTGGGGCATTAAGCCTTGCTGCCAGCCGTGCTGTTTGAGTTGTGCCGCACCATAACTCGCGCTCGCTCCGCCCTCGACGCTGGGCCTTTTATCCAACATGGCCCAGGCTGCCAGATAGAGCAGCATCGTCAGAAAGGAAGCAAAGATCAGCGCCGTCACCGCGACCAGCCGCACCACCCAGACCTCGACACCCAGGTAATCCGCCAATCCCGCACAGACTCCCCCCAGCGCGCCCCGTTGTGGATCCCGGTACAGGTTCTTACTCATGTCCACCTCCTCGCTGTTCCCCATCACCACGCCACTGCGGATTATCAACATCCAGCAGCCGCTCCAGGGTATGTACTCGTTGTTGCAACAATTCAGCCTGGGCCACCAGAGCCGTCAGACGAGCTAACTCCTGCTCATTGAGACCGTTCCCCAACTGGCGATTGCTACGATAGTGCAGCACCAGCCAGATCGGAGCGACGAAGATCATGAACAGGATCGCAGGCACCACAAAAACTATCCAGATGGCGCTCATTTACTCCTCCTTTGTGGCAGCGGTTTGCAACCGCTCCTTCATGGCAGCCAACTCACGGGATATCGCATCGTCGGCCTCCAGTTCGGCAAATTGTTGCTGCAAACTGGGATTCGGATGGTATACATCGGCTTTGCTTTCCATTTCTTCGATCTTGCGCTCCATCCGATCAAATTTCTCCATGATGGAGTGCGGCGTCGCACGCTGTCCGTGCTGCTGCACGTTCAGCCGACTCTGAGCCGCTGCCGAACGCAGCAACATGGCTTTTTGACGTCCGCGCGCATCCTCCAGCTTGGCTTCCAACAGCTCAATTTCCGCCGTTAATTTGGCAATCCCCTCCTCAACTGCACTGAACTCCTGACTCAAGGCATCGACCAGTTGCTGCTGTTTGCCCTTTTCAATCAGGGCAGCACGGGCCAGATCGTCACGACCCTTTTGCAAAGCCAATTCCGCCTTACTCTGCCAGTCTTGTAGTTGAGACTGATTGCGCTCCTGTTGCCGCCGTAATTCCTTCTTGTCGGCCAAGTAACGGGCCAGATTGGAGCGCTCGCGCACCAGCCCCTCTTCCATCTCCTGAATGATCAATCGCACCATCTTGGGCGGATCTTCGGCTTTGTCCAGCAAGCTGTTGAGGTTGGCATTCACAATATCGGTCAAACGAGAAAAAATACCCATGGTGGTCTCCTTACAAGATCCTGTGTCACGAGTGTATCCAGGCGTAGCCTGTTGATTTCGCCAGATACAGTTACCACTTCGAATAGAGCAATAATCAGGCCAGACACAAAGATACTTATAACTCATTGATTAATAATCTTAATAAATATAAATAGGCTTTTAGCGTGGCAACGACCATGATTAAATAAACCAATAGTTGGTGAAATTAACCAGGTGAAATGATGCAAGAGGAACGGTTGCTAGGTGAATCCAATGCGTTTGTGGAGGTCCTGGAGCAGGTATCACGATTGGCGCAGATCCCACGTCCTGTGCTGCTGATTGGTGAACGCGGTACCGGCAAAGAGCTGTTTGCCCACCGACTGCATTATCTCTCCTCCCGGTGGCAGCAACCCTTCATCTCCATTAATTGCGCGGCTCTCAATGAGAGCCTGCTGGAAACCGAATTGTTCGGTCATGAGGCGGGCGCTTTCACCGGAGCGCAAAAGCGTCATCCCGGCCGTTTTGAACGCGCCGATGGTGGCACGCTATTTCTGGATGAAGTCGCCACCATGAGCCCCCGCTTGCAAGAGAAGCTGCTCCGCGTCATCGAATATGGCGAGTTCGAACGTGTCGGCGGACAACAATCCCTGCAAGTGGATGTGCGGCTGGTCTGCGCCACCCATGCCAACCTGCCCGCCTTGAGTCGTAATGGCCAATTCCGTGCCGACCTGCTCGATCGACTGGCCTTTGATGTCATCACGCTGCCACCCTTGCGCGCCCGCCGTGAAGATATTTTGTTGCTCGGGCGACACTTTGCCGAGCGCCTGAGCCAAGAGCTGGGACTACCTGCCTTTGCCGGATTTAGTCCCGAGGTTCAGCAGCAACTGCTCGCCCACTCCTGGCCGGGGAACGTGCGCGAGCTACGCAATGCCATCGAACGCAGTCTGTATCGACAGGCTGAACCCGAGCTTCCGCTGACGTCGCTGGTTCTGGATCCATTTGCCTCGCCATGGCGTCATGAGCCGGAGGAACTGCAGGAAGTGTCGTTACCGACAACCCCGCTGAACTGGAAACAGCACCTAGCCGACTACGAACGACAGTTATTGCAACAAACATTGCGACAACAACACTTTAACCAGAGATTAGCTGCACAATCCCTTGGCTTAAGTTACGATCAGCTACGAGGATTACTCCGCAAATATGGGCTCAATACCAGGCCTGTTGCTAATGAGATGAATGAATGATGAGCACTTTGGAGATATGGCGCGCAGGACGCGTCCTGCTGTTCTGCAGCCTGGGATTACTGCTCGCCGGGTGCCAACAGGATGAGGCACAACAACAAAACGGTGCCGTCTACTGTGTCGAGAGCTCCCCCTCCAGCATGAACCCGCAACTGTATGGTCAAGGCACGCTCGGCTCCTCACTCTCCCATCAACTCTATGACCGACTGCTCACCGTCAATCCCGCCACCCAGCGTCTGGAAGGGGCTCTGGCAACGGGTTGGACCATTAGTCGTGACGGGTTGACCTACACCTTTACGTTGCGTAAAGGGGTGCAATTCCATCGGGTTGACTGGTTCAGCCCTACCCGTGGATTTACAGCCGAAGATGTGCTGTTTAGCTTCAACCGCATGCGGATACCGAGCCATCCCTATCACGACATATCCGGCGGTCATTACCCCTTCTTTGACAACACCGGCGTTGGCCAGCAGATCCGGGATATCCGCAAACTGGGCGACCATCAGATCCAGTTTGAACTCAACGCGCCCAATGCCTCCTTTCTCGCCAATCTAGCCAGCGATTATGCCGTGATCCTCTCAGCGGAGTATGCTCAGGAATTGCTGCTCAGTGGCCGTCCAGCGCAACTGGATCAACTAGCCGTCGGTACCGGGCCCTTCATGCAGCAAGAATTTCGCAGCAATGAATTCATTCGCCTGCATCGCAACCCGCTGTACTGGGATCAACCTGCGGCATTGGAGCGACTGGCATTTGACTATACCCCTCGTCCGACCAAGCGTTTGGCCAAGTTACTGACCGGTGAGTGCCAGGTCATGGCGTTTCCCGCCGCCAGCCAGCTGGATTTCATCCGTAAACAATCGCACCTGCGACTCGATGAGGAAAGCGCGCGCAATACCGCTTTTTTAGCGCGGAACGAACGCAAAAAACCATTCGACGATTTACGAGTGCGCCAGGCCATCGCCATGGGCATCAATCGCGATAATTTGCTCAAAGCTGTCTATTTCGGTACCGGTGAATGGGCCAATACCCTATTACCGCCCATCTCCTGGGCACACAACCCGAATATTGGCGAGTACGGTTACGACCCGATTGCCGCGAAAGCCTTGCTTAAAAAAGCCGGGCTCGAAGCTGGTTTCGAGATGACCCTTTGGGTCCAACCCGCGAATCAAACCTACAACCCTAATGCGCAGAAAACCGCCCAGCTGATCCAGAGTGATCTGGCCAAGTTGGGGATCGAGGTACAAGTCGCCCAACTCCGCGGCACGCTGATGCAGATCCTGCTTCAGGAGGGGCGCCATGATGCCGTCGTCATGGGTTGGAATGCCGATACCGCCGATCCAGACAGCTTCTTCCGACCGTTGCTCAGTTGTCAGGACTCCGGAGAAAAAGGTGCCAACTATTCGCGCTGGTGCGAGCCGGCGTTTGATCGGTTAATGGAACAAGCGATTGCTACCACCCGGATGGCACAACGCATCGAAGCCTATCAGCAGATGCAAGAAATGGTGTATCAGGACGTTCCGCTGATCCCTCTGGCGCATTCACAATATCTCTATGCCGGTTGGAAGAACCTGCATAATCTGGAACTGACCCCTATGGGGGGCATCTCCTTCAAGCGGGCCTATCGAGAATAAAACATGCTGATCTACACCCTGAGACGACTCAACTTGTTGATCTTTACCTTGCTGATCCTCAGCCTGTTCGCCTATTGGCTGGAGTATCGCCTCGGTCCTGGTGGACAGAGTCTGTGGAGCGGCTATCTGGATTATCTGCGCCGCCTGTTTTCCGGCGACTTTGGCGTGTCCAGCCAATCGGGGCGGCCGATCCTCGAAACCATCATGTTGCATCTTCCTGCCACTCTGGAGCTTTGCTTTGCGGCTGTGTTACTCGCCACGGTGATCGGCATTCCATTAGGCACCATTGCCGCGCTTAATCAGGGACGTTGGCTGGATACCGGCATCATGGGCTTCAGCGTGCTGGGCTCTTCCATCCCCGTCTACTGGCTGGCCCAGCTCCTGATCATGGCGTTTGCGATGCACTTCCAGCTGTTGCCTTCCTCGGGTCAACTGAATCTGTTATACGAAATCAAACCGGTGACCGGCTTCATGCTGATTGACACCTGGCTGATGGCGGGGCCCCAACGCTGGCCTGCTTTTATGAGCGCGGTACAACATCTGTGCCTGCCCGCCTTGACTCTGGCGCTGTTACCGATCACCGAGGTCACGCGTCTGGTGCGCAGCTCGATGCTGGAGGTGCTCAAGCAAAACTATATCAAGGCCGCCTTCAGCCGTGGCTGGTCACCGCTAGCGGTTATCTCCCGTCACGGCTTGCGCAATGCCCTACCACCGATCTTGCCGCAACTGTCGTTACAATTTGGAGCCATCATCACCTCGGCCATCGTCATCGAGCAGGTTTTTGAATGGCCAGGTCTGGGTCACTGGCTGATTAACAGCATCATGAGCCGCGACTATGTGGCCATCCAGGCCAGTATGTTGCTGATCTCCAGCGTATTGGTGGTACTGAATATTGCCACCGAGCTGCTTTCCACCCTGCTCTATCCTGCCAAGAGGAAGGAATCCTATGGCCAGCAAGGCTAAAACCTATCCGGAAATCCGCATCCCGTCGCCGGTCACCCAGACGTGGCTGGCCTATAAGGAGAATCCGGTCGCCATGGCCGCCTTGTGGGGCATGGCGTGTCTGCTGCTGGTGGTGATCTTCGGGCCGTCCTTTGTCAGTTACAATCCGCTCCAACAAGACCCCAATGCCTTGTTATTGCCGCCTTCATGGGCCGCGCACGGTACCATAGTGCATTTCCTGGGTACTGATGATCTCGGTCGGGATCTGCTGACCCGGCTGATCTACGGCGCCCGACTCACATTTGGCAGTGCCGTGGTCGCGACCCTGATTGCCATGCTGTGCGGTTGTGCCGTTGGTCTGCTGGCGGGTATGAGCCGAGGGCTAAAGTCCAGTGTGCTGCACCATATGCTCGATACCCTGCTGTCGATTCCATCGCTGTTGCTGGCCATTGTGCTGGTCGCAGTGTTGGGACCCGGCCTAGATAATGCGGCGCTGGCCGTCACCCTGACCCTGACACCGCAGTTTATCCGTGCGACCTACAATGCGGTGAATGACGAGCTGCAAAAAGAGTATATCGTCGCGGTCCGACTGGATGGCTCACCACCGCTGCGGATCCTGCGACTGGCGATCTTGCCAAATATCGTCGACATCATAGTGGCGCAAACCACTCGCGCGTTGTCCACCGCCATTCTCGATATCAGCGCAGTCTGCTTTTTGGGGATCGGTGCCCAGTCGCCGTCTCCGGAATGGGGAACCATGTTGGCCGACGGCATGGATCTCATCTATATCGGGGCCTGGACCGTGACGCTGCCGGGCTTTGCCATCATCTTTAGCGTCCTGGTCACCAATCTGGTCGGCGATGGACTGCGTAGTGCGTTACAGAAGGGTATTGATTGATGCCATTGCTCGATATTCGCAACCTCACCATCGAAATCGATACCCCCCAAGGTCGCGTCAAGGCCGTGGACCGTGTGAATCTGACCCTCAATGAAGGGGAGATCCGGGGTCTGGTGGGTGAGTCAGGCTCTGGCAAGAGTCTGGTCGCCAAGGCGATCATGGGCATGAAGAAAGAAAACTGGCGTGTCACCGCGGATCGGATGCGGATCAACGATATCGACCTGATGAGTTTGAGCCCACGCGAACGCCGGAAAGTGATTGGCCGTGATATTGCCATGATTTTTCAGGAGCCTCGTTCCTGTCTCGATCCCTCCATGCCCATCGGTGCCCAGCTCATCGAAGTGATCCCGGGACGGGTGTTTGAAGGTCGTTGGTGGCAGCGCCTGTTCTGGCGCAAGAAGCACGCCATCGGCTTGTTGCACCGGGTCGGCATCAAGGATCATAAAAAAGTCATGGCCGCCTTCCCCCACCAACTCTCCGAAGTGGTGTGCCAGAAGGTGATGATTGCCATGGCCATATCCATCAAACCCCGATTGTTGGTTGCCGATGAGCCCATCAGTGCCATGGAGTCCACCACCCAGGCGCAATTGCTGCGGCTGCTGGATCGGATGAACCAGAACAACAACACCACCATTTTGTTGATCAGTAACGATATTTCCACCATCGCCAATCTGACGGAGACCATTACCGTCATGTATTGCGGGCAGATGGTCGAGACCGGAAGCCGCGAGCAATTGCTGGCTACTCCCCATCATCCCTATACCAACGCCTTGTTGAATGCGATCCCCGACTTCAGTGGCCGACTGCCCCATAAGTCACGGCTCAATGCCCTCCCTGGAGCCATACCACCGTTGCAGCATCTGCCGATCGGTTGCCGCCTGGGTCCGCGCTGCCCCTATGCCCAGAAGTTATGTGTCCAAACTCCGCCCATCACCCGACTCAAAAATCAGCAGTACAGCTGCCACTTCCCGCTCAATATGGAGGAAGCTAAAAAATGAAGGCCGAGCCGCTGTTGCGCGTGACCAATATTGGCAAGAGTTTCATTGAACGCCGAGGGCTGTTTCGCAAGGAGGCGGTACGCGCCCTCGAGCAGATCAGTTTCACTCTGGAGCCTGGTGAAACCCTGGCCCTGGTCGGCGAAGCCGGATCCGGCAAGAGCACGCTCGCCAAGATACTGGCGGGTGTCGTCGCCGCCAGCGAGGGAGAAATTCGTGTCGATGGACAACTGATAGCGCCCGATGATTATGAGCAGCGTTGCAAGCAGATCCGGATGATCTTTCAAGACCCGAATTCATCCTTGAATCCCAGATTGCGTATCGGCCGGATCCTCGAAGCTCCGCTGATGCTGAATACCGCCATGACGCCGGAAGAGCGCGCCCATCAGGTGCAGGAGACTTTGCGCATGGTCGGTCTGCTGGCAGAACATGCACTCTTCTACCCGCAGATGATCTCCTCGGGTCAGAAGCAGCGTGTGGCCCTCGCCCGGGCTCTGATCATGAACCCCCGCATCATAGTGGCCGATGAAACCTTCTCGATGCTGGATCTTTCGGTACGCTCCCAGATCATCAATCTGCTGCTGAAATTGCAGCAGGAGCTGGGGATTGCCTATGTGATCGTGGCCAATGACCTCGGGCTGGTGCGCCATATCAGTGACAAGGTCATCGTCATGCATCAAGGCAAGGTGGTTGAAAGCGGTGAGACTCAGCAGGTGTTTGCCGCACCGCAGCATGAGGTAACCAAGCGGTTGATCCAGAGCTATGGTCACGAGTATCGGCGCTAAAACCTGCTCTTGTTACAGGTGCGTATTCTGGTAATACGCACCTACCACTACTCCACCATGGCGCAAATCGGCACACCGCTATGAAAGCGGAACTGCGGATCCGGAGCCAGGATCAAACTGGCTTCTTTCTCGGCAAGAGTGGCAACCCGTTGCTGAATATTGCCGTCACTATAACGCTCGGCCAGCGCCAGATAATCGGCATAATGGCGAGACTCCGAGCGCAGCAACGATAAATAGAAGCGGCGTAGAGTCTCGTCCAGATGCGGAGCTAGTTTGGCAAAACGCTCGCAGGAGCGCGCTTCAATCAGGGCACCAATAATCAGCTTATCGACCAGTGCTGCAGGCTCATGGGTCCGCACCTCCTTGATCAGGGCCGCGGCATAACCCGATGGGCTCAGCACCCGGTAGCTGATGCCCCGCTCTCGCAGGATCTCGACCACCTGTTCGAAGTGGTGTAACTCTTCTCGTGCCAATCGCGAAGCCATGATCAAGAGCTCGGAGCGCTCCACATAGCGATGCATCAGGCTCATCGCCGTGGCGGCAGCCTTCTTCTCGCAGTTAGCATGATCAATCAGCAATATCTCCTGCTGCCGCACGGCCTCGTCAATCCAGGCATCGGGAGTCGGACAGGCAAGAAAAGCATGGATAGGGGCAAGTAGTTCGGAATACACAATCCACTCCGGAAAAATCAATGAAAAAACGCGCCCGTACGGGCGCGCTCCAGTTTAGCAAAGTGTCGTCACAAGCACACATCCGGGCATTTATCGCTCCCAGTAGACCTCTTCCAGACTGTCTTCCCGCTCCGGTAAGCCCCGCGACAGCCGGGGACTGCTTTGCATCAGCACTTCATAGCTGACCCGATTGGCATATTTACAGAGTTGCGAAAACGAGGAGTAGCTTAAGAACGGCAACTGATGCTTGGCCGAGTTGGGCGCCGCCTGACGGTGATAGTGATTGGCCGCCATATCGTGTAACACCGCCGACAGAGCCCCATCACCTGCCCCATTGGTATTTTTGATGGCTTCTGGCCCGCCCATGTAGGGCGCTATATGGGCAAAAACCCGCAATGGATGCTGACAATCCTGCTGCAACATGGGACGGCTGAATTCGTAGCGATTGAACTCCGGGATCGCCCCCGGTAACAAGGGGTGGCTAGTTTCTCGCTTGGCCGCCTGTTCCGTATAACCCGCCATATAGAGACCTTGGGCACCTGCGGTACACAGCACCAGATCGGCCCACTCCAGGGTCTGATTGGCCGCCGCCAGCGGATCCGAAAAACCGGTCAGCGCCTCGCCCTCATCTTCGTTCATCGCCACCACAGTGACGTACTGGCGAATAAAGTCACGCCACCACTGCGGATCGGCATCAATCACAAAACGGGTGCCCAGAGTTAACACCACCGGGACACCATGCTGGGTCGCGAGCTCGACGGCCTTCATCGTCGCCGCTTTGATGGTATCGCCCTCTTCGCCTCGCACCAGATAGGCGCTGATGACCAGGGCCGAGGCGCCTGCCACCAGAGCTTCCGGTATATGCTCCGGGGTCAATCGATTCATCATGCCGGCATTGATACCGAAGCTACGATCCCCGTCCTCGGAGATAAAGGTAAAGCAGCGACCAATGGGCCCTGCTACCGGCTGCAAGTAGTTGAGATCGACCTTGGAGGAGGTATTGCACAGGTAGCGATAGGCATAGCCGCCGACTTCGATATTTCGGCTCATGACCCCGAACAGAATCGACGCCGAGTCGCTCAGCACCGAGTAGTTATGCAGGGTATTGCCAATGGTACCGCCAGCAAACTGGCTCTCAATGAGTTGGCACGAGACCAGCTCGTGGTACATGGCTTCGGCCGTTGCATCGGTGACCAGCATCGAATGCCCCTTGCTCAGGCCATAGCGTTGCAGAAACTGGCTATCCACATGGGCTTCGATATCCACCAGAGTTTGATCGATACCGACGATATATGCCGGGCTACGCGCCGACAGGGGATTGACAGCCGACAGCAAGGGATCTCGCCGTCCGACCGGGAAGTAATGTTTGGATTTGCGCTGACCGGGAAATTTCATAATGAGTGCTGTGGGCAACAGCCAGACCAGGACGAAAGGCCGCGGATCCTAGCACATTCCCCAGCCTTGCATAGGGGGGAATCGGGGCTTTCGCCCCCTTGTATATCAGGCAAACCTTTGCGCGATGAGCTGGGTCAATAAATGCACATGAGCCGGCTCAGCATTCAGGGCCGGAATATAGTGATAACGCTCTCCACCCGCCTGTAAAAAGCTCTGTTTACCCTCGACCGCAATCTCCTCCAGCGTCTCCAGACAATCGGCTGCAAACGCCGGACAGATAATATCCAGCTGCCGTCGGCCGGAATGAGCTAGCTGGATCAGCGTCTGATCGGTATAGGGCTGCACCCAGGGTTCGCGGCCAAAACGAGACTGGAAGGAAACACCCCACGCCCCATCCTCCAGAGCCAACTGCTCGGCGACCAGGCTTGCTGTCGTCCGGCACTGTTGGGGATAGGGATCGCCCCGCTCGGCATAGCGCTCGGGGATGCCATGAAAGGAGAACAACAAGTACCCCGGCCCATGCTCTTGCCAGTGCTGTCGAATACTCTGGCTCAGGGCAGCAATATAGAGCGGATGATCATGATAGTCATCCAGAAACAGCGTGGTCGGGATTCGGTGTTCAGTCGCCATCACTCGCGCCCAGGCATCAAAGATCGGCGCCGTAGTCGTCGATGAGTACTGGGGATAGAGCGGCAGGATCAGCACCTCATCGGCGCCCTGAGCTTTGAGCCGTGACCAGGCGGTGCCCAGTGACGGTTCGCCATAGCTCATCGCCAACTCGACCGGCACCCCATACCCGAGCCCCTGCAACGCTTCTTGCACCGCCACTTGCTGTTGCCGCGAGATAACCATCAGCGGTGAGCCCCCTGGTTGCCAGATCTGGGCATAGGCCTTGGCTACCCGTCGACTGCGGAGTGGCAGTATCACGCCATGCAATAGCGGCCACCACAACCAACGCGGCACATCCACCACCCGGCGATCCGAGAGAAAGGCACGCAAGAAATCGCGAACACCCTGCGCCGTCGCGCTGGCAGGTGTCCCCAGATTAACCAGAATGACTCCGCGTTGTGGCATCTTGTCTCCTTAAAATGCAAAGGGCGCCCGTACCAATGATACGGGCGCCCGGTGTCATCCGATCACCGCTTAGCCGAGCAGATTGGCCAACTGCTGGCTAACCACGTCAACGGCCTGAGTACCATCCAGACGTTCGTAACGAGTCCGGGCAGCAGCCGCCTCAGCCTTGTAATAGCCGACCAGTGGTTCGGTCTGCTGATGATAGATATCCAGACGCTTACGCACTGTGGTTTCTTCATCATCGGCGCGGATCACCAGATCTTCGCCCGTCACATCATCCTTACCGGCTTCTTTCGGCGGATTGAACACCACGTGATACACCCGACCTGAGCCTGGATGCACGCGACGACCACTCATCCGCTTGACGATCTCTTCGTCCGGAACATCAAACTCCAGCACAAAATCGACCACAACACCGGCCTCTTTCATGGCATCGGCTTGCGGGATAGTGCGCGGGAAACCGTCCAGCAGGAAGCCCTTGGCGCAATCGTCCTGAGCGATACGTTCCTTGACCAGACCAATGATGATGTCATCAGAAACCAGTTGTCCCTGATCCATCACTTCCTTGGCTTTTAAACCCAGAGGGGTCCCCGCCTTGATAGCGGCTCGCAGCATGTCGCCAGTAGAAATCTGCGGAATGCCGTACTTATCCATCAAAAACTGGGCTTGCGTACCCTTACCAGCGCCTGGAGCGCCCAGCAGAATAATGCGCATTATGTATCCCCTATGGTCCATGTAATTAACGTCAAAAATCTCGAGAGGCGAAAATTACACGCTTTCTCCTGAATGCTCAAGCGTTTGCTCATGACCCGAGCGCTTGCGCTCATAGTACGCTTGCTTCTGTTGATACATGGCTTTATCCGCCATCTTATAGAGCAAGGAGAAGGGGGTATGCTTGCTATCCGCGTAACCGACACTGAAGCTGATGCCATGTTCACGCCCCGCCAGACTGGCCGGTTGGAACTGGGCTTCCTGCAGACGACGCAGTAATGCATCGTGACTGGCGACGGCGTCGCCTTCCAGCAGGATGACAAACTCATCACCGCCAATCCGGAATAACGAACCAGGCAGATCCTTGAGACAGTTCAGCAAACGACTCGCCACGGTGCGCAGCAAGGCATCCCCGGCCTCATGGCCGCGGGTATCGTTGAGATCCTTGAGGCCATTGACATCAATGAGGAACAGCCCGGCCTCCTTATCCAGCGAGGTTTCCAGACCCGCCATGCTCTGATCGAAAGCTATGCGGTTTCCCAGCCCGGTCAGACCATCGGTTCTAGCCCAGAAGGCCAGACGGGACGTCAAGGCCCGGTTTTCCAGGAAGCTGCTGAGTTCACGAGCAAACAACAACATGCCCTTGAGCTCCTCCTCGCGAAGGGTTTGAGCCTGAAACAGGAGCCAACCGCCACCAAATGGCGGCGGTAACGGCATGCTATAAATGCCATCATTGATGTGATAATCGGTGCTCGGCTCCTGCACCGGCAGCAGAGGTTCGCCGACAAAATCCGGATGCCGGTACGACATCACCGGGCTATTCGGCACTGTCAGTACCACCATAAAAGGAACGCCCAGCTCACAAGCCTGCACCCGTTTGATCACGGCATTGAGTACGGACTGATCCGTGCTTTCGGTGCTCAACTCCTGACGTAAATGAATCACCTGGTTGTAGATGCGGTTGCTGATTTCGATGCGCTGCAGGATCAACGCTAACTTATTGGTCCGCTCCTGAACCTTTTCTTCCAGACTATGATTCAACTGACTGAGTTCATGCAGGTAACGATCCTTCTCTTCCGCCAGATGAGCCAGATCGCGGTTGTTATGCTCCAGTGTTGTGAGCTGCTGGCGGATGCGGGCCTGCATATCGATCAGTAGACGTTCGGTGTGGGCAAATTCCCAAATTCGCGAGGTCGTTCCCTGCACCAGTTGTCCGGCCTCCATGCGCTGAATAATGCCATACAAGACATTGAAGGCACGGAAGATAGGACGGGAAAACAGCACGAACAACACGATCATCACCAACATGACCACCAGCTGATAACTGATGAAGGGACGGATCGCTTCCGTGACCGCCTGGCTCATACTTTCTGGCGAGCGGCTCACCTTCACATACAGATTGACGCTGGGAGAGTAATCCTTTTCGCCGATGATCAAGCGCTGACTCTGACTGATCTGTCCTGCTTCATCCGGTGGCAACGCCACCCCGAGCTGAATGACCGAACTGTGCTGGTTAGCAGAGGAGCTGACCTGCGCCAGCATATTGCTAAATGGCACGACCGCGATGAGATAACCCTGTAGCGAATCACTATTGCGCACAATGACGCTATTGATGATGGATATGAACACCAAGGCACGGTGATCAGCCCCGGGAACTAGTTCGGGGGATTCGATCACCACCACCCGGCCCCCCGTCACACCGGATTCATAGGCTCGTCCCAAATTATGCACGACCTCCAGGATCTCCCGACTCCTCTCGACCGGGCGGATCTTGCCACCAAAGTTCTCCCGAACCCGGCCATCACGCGTCAGCAGATACAAGGAAGAAACCATGCTATAGCGGTTGGTAAAGGATTCGAATCGCTCCCGGACCTGAGAGCTGTAGTAGAGGCTGGAAACCCCCTTGATGATGGTTTCGTGCCCGGTCAACAAGCGTAAACCACTGGTGATGGCTCGTAATTCATTGTCCAGCTTCTCTTGGGTAACATGCACCTCGCTGTCCAATTGGGTCATCAAGGCCTGGGTCGCAAACTGCTTCAAACCCTGATAGTGGATCACGCTGAGCACCAGCAAGGGCACTATGATCATGCAAAGCATCAAAACGATCAGAAACCGACTCAGTCGGATCATTGATGGGATCCCTCTTCCTCAGCCAACGACTGCATATTCTGGGCAGCCTCGGCAGCATCGTACTCACCAGCCAGGAATAACTTCAGCGTCTTACCCATCACCAGCCAGACTATCAACATTTTTCGATCATTCGGCATCGGCTTGCTCAGTTGCAGTTGGCGATGCAGGGTCTTCATATCCTCAGACATGTTACCCGCCAGTTGCTCCACAACCCGATCCACCGCCGGAAACAGCTTGGAGCGTTCATACAAGGAACGCTGGCTGGCATCCGAGAGTAAAAAATGCACCAGTTCAACCGCCGCTTTTTGTTTAGCCGCGGAAATATCAGCTCGCATGGCCAGTACGTAGGAACTACTCAAGGGGATCATCGGCTTGCCTCCCAGAGTGGGCAGCAGGGCAACACCCAATTTGTCACCCAGCACATCATGCAACATCTGGTAAGCCCAATCGCCGTCCATCAGGTAGGTGACCTCGCCCTTGATGAACGCTTGCTCATTGCACATCAACTCACAATGACTGGCCGGAAAGCGGTCCATGGTTTGCTGATATTGCGTCAATGCCGCTACCATTTGCGACGTATTCAGCGAGAATTGTCCGTTGTTGAGTGGCCAGCCGCCGTTGGCGGTTAAAAAGGTCATAAACCAGAATGCCTGGTCGCGGGGCCAAGCCAGTTGTTTATCGGGGATACTTTCTAGCGTGAGCGCAGGCTTGACCTGGTCTTTGCGATAATACAGCACCAGCTGGTTGCCCATATTAATGGGAATACCGTACCAACTATCCTCCAAGCGGCCATCTTCACGCAGACCAAATTGGGCGGCTATCGCCTCAGGCCAAACACCAAGGTGGTACTCCTGCTTATTGCTGATCTGATCACTGGGTATGAAATAGAGATCCGGCAGCAGGACCGATGACATCACCTTGTCGCGAAACTGGTCGGCACGAAAGTGCTGTTGCACCACCTGATGACCACTCTGTTTGGCAAAGCGATCCAACTCGGGTTGCAGGTGTTCGAGACTGTGACCATTCCATAAGGTGAGCGTTTCGGCGACAGAGGAAGAAGACCAGCCGATGGATATAGCAAGCAGCAGGTAAAATAGACGCATAACGACTCCTTGCGTAGCATTCTCGACAATTGTCTCATCCGTATTGGACATGGCAATGTTTTGTTGAACAAGTTGTGACAATCCGACTGATAGCAGCGAACACGGACAACCCCCTCAAGATTCAGGTTGCCAACGATTCAGTCTCCAGTCTAGCAACTGACCGCTATCACTACCCTTAATCAAGCGGCAACAGAACGTTAAATTCTTAATTTTTATGAAAAAAAAGCCGCGCATCTGCGCGGCTTCCCGATATGACACCCACTGAAACTATTAGCCCATCAGAAGTCGATTCAAACGAGCCACGAAACCAGACGGATCTTGCAAACCACCCTGCTCGGCCAGCTGTGCCTGCTCCAGCAATAGTTCACACCACTCGCCAAACTGTGCCTCATCCGCAATGCCGTCAATCCGCTTGAGCAGGGCATGCTCGGGGTTCAGCTCCAGAATGAATTTCTGCTCCGGGACTTTCTGACCTGCCGCCTGCATCAGCTTCATCATATGGCTGCTCATGCCATGGCTATCGGTAACCACACAGCTCGGCGTGGAGGTCAGGCGATGACTGATACGCACATCCTTCACCTTATCCGCCAGCGCTTTACGTACGCGGGCCACCAGCTCCTGATTGGCTTCAGCCAGCGACTCCTGCTGCTTGCGACTCTCGTCGTCTTCCAGATCGCCCAGTTGCAGATCGCCTTGGGTTACGGAGACAAACTGCTTGCCATCAAACTCGGTCAGATGGTTCATCAACCACTCATCGATCCGCTCCCACAGCAGCAGCACTTCCACACCCTTCTGGCGCAGCAATTCCAGATGCGGGCTCTTGCTGGCAGCGGTGTAGTTGTCGGCAATGATGTAGTAAATCTTGCTCTGCTGCTCCTTCATCCGACTGACATAGTCTTCCAGACTCACGCTCTGGGCATCGGATTCGGTATGGGTTGACGCAAATCGCAGCAGCTTGGCAATCTCTTCCTTGTGAGCATAATCTTCGGCTGGCCCCTCTTTGAGCACATTACCGAACTCAGTCCAGAAGCGCTGGTACTTGTCGCTGTCATCTTTAGCCAGCTTGGCCAGCATACTCAAAACTCGCTTGGTGCATGCTTTGCGCAACTGCACAGTCACCTTGTTTTCTTGCAGGATCTCCCGCGATAGATTCAGCGGCAAATCGTTGGTATCCAGCACCCCCTTGATAAAGCGCAGGTAGGTCGGCATAAACTGCTCGGCGTCATCCATGATGAAAACGCGCTGGACGTACAACTTCAAGCCATGCTTCTGCTCTCGATTCCACATGTCCCACGGTGCACGAGCCGGGACATACAGCAGACTGGTGTACTCCTGGGAGCCTTCAACCTTGTTGTGCGCCCAAGCCAGCGCATCTTCAAAATCGTGGCTGATGTGCTTGTAGACCTCCTGATACTCCTCGTCCTGAATATCGCGGGGAGTCCGGGTCCAAAGCGCGGTGGCTCGGTTGACCTGTTTCCACTCACCTTCTGTGACAGTTTTTTCACCCGCCTCGCTCTCCTCGGCCGCCGGTTGCTCCCACATTTCGACCGGAATGCTGATGTGATCCGAGTATTTTCCAATCACCGAGCGCAGACGCCAATCATCCAGGAACTCGCTCTCTTCCGCCTTGAGATGAAGAATGACATCGGTCCCGCGGCTGGCTTTATTGACATCCGCCACGCTAAAAGAGCCTGAACCATCAGATTCCCAGCAGACACCGCGATCGCTGGACTCACCGGCCGCACGACTCAGGACCGTCACCTTGTCTGCGACAATAAAGGCGGAGTAAAAACCGACCCCGAACTGGCCAATCAGTTGCGAGTCTTTGGTCTGATCACCCGAGAGATGGCTAAAAAACTCGGCGGTACCGGAACGCGCGATAGTACCCAGATGTTCAATTGCCTGATCCCGGGTCATACCAATGCCGTTATCGGAAATGGTCAGCGTCTGCTTCTCCTTATCCAGGATCAGACGCACGCGCAGCTGACCGTCATCTTCGTACAGCTCAGCGTTGGAGAGTGCCTTGAAACGCAGCTTATCGGCCGCGTCCGCAGCGTTGGATATGAGCTCACGTAGAAAAACTTCTTTATTCGAGTAGAGGCTATGCGCCATCAGGCTCAGCAGTTGTTTGACTTCGGTCTGAAACCCGTGGGTTTCCATGTGAGTGGCTTCGGTCATCGTTGCTTTCCTTGATGAGTAGTGTTGTTACGACTGAAAGCAAGATGGGGGCAGGATTGAGCTTTTCAACCCCGGACCGGAGCCCGGGGATGAAAATTGTGACTTACTCCAGAGGACGACGACCACTGAGGGAGTGGGATAAAGTCGTACCATCCACCAGCTCCAGCTCACCACCCACGGGTACACCATGGGCAATGCGCGTCACGGTAATACCGGCCTGCCGCGCCAGATTGGCAATATAGAATGCGGTGGCATCCCCTTCGATGGTCGGATTGGTGGCCAGGATCAACTCATCCAGCGGCTCCTGCTGCAGACGCTGCTCCAGCAAGTCCAAACCGAGTTCGCGGGGGCCTATGCCATCGAGCGGTGACAAGTGTCCCATCAGCACAAAATAGCGACCGGAATAGAGATGGGTCTGCTCCAGAGCCGCGACGTCGGCAGGCGATTCGACCACACACAGCTGGCGTTTTTCGGCGCGTTTGGGGTTGGCGCACAGCTCGCACAACTCGTTTTCGGTGAAGGTGCGACACTGCTGGCAATGGCCAATTTCGGTCAGTGCCCGCTCCAGGGTCCGCGCCAGTTTTTGGCCGCGACCGCGTTCACGTTCCAATAATTGAAACGCCATCCGTTGCGCCGATTTAGGACCTACACCGGGCAAGACTTGCAATTCACGGATCAGATCATCCAGCAGGGGGCTGAATTTCATGGTAACTCCACAAAACAAAAGCGGGAGTCATCTCCCGCTTCATGCCTGATTAAAAGGGCATCTTGAAACCAGGCGGTAATTGCATACCACCGGTCAATTCACCCATCTTGCTCTTGTTCTGTTCTTCGACCCGACGCACGGCATCGTTAAATGCAGCAGCAATCAAGTCTTCCAACATTTCCTGGTCATCATCCATCAAGCTTGGATCAATGGCGACGCGGCGAACGCTGTGACCGCCGGTCATGGTCACTTTCACCAGACCCGCGCCCGACTCACCCACCACTTCCATCTGAGCCAGCTCTTCCTGCATCTTTTGCATACGATCTTGCATGGCTTGCGCCTGCTTCATCAGATTGCCGATCCCACCTTTTCCAAACATCGCTCTTCTCTTCTGTTGAGGTTATCGCCTAATGCTTCAATGGCAGAATACTATCAGCATCCAGTTGCGCACCAAAGCGTTGGATCAAAAATTGGATATGGGGGTCTTGCGCCAAATCCTGCTGCGCAGCAACCAACAATTCGGCGTAACGCTGTTGCTCTATCTGGATCGGTGTCGCGTGCGTGGGAGCCCCCACCTCAATCTGGATCTGCACCGGCTGCTGCAGATGACGGGAGAACCCATCCACCAGTGCGGCGATAGCTTTGTCCGAGACCAAATGCCGATGTTCCGGCGGCAAGGTCAGCAACCAGCTGTCCCCCTCGACCTGTCGACTGGCTTGTAACGCCAACTGACGCAGACGTCCACCCATGCCACTAGCCGCAATCAGCTCCGCCCATGGATCCCCACAACCAGTCAGCAGGTCATTGGATAACCAGCGCGGATCCAGAGACTCTGGTGCATCAGCCTCCGCAGCAGGTAACGGTAACGCAGGGCTAATGGTGGTCGCTTTGGGGATATTGCGCGGGGCTGTTGCCATCGAGGAGGCGTTCGATGGTTGAACAACCGCAGCGGATGTCGCGGTCATCAGCTCCGGCGCTGCCGACTCATACGCCATCGGCATCCGCTGATTAGCCCCCTCGTCATCCTGATAGGCTTCAATGGGCGGTGATTGCCAGGCTGGGAGTTCTGGTGCCGCGGTCTCCTGGAGCGGGGACTTTTGCGGTGGAGCCTCCCAGGGTGGTCGGTCATCCAGCACCGAGGGTGCAGCAACAGGGCGGGTAGCAGCGGACGCCGCCACAGGACGCGATGGGGATATGGTAGAAGCCTCGACAGGGGGCTCACTCGCAGGCCGAGCCACCGGTACAGGGCGCGCAGCCGGAGGGACATACGCGGCCGTGGCCCGAGCTCCAGCCGCAGACACATCGCTCCCTACAGGCTCTTTTTGCTGACTCCTCAGGCGATTACGCACTTGCAGCAGCTGATTCAAGCCAGCACCAGCCGGATTTTCAGCTCCGGTGACGGGTGCAGAGACCAGGGTTGATGATTCACTGAACGGAGCAGCCGAGGATGGAACGCTCTGCCAACTGGCGGCTTCATCTTGCAGCCGCTGTTGTTCGGCAAATAGCGCTTCCTGCGCCGCCATGGTGGCTACATCCTCCTCCACTTCAGCCGTGGCAGTGCGAGCGTCAGCGGCTAAAGGCGCAACATTCGATTCGGGGGCGCGAAGCACAGGCTGGCTGAGACCTGGACGTGGATCGGACGCTCGCGCCACCGGATCAGAGGGAATGGTGCTGGGTATGACAGAAGATGGGGATACATCACCACCGACCATAGCAATCGGCATTGCAGTCAGCCGGGCATCATCCGACGGTTTTCGCGGCGAAAAAGCCAGCATCCGCAGCAAGGTCATTTCAAAGCCACTGCGGCCATCGGGAGCCAGAGGTAACTCGCGGCGCCCGGTGAGGGCAATCTGGTAATAGAGTTGGATCTCTTCGGCGGTAAAAGTTTGAGCGAGGGCAACCACTTGCTCACTGTCCAGTGCCAGCGGATCGGCGCTGCCGCCCAGCAACTGCGCTAGGGCGATACGGTGCAGCAAGCTTGCCAGCTCGGCATGCAATAGCTCGAAGTCCGGTCCTAACTGCGCCACTTCGTTGACTTTGGCCATCAACGCCGGGCCTTGCAACTGCGCCAACAGCAGCAAGATCTGATGTAGGTGACGATGATCCAGGGTACCGAGCATGGCCAGCACCTGATCCAGATGCACATGGCCGCTGCCATGGGCCAACGCCTGGTCGGTCAGACTCAAGGCATCACGCATACTGCCATCAGCCGCCTTGGCCAGGGCAGCCAGTGCCGGTAACTCATAAGGTTGCGCTTCGGCATCCAGCACTCGGACCAGTTGGGAAACGATTTGCTCCCGGGTGAGAGCTTTGAGATGAAACTGCAAACAACGGGACAAAATGGTGATCGGCAACTTCTGCGGATCGGTGGTCGCCAGCAGGAACTTGACGTAAGGCGGTGGCTCTTCGAGGGTTTTGAGCAAGGCATTGAAGCTGTGACGCGACAACATGTGCACTTCGTCGATGAGATACACCTTGTAGCGTCCACGCGCCGGACGATATTGCACGTTATCCAGCAACTCGCGGGTATCTTCGACCTTGGTGCGGGAGGCGGCATCGATCTCCAACAGGTCGACAAAATTGCCCTGATCGATCTCGCGACAGCTATCACACTGACCGCACGGGGTGCTGCTGACCCCCTCTTCACAGTTCAGGCACTTGGCCAGAATACGGGCTATGGTGGTTTTACCTACCCCACGGGTACCACTTAACAGATAAGCGTGGTGCAAACGTCCTTGGTCCAGAGCATTGATCAGCGCCGTCAATACATGTTGCTGACCCACAACGTCATGAAACGAATGGGGACGCCACTTTCGCGCCAGAACCTGATAACCCATAGCCCTTCTGTTTCCTTAAGCCGTCAGGCTGTTAATACTCTTCCGCTGTTATTCACCTGCAAACTGCACTAGGCTCAGCGGCGCGACACCCGCAGCGCGCAAGCGTTCCTCACCTCCCAGATCCGGCAGAGAGATCACAAAAGCCGCCTGATCGACAAGCCCGCCACAGCGCCGGATCAATTTGATCGCGGCTTCCACAGTCCCACCCGTAGCCAACAGATCATCAATCACCAACACCCTGTCCCCGGGCTGGATAGCATCGTCATGTATCTGCAGGCAGTCCTGGCCATATTCCAACTCATAGCTCTCTTCATACACAGAGCGAGGTAATTTTCCAGGCTTACGCACCGGGACAAATCCCAAGCCAAGAGCCGCAGCAACTGGAGCACCGAAGATGAAACCCCGAGCCTCGGTGCCGACAATCTTGTCCAATGGCACATGACGATAATGCTCGATCAACAGATCGATGGTGGCTTTGAACGCCTGCGGGTGCTCCACCAGACTGGTAATATCCCGAAACAGGATCCCGGGTTTCGGGTAATCAGGAATGGTCTTGATGCAGGATGCGATAAAAGACAGGGTTTCTGGCTTCATGATGGCTACCGATAAAAAAAAATAAAAGCCCGCGATCTGTGGGATAAACAGTTCATGACGGGGCTCAGCATACGTTAAGGCGCTAGCTTAACAACCCCGCCATTCATTGCAACCACTGGCCGCAAAAGCCGTCATCAGCCGCACATTAATCCATCATTTGCCAGCAAAAACGATGAAAATAGGGCAACAAAAAGGGCAGCTCGAGGCTGCCCTTTTCTATCGACTTCGCCAGTTAACGAGTTAACTCGCAAGCCAATCGGTCTTAGTAGTTGTACTGCAGAGCCAGAGTCCACTGGTCATCAGCACCTTCGATCTGGTCAACCTTGTACTCGGCATAGGAGTAGAAGTTGCTGGTGAAGGTGTATTGGGCGCCAACCAGAATGTTATCGGTTGATTCGTCACCACTATCCTTGTCCTCGGCATAGTTATAACCAGCCAAGAAGCCCCAGTTGTTTTCCAGAATGTACATGGCAGCCAGTTCGTAACCTTGCAGTGTTACGTCATAGCTAGGACCATTCACATTGCTCTCATTGTACAGGCCTGCCAGATACAGACCTGGTTCACCGTAAACACCGTAGGATGTAGACAGAGCCCAATCGGTCTTATCAGCAGTCAAACCATTCTGTGCATATTCATCTTGCGCATAACCGGCATTGATGCCGATATTGGAAGCGAAGGTATAACCAACGTTGGCGGCATAGCCGTAGTCCAGATCCGGAACCTTGATGGTTTGGCCTTGGCTGTCGGAACCAATTTCCAAAGAGGCATTGTCATCACTCATCTGGTAGGAAGTACCAACACGGAAACCACCAAAGGTGTTGTTATAAATGATCTGACCTTCTTGACGGCCCTTATAGGCGTTAGCAGATGAACCCCACTCATTGAAGATATCGGTCACACCAACAGCATCATAGTAAGCAGTATCAGTTTGCCCCAAAGTGGCTTTACCAACTTCACCACCATCAAAACCAACATAGAAGTGACGGGTCTTCAAAGACTCTTTGTCATCGGTGTAATCGG
>RRZU010295564.1_pt1 | contig 29451 bp, 28 predicted proteins | sample 2165561 | NCBI WGS metagenome assembly RRZU01 (sample SAMN10456909, study PRJNA506462) | wastewater metagenome | isolation source: wastewater sludge | place: USA: Moscow, Idaho | reverse complement strand
TGTCGTCGCGGAAGGTGGGTACGCCGCTCTCCGCGGAGATTCCCGCACCGCTGAGCACCGCTATCCGCACCTCACCAAAATAGCGGGCGTGCTGAATAATCGGATCCATGGATGTGGGGGAGTTCGTCGTGGTGGATCCTGGTGCGGCCAGGCCGTTGTTCGACCAGCTGCGTGGGCAGCTCATCAACGCGATCAGGGACGGCCGGCTGCCGGCCGGTGCCCGGTTGCCCACGGTGCGCGAGCTGGCCGCCCAGCTGGGTCTGGCGGTCAACACGGTCGCTCGCGCCTACCGTGAGCTCGAGGCGGCCGGGATCGTCGAAACCCGAGGCCGCTTCGGCACTTTCGTGGCACGTGCGGATCCCGCCGACGGCGCGATGGCCGCGGCGGCCAGCGCCTACGTGACGGCGGCCCGTTCGCTGGGCCTGGACAAGGCCGCGGCGCTGCGTTACGTCGAGGCGGCCTTCGGCTGACGCGGCCCTATCCGCGCCACCGGACCACCTCGAGCGCGACGGCGACCGGGACGGTCGACTCGGCCAGCGGGCGGGGTAGCAGTTCGTCGGCGCGGGCCAGTCGGCGCAGCAGGGTGTTGCGGTGGGTGTAGAGCCGCGCCGCGGCGCGGGAGGCGTTGCACTGCTCGGCGACGAACACCCGGACGGTTTCCTGCAGTTCACGGCCGGCCGATTCGAGATCACCCAGGGTCTGCCGGACGAAGTCGCCGGCCCGGTCGGGGTCGGCGGTGAGCAGCGCGACCAACTGGATGTCGGTGAACCGCGCGACCGGCTGGGGCGAGCGCAGACGTGCCATCATCTGCTGCGTGGTCAGCGCGTCCAGATGGCTGCGGCGGAACCCGTCGACGCCGTCGGCGGTGGGGCCGATCGCGATGTGGACGTCCCCGGGTGCGCTCAGCCAATCCTGCAGTGCCGCAATGTCGATCCGGCCGGGGCCCGGTATCCACACCCACCGGGTGGCGGCACTGGCCAGCACGCTGAGCGGGCGGGTGCCGGCGGCCCGGCCGAGCTGGGTGACCAGGGTGTCCAGCCGGGCCAGATTACCGGCGGGATCGTCGCTCCACACCACCGCTGCGGTGTGCTGGCCGGTCAGCGCGTAGCCCAGCCGGGCCTCGGCCCGGCCCAGGGGGATCGGTGCGCCCTCGAGGAGCAGCGCGACGGTCTCGCGCCGTTCGGCGTGGGTGCCGCGGGTCAGCTCGTCGCGCTCGGTCTCGATCTGCCCCGCGATGAAGGCCAGTGTGGCATCGACGAATTCGCTGATGGACCGCGAGCAGACATCGAGCAGCTGATGCAGTTCGCCCGGATCGGAGGTCAGTTCGAAGGCGATGTCCATCAGCCGCCGCCAGGCCGCGCCCTCGCCCACCCGGTAGGCGTCCAGGGTGTAGGCGCTCAGGCCGCGGCGCACCATGTCGCGGGCGATGTTCATCGGTTCGGGTCCGGTGTTGGGTGGCACCGGTGCGCCCGGGTCGCGCAGGTTGGCGGTGCCCCAGAACAGGAAGTTGGCATGCGTGCTCGCGTTGATCGCCGACGCCAGTTCGGGGTCGGCCGCGATCGCCGGATTGGCGGCCAGCACCACGGCGTCGAGCTCGGCCAGCCACTCCGGGCGCGGGTTGACGACGCGCTGGGCGCACTGCCGGATGAGGTCCTGCACCGCAGGTGAGGGCCGCTGCCATGGCATGCCGCCAGCATAGGGGCGTGGTGCATTTTGCACTGTCAGATCCGATGCCTGGGTGATTTTGCCCTATTGTCCGGCGGGACTGGGCGGCACTCTGGTGGCTATCGAACCAACTAGCCCGATGGAGTCAGCTATGGAGCGCACTGCCAATCACGTCGAGAACGTCGACGTCCTCGTCGTCGGAGCCGGCATCTCCGGGCTCGGCGTGGCGTACTACCTGCAGCGCGAGCACCCCGAGCGTTCCTACACGATCCTCGAGGCGCGGGACTCCCTGGGCGGAACCTGGGATCTGTTCCGCTACCCGGGGATCCGGTCGGACTCCGATCTGCACACCTTTGGCTACGAATTCAAGCCGTGGCGCGACGAGGATGCGATCGCCTCCGGCGACAAGATCATGGCCTACCTGCACGAGACCGCGGCCGAGAACCACATCGACGCCAAGATCCGATACCGGCACAAGGTGCTCGGTGCGGCCTGGTCCAGTGCCGAGGCGCGCTGGACCGTCGACGTCGAGAACCTCGAGACCCAGGAACTGATCCAGTTCAGCGCCAACTGGATCTTCATGGCGGGCGGCTACTACCGCTACGACCAGGGCTACACCCCCGAGTTCCCGGGCAGTGAGCGATTCTCGGGCCAGATCATCCATCCGCAGCACTGGCCGGAGGATCTGGACTACACGGGCAAGAAGGTCGTCGTGATCGGCAGCGGTGCCACCGCGATCACCCTGATCCCCGCGATGGCCGAAAAGGCCGGCCACGTGACCATGCTCCAGCGGTCCCCGACCTATGTGATGCCGTTGCCGGCCAAGGACGGATTCGCCAACACCGCCCAGAAGGTGCTAGGCCCGAAGCGGGGCTATGCGCTGTCCCGGCGCAAGAACATCCTGCGGCAGCGCGCCGTATACGAGTTCTGCCAGCGCTTCCCGGAGGCGGCCCGCAAGGTGATCCGCCACCTGAACGCCAGCCGGCTGCCCGACGGCTATCCCGTCGACGAACACTTCAACCCGACCTACGGCCCGTGGGATCAGCGGCTGTGCGTGGTGCCCGACGGCGACATGTTCGACGCGATCAGCCGCGGCAAGGCCGATGTGGTGACCGACCGCATCAAGACGTTCACCGAGACCGGCATCGAGCTGGAGTCCGGTCGGCTTCTGGACGCCGACATCATCGTCACCGCAACGGGTTTGAACGTCCAGCTGTTCGGCGGCGTGTCGGTGAGTATCGACGGCGAACCGGCCGACCTGTCGAAGGCGTTCGCCTACAAGGGCATGATGCTCTCCGGCGTGCCGAACCTGGCGTTCATCTTCGGCTACACCAACTCGTCGTGGACGCTGAAGGTCGGCCTGATCTGCGAGCACTTCTGCCGGCTGCTGACCCACATGGACGCCCACGGATATGACACCGTCGTGCCGTTCGTCAGTGACCCGGGGATGCCGTCGCGGCCGATGGTCGATCTCTCGGCCGGCTACATCCAGCGGGCCACGAACGTGATGCCGCGCCAGTCCGACGGGCTGACGTGGGGCATGTCGATGAACTACTTCACCGATGTGAAGGCGCTGCGGGAGAGTCCGGTCGTCAACGCGAACCTGCGGTTCGGTACCGCACGCCGGCCCGCCGCCACCAGCACGCCGGTGGCCCTCGACGCCTGACCATCCGGCCCCGGTGAAGTTGCGGCTCAGCCAAATTCGAGCAGCAGCTGCACCGGGGACAGGTCCGCCAACCGCCGACTCCGGTTCACCGCACCGGCCAGGGTGCCCAGCACCACGCCGCGTGGCGTCGTCATCGGGACGTGATGCACGGCCACCACGCCCGGGATCGTATGGACCAGGTTGTCGGCCTCGGCGCGGCTCAGGCTGAACGGCATGGGCGGGACACGGTAGCGCCGCGATGCGCGATGGCCCCGCCCGGTCAGTCTCGAGGCCCAGGCCGGGGGCAGGTCGAACATCATCTGTCCGCCCGGAAAGCGCTTGGCGCACTCCGCGATCAGACCCAGTGATTCTCCCGGCTGCAGATACATCAACAGGCCCTCGGCGGTGATGAAGACGCCCCTGCTGCTGTCGACGCGATCCATCCAGCTGTGGTCCAGGGCGGACTGGCCCAGCAGCTGGATGCGATCGGATGCGGGCAACAATTCCTTGCGCAGCTCGATCATCGGCGGCAGATCGACACTGAGCCAACGGAACCGGTGATCGGACACGCGATCCGACAGCCGCCAGAACGTGGTCTGCAAGCCCTCGGCCAGCGCGACCACGGTGGCCTCGGGATGGCTGGACAGGTAGGCCACCGTGCGGTCGTCGAACGCGCGGGCCCGCAACGCCATGTCCTGCCGTTGCGTGTAGCCGAACTTGGCGAAATCGAAGTCGATGGAATCCACCAGCGACACCGCCATCGGGTCGTCCAGGATCCGGTCGGGCCGGCGGGCCTCGCTGGCGCGCACCTTCAGCGTCATCAGGGCGGTCTCCGGGACCCCGTCCAGATCGACCCGGTGTTTGATGGCCGGCGGTCCGAACTCGAGCACGGTCATGCTCGGCCGGTTGTTGCGCAGCCGGCCGATCTGGTTGAACGGCGCTGCGGCGGCGAGCCGGAACACGCCACGGCCGGCGATGTGTGGGACGTCGTGCGCCGCGCGCACGCCGGGGATGGTCCCGGCAAGACCGACGGCGTCGTCGACGCTGATGCCGAACGGCATGGGCGGGGCCTGATAGCGCTTGGAGAGCTTCCAGCCCGCCAGCGTCCGGCGGGACAGCCACGACGGAATGGAATCGAACATCAGCTGCCCGCCGGGGAAGCGCGCGGCGCAGTCGGCGATCAGCGCCCGGACGTCGACGGGGTCGAGGTACATGAACAGGCCCTCGGCGGTGATGAACACCCCGTCGGATGCGTCGATCCGGTCCATCCAGCTGCGGTCCAGGGCGGACTGCGCGATGCCGACGATCCGGTCGTCGTGCGGCAGCAGTTGCTCACGCAACGCCATGACCGGGGGCAGGTCGATCGAGTACCAGGTGGCCTGGTCCAGCACGCCCATCGCATCGAGGCGCCAGAAGCTGGTCTGCAGGCCCTCGGCCAGGGCGACCACCGATGCCTTCGGGTGGGCCCGCAGGTAGTCGGCGGTCACCGCGTCGAACGCCGCGGCGCGCAACGCGTGCGATTGGTTCGGCCTGCCGAACTTCAGGTAGTCGTAGCGCACGTCGCCGAAGAGCCGCACGGCGAGTGGATCTTCGATCGCGCCGCCGGGCCGTTTGGCCTCGGTGGCCCGATTGTGCAGGGTCCACAAGGTGGTTGCCGATACGCCGTCCAGGGTGTTGCCGTCGATCACCGTCACCGGACCCAGGGTAGCGACGGCGATCGGTGAGTAGTCTCGTGAGATGACCCGCCAGGTGTTCGACGACAAGTTGTTGGCCGTCATCAAGGACAATTCGCTGGGGGTGTTGGCGACCATCAAGCGCGATGGCCGGCCGCAGCTGTCGAACGTGTCCTACTTCTTCGATCCGCGGGCCGTGGCGATCCAGGTGTCCATCACCGAGCCGCGGGCCAAGACCCGCAATCTGCGCCGGGATCACCGGGCGTCCATCCTGGTCAGTTCCGACGACGGCTGGTCGTATGCGGTCGCGGAGGGCAACGGGATCCTGACCCCGCCGGCGGCGCAGCCGAACGACGACACCGTCGAGGCGCTGATCACCCTGTACCGCAACATCGCCGGCGAGCATCCCGACTGGGACGACTACCGGCAGGCGATGGTCACCGACCGGCGGGTGGTGCTGACCCTGCCCGTCGCGCACCTGTACGGCATGCCCCCCGGCAAGCGCTGACCCTTGATTCTCCGCAGATTCTCCGCGAGTGTGCGCGTCGGTCCGCCGACACGCCCGTTGATCCCGGACTTCTGCGCACCCTCGCGGTCGATGCCGGGGCGATAGGCTGCGGTCATGGCCAAGGATGACGCTCCGGAGGACGACAACCGGAAGAAGTTCCGCGAGGCACTGGAACGCAAGAACGCCAAGGCCGCCGGCGGCACATCGCACGCCGACGGCGGCGCCAAGCGGCCCAAGGCACACGGTCCCGTCGAGGGCCGGCGGGAGTTTCGCCGCAAGAGTGGCTGAGCCGGCCCGCGGGCCGAAGGCCGAACGCACCCGCAAGCGCATCCTGGACGCTGCCGCCCGGGTGCTCAGTGTGAATGGGTACGCGGGATTTCGGCTCGCCGATGTGGCGGCGGCCGCGCAGTTGCAGCCGCCGACCATCTACTACCACTACCCGTCGCGCGAGGACCTCATCGAAGAGGTCATGTGGGCCGGGATCGCCGCCATGCGTGAACATGTCGTCGCCGAACTCGATGCGGCCGATCCGGACACCTCGCCGCTGGATCTGTTGATGCTCGCTGTCGAGGCGCATCTGCGACACGCGCTGGAGATCTCCGACTACACCACCGCGTCGGTCCGCAATGCTGGTCAGGTCAGCCCGAGCATCCGCAAGCGTCAGCTCAAGGAAGAGGTTCGCTACGGCGCGGTGTGGCGGCGGCTGATCGAGCGGATGCAGCGGGCCGGTCAGTTCCGGTCCGATCTCGATCCGTATGTTGCGCAGATGCTGGTATTCGGCGCGCTGAACTGGACACCGGAATGGTGGAAGCCCCGGCGGGTACCGCTGGATGTCGTTGTCGCCAACGCGCAGTCGGTGATTCGGCACGGGCTGGCCGACCTGGCCGGCACGTGACGGGGCCGGCTGGGTCCCGAGGATCCGGACCATGCATGCACCGGCGGCGATGATCCATGGTCCCCAACTGAAGGTGGCCAGATACCAGGCCCCGATACCGTCCCCGGCGAACAGGAACGCGCACGCGCTGAAGAAGCGCTGCCCCCATCCAGCCGATCAGGACGGTGACGATGCCCACCGGGCCCGTCCATGTCAGCAGCAGCAGATTGCGGTCGGCGGTCCTCATCGGTGTGCCAGCGGGAATGCGTTCACGATCTCGCCGACCACCAGGGCAGCCGTCTCGGCGCACGCGGTGGTGCCGCCGTTGGCGTACTGCTTGACGGCGTCGCCGACGTTCCACAGTGGTGTCCCGATCGCCTGCCGCCAGCGCCGCATAGAGCCGGCCCGCGGTATGCCTGCGAGCGTCCGTCACACAATCGAAGAAAGATTAGAAAATACGGGTAAGTCAACTAGCCTGTTCAAGACATTGCTGCCCATTATTTTCTAAATTCGAATTGACAGTGAAGGGTCGGCCGTAAGGTTCTTGGGTGGACTTCGATCTGGCGCTGCCGTCGGGCCGGGTCCGGGCCCGCCGCTGGGGTCCGGCCGACGCGCCCCTGTTGCTGTGTGTGCCGGGGCTGTCGGCCAACGTCACCGCATTCAGCGGACTGGCCGAGCACCTCGCCAGCGACGACCGCCAGCTGGTGGCGTTCGACCTGCGCGGGTGCGGGCACAGTGCCGTGACGCCGCCGGGGACCTATGGCCTGGCCGGTCACGCCGACGATGTTCTCGCGGTCGCCGATGCCCTGGGCGCAACCGAATTCGACGCCGCGGGCTGGTCGATGGGTGCGCTCATCCTGATGGACGTGGCGCGCCGGCACCCCGGGCGGCTGCGCAGCGTCAGCCTGATCGAGCACGCGGGCCCGACGCAGTCCCAGGCTCTGGCGGCGGTGCGGGACTGGCTGAACCGGCTCGACCTGGCGGTCGATGAGCCGGGACAATACGTGCGCCGGTTCGGTGACACCGGGCTGCCGGATGAGTTCTACGAATACGAACTCGGCCGCGGTGCCGACGGTCGCTACCGGCCGCTGACCTCCCACGCGGCCGCCCTCGAAGATCTCGACCAGCCGTGGCCGCGCGACTGGAGCGCGCACTGGCAGGCGCTCACCATGCCGACGGTGCTGGTGCGGGGGCTCCAACCGATCAACGACGGGCTGATTGTTCCCGCCCGCGCGGTGACCGCACTACGTGAGGTCAACACGTCGATCGCGGTGGTGGATGCGCCGGACAGCGATCACTTTTCGGTCCTGGCGGACCCGGTGACCGTCGAAGCGGTCAGCGCGGTGCTCGAACCGTGATACGGGCCGGGATCGGCTCCGCCGCGACCGTCGTGAACGGCGTGGCGAGCGGGAAATCGTTGTGCTGCGAACGGACCTCGACGTTCCTGATGATGGTGGCCAATGCCAGGGTCGCCTCCAACATGGCGAAGTGGTCGCCTATGCAGGATCTCGGTCCGGCGCCGAATGGCAGGTATTCCCAGCGGTCGCGGCCCTTGGAGTTCTCGGCACTGAACCGGTCGGGATCGAACTCCAGCGGGTCGTCCCACAGCCGCGGATCCCGTTGCACCGCTGCGATGGCGAACGCCACCAAGGTGCCGGCTTCGACGCGAAAGCCGCCGACCGCGAGATCCCGGGTGGCGATCCGAATGCCGGTGGCACCGGGCGGGCACAGGCGAAGGGCTTCGTGCAGCACCTGAACGGTATAGCCCAACTGCGGCACGTCGTCGGGGGTCAGCTCACGGTCCCCGAGCGCGGCAACTTCAGCGGCCACCCGGTCCTGCAATTCGGGGTGACGTCCAAGTTGCCACAGTGAATAGCACAGCGTGGTCGCCGTGGTGTCATGACCCGCGATCAGGAAGATGATCAGTTCGTCACGAATATCACTGTCGGACAATGGTTTTCCTGTTACTGGATCGGTGGCTGCCATCAGGGCGCGGACCAGTGGGGCATCGTGTGTCGGATCCTGCCGGCACGTCTGCAGAATGTCGCCCGTGAGCCGGCGCAGGGTGCGGCTGGCCGACCGCGCACGGCGGCGGGCGGGGACGGGAAGCCAGCGGGGGGCGCGGACGGGCCGCAGTGAGCGGTCAGCGATGTACTTCAGCGCGGTCTGCATCGGCGCCGCCAGTGCGTCGGTGCGTTCGTCGAGGTCCATCCCGAGCACGGAACGACCGAGCGCACGTAGCGTCAGTCGGCGGCATTCCGTGTCCAGGTCGATGTCTGCTCCGTCCTGCCAGTTCGCGATGACCATCTCTGCCGCCTGGGACATGTGGCCGCTGAACTGACGGACGTGCTTCTTGGTGAAGACGGGTTGCAGCGCGCGCCGACGGGGGAGCCACGCGTCGTGGGTGACATCGAAGACGTTGTTCCCGAGGAGATGGCGCATTTCCTCGTGCACCGTGGTCTTCTCGAACGCGCCGTCCTGCCGGCCCAGAATGTCGCGGATGCCCTGCGGCGAGGATGTCAACACCATGGCGGGCACCAGCCATCCGGGTGCGGGCATGCGCAGCCGAGTGACCGGACCGCCGGCGTCGCTGAGCTGCTGAACGCCGTCGATCAGGGACCGCAGGGCACGCATCTGCTGCCGGAGGGGCAGCGGATTCCACGGGGCTAGCGGCAGCGCGCCGACGTCTGCGGTTGCCATCGTGTCGACCATGAGGTCCCCCCATCCAGACTCAGCGAATGCTGGATCGAGGGTCCCGCCGTGGGCGTTCGGGCGCTTGAGTAGACGACTACTCCATTTTTCGGTCAGCCGCGGTCCCGGCTACTGAGAAGAGCTCGCGCTCGTACGGCGCTCCTCGACCAGCACCGCCACGAAGCACAGGGCCGCCAGCACTGCGACGATGATCGCGAACGTGATGCCGGAGGTCTGTAGTCCCCAGCGCTGGGCGGCCAGGCCCTCGCCGATCACCGGCAGCGAGATCGCGACATAGGCGACGACGAAGTAGGTCGAGCTGACCTCGGCCCGACGGTCCGGCGGGGTCCGCTCGGCCACGGCGGCCAGGCCCCGGCCGAAACTCATGCCTTGCCCGACGCCGGCCACCAGCGCCCCGGTGATCAGCAGCGGCAGCGACGAGAAGTGCAGGGCCGCAGCCAGAATCACCATCCCAACGACCAGGATGGCGCAGCCGACCGCGACGGCCCGGGTCGGCTCCGCGCGGCGGACCACGACCTGGGTGGCGGCGGACGCGGCGAACACCGACGCGACGATGGCGCCCGCGGCCGCGTGGTTGCCGATCCCGATCACCCGGGCGATGAACGACGGGGCCACCGCGGTGAACAGGCCCATCACCGCGAACCCCGCGAACGCGGCGGTGGCGGCGACGACGAACACTGATCGGGTCTGCGGCGGCACCGACAGGCGCTGGAAGCCGATGCGGCCCCGGGGTTGTGCCGTCTCACCCGCCAGCCAGATCGCCACCACCGCCACCAGGACCAGCACGATGTGCACCGCGAACGACAGCTGCAGGGGCATCGGCGCGTACTGCACCAGTACGCCGGCCAGCAGCGGGCCCAGCCCCAGACCCCCCATGTTGGCCACCGTCGCCACCGCCGGCGCCCGATCGCGCCAGGCCGGCAGCGCCGATTCGATGACCGCGGCCGTCGCGGTGCCGGTGAAGATGCCCGCCGACAACCCCGACAGCAGCCGGCCCACGAGTAGCTCGGGCACTGACTGCGCGATCAGGAACACCACCGCACTGGCGATCGCGGCCGCCGCGCCGGCCAGCAGCATCGGCCGACGCCCCACGGCGTCGCTCCAGCGGCCGAACACCAGCAGTGCGAACAGTACGCCGATCGCATAGGTGGCGAAGATGACGGTGGTGGTCAGGACCGCGAAATGCATCCGGTCGGCGTACAGCGAGTACATCGGCGTCGGCAGCGTGGTGCCGAGCATGATCGCGGTGAACGAGTAGGCCAGCAGGGCCGTCCGGTAGCGGGTCACGGTGCCTCAACGCTACCCAGGCGTCATTTCCTTCCGCGAGCAGACGCAAAGGTCCCGTTCCCGAGGCGGAAAAGAGGACCTTTGCGTCTGCTCGCGAATTCAGTGCGCGACGGCCTTCTCGGCGCCGACACCGGTGAGCGAGCGCACCTCCATCTCGGCGTTGCGCGCCGGGTCGCCGCGGTCCGGCGAGCTCAGCGTGCCCACGATGCCGAGCAGGAACGCCAGCGGGATCGACACGATGCCCGGGTTGGCCAGCGGGAAGTAGGCGAAGTCCATGCTGGGGATCATCGCCGTCTTCGCCCCCGACACCGCGGGCGAGAACACGATCAGCACGATGGTCGAGATCAGGCCGCCGTACATGCTCCACAGGGCGCCGCGGGTGTTGAACCGCTTCCAGTACAACGAATAGATGATGGTCGGGAGGTTGGCCGCGGCTGCGACCGCGAACGCCAGTGCCACCAGGAAGGCGATGTTCTGTCCGTTGGCCAGGATGCCCAGGCCGATCCCGAGAATGCCGAGCACCACTGCGGTGATCCGGGAAACCTTGACCTGCTCGGCCTCGCTGACCGCCCGCTTGCCGTGGTGCACCACCGAGGCGTAGATGTCGTGGGCGAACGACGCCGACGCGGTGATGGTCAGGCCGGCCACCACCGCCAGGATGGTCGCGAACGCCACCGCCGAGATGATGCCCAGCAGCACGACACCGCCGAGTTCGAAGGCCAGCAGCGGGGCCGCGGAGTTCTGCCCGCCCGCGGCCGCCAGGATGCGGTCCGGGCCGACGATGGCGGCCGCGCCGTAGCCGAGCACCAAGGTGAACAGGTAGAAGGCGCCGATCAGGCCGATCGCCCAAACCACCGACCGCCGAGCCTCTTTCGCGGTGGGCACGGTGTAGAAACGCATCAGCACGTGCGGCAGACCCGCGGTGCCCAGCACCAGCGCCAGGGCCAGCGAGATGAAGTTGATCTTCGATGTCAGCGACCCGCCGTACTGTGCGCCCGGCGCCAGGACATCGCGCTTGGCCACGGCCGCGTTCGACGAACCGGAGATGGTCGACTGCGCCGAGCCCAGGATGTCGGAGAAGTTGAGCCCGAACTTGGCCAGCACCATCACCGTCATCAGCGCGGCCCCGGTGATCAACAGCACGGCCTTGATGATCTGCACCCAGGTGGTGCCCTTCATACCGCCGACCAGGACGTAGACGATCATCAGGATGCCGACCACGGCGATCACGATCGACTGGCCACTGTGGCTCTTGACGTCGAGCAACAGTGCCACCAGGCCGCCCGCGCCGGCCATCTGGGCCAGCAGGTAGAACAGTGACACCGTCATGGTGGAGATGGCCGCGGCCAGTCGGACCGGCTTCTGCTTCAGCCGGAAACTCAGGACGTCGGCCATGGTGAATTTGCCTGTGTTGCGCAGTAATTCGGCCACCAGCAACAGTGCCACCAGCCAGGCGACCAGGAAGCCGATGGAGTACAGGAAGCCGTCGTAGCCGTAGACGGCGATGGCCCCGGCGATGCCGAGGAAGCTGGCGGCCGACAGGTAGTCGCCGGCGATGGCGATGCCGTTCTGCGGGCCGGAGAACGCCCGGCCGCCGGTGAAGAACTCATCGGCCGTCGCGTTGCGCTTGCTGGCGCGGATCACAACGAACAGGGTGACGAGGACGAACACGCCGAAGATCGCCATGTTGGCGACGGGATTGCCGATGGTCTCGGCGGCCGAGTACGTGATCACTGCACGTCTCCTTCGAACTGCTCGCGGATGGCGGCCGCCCGCGGGTCCAGCTCGCGGTTGGCGAACCGGACGTACAGACCGGTGATGACGAAGGTGCTCACGAACTGACCCAGCCCGATCAACAGGCCGACGTTGACGTTGCCGAACACCTTGGTGGCCATGAAGTCGTGGGCGAAGGCGCCGAGCAGCACGTAGAGGCCGTACCACAGCAGGAAGAAGGCCGTCATCGGAAAGACGAAGCGGCGCAATCGGGTTCGGAGTTCCTGGAACTCCGGGCCGGCCTGGGTGGTGAGAAACTGCGCACCGGTGGGGGCCGGCGGACTGTCGGTAGTGGACACCGCGGATGCTCCTGACCTCGGGATGTGGTGATTGACGTGCCCACACCCTATTGAGACTCAGGTCACAACCGGAAGATTTTCGGCTGGTCGGGCGACGAAACGGGGACCGCGTGCGCCGAACGGTCGATGAGCTCCCGCGAGCGGTCGCAACGCTCACGTCGCTCAGGTTGCTCAGGTTTCGGTGGGGACCCGCTCCACGCCCATGCCCAACCGCTCCGGAACGTGCATCCGTGCGAACACGCGCGGGATATCGGCGGCCGACGAACCCCGGGTGAATCGGCTGACCGACACCATCACCAGAAAGGTCACCGGAACGCTGATGGCCGCGGGGTAGCCGACCAGGCTGGCGGGCCAGCCACCGGAGGCGTCGTCGTCGATCGCACCGGTGACCGCCAGTGCCGCGGCGGTTCCGGAGAGCGCGGCCCCCACGATCAGTCCGCTGATCGCGCCCGTCGGGGTCAGCCCGCGCCACCAGATCCCGAGTACCAACAGCGGGCAGAGCGTCGATGCGGCCACCGCGAACACCAGTCCGACGTTGCGGGACAACTCCAGCGACGACGCCGCCAGCGCCAGCGGGATCGGGATGACACCGCCGACGATGGCGGCCAGCCGGAAGTCGCGTACCCGGCCACGCAGCACGTCGGTCGACAACGCGCCGGCGATGCTCACCAGCAGACCCGACGAGGTCGCCAGGAAGGCGGCGATGGCCCCGGCGGCCACCAGCGCGGCCAGCCCGGCGCCAGCCGGGCCGCCGATCGCCGCGCCGGGTAGCAGCAGGACCGCGGCGTCGGCCGCACCGGTGACGAGCAGCTGCGGTACGTACAGCCGCGCGAACACGCCCAGCAGTGTGGGGAAGATGTAGAACACCGACAGCAGCGCGACAACCGTCAGTGCGGTGCGCCGGGCCGCCCGTCCGTCGGGGTTGGTGTAGAACCGGCCCAGCACGTGCGGCAGGCCCATGGTGCCCAGGAACGTCGCGACGATCAGCGAAAGCACCTCGTAGAGAGGGTGATTGCTACCGAGTCCGTCCCCGGAGGACAGCCAGTCATCCCCGGTGGACGGGGCGCCGGCCACCACCGGGGTGCTGGCGCCGGCGGCCAGCGTCATCGTGGCGCCGCGGTGCAGTTGGTAGCGTCCGGGCCCGGCCAACGCCTGCCCGTCGACGGTGATGCCGTCCGCCCGGGTGACCTGGACCAGTACATCGGCCTCGATGGCGACGGTCGTGTCCTGGGTGATCGCCGGGGGCAGCGGTCCACCGATGGCCGGGCGGTCAGCGGCGAACAGCACCGCCAGGGCCAGTGCCGGCACCGCGATCGCGGTGAGTTTGAGCCAGTACTGGAAGGCCTGGACGAAGGTGATCGAGCGCATCCCGCCCCCGACCACGTTGACGATCACGACGGCGGCGACCACCAGCGGACCGACCCAGACCGGAATTCCCAGAAGGATTTTCAGGGTCAGACCGGCACCCTGGTACTGCGGCACCAGGTACAGCACGCAGATGACGACGACCACCAGCATGGCGACGGTCCGCGCCGGCGCCGACCCGAGCCGGAACTCGGCGAAGTCCGGCACGGTGTAGGCGCCCGAGCGTCGCAGCGGTGCCGCGACGAAGAGCAGCAGGCCCAGATACCCGGCCGTGAAGCCCACCGGATACCACAGCGCGTCGGCGCCGTATTTGGCCACCAGTCCCGCGACGCCGAGAAATGAAGCAGCCGAGAGGTATTCACCGGAGATGGCTGCGGCGTTCCAGCGCGGGCCGACGGTGCGGGACGCCACCAGGAAGTCGGAGGTGGTACGGGACAGCCGACCGCCGTAGGCGCCCACGAGGACGGTGGCCACGGCGGCGAACAGGATGGCGGCCGCGGTGGCGGCGGTATGGCCGGTCACGTTTCGGCGGTCCCGTCGATGCCTTCATCCACGATTCCCATGAAATCGCGTTCGCCCTGTTCGGCCAGGCGGATGTAGATCCGGCCGACGAGGTAGAACAGCGGATAGAGCGCGACGCCGAGAATCAGCCAGTTGACCCTGACGCCGAACACCGTCAGTGCCGCGATCACGGGGAATGCCTTGCCCAGCAATGGTATTGCCACCACGATGGCACCGACGACGGTCGCCAGTCGGAGCGCCAGCCCGAGCTGCGCCCGGACCAGGCCCCGCACCAGGGCGTCGCCCACCGCAGTCTGCTCCTGGACCTCGACCCGGGTGCGGACCATCCGGGCCCCGCGCCGGTGCGCCAGGATCACCCGCTGGCGGGGCGGCGGACTACTGGTCATCGCGGTAACTGCGCATCGGGTCGCGGACCAGTCGGTCGCGCAGTTCCCGGGTCTGGCGCCGGCTCACCGGCAGTTCGACGGCCGGGGAGGCGCCGTTCTCCTGCACCCGGACCACGATGCCGCCGTCGGTGTTGCGCAGCCCGGTGACCATTCCCAGGGCCACCAGATAAGACCGGTGGATACGCTGGAAACCCTGGTTTCGCCATCGGGTTTCCAAGGTGGACAGCGGAATTCGGACCAGATGCGAGCCGGACGACGAATGCAGCCGGGCGTAGTCGCCGTCGGCCTCCACCCAGCCGATGGTGTCGCGGCGCACCAGTTGGGTATCGCCGGCCAGCTCGACGGGGATCACCTCGTCCCCGGCGTCGGCATCGCCGGCCTGGGTGGCCGCTTCGGGCCGGCCGGCGACGACCCGGCGTACCGCCTCATCGAGCCGATCCCGGCGCAGCGGTTTGAGCAGGTAGTCGGTGGCGCCGACGTCGAAGGCGGCCACCGCCTTGTCGTCGTGCGCGGTCACGAACACCACGGCCGGCGGCCGGACGAAGTTGCCCAGCACGGAGGCCAGTTCGAGCCCGGACAGCCCGGGCATGTTGATGTCGAGGAAGATCGCGTCGATCCGGCGTTCGGAGAGTTCGCGCAGCGCGGCGGCGGCATCGTTGACCCCGATCACCTCGCCGATCCTGGGATGCGCCGTGAGCAGGTACATCAGTTCGTCGAGCGCGGGAGCCTCGTCGTCGACGGCGAGTACGTCGAGCAATCCGTTGTCAGACATGGACACCCGGCCGGAATTTCGGCACTCGCATCACAACCTTCGTCCCTGCGCCGGGGGCGGTCTCGACGATCAAACCGTAGTCGTTGCCGAAGGCCGCGCGCAGCCGATGATCGACATTGGTCAGGCCGACATGCGCCCGGTCGTCGGAGGTGTCGGTGTCCAGGGCGTCGGCGTGCGCCGAGCGCAGCACCTCGGGATCCATCCCGACGCCGTCGTCCTCGACGCTGATGACGCAGTCGGCGCCCTCGTCGCGGGCGATCACGGTGATGCTGCCACTGTGTCGGCCGGCCAGCCCGTGCCGAACCGCGTTCTCCACCAACGGTTGTAGCGCCAGGAACGGCACCACGACGCCCAGCACCTCGGGGGCGACCTGGAGTTTGACGTCAAGTGCGGGGCCGAACCGGGCGCGTTCGAGCGTGACGTAGCGGTCGATGTTCTTCAACTCGTCGGCCAGCAACGTGTACTGGCCCGCGGCACGGAACGAATACCGGGTGAAGTCGGCGAAATCGAGGATCAGTTCACGCGCTCGGTCGGGGTCGGTCCGCACGAACGAGGCGATGGTGTTGAGCGCGTTGTACACGAAATGCGGACTGATCTGGGCCCGCAGCGCCAGCACCTCGGCCCGGTCCAGGCGGGCGCGGGACGCGCCGAGTTCAGCCAGTTCGAGTTGGCCGGTGGCGTAGCGGGCCACCTCGCCGATGGCGCCGAGCAGCCCGGGGTCGGGCCGCGTCGGGCTGGCCACCACCAGGACACCCAGCGCCTCGCTGTCGTCGGGCAGCAGCGGCTGGGCGATCAGCGCCGGCGCGGTGCCGGTGAGCACCCGCCGACCGCCGAACGCCGCGGCCTGTGCGGCCCGCCCAGCCTCCGCCAGGGTGGCGTCGGTCCAGATGTCGCCGTCATATGCCAGCCGGGCGGCATCGTTATCGTAGAGCGCGACACCGGCAGCGCCGGTCAGCTCACGCAGATGCGGAACCGAGGCGGCAGCCGATTCGGCATCCAGGCCCTTGCGCAGTGCGCGCGCCGCCGTGGCCGCGGTGTGCAGGGTGGCGTGCACGGCGCGCTCCGCGGGCGTGGCGACGACGCGGCGGGTCCGGATGACGAAGACCGCCGCGATCAGCGCGGCCACCAGCAGAGCGGCCACCAGCACGACGCCGAACTCCCCGGACATGCCGCTGAGGTTAGTACCGCCGAAACGTACGTTTGGGCGCAAAACTGCGAGTCGCGGCCGCCATTACGTCGATCTGGGCGCGCTTACACTGAGGCGCATGCCGAAGTTGCAGCTCGTCCAGGATCCCGAAGCCGACGCCCTGCTGGGCTCCAGCCCGCTGGCGCTGCTGATGGGCATGCTGCTCGATCAGCAGATCCCGATGGAGGTCGCCTTCGCCGGTCCCAAGAAGTTGGCCGACCGGATCGGTAGCCTGGACGCCGAGACCATCGCCGCCTACGCCCCGGAGAAGTTCGCCGCGTTGTGCGCGGAAACACCTGCGGTGCACCGGTTTCCGGGTTCGATGGCAAAGCGCCTCCAAGACCTGGCCCGCGTCCTGGTCGACGACTACCACGGCGACGCGGCGGCCATCTGGCAGCAGGGCAACCCGGACGGCCGGGAGATCCTGATCCGGCTCAAGCGGTTGCCGGGGTTCGGCGAGCAGAAGGCCCGGATCTTCCTGGCACTGCTGGGCAAGCAGTACGGCCTGAAGGCGCCCGGCTGGCAGGAGGCCGCGGGCGACTACGGCAAGTCGGGCACGCACATGTCGGTCGCCGATGTGCGCGACAAGGCGTCACTCGACGAGGTCCGCAGTTACAAGAAGCAGATGAAGGCGGCAGCGAAGGCCGCCAAGGGCTGACGGCCCGGAGCCCCGAATATAAAGAGCCACCCGGTTGTCGAAACCCGGGTGGCTCTTTTCTCCGCGGGTGTTACGGAACCACCGTCGACCCGATGGTCGGCATGAACTGGCACTGCTTGTCCACGGTGGTGACCTGACCGAAGATGGTCGACATCACGCTGCCCGAGCCCGTGTCGACGATCGCTGTCAGCGTCGTCGGGCCTGCGGCGTTGATGTCGGCCTGCGGCTTCAGCGTCACCGTGCCGGACTTGCCGGTGCTCAGGTTTACCCAGGTGAGGTTCAGCGGGAGCTTCTGCTCGGCCGCGGGCGCCGACGTACCGACTGCGGTGAACACGTAGGCGGTCTGTCCGGCGGCCGGTCCGGGCGCCGGGATCTTGGCGGGCCCGGCCACCGAGACGGCCGTCGCGATGGACGCGCCACCGTCGGACAGGCAGCCGTTGCCGATCGACGGGTACATGAAGTCCTGGGTGATCGGTGCGTCGGGGATGGGTCCCGGTGCGGGCACCGCCGCCGGCGCGGCCACGGCAGCCGGGGCTTCGGGTGCGGGAGCCGGGGCTTCGGGTGCGGGAGCCGGAGCGGCCTCCGGAGCGGGTGCAACAACCGGTGCGGGGGCCGCCTCGGGTTGGACCGGCGCGGCGGCCTCGGGCACCGGCCCGACGGCGTGGGCCGGGTCGACGCCGGGTGCCAGGTGCGCCTCGGCGCCGGGCACCACACCGGCGGGCACGACGTGGGCCGCCGGATCGGCCACGAACTGGCTGACCGCCGTGGCCAGGTTGCGTGAATCTGTTGGTGCCGCAGCGTTTCCGGCGAACGCCTGCGCGGCGGCCATCAACATCGAGGCGGCATTGCCAGGATCCGAGGCGGCCTGCTGGATCGCCGGGCTCAGACTCTGGATCGCCGACAGCCCCGGTGCCTGCAGGGCGTCGATCGGCATGGGCAGCGGTGCCGCGGGATCAGCTCCCGCGACACCGCCGAACAGCACGGCCGCTGACGAGCCGATCGCGACGGTGGTGGTCACCAGCAGGGACCGGATGCGTGTCATCGGTTCGTCCAATCAGTCGTGGTTAGGGGGATCAGGGCAGGGCGGAGGTCGGGAAGAGCGCCCCGAGGCCACCGATCGGAGACGTGGCCGCCGCGGCGGGCGCAATGGCCGCTTGCGGAACGGCCGGGGTACCCGACATCGCTGCAGCGACGTCACCCGGAATGTTGAGGAACTGGCTCAACTGCGACACGCCGGGAATGGCGGGCGCCGCCGCCTGCTGGGCCGGCAGGAAGGTGTTCCCGGTGGGTGCGATACCCGCGGAAGCCGCCGGCAGGGCCGCCATGTCGGCGGGCAGGGCCGGTGAGGTGATCCCCGGGATGCCGTTGAGGGTGGCGGTGGCCAGCGGTGCGGTTGCGGCGGGGGCGGCGATGGTCTGAGCCGCCGGCGCGCCGGTCAGGACCGACGACGCGGCCTGCAGCACCTGCGGCAGCTTGCCCGGATCCATCAGGCCCTGCAGCATGCTGATGCCGGGAACGGCGGGCATCGGCACGGGCAGCGGGGCCGGATCGGCCTTGGCAATCCCGCCCGTCAGCAGAGCTGCTGATGAGCCCACCAAGATGGCGGATCCGGTTAACACGGTCTTGATTCGCGACATGACGTTCCAATCACTTGATGGGCGGTATGCACCCGAAGTTAGTTTGTTACTGGTGGGACTCAAGTGACACGTGTGGCATTTATAGAAGCGTTACTGACCCGAGTGGAGATGGTGACCCACCGCCCGCCGGATCTGTTCTGCAATCTCTGCGACGAACGCCGAGTGGAAATCGCAGGGGTCGCGGAGTAGGTGGGCGGTTGCGTAGATGGACGGTGGTCGCCGATCCGGGCCGTACTGTCGGGGCCATGAGGAAGCTGGCGCCGGCCCTGCTGGTCGTCAGCATCGTCGCGCGACTGGCCTGGACCTACCTGCTGCCCAACGGCGCGAACTTCGTCGACCTGCACGTCTACCTCGGCGGCGCCGACACGCTCAACCGGCCCGGCACGCTCTACGACTACGTCTACGCCGACCAGACACCGGACTTCCCGCTGCCCTTCACCTATCCGCCGTTCGCGGCGGTGGTGTTCTACCCGCTGACATTCCTGCCCTTCTGGGTCGTCGCGCTCGGCTGGCAACTGGGCATCATGGCGGCGCTGTACGGCGTGGTGCGACTCAGTCAGCGGCTGCTCGGCGTTATCGGCGGCATCCGCACCGCGATGCTGTGGACGGCGGTGGCGATCTGGCTCGAGCCGCTGCGCAGCACGTTCGACTACGGCCAGATCAACGTCCTGCTGGTGTTGATGATTCTGCTGGCGGTGTACAGCAATCGGTGGTGGCTCTCCGGGTTGCTGGTGGGGCTCGCGGCCGGGGTCAAGCTGACACCGGCGGTCGCCGGGCTGTACTTCCTGGGGATGCGCCGCTGGGCGGCGGCGGCGTGCTCCGTCGTCGTGTTCGCCGCGACGGTCGCGCTGTCCTGGCTGGTGGTCAGGGACCAGGCCACCTATTACTTCACCGAACTCCTCGGTGACGCTCGCCGGGTGGGGCCCATCGGGACGTCGTTCAATCAGTCGTGGCGGGGCGGGATCTCGCGGATCGTCGGGCACGACGCCGGGTACGGCGCACCCGTCCTGGCTGCCCTGGCGGTGACGGCGGTGCTGGCCTGGCTGGCCTGGCGGGCACTCGCCAGCGACTCCGACCGGCAGGACCGGCTGGGCCTGCTGCTGGTGGTGCAGCTGTTCGGGCTGCTGCTCTCCCCGATCTCCTGGACCCATCACTGGGTGTGGTTGCTGCCCTTGATGATCTGGCTGCTGCAGGGCCCGTACCGCTACCTGTTGGAGGCGCGGTTGCTCGGCTGGGGCTGGCTGGCGTTGACGCTCATCGGGGTGCCCTGGCTGCTCAGCTTCGCCCAGCCGACCATCTGGCAGATCGGCCGGCCCTGGTACCTGGCGTGGGCGGGGCTGGTCTACATCGTCGCGACGATGCTCACGCTGGCCTGGATCGCCGCCGTGCGGCTCAGGTTTCCGGGTGGTCGACGATCCTGTCGATATCGCCAGCCATAGCGACGTCCTTGTCGGTGATTCCGCCCTCGGAGTGCGTCACCAGCGCGAAAGTTACTGTCCGCCAGCGGATATCGATATCAGGGTGATGATCGGCAGTTTCGGCGTGCTCGGCGACCCGACGTACGGTGTCGATGCCGTCGAGGAACGTCGGGAACTTCACCGAGCGCCGCAGCGTACCGTCGGCACGCTGCCACCCGTTCAGCGTCGCCGCTGCGGCATCGACCTGCTCATCGCTCAACACGGCCATCCCCCGACGGTATACCGTCACTGCTCATGACGGTCCAGATCGTCGTCGCCGGTGCATTGATCGTCGACGGCGCGCTGCTGGTCGCTCAGCGCGCCCACCCGCCGGAACTGGCCGGACGGTGGGAGTTGCCGGGCGGCAAGGTCGCACCGGGCGAGACCGACGCCGCTGCTCTGGTCCGTGAACTGCGCGAGGAACTCGGCGTGGTCGTCGCTGTCGGCGGCCGGCTGGGTGATGACGTTCCACTGACCCCCGGGATGGTCCTGCGGGCCTACCGCGTCACCCTGGTGGCCGGCGCCGCGCATCCGCACGACCACCGGGAATTGCGCTGGGTCACCGGGGCGGAGTTGGCGACGCTGACCTGGGTGCCCGCCGACACCGCCTGGCTGCCGGATCTGGCCACGGCGATGGCGATCACCTGAGATGGGTGTCCGCGGTTTCTCTGGAGCGGCGTACCGGCGTCGGGTGGCGTGGGAGATCGCCTGGAAGCCGGTGCTGATGTTGGTGGTGGTCAGGCGCTGCAGCTGGCCGAGTCAATGGCCGTCGCCGATTTCCGCGGCGTGCTCGAGAGTGTCCAGGAAGGCCGTATTCGCACCCAGGGCAAGGTGATTGACGCCATCACCGACGATCAGCGCACCTAGTACGGCTTCGACCTCGCCGATTTCGGGGATCCGGCGGCGGATGGCCGGGTGCTCATACTGCTGGGCCAGCCGTAACCCGGGGCTCGGTCGCGGACGGGCTGTGACGTTCGATGCAGTTCGGCGTGTTTTCGGCCAAAGTACGCCGTCCGGTCCTCCTCGAGTGCTTTGCTGAACAGGTGACCACGGCAGCCCCGTCGTCCACTTACGTCGGGCAGGGCTTGAACCTTGCTCTGGCGACTTGGGTTTCGACGATCAATTTCTGGGCCTGGAACCTCATCGGGCCGATGTCAACCACCTACGCCGAGCGACTATCGCTCAGTAGTACCCAGGCCTCCGTGCTGGTGGCCACACCGATCCTGGTGGGCTCGTTGGGCCGGTTGGTCAGCGGGCCGCTGACCGACCGCTTCGGCGGGCGGGTGATGCTGATCGCCGTCACGCTCGCGTCGATCGTGCCCGTGCTCGCGGTGGGGATCGCCGGCACCATGGGCTCGTATCCGCTGCTGATCCTGTTCGGCTTCTTCCTCGGGGTGGCCGGCACGATCTTCGCGGTCGGCATCCCGTTCTCCAACAATTGGTACGAGCCGGCCCGGCGCGGCTTCGCGACCGGGGTATTCGGCGCGGGCATGGTGGGCACCGCCCTGTCGGCCTTCTTCACCCCGCGGTTCGTCCGGTGGTTCGGGCTGATGACGACGCACGTCATCGTCGCCGTCGCCCTCGCCGCGACGGCCGCGGTCGCGTTCCTGGTGCTGCGCGACTCACCGGTCTTCCACGCGAACACCGATCCGGTGGTGCCGAAGTTGTTGGCCGCCGCGAAGTTACGCGTCACGTGGGAGATGTCGTTCCTCTACGCCGTCGTCTTCGGCGGCTTCGTCGCGTTCAGCAATTACCTGCCCACCTACATCAAGACCATCTACGGCTTCTCCGCGGTGGACGCCGGTGCGCGAACCGCCGCATTCGCCCTGGCCGCGGTGATCGCGCGGCCGATCGGCGGGATGCTGTCCGATCGGATACCGCCCAAGTTCGTGGTGCTGACCTCGCTGGCGGGCACCGCCACCATGGCCGCCATCGCGATCCTGCAACCACCCGCGGATCTGTGGTCGGCCGTCACCTTCACCCTGCTGGCGGTATTCCTCGGCGTCGGCACCGGCGGCGTGTTCGCCTGGGTGGCGCGCCGGGCACCCGCGAAACGGGTCGGCTCGGTCACCGGGATCGTCGCCGCCGCCGGCGGTTTGGGCGGATACTTCCCGCCGCTGGTGATGGGTGCTACCTACAACTCCGCGAGCAAGGACTACACCGTCGGTCTGGCGCTGCTGGTGGCCACCGCGCTGATCGCGCTGGCGTTCACCGCGGTTCGCCTGCACACCCATGAGCCCGAACCCAAGGACGCCACCCCGTGACCCCTCGCATCGGCGGTCCGGTCGAGCGGCTGCTCGAACGCAGCGGCCGGTTCTTCACACCCGGCGAGGTTTCCGACGATCTGCGCACCGTCACGCGGGAGGGTGGCCGGGAGGGCGACACCTTCTACCGCGACCGGTGGAGCCACGACAAGGTGGTGCGCTCGACGCACGGAGTCAACTGCACCGGTTCGTGTTCGTGGAAGGTGTACGTCAAGGACGGCATCATCACGTGGGAGACCCAGGAGACCGATTATCCGTCCGTGGGCCCGGACCGCCCGGAGTATGAGCCGCGCGGGTGTCCCCGGGGTGCGGCGTTCTCCTGGTACACCTACTCGCCCACCCGGGTGCGCTACCCGTACGCACGCGGGCTGCTGGTCGAGATGTACCGGGAAGCCGTTGCGCGCCTGGGCGATCCGGTGGCGGCCTGGGCGGAGATCCAGTCCGATCCGCAGCGCCGGCGCCGCTATCAGCAGGCCCGCGGCAAAGGTGGCCTGGTTCGGGTCAGCTGGGCCGAGGCCACCGAGATGATCGCCGCCGCACACGTGCACACCATCAAGGAGTACGGCCCGGACCGGGTGGCCGGCTTCTCGCCGATCCCGGCGATGTCGATGGTCTCGCACGCCGCCGGATCGCGATTCGTGGAACTGATCGGTGGGGTGATGACGTCGTTCTACGACTGGTACGCCGACCTGCCGGTGGCCTCACCCCAGGTATTCGGCGATCAGACCGACGTGCCCGAATCCGGTGACTGGTGGGACGCCGCGTACCTGCTGATGTGGGGCTCCAACGTCCCGGTGACCCGGACCCCGGACGCGCACTGGATGGCCGAGGTGCGTTACCGCGGCACGAAGGTGGTCACGGTGAGCCCGGACTACGCCGACAACACCAAGTTCGCCGACGAGTGGATGCCGTGCGCGGCCGGCACCGACGCCGCGCTGGCCATGGCGATGGGCCACGTGATCCTGTCCGAATGCTTGGTCGAGAAACGGGTTCCGTTCTTCGTCGACTACGCCCGCACCTACACCGACCTGCCATTCCTGGTGAAGCTGGAAGTGCGCGACGGCGCCGTGGTGCCGGCGAAGAACCTGACCGCCGCCGACCTGGGCGGCACCGCCGCGGAACAGGAGAACGCCTCCTTCAAGCCGGCACTGCTGGACGGCACCACGGATTCCGTTGTGGTTCCCCATGGTTCGCTCGGCTTCCGCTACGGCGACGACGGGGTGGGCAAGTGGAACCTCGATCTCGGCGGCATCACCCCGGCGCTGACCGTGGCCCGCGACGGTGCGGAGACCGTGGAGGTGACACTGCCCCGCTTCGACACCCTCGACGGACACGGCGAGACCATGCGCCGCGGGGTACCGGTCCGCCGGGTCGGCGAGCACCTGGTGTGCACGGTGTTCGACCTGATGCTGGCCCAGTACGGGGTGGCGAGGGCCGGTCTGCCCGGCGACTGGCCCACCGGCTATGACGATCCCTCGACGCCGTACACCCCGGCCTGGCAGGAGTCGATCACCGGCGTCTCGGCCGCCCAGGCCATCCGGATCGCCCGCGAATTCGCACGCAGCGCAGAGGAATCCGGCGGACGGTCGATGATCATCATGGGCGCCGGCATCTGTCAGTGGTTCCACGGGGATGCGACCTACCGCGCCGTCCTGGCACTGCTGCTGCTGACCGGTTCAATGGGCCGCAACGGCGGCGGCTGGGCCCATTACGTTGGGCAGGAGAAGTGCCGACCCGTAACCGGGTGGGCCACCATGGCGATGGCCACGGACTGGTCACGCCCGCCGCGCCAGATGGCCGGCACGTCGTACTGGTACGCCCACACCGATCAGTGGCGCTACGACGGCTACCGCGCGGATGCGCTGGCGAGTCCGGTGGGCCGGGGCCGGTTCCGCGACCGGCACACCATGGATGTACTGGCCTCCGCCACGGCAATGGGGTGGAGTCCGTTCTTCCCGCAGTTCGATCGCTCCAGCCTGGACCTGGCCGACGAGGCGCGTGCGCAGGGCCGCGAGATTCCCGAGTACGTCGCCGAGCAACTCGGCTCGGGTGCCCTCAAACTCGCCGTCACCGATCCGGACAACCCGCGCAACTGGCCCCGCGTGCTCAACATCTGGCGGGCCAACCTGCTGGGCTCGTCCAGCAAGGGCAATGAATACTTCCTCCAGCATCTGCTCGGCACCAGCTCCAATTTGCAGGCCACGCCCACCCCGGAAGCGTTACGGCCCAACGATATCGCCTGGTCCGACGACATCCCGGAAGGTAAGCTCGATCTGCTGATGTCGGTGGATTTCCGGATGACCTCGACCACCCTGCTGTCGGATGTGGTGCTGCCCGCGGCCACCTGGTACGAGAAGGCGGACCTGTCCAGCACCGACATGCATCCCTACATCCACGCGTTCAGCCCCGCCATCGACCCTCCGTGGGAGACCCGGTCGGACTTCGATGCCTTCGGCGCCATCGCGGTGGCGTTCAGTCGGCTCGCCGGCCGGCACCTGGGTACCCGAACCGATGTCGTGCTCGGCACCCTGCAGCACGACACCCCGGGTGCGATGTCGTATCCCGGTGGGACCGAGCATGATTGGCGGGTCGAGGGGGAGACGCCGGTACCCGGGAAGACCATGGGCCCGCTGGCGGTGGTGGAACGCGACTACGGGGCCATCGCCGACAAGTGGAGCACCCTGGGACCGCTCACCGAGAAGCTCGGCCTGACCACCAAGGGCATCACCACCCATCCCGACGTCGAGGTGGGGCAACTTGCCGCCAAGTTCGGCGTGCTGAAAACCGGAGTGGCCCAGGGGCGTCCGGCGATCACCACCGCCGATCGGATGGCCGACGTCATCCTCGCCCTGTCGGGCACCTCCAACGGCCGGCTGGCGGTGGAGGGCTTCCGGGAGCTGGAACGGCGGACCGGGCGCGAGCTGGTGCATCTCGCCGAGGGCAGTGAGGAGCGCCGCATCAGCTACGCCGACACCCAGGCCCGGCCGGTGCCGGTGATCACCAGCCCGGAGTGGTCGGGCAGCGAGACCGGCGGTCGGCGGTATGCGCCGTTCACGGTGAACATCGAGCAGCTCAAGCCTTTTCACACGCTGACGGGGCGGATGCACTTCTACGTCGATCACGACTGGCTGGAGGAACTCGGCGAGCAGCTGCCGATCTACCGGCCGCCGCTGGACATGGCGCGGTTGTTCGGGGAACCCGCGCTGGGCGACAACGAACTGGGTGTCACCGTGCGCTATCTGACGCCGCACTCGAAATGGTCCATCCACTCCGAGTATCAGGACAACCTGTTCATGCTGTCGCTGTCGCGGGGCGGACCGACCATGTGGATGAGCCCGGCCGATGCCGCGAAGATCGCGGTGCGCGACAACGATTGGGTGGAGGCGGTCAACCGCAACGGGGTGGTGGTGTGTCGGGCGGTGGTGAGTCACCGGATGCCCGAGGGGGTGGTCTACGTCTACCACGCCCAGGAACGCACCATCGACGTGCCGCTGACCGAGACCACCGGCCGTCGCGGCGGGATTCACAATTCGCTGACCAGGTTGCTGGTCAAGCCCAGCCATCTGGCCGGCGGGTACGCCCAGCACGCCTATGCCTTCAACTATTTGGGTCCCACCGGCAATCAGCGCGACGAGGTGACGGTGGTCCGGCGGCGCTCGCAGGAGGTTCAGTACTGATGCGGGTAATGGCGCAGATGGCAATGGTGATGAACCTGGACAAGTGCATCGGGTGTCACACCTGCTCGGTGACCTGCAAACAGGCCTGGACCAACCGCTCCGGCACGGAGTACGTGTGGTTCAACAACGTCGAGACCCGGCCCGGACTGGGCTATCCGCGGGCCTACCAGGATCAGGACCGTTGGCGGGGTGGCTGGATCCGGGATCGCAAGGGCCGGCTGAAGTTACGCGACGGCGGCCGGCTGGCCAAGCTGGCCCGGATCTTCTCGAATCCCAAGCTGCCGTCCATCGACGACTACTACGAGCCGTGGACCTACGACTACGAGAACCTGACGTCGGCGCCGCTGGGCGAGCACATGCCGGTGGCGCCACCGCGCAGCCTGATCAGCGGCAAGCCCATGAAGGTCTCCTGGTCGGCAAACTGGGATGACGATCTCGGTGGCTCCCCGGAGATCGTTCCGCAGGACCCGGTGCTCAAAAAGGTCGGCGAGCGCGTGCGGCTGGAACTCGAAGAGACGTTCATGTTCTACCTGCCGCGGATCTGCGAACACTGCCTCAACCCGGCCTGCGTGGCGTCCTGCCCGTCCGGTGCGATGTACAAGCGCAGCGAGGACGGCATCGTGCTCGTCGATCAGGACCGCTGCCGGGGCTGGCGGATGTGCGTCTCCGGATGTCCTTACAAGAAGGTCTATTTCAACCACAAGACCGGCAAGGCCGAGAAGTGCACGCTGTGTTACCCGCGCATCGAGGTCGGGTTGCCGACGGTGTGTTCGGAGACCTGCGTCGGCCGGCTGCGCTACCTCGGGCTGGTGCTCTACGACGTGGACCGGGTGCTGGAGGCGGCCTCGGTGCCCGACGAGCACGACCTCTACGAGGCCCAGCGCCAGATCCTGCTGGACCCCAACGACCCGGAGGTGATCGCAGGCGCGCGTGCGGAGGGCATCTCGGATGAGTGGATCGCCGCGGCGCAACGCTCACCGGTCTACGCGCTCATCAACGAATTCCGCGTGGCGCTGCCGTTGCACCCGGAATTCCGTACCGTTCCGATGGTCTGGTACATCCCGCCACTGTCCCCGGTGGTGGATGCCGTCAGCCGGGACGGACACGACGGCGAGGATCTGGGGAATCTGTTCGGCGCGCTCGACGCCCTGCGCATCCCGATCGAATACCTGGCCGGCCTGTTCACCGCCGGGAATGTCGCGCCGGTCGAGGCGGTGCTGCACCGGCTGGCGGCCATGCGGTCCTACATGCGTGACGTGAACCTGGGCCGGGAGACCCAGCCGCACATCCCGGCGGCCGTCGGGATGACCGAGGAACAGATCTATGAGATGTACCGGCTGCTGGCGATCGCAAAGTACGAAGAGCGCTATGTGATCCCCAGTGCGTACGCTCCCAGCGCGGGATCCGTCGAAGAACCCGGTTGCTCGCTGTCCTTCGACGGCGGGCCGGGGATGTACGAGTCCGGGCCGTTCGGTGAGGCCAGCGGAATGCCGGTCCCGGTGGCGGTGGAGACCTTCCATGCGCTGCAGCACCGGCAGACCGGTGAGGGGATGGCGGCCAACGCGGCTCGGCCGTCGCGGGTGAACCTGCTCAATTGGGATGGCCGTGGAACACCGCCCGGAATGTTCCCGACCGGAGCCGACCGATGAGACTTCTCACCCGCACCCGGTCGACCGCCCTGCAGGACCGCATGGCCTGGCAGGCGGCCTCCCTGTTGCTCGGCTATCCCGATGCCGGGCAGGACGCCCGGTTGGCGACGGTCGCCGAACTGCTGGACAACCTGACCGGTCCGGCAGGGGAGCCGTTGGCGCGCAACCTCGCTGCGCTGCGCGAACTCGATGAGCGCAGTGCCGCCGAGCAGTATGTGGCCACCTTCGACATGAGTCGGCGCACCACCATGTACCTGACGTATTGGACGGCCGGCGACACCCGCAACCGCGGCGCACAGATGCATGCGTTCGTCAGCGCCTACCGGGACGCCGGCGCGCAACCGCCGAAATCCGAGTCACCCGACCATCTCCCGGTGGTGTTGGAGTTCGCCGCCACGGTGGATCCCGAAGCCGGACGGCGACTGCTGATCGAGCACCGGGTGCCCATCGACCTGCTCCACCGCGGGCTGGTCGAACGCGGCTCGCCCTACGCCGACGCGATCGGTGCCGTGTGCACGACGCTGCCGGCCGCGACCGATCAAGATGTGCAGCGGGCCCGCCGGCTGGCCGAGGCCGGTCCGCCCGCCGAAGCCGTTGGCCTGCAGCCCTTCACGCTGACGGTGCCGCCGCGACGAACCGGGGAGACAGGCTGATGGGCGTGATCTTCTGGGACGTGATCCCTTACGTGACACTTTCCGTCGTCGCCGTCGGCACGTGGTGGCGTTATCGCTACGACAAGTTCGGCTGGACCACCCGGTCCTCGCAGCTGTACGAGTCCCGGCTGTTGCGGATCGCCAGCCCGATGTTCCACTTCGGCATCCTGGTGGTGATCATCGGGCATGTCATCGGGCTGGTGATCCCCGAGTCCTGGACGCACGCGCTCGGGCTCAGCGAGCACGCCTACCACCTTCAGGCCGTCGTCCTCGGCACCATCGCCGGACTGTCGACCTTGATCGGCATCGGGCTGCTGATCTACCGGCGGCGCACCACCGGCCCGGTGTTCCTGGCCACCACCGTCAACGACAAGGTGATGTATGTGGTCCTGGTGGCCGCCATTGTGGCCGGATTGTCTGCTACCGCACTGGGTTCGGGGATCACTGGCGAGACCTACAACTACCGCGAGACCATCTCGGTGTGGTTCCGGTCGATCTGGGTGTTGCAGCCGCGTGGGGATCTGATGGCCGGCGCGCCGATCTACTATCAAGTGCACGTGCTGATCGGGCTGACGTTGTTCTGTCTGTGGCCGTTCACCCGGTTGGTCCACGCCTTCAGCGCGCCGATCGGCTACCTGTTCCGGCCGTATATCGTCTACCGCAGCCGGGAGGCCGCCCGTCCGGGCGAGCTGATCGGGTCGCAGCCGCACCGCCGCGGTTGGTGAAGCCAGCTCCCTGGCCGAGCGCTCAGCTAGGTACGGTTTCGGCCCGCCGAACCGTACGTAGCTG
>RRZU010076932.1_pt1 | contig 29468 bp, 28 predicted proteins | sample 2165561 | NCBI WGS metagenome assembly RRZU01 (sample SAMN10456909, study PRJNA506462) | wastewater metagenome | isolation source: wastewater sludge | place: USA: Moscow, Idaho | reverse complement strand
GCGGCGCACGCCTGCCGGAGGCGCTCGCTGTCCGCGCCCATCTCCAGGGTGACCACGGAGACCGGGCAGCCCAGCCGGAAGTCGCTCTCGCTCACGATCCTCGTCAGCTCCTCGATCGCGACGCGGGCGGCGAGGGCCGGGTCACCGGAGGAGGTGGCCGCCTCGGCGATCAACCTCTCGAACTGGCGTGCGGCCAGCTCGATCGCCGCCTCGCCCAGTTCTTCCTTCCCCTCGGGGAAGTGGAAGTAGACCGAGCCCTTCGGGGCCTGCGCGTGCTCGATCACGGCGTTGAGGCCCGTGCCGGCGTAGCCGTTGGTCTGGATGAGTTCGAGCATGGACGCGGTGAGCCGCGCCTTCGTCTGGGCGCCTTTGGAGGTCATGGAGTCAAAAATAGACCGGTCTATATAAAATCAGCAAATGGCGCCTTCCCTCGAAGGGCCGCTCAGAAACGTCGGACCGTCGCGACGTGGGAACTCGGGAGGGTCAGCGCGTCCGGAAGACCTTGAAGTTGGACGCCTGTGCCCGCGGCCGCACCACCAGGCGATCCACGTTCACATGCGCAGGACGAGACGCCACCCAGGCGATCACCTCGGCCACATCCTCCGCGGTCAGGGGGTCGGGGACACCGTCGTAGACCGCGTCCGCACGGGCCTGGTCGCCCCCGAACCGGGTCAGTGAGAACTCCGGCGTGTGCACCATGCCGGGGGATACCTCACACACCCGCACCGGATGACCCGACAGCTCCAGCCGCAGCGCGCCCGCCAGCATGCGCTCGCCCGCCTTCGCCGCGTTGTAGCCACCCCCACCCTCATAGGCCGATTCGGCCGCCGTCGACGTGAGGAACACCACCGTGCCCTCGCCCGCCTCCAAGGCGGGAAGCAGCGCTTTGGTGACGCGGGCGGTACCCAGCACGTTCGTCTCGTACATGCGCTGCCAGGCGTCCAGGTCGGCTTCGGCGAGGGTCTCCTGCCCCAGGGCACCGCCAGCGTTGTTGACCAGCAGCGTCAACTGGTCCCCCACCTCTTCGACGAGGGCGGCCACGTCGTCGTCGACGGTGATGTCGCATGCCACCGCCACCCCGCCGATCTCGGCCGCGAGCGCGCGGACGCGGTCGTGGCGGCGCGCAGCGCACACCACTCGATACCCGTCGGCGGCCAGCGCGCGAGCGGTCGCCGCGCCGATACCGCTGGAGGCGCCGGTGACGACGGCGATACGGGAGGAAGAGGAACTCGTCATGCCCTCGATCCTAGGCGCAGGCGGCCGCTATCACGGCGGCCGCGCAGCACCCGCTCAGGCGAAAGCGGCCGAGGCGGCCGTGAGCGTGGAGACCTCCTCGGCCGTCAGCTTCACCGCGACGGCGGCCAGCAGCGCAGCCACCTGCGCGGCATGCGACGCGGACGCGATTGGGGCCGTGACACCCCGCGCCAGCAGCCAGGCGAGGGCGATGGTGGTCAACTCCGCGTCATGGGCCTCAGCAACGCCTGCCAGGGCATCCACCACGCTCAGGCCGCCGGCGTCGAGGTACGCCTTCACGGCGCCCGCACGCGCACCCACCAGATCCTCAGCGGTGCGGTACTTGCCGGAAAGGAAGCCCGAGCCGAGCGTCGAATAGGGGAACGAGGCCACCGCATAGTCGGCTACCAGTGGGGCGTCGTTCGTCTCGTAGTCGTGCCGCGACACCAAGCTGTAGCGGGTCTGGATGGCGGCGGGACGCGGCAGGCCCAGGGCATCCGCCGTCTTGATCCAGTCGCGCACCCGCTCGGGGGCGTAGTTGGACAGGCCGATCGCGGAGATGGTCCCGTCGGCAACCAAGCCACCGAAGGTGCGCACCTGTGACTCGATCGACACCTCGGCGTCGTCGCGATGGGCGTAGTAGAGATCGATGTGGTCGGTGCCCAGGCGCGCCAGTGAATCGCGGACCGAAGCCTTCACCGTCGCGTCCGCCAGGCCGATATGGCCCTCCAACTGGCCCGTCTTCGTGGCGACGACCACCTCGTCGCGGTTGCCACGGCTCGCCATCCAGGCGCCGATGATGCGCTCGGACTCGCCGCCGGAGTTCCCCGGTGCCCACGCCGAGTACACGTCGGCCGTGTCGACGAAGGAGCCACCGCCCGCGACGAAGGCGTCCAGCACCTCAAAGGAGGTGGCTTGATCCGCCGTCCAGCCGAAGGGGTTGCCGCCTAGGTTGAGCGGGAGAATCTCATGGTCGATGCCGTGAATGCGTGCCATAGCCCCACGTTAGGCGGCCAGGGGGACATTTCCAGCCCTCGACCGCCCTGTGTCACCACGGTTGCCTTGCCGGTGAGGGCGCGAGCCGGAGGGGCGCGGCCGGACTGGGTGCACAGGTGGGGTGGTGGCGGGGGGAGGCCCGGGGCCCTAGCCTGGGCGCCATGGCCGATGCAGCGATGCTTGAGGTTCCCGGGCCCCACGGGCCCCGCACCGTGAAGCTGTCCAGTCCTGACAAGGTGTTGTGGCCTGGCGCTGCCACTAGCCCCGCGGTGACGAAGGCCGATCTTGCCCGTTACCTCCTCGCCGTGGCCGAGCCCTTCCTGCATCTCAACGGGGACCGTCCCATGACCCTCCAGCGGTTCCCCGACGGCATCGACGGGGAGGAGTTCTTCAGTAAGCGCCCACCTCGGGGCGCACCCAGCTACCTGCGCACCGTCACCTGCACCTACCCGTCGCGGCGGCGCCACGAGCAACTCGTCTTCCAAGAGCCCGCCGAGTTGGTGTGGGCCGCCCAGATGGGGACGCTGACCTTCCATCCCTGGCCGGTCCGCACGGCGAACCTCGACAACCCCGACGAACTGCGCATCGACCTGGACCCCCAACCCGGCCGCGACATCGTCGACGCGGTGACGGCCGCGCTGGCCCTGCGTGACCTGATGGCCGAGGTCGGGCTCGTCGCCTTCGCCAAGACGTCGGGCAACCGCGGCGTCCACGTGTACGCCCGCATCGCCCCCGAGCACGAGTTCGTGGACGTGCGCCACGGCGTCATCGGGATCGCGCGCGAACTCGAACGGCGGCTTCCCGACCTGGTCACGACGAGTTGGTGGAAGGAAGAGCGAGGCGCGAAGGTGTTCGTCGACTTCAACCAGGCCAACCGCGACCGCACGATCGCGGGGGCCTACTCCCCGCGTCCCCTGCCTGGAGCGCCCGTCTCCACACCACTGACCTGGGAGGAACTCCCCGGAACGCGTCCGGCGGATTGGACGATCCACACCGTCCCTGGCCTTCTGCAGGAGCGCGGGGACGCCTGGGCTGGAATCGACGCCCATGTCGGCCACCTGACGGGGGCCCTGGCGCTGTGGGAGGCCGACCTGGAACGCGGCCTGGGGGAACTCAACTATCCGCCCGACTACCCCAAGATGCCCGGCGAACCGCCCCGCGTCCCGCCCAGCCGCCGCAAGGCCGACCGTCCTGAGGCCGATTACCTGGCGCCGAAAGCGGAGCGGGACGCCGACTGGGGCATGCCCATCGTGCCGCCCTATGGCCCCATGCTGGCCAAGCTGGTCAAGGAGTTCCCGAGCGCCGATGTCCTCTTCGAACCCAAGTGGGACGGGTTCCGCAGCATCATCTGGCGGTCGGGGGACCGGGTGGAACTCGGCAGCCGGAACAGCCGCCCGCTGACCAGGTACTTCCCCGAACTGGTCGAGGCGGTCAAGGCCAGCTTCCCGGAGCGGGCGTGCATCGACGGCGAGATCATCATGGTCGATCCGCACACCGGCGATCGGCTCAACTTCGACCTGCTGCAGCAACGCATCCACCCCGCCGCCTCGCGGATCGCGAAACTGGCCCGCGAGGCCCCGGCGAGCTTCGTCGCCTTCGACCTGCTCGCCCTCGGCGAGGACAACTACGCCGAGCGTCCCTTCGCTGAACGCCGTGCCGCCTTGGAGCAAGCCCTCGCGCACGCGCGCCCCCCGATCTACCTCACCCGGACCACCCGCGACCGAGAGTTGGCCCGGCAGTGGTTCACGCAGTTCGAGGGGGCGGGGCTGGATGGCGTCATCGCCAAGCCGGTGGACGCGGCCTATGCCGAAGACAAGCGCGTCATGTTCAAGATCAAGCACGAACGCACCGCCGACTGTGTGGTGGCCGGGTACCGGCTCTACCGCGATGAACCCGACGCGATCGGCTCGCTCCTGTTGGGGCTCTACACCCCGCAGGGGAACCTCAACTCGGTCGGCGTCATCGGGGCCTTCCCGCTGGCCCGGCGGCGCGAACTGTTCGCCGAACTGCAACCACTCGTGACGACGCTGGAGGATCACCCCTGGTCGTGGGCGGCCCCGCAGGAGTCCTCGCCCGATAACCGGGATCGTTCCGCACCTCGGACGCCGACCGCTGCCGCCCACAGCCGCTGGAATGCGAAGAAGGATCTCTCCTTCACACCCCTGCGCCCCGAGCGCGTTGTCGAGGTGCGCTACGAGCACATGGAGGGGGAGCGGTTCCGGCACACCGCTCAGTTCTTGCGCTGGCGCCCGGACCGTACCCCGCAGTCGTGCACCTACGCCCAACTGGAGGAACCGGTCAGCTACGACCTCGACGACGTCTTGGGCACAGCCTGACCGCAGCCAGCCCTGTCGCTAGTCGATCGTCACCTTCATCGCGGAGCGGTGCCCCAAGACGTTGCGGAGCATGGTGATGAGCGTGGGATCGAGTTGCAGGGTGGAGATCTCGCGCAGGCGGCTGCGTTCCAGGGTCATGCCGTGGCCCGACGCCCACATCACCTTGGAGAGTTCGGTGAGCTGACCGTCGGTGATGAGGGCGGCCGAGCGGCCAGATTCAGCGTCGAAGAGGGTACGCAGCCGCTGCTTGGACGACGCGGGCCGCTCCGGCTTGTCGAGGTGGCTTGCCTCGCGCAGGGAACGCTGCGCTTTGTCGCTGATCCACAACTGTCCGTCGCGGTCGGCGAGCATCTGTTCCGCGACGGTGGTGGCGGCCGCTGGACGCCCGGTCACGACAGCCGCCTGCCTCATCCGCGCCAGCCGAGCGGGGTCGCCGAGGAGTTCGCCGAGCTTCCAGCCGATGGTGGTCTCGTAGTTGTTGCGCACGGCGGCCCCCTGTTCCAGCAGGTAGTCGCTGTTGCGCACTTCCTGACCCGGGATCGGGTTGATCAGCGCCATGGGCAGCCCCGCCGCCATGGCTTCGGAGGAGGACAACCCGCCAGGCTTACCGATGAACAGGGACGCGACGCGCATCAGGTCTGGCATCGCGGTGGTGTAGCCGAGCACGTGGAACCGGTCGGTGTCGTGGCGCACGAGGGCGTCCACGTCCTGCTTCAGGTCGGCGTTGTGGCCGCACACGACCACAGCCTGGAAGGGCTCGGTGCGGTCCTGCATCTGCTGCACGATACGCAGGGCGTAGGCCCCACCCGTCGCCCCCGCAGAAATGAGGAGGATCGGGACCCCCTCGCGCAGACCGAACGTGGCCAGGACGGCCGCACGGTCGACCTGCTGCCCGAACTCGTAGCGCACGGGAATCCCGGAGGCGGTGAGTCGGTCCTCGGGGAACCCGGAGGAGATGAGGTACTGCCGGGATTCCTCGCGGGCCAGGAAGATCCGCGAGAACGTGTTGGTGAGCCACAGCCCCTGAACGTCGTAGTCGGTGGTGATGATCGCCAGGCGGGTGAACAGATCCCGAGAGGTCTGCAGATTGGCGACGATGCGGGCCGGGAGGAAGTGCGTGGCCAAGACGAGGTCGGGGGAGAACTCCTTGATCTTGGCGACCGTTTCGGTGGTGTTGATCTGGTCCCACCACGGGACGCGGCTGCCGAGCTGGAACGGGCTGTCAACCTGGTCGTAACCCCAGCCGACAAGCCATGGGGCGCGGGCGACCATCTCGAAGTAGCCGTCGTCGTACACGGCCCGATAGAACCCAGGCGTCGTGGTCAACACGTCGAGGGTGGTCACGGTGCTGACGTCAGGGCGGTTCGCGACGACGCGCTGCAGGGCCGCTGCAGCGCTGTTGTGCCCCGAGCCGACGCCAGCGCTGAGGATCATCACCTTGCGTTCCATCGGGCCAGCCTAACCAGCGGATGCCTGGCCGCGGACGACCCGGGGCCCGAGCGGTGCCCTCTGCGGGCGTATCGCCAAGGAGGGACGTCCCCGCGGGGCAGGCGTCAGCGATAAACTCGTGACCATGACGTACAAGCTGATCCTTCTGCGCCACGGCGAGAGCGAGTGGAACCAGAAGAACCTGTTCACCGGCTGGGTGGACGTCGACGTGAATGAGAAGGGTGCCGCCGAAGCCGTCCGGGCTGGCGAGCTGCTCAAGGAGCAGGGCCTGCTGCCCGAGAAGCTGCACACCTCGCTGCTGCGCCGCGCCATCCACACCGCCTACACCGCCCTCGACGTGGCCGATCGGCACTGGATCCCCGTGGAGCGCTCGTGGCGCCTCAACGAGCGTCACTACGGCGCTTTGCAGGGCCTCAACAAGTCCGAGACGCTGGAGAAGTACGGCGAGAAGCAGTTCATGGAGTGGCGTCGCAGCTACGACGTCCCGCCGCCCCCGCTGGACAAGGACGCCGAGTTCAGCCAGTGGAATGACCCCCGCTACGCCGACATTCCCGAGGACGAGCGTCCCCAGACCGAATGCCTCGCCGACGTCGTCGTGCGGATGCTTCCCTACTGGGAGAGCAATATCAAGCCCGACCTGGTCGCAGGCAAGACTGTCCTGGTGACGGCGCACGGCAACTCGCTGCGCGCGCTGGTCAAGCACCTCGACGAGATCAGCGACGCCGACATCGCCGGGCTGAACATCCCCACCGGCATCCCGCTGTTCTACGAACTCGACGAGAACTTCAAGCCTGTCACCAAGGGTGGCCGCTACCTCGACCCGGAGGCCGCGAAGGCGTCCATCGAGGCCGTGAAGAATCAGGGCAAGAAGAAGTAGTCCTCCTGGCCGCACACGTCACGAGGCCCCGCACCCGATAGTTGGGTGCGGGGCCTCGTTGCGCCGGGACGCGTCAGGCGATCGTCCAGTTCTCGCCTTCGGGCTGCATGCCGGTGACGATGTAGATGACGCGGCTGCCCATCAGCACCGCGTGGTCGGCGATGCGCTCGTAGTAGCGGCCCAGCAGGGCGCAGTCGACGGCCGCCTCGACGCCATGGTTCCAGTTCTCGTCCAACAGGAGGCGGAACTGGTGGGTGCGGAGGTTGTCCACTTCCTCGTCGTCGTCGGCCATCTTCTCGGCGTCCAAAACATTGCGATCACGCAGGGTGCGCCCGGCGATCTGCACCATCTCTTCGGCCAGGGTGGCCATGCGGCGGAAGTTCTGCTGCATGGGCTCTGGCACCGCGGGCTTCGGGTACCGCATGCGGGCGATCTTGGCGACGTGGGCAGCGAGATCGCCCATGCGAGCCAGATCCGCCACCATGCGTAGGGCGGCGACGATCGTCCGCAGTTCACCGGCGACGGGGGACTGCCGCGCCAGCAAGGTGAAGCAGCGCGACTCAAGATCGTCGTGCAATTGATCCAGGGTGGCGTCGGCGCCGATGACCTTCTCGGCGAGGGCCAGGTCGGCGTCCAGCAGGGAACGGGTGGCGTCCTCGACGGCCGTGCTGACCTTCTCGGTCATCGTGACGAGATCGTCGACGACCGACGACAGTTCCTCGTGGTAACTCGCGCGCATATTCGCTGCGTTCCTCTCCTTGGGCACTTCGTGGGACTGCATCGACCACCAACCCTACGTACGGTCGGAATCTTAAGCCCGCCACCAGGCCAACGCCGAGTGAACACTGCATGAACGCTCAACGGCGCTCGCGGCAGGCCCGCCGCAACCCCCCCAGAAGGCGAGGGGAGGCGTCCTATGATCGAGCCGTGACTCCCGCTATGGCCGCCGCGCTCGGCGTCGTGGTCGGGGCCGTGTTCGCCACGATCGCCACCCATGTCGCGATGCGTATCCGGCTGGCCGCGCCCCCGCCTGACCCCGGTCCCGAACGCCAACGCGTCCTGGACGCCCTGCGTGCGGGCGGCGTCCTGGTCGGCGATCAAGACGAAATCCTCGGCGCGAATACCGCGGCTGCTGACCTTGGCCTGGTCCGCGGGGACCGGGTGGCGATACCGGCCCTGCTGGAACTGGTTCGCGAGGTGCGTCGCGATGGGGAAACGGCCGCAGTCAACCTCGATCAGACGCGGTCAGGACGCACGGGGCAGCGCCTCGCCGTGCGTGTCGTGCGCCTCGATGATGGCGTCGTGCTCGTCGTGGCGGACGATCGGGCGGCGGCCCTGCGCGTGGAGGCTTCGGCGCGGGACTTCATGGCCAATGCCACCCACGAGTTGAAGACGCCGATCGGCGCGATCACTTTGCTGTCGGAGGCCGCCGAGCAGGCCGCCGACGATCCCGAGGCTGTGCGGCGCTTCACGGGCAGGATCCAGGGCGAGTCCGCGCGGTTGACGCAACTCGTCACCCAGATCGTCCAGTTGTCGCACGTGCAGGGCACCCAGTTGGCCACCCTGAGCATGGTCGACATTGACGAGGTGGTCGCCACAGCGTTGGATCGCAGCCGTCACCTGGCCGAGCAGCGCTCAGTGAGCCTCACCACGAGCGGGGCGCGCGGGCTCAGCATTCGCGGTAGCCGCGACCAGCTCATCACGGCGCTGGTCAACCTGCTGCACAACGCGATCCACTATTCCGACACCAAGGCGCGCGTGGTCGTCACCGCGCGCCTGGTGCCCTCCCCGGACGGGGACAAGATCGCGATCGGCGTCTCCGACAACGGCATCGGGATCAGCGAAGAGGATCAGCGCAGGGTGTTCGAGCGGTTCTACCGCGTCGACTTCGCCCGCAGCCGACAGACGGGCGGCACGGGTTTGGGGCTGTCGATCGTGAACGAGATCGTGGAGGCGCACGGCGGTTCGATCACCTTGTGGAGTCGCGTCGGCAGCGGTTCCACGTTCACCATGGAGCTGCCCGCAGCCCCTGACCTGGAGGAGGACGCGTGAGCGTCGTTTTGATCGTCGAGGACGAAGAGAGCTACCGCGACGCGCTGGGCTTCATGCTGGAGCGTGAAGGCTTCGAGGTCATCTTGGCCTCCGATGGTGCCGAAGGGCTGGTGCAGTTCGAACGGCATGGAGCCGACATCGTCTTGCTCGACCTCATGATGCCGGGCCTGTCAGGCACCGAAGTGTGCCGACGCCTGCGGCAGCGCAGCACGGTTCCGATCATCATGGTGACCGCGCGCGACGCCGAGATCGACAAGGTCGTCGGGTTGGAGCTGGGCGCCGATGACTATGTCACCAAGCCGTTCAGCCACCGTGAGCTGGTGGCCCGCGTCCGGGCGGTCTTGCGCCGGGGGCACGACGTCGAGCTGATGCCGGATGTGATTGAGGCCGCGGGCGTCCGCATGGACGTCGAACGGCACGAGGTCTGGGTCGACGGGCGCCCCGTCCGGCTGGCGTTGAAGGAGTTTGAGCTCCTGGAGATGCTGTTGCGTAACGCGGGCCGGGTGATGACGCGCGGGCAACTCATCGACCGCATCTGGGGTGCCGACTACGTCGGGGACACCAAGACGTTGGACGTCCATGTGAAGCGCCTGCGCGGCAAGATCGAGTCCGACCCCGCCAACCCGACCCTGCTGCTGACCGTGCGCGGGCTGGGCTACAAGTTCGAAGGCTGAGCGCCAGCCCTTCCCCCTACGGCGTCGCCGTCGGGGTGGGAGCCGTGCCCCGATCCGTGGTGCTGGTCGGCAGGGTGTGCGTGGGGCTCGCCGTGGCCTCGCTACTCGGGGCGGGGGAGACCGTCGCATAGACCGGGTCCTTGGGGCTCAGCACGGGGGCCTGCACGACCTGCCGGTCACCGGAGGCGAACTCCAGGGCCACGGACGCGACCAGCCCCGGCCGCAGGTCGGGGCTCGACACGGTGAGGGTAGCGGTCGGGTTGGTCAAGACCACGAGCTGGTTCGAGGGTAGGGAGACGGGCAGCCCGCCACCGACCTTGAACGACGCCCCCGCAGTCCCGTCGAGCTTGATCGGATTGCCGGCGACGGAGACCAAAGCGGTGTTCTTGGGGGAGACGAGGGAGGCGGACAGGTAGCCGTGGCCTTCGTCGTCACTCACGACGACCAGGTTGCGCACCTTCACGTCGCCGATCTGGGTGTTGACACCCTCGGCCGGCGTGTAGGGCTGCAGCGTCTGAGCGTTGAAGCCGCAGCCGGACAACAGCAGGGCCGACGCGGCGGCTGCGATCATGACGTGCGCAGCCCTGCGCTTAGGGGTGCTCAGATGCATGGCGGAAGTCCTCCTGGTCGTGATCCACCTCGAATGGCCTCACCCTAACGAAACGCGTGCGTGGGGTGGTAGCTCGCATGGGTGCGCGGCGCGGTTCGTGACCGCAGCGCAACCGGTGTGGGCGCGCATCGCGGAGTTCGGTGGCGACAGTTTCGCGCGTCGGCTGGTCCCGGTCTGACTACGGTCGTAGTGTGTGTGCTGACCCTATTTGATGCGATAGTTCTGCGCAGATTCACATTCTTGCGAGATTGTCAAGGCACCCAACTCCACTCTGGCTAGAGGTTTCGATCTCGGGAGCCATGTACGACCGTGGTATGATGGATGTCGGGAAGGGGTCAACACTATGACTTTTGCAGTCGGAGAAACGGTCGTCTACCCGAATCATGGGACGGCTGTCATCGAAGACATCGAAGCCCGGACGATCAAGGGTGAGGAACGTCTCTACCTGGTCTTGCGGATCGTCGGGCAAACGGATCTCGTGGTGCGGGTTCCAGCCTGCAATCTCGATTTGGTCGGTGTGCGCGACGTCGTCGACGCCGATGGCCTCGAGCGGGTGTTTTCGGTGTTGCGTGCGCCGCACACGGAGGAGCCGACCAACTGGTCGCGCCGTTACAAGGCGAATCTGGAAAAGCTGCACTCGGGCAACGTCATGAAGGTGGCCGAGGTCGTTCGCGATCTGTGGCGGCGCGAGCGCGAGCGAGGCCTGTCTGCTGGTGAGAAGCGCATGCTGGCCAAGGCTCGCCAGATCCTCGTCTCAGAGTTGGCGCTCGCCGAGAAGGTCGAGGAAGACCGTGCGGAGGTCATGCTCGACGAGGTGCTCGCCTCCTAGATGAACAACCGATGAGTACAGACTTCATCGCCGAACCGGTCGTCGCCATCGTGGTGGCGGCCGGTTCCGGTTCCCGGCTGGGGGCCGCCGTGCCGAAAGCTCTCGTTCCGGTGGCGGGCGTCACGCTGTTGCGGCGGTCGCTCACGCAGTTGGCTGCGGGGGGCGTCCAGCAGGCCGTGGTCGTCGTCCCGGCCGAGACGGCCGAACTGTTCGATGCGGACCTTCTCGATGCGCCGTTGCCCGTGCAGCGCGTGGTGGGGGGTGCGCAACGCCAAGACTCCGTTGCCGCGGGGCTGGCGGTGTTGCCCGATGTGATCGCCGACGCGGAGGCGCTCGTCCTCATTCACGATGCGGCGCGGGCCTTCGTGCCGTCCGACGTCGTGGCGCGGGTGATCGACGCCGTCCGTTCCGGAGCCGACGCGGCCATCCCGGTGGTCCCTGTGGCCGACACGATCCGCGAGGTCGACGAGGCGGGCTCTCACGTCATCGACAGGGCTCGCCTGCGTGGCGTCCAGACTCCGCAAGGGTTCCGGCGTTCGATCATCGAGGCAGCTCACGCCGTGCTGTCCGATACGGGCACCCCGGTCACCGACGACGCCGCAGCCGTGGAGTACACCGGCCACGAGGTCACCCTGGTGGCCGGTGATCGGCTGGCCTTCAAGGTCACCGAACCGCTGGATGTGGCGCTCGCGGTGGCGGTTGCGGGCGGAGCCGCGTGATGCGCATCGGCCTCGGCACGGACGTACACCGCCTCAGTGCGGAGGCCCCGATGCACTGCGCCGGACTGTTCTTCCCGCAGGAGCCCCAAGGGCTGGCGGGCCACTCCGACGGAGACGTTGCCGCCCACGCCATGTGCGATGCGCTGCTGTCGGCGGCGGGCCTGGGCGACTTGGGCAGCAACTACGGCACCAGCGACCCTGCGTGGGCCGGTGCCTCCGGGGTGTCCCTGCTGGAGGAGACGTCTCGCCGCGTGCGAGCCGCTGGGTTCACCCCCGGCAACGTGGCCGTCCAGATCATCGGCAACCGTCCGCGTATCGCGGCTCGGAGGGTCGAAGCCGAAGCGGTGCTCTCCCAGGCTGTGGGGGCCCCTGTGTCGGTGTCGGCAACGACGACCGATGGGCTGGGGCTGACCGGACGCGGCGAGGGCGTCGCGGCCATGGCGACGGCCCTGCTCTTCGAGGTCACCTGAGCAAAGAAACGGCCTCACCCGGTCCGCGGACCAGGTGAGGCCTGAGGCATCCTCCCTGCTCGATCAGCGCACCTGATCCGGTGGGGCCGTGAACGTGTTGCACACGCCCAGTTGAGCATCCTCCAAGCCGCGCGTGAACCACGCCTGGCGCGCCTTGCCGGTGCCGTGACCACCGACGTAACCCTCCTTGCCGGAGAGCACGTCGTCACCGAAGGTGTAGGTCACCTTCTTCAGGTTGGCCACGTCGGCCGACGTCAGTTTCTGGCTGCGCGCCACCGATTGCACGTACGCCCCGGCGAAACAATCGGCCTGGACCTCCACGCGCCGCGAGAGTTCCTGGGTGGCGGCCTTGGTGGTGGCGTCGGTTTCCAACGCGCGTTCGGACATCAAAATCGCTGTGCGCGCCTGGACGGCGTGCCCAAACTCGTGCGCCATGACAAGTTCCCCCGCATACCTGCCCTGAGCCGCCTCGCTGGAGAGGGAATCCAGCAATTCGTCGGAATAGTAGATGCGCTGATCGGCGGTGCAGTAGGCGGCGTTGACCGAGTCGAAATCGCCGCAGGCGGTCTTGATCGGGGACGTGTAGACGTACACGGGCGGACGCGGCAGCGTGAAACCGGACTTCTCCACAGGGTTGACCCACACCGTCATCAGGCAGCCCACCTGCTCGTTGAAGTGGGCTTCCTTCTCCTTGGGCGACATTTGCTGGAGCGGCTTCGTGTTGGACATCTTGCAGTTCGTGGGCACCGGCACCGTCTGCGAGTAGAGCGGGTTGTCGCTCACCAGTTGATGGGCCGCGTCCAGGTTCTTAGGCCCAGGGATGGGCGGGGGAGACTTGGAGACGGCCGGGGGAACGTAGTCCTCGTTTTGATAGACCGGCCCATTGGACTGACCGGGAGTCGGGCTCGCGCCGCCGCCGGGCCGGAAGCCTGAAACCAGAGGGCTGACCATGCTGATGACAAAGATGACCCCGACGACGGCCACGACGACCTTGACCAGCGTGCCGAAACCGCTGCGCTTGCGAGGCGGCGGCGGCCAGTTGCCACCCGGGGCCTGCCAGGATCCGGGGGCCTGCTGCCATGGGCCCGGAGAAGGCTGCTGCCAACCCTGATTCGGGGGTTGCTGCTGCTGCCAGGGACCCCCGGGCGCGGGCCGTGGGCCAGGGGTATAGGGAGCCCCGGGTCCGCTGGGCTGGCCTGCGGGGTTCGACCAGGGGCCGGGAGCTTGTGAGGGGCCCGGCACGTAGTGGTGCCCACCCCAACCGGCGTTGCCGCCCTGCCATGGGGGACGCCCCTGGGCCCAGTTTCCGCCGGACGGGGGCTGAGGCGGGGATCCCCACTGCTGCTGGCTCACACGGCACACCCTAGCGGGGGTGCTGTAGGTTCTCACCGTGCCGTTCACGCCATCGCGCCCTCTGCGCACCCTCGTGCTGTTCCTGGTCGCCGTCGCCACGCTCCTGGCGGGGCCCTTCGCGCGGCCCGCCTTCGCGGCTGCGCAGATCACCTCTTACACGGTGGCCGCCACCATTGCCGCCGATGGCGCTTTGCATGTCAAGGCGACCATCGCACCGGACGCCGCAGGCGGCGATCTGGTGCAGCGCTTTGCGACCAGCGAGGAGACGACAGGCAACCGTTCCTACGCGTTCACCCTCTCGGATGTGCGCGCCACACGGGGTGGGGTAGACGCGGGGGCGTCGGTCGCGCAGCAGCCGGACGCCGCCGTGGTGACCATTCCGCTGACCAGCGCAGAGCCGGTCGTCTTGGAGTACACGGTGCGCGGCGCGGCCTTCGACAACGGGGACGGGACGACCGTGACGTGGCGGCTGTTGCAAGGGCTCAACCTCCCCGTGGAGACTTTCGAGGCCACCGTCAAGGCGCCCGCCCTGTTCACCATGATCGATTGCGCGGCGGGGTCGGCTACCTCCCCGGGAGCCTGCGGCTGGTACCGTGGTGGGACGCATGACGCTCCCGACCCGACCTTCCACGACGGCCCGCGCCGCGCCGGTGACGTGGTTCAGGTGACGTTGCGGTTCGCGGCGGGGTCGGTGTCACCGAACGCCGTGCTGACGCACCATTGGACGCTGGATCGCGCCCTTTCTTTGGCGCCCCTGCCCCTGGGCCTGGCGGCTTTGCTCGCCATCGGTGGCCTCTTGGGCCTGGTGTTCCTGTCGCGCCGGCTGCGCCGTGAGCCGTCTCCGGATCTGACTCCCACCATCGTGGGCACGTTCCGCCCGGTCGGTCCTGGCCGCAGCGAGTTCGAGGTGTCGGACGATGTGCGTCCTGGCCAGGTCGGCACCTTGATCGATGGCCGCGCCGACCCGGTGGATGTCACGGCGACGGTGGTCGATCTGGCGGTGCATGGCTCGCTGTTGATCCGGGAGCTTCCCCGTGGCCGGTTCGCCCAAGGCGATTGGGAACTGCACCTGCGTCACGACAACCCGCGCCCGCTGCGTCCCTTCGAGTCGACGCTGCTGGACGCGTTGCAGCCCCACGATGGTGCACCGGCTCGGGTGTCTGAGCTGGCGGGCCGTATTGGCGGCATCCTGCCCCGCCTGCAAGGGGAACTGTATGACGACGTGGTCGCCAGCGGCTGGTTCGCGCGGCGTCCGGACGTGCGCAAGAACGCTTTCGCGGTCGCGACCTGGGTGGGTCTCGGGGTTGCGGTCGTGGCCGCGGGCCTCCTGATCGCCTTCACCGAGTTCGGCCTGCTCGGGCTCGTCTTGGTCGCCTTGGCGGCCGGTTTCGGCTGGGTGATCCAGGACGTGCCTGCACGCACCCAGGCGGGGGTGAAGGTGTTGACGGGGCTCGACATCCTGCGCGGCCAACTGCTGACCCAGCCGACCGACGAAATACCGCCCGCCAAGGCCGAAGCGGAACTGTCGGAGGTGCTGCCCTACGCGATCGTTTTGGGCGGGCTGGGGCGCTGGCTGGACGGGTTGGCGGCCACGGATGACGATCACGACCCCGACGAGACCGACCTGAGTTGGTATCACGGTCCTCAGGGCTGGCAGTTGTCCGATCTGCCGGAGTCGCTGCGCCACTTCATCACCACCGTTGAGGGACGCCTCCTCGAACGCTGATCCGTATGCACGAGGCCCCGCACCGTTCGCCGGTGCGGGGCCCTCGTGTCGTCAGAAACGCCTTACAGTTCCAGGCCGGGGTAGAGCGGGTTGGCGGCCAGCATTTCGGCCGAGGCGGCCTTGGTGCGGTCGGCGACGCCGTCGGCCAGGGTGTACTTCGCCTTGCCGGGCTTGCCCGTGGAGGCGGTCACCGGCGTCGTGTTGGCGAGCACATTGGCGATGAGTTCTGCGACTCGGTCGAACTCGGCGGCACCGAAGCCGCGCGCGGTCAGCGCGGGCGTCCCCACCCGGATGCCCGAGGTGTACCAGGCGCCGTTGGGGTCGCGGGGGATCGAGTTGCGGTTCGTGACGACCCCGGCGTCCAGGAGCGCCGATTCGGCCTGTCGCCCGGTCAGCCCGAAGGAGGACTCCACATCGAGCAGGACGAGGTGGTTGTCCGTCCCGCCCGTGACCAGGCGCACCCCGCGCCTGAGGAGACCCTCGGCCAGCGTTTGGGCGTTATCGGCCACCTGCTGCGCGTACGCCTGGAAGTCGGCGGTGCGAGCTTCGGCGAACGCGACGGCCTTGGCGGCCATCACGTGCGAGAGCGGGCCGCCCAGGACCATCGGGCACCCCTTGTCGATGAAGGGCGCGTATTCGGCGGTGGACAGCAGGAAGCCACCGCGCGGGCCACGCAGGCTCTTGTGCGTCGTGGACGCGACGACGTCGGCATACCCGACCGGGTTCTCCTCGCCGGTGAAGACCTTGCCTGCCACCAGGCCAGCGAAGTGAGCCATGTCGACGAACAGGGTGGCGCCCACCTCGTCGGCGATCGCGCGCATCTTCGCGAAGTTCACCCGGCGCGGGTAGGCGGAGTAGCCAGCCACCAGGATGAGGGGCTTGAACTCGCGAGCATCGGCCAAGAGTTGGTCGTAGTCGATGAGGCCGGTCTCCGGGTCGGTCCCGTAGGAGTGCTGGGAGAACATCTTGCCGGAGATGTTGTGGCGGAAGCCGTGGGTGAGGTGACCGCCCGCGTCCAGGCTCATGCCCATGACGCGCTGCTCGTTGAAGGTGCGGCGCAACTCTTCCCAGTCGGCTTCGGTGAGGTCGTTGACGTTCTTGGCGCCCAGCCGCTCCAGGGCGGGTGCCTCGATGCGCTTGTTCAAGATCGCCCAGTAGGCGACGAGGTTCGCGTCGATGCCCGAATGCGGCTGTACGTAGGCGTATTCGGCGCCGAACAGTTCACGGGCGTGCTCGGCGGCCACCGACTCCACGGTGTCCACGTTGCGACACCCGGCGTAGAACCGGTGACCGATCGTTCCTTCGGCGTACTTGTCGCTGAGCCAGTTGCCCATGGTGAGCAGGGTGGCGAGCGAGGCGTAGTTCTCGGACGCGATCAGCTTCAGCGAGGCCCGCTGGTCGGCCAGTTCGGCGCCGATGGCGTCACTGATCCGCGGCTCGACGCTGCTGATGATCGACAAGGCTTGGGTGTAAACGCTAGACGCGGTTGCGGCGTAGTCGGACACGAACATCTCCTGTGCAAGGTCGTCGGTGCCGACAATCTATCAACGCGGGTGCCTCAGCCCGGCGCGGCACTGCCCGGCGGACGGTCCTTCCTCGGCGCGAGCCAGGGGAGGGGCCGCTAGGTTGGGTGATAGTCCCCCAACCACACAACCAGAGGTGACCATGAACGAGACACCCCAGGACAGCATCCAACCCGACGACCAGCAACCGACCGGCGGTCACGAACCCCGCCCGCACACCCCACCCGAACCCCGCCCGATGTCGGCACCGCCTTTACCTCCCCAAGGCAGGCCCTTCCGGCCCGAGACCCCCTTCCGGCGCGGCTTCGGCCTCGGGGCGGGGGCCGGATTCGGCGCAGGCCTCGCCATCATCGTGGCGAGCCTGGTGGCCAGCCTCCTCGGCGGCCTCGTCCTGATGGCTTTCGCCGCGACCGGTGCGACGCTGGCGGCGGGGAGCACCCCGCAGACCGAGCGACTCTCCACGATTTGGGGCAAGGAAACTGCGGCGAACAAGCTGCGTGCGATTCCCGTCACGGGCACCATCCAGACCTCCGGCGGTGACGGTCTGGGCCTGACCCAAGGCACGTTCGGCTACGAGGTGGCCGACGTGCTCGACTCGCTCACGGCCGACGATGCAGCTGGGGTGGTGTTGCTGATGAACACCCCGGGCGGCTCGATCTCCGGGTCGCGTGCCATGGCCGACGCCATCGACCGCTACCGGCAACGCACGGGCCACAAGGTGTTTGCGTATGTGGAGGAGATGTCGGCCTCCGGCGGCATGTACACCATGGCTGGTGCGGACGAGATCGTCGTCGATCACGGCGCCACCGTCGGCAGCATCGGCGTCGTCATGGGTCCGCTGCAGCGCTACCGCAACGTGACGGCGGCTGGCAGCGTCCTGGGTGGCGTCGTCGTGGCTGAACGCATCGACAGCGAGTACATCAGCGCAGGGACCGGCAAGACCGCCGGGGATCCGTACCGGGACCTGACGCCGGGCGAACGCCAAGAGCTCACGAACATCGCCACGGCCTTCTATGCCGATTTCGTCGACTTCGTGGCGGCCAAGCGGGGCATCGAGAAGTCGGTGATCGTCGACCAGTTGGGGGCCGGTTTGTTCGCGCCCGCCGACGCGCAGCGCTATGGCCTCATCGACGCGCAGATGGGGCGCGATGAGGCGTTGCGGCACTTCGCCGAGAAGGCAGGTGTCGATCCGAACAACACCCGGCTGGTGCAGTCGGCGGGCTCCTCGCTGCTGAACCAGTTGTTCGGCGCCGACGCGCGCCCCCTGGGGGTGTCACCGGCGGTGAAGCCCACCGGCGGTCAGCCCGCACGCGCGTCCGCGGCGATCTGCGCCACTTCGGTGAAGCCGGTCGCCCTTCACGGAGATCTCTCCGCGTTCTGCGGGTAACACCCTGAGGCTGGGTGCTGAGAGCACGCGGCGCAGGACGCATCGATGGCCGGTGCCTCGTGACGAGGCGCCGGCCATCGGCGTTTCCGGGCCCCGTAGCGCGTCGAGGCGCGTCAGGGGGCGGCGGCCACGCCGTGGGCGTGGCCTAGTGCGCGACGAAACCCAGCAGCGCGGAGGCGAGACAGGCAAGCCCCAGGATCAGTGCAGGGGCGTAGGGCTCCTTGCGCCGCACGTGGGTGGCCAGGGCCCCTGCCATCGTCGCGGCCAGGCACAAGGAGGCGATGGGCGTCAGGATGGGTGCCACGTTCAGCAGCCGCGGAACGATCAGGCCTACCGCGCCGAGCAGTTCGGCGACCCCGATCGCGCGGACCACGGCAGGGGTGTACTCCTCGACCCAGGTCATCCCCCGGGTCTTCAGCCGCTCGTACGGGGTCGCGATCTTCACGATCCCCGCCGCCGCGAACACGGCGGCCAACAGACCGTTGATGCTCCACAGTGCGATGATCATGCAGGCTCCCTCCGGGCCGTGAGGTTAGGCGTCCGCTCGGGCCGCCTCGATGGCGTACAACGCGATGGAAGCAGCCACGGACGCGTTGAGGCTCTCCACCGCGGAACTGATCGGGATGGATGCCAGCACGTCGCAGTTGTCGCGCACGAGGCGAGACAGGCCGTCGCCTTCGGAGCCGACGACCAGCAGCACGGGGCCGTCCACGCCGGGAATGTCGGCGATCGGGGTTTCCCCTTCGCCCGCAAGACCCACCACGACGAAGCCCGCGTCGGCGTACTCCTTGATGACCCGGTTGAGGTTCGTCGCCAAGGCGATCGGAACCCGCGCCGCAGCACCGGCTGACGTCTTCCATGAGGCAGCCGTCATGTGGGCCGAACGGCGCTCGGGCAAGATGATGCCCGCCGCGCCGAACGCAGCCGCCGAACGGATGATGGCGCCCAGGTTGCGCGGATCGGTGATCGAGTCGCATGCGACCACCAGCGGGGCCGTGTGGTCCAACGCCGCATCGAGCACGTCGCCGGGATGGGCGTATTCGAACTCGGGAAGCTGGAGCGCAACCCCCTGGTGGACGGCCCCCGCGGTCATGCGGTCGAGTTCGGAGCGGGACGCCTGCAACAGCGTCTGCCCCTGCTCGGCCGCGAGCCGCAGAATGTCGCTGACCCGTGAGTCGCGCTCAGCGCCCTCCATCAGGTAGCCGCGCCGCACGGGCAGGCCCGCCTGAAGCGCCTCCAAGACGGCGTTGCGTCCGATGACCCATTCCGCGCCCGGTTCCTTGCGCTGCTCGGTACGGACCCGCTGCTCGCCCGGAGGGGTCCGGCGCCCGCGCGGTTTGTTCCCCGAGATGGGCGACTCCTCAGGCCGGCGGTTGCGATAGGCCTTGTGGTAGGGGCGATCCTCGGCCTTCGGGGTGGGGCCGCGGCCCTCCAGACCCCGCTTGACGCGGCCGCCCGATCCGGCGGTGATCCCGGAGTTCCCAATGCCCTTGCCGCGCTTGCGGACGGCTCCCTTACGTTGACTGTTCCCGGCCATGATGATCAGGCCTTCCCGAGGCTCCAGCGAGCCCCATCCTTGGTGTCCTCAATGGTCAGGCCCGCGTCCTTAAGCGCGTCCCGAATGGCGTCGGCGGACGCCCAGTCCTTGCGTGCTCGCGCCTGCTCGCGCTGGCTGAGCACCGTTTGGACGAGGCGGTCGACCACGGGGGTGAGGTCGTCGGTGGATGCGGCGGACGCCCACTCCGGCGCGGCAGGATCCAACCCCAGGACGCCGAGCATGGCCGTCACGGACGCCAGCGCGGCGCCGACGGCGGGCAGATCGCCCCGGTCGAGTGCCTGGTTGCCTTCGCGCACCGTGTTGAACAGCACCGCCAGCGCCTGCGGGGTGCCGAGGTCGTCGTCCATGGCGGCGGCGAAGTCGGCAGGCACCTGCCCGAGGGGCTCGTCCCCTGCGAGTTCGACGGCCGAGAGCTTGGCTGCGGCACGGGCCAGGAAGGAGTCGACGCGCTCGAGTTGGGCTGCCGATTCGGCCAGCGACTCATCGGACAGTTCCACCGAGGAGCGGTAGTGCGGGCCTGCCAGGTAGAGCCGGATCGCACGCCCGCCGTAGCGGGCGACGGCCTCCAGCACGTCGGCGGTGTTCCCCAGCGACTTGCTCATCTTTTCGCCGGCCTGGGTCACCCACGCGTTATGGACCCAGAAGTTCGCGAACGGGCGACCCGCAGCGCGCGACTGGGCCAGTTCGTTCTCGTGATGGGGGAAGCGCAGATCGAGGCCGCCACCGTGAATGTCAAAGCTCGGGCCCAGGTACTTGCCCGCCATCGCGGAGCATTCGATGTGCCAGCCGGGGCGCCCCTTGCCCCAAGGCGAATCCCACGAAGCGGTGTCCGGTTCGCCGGGCTTGGTGCCCTTCCACAGCGCGAAGTCGCGTGGATCACGCTTGCCGCGTTCCTCGACGCCTTCCCCGGTGACCATCTCGTCGGCCTTCTGACCGGACAGTTCCCCATAGGAGGGCCAGCTGGCCACGTCGAAGTAGACGTCCCCGGACCCGTCGGGGGCGGCGTAGGCGTGCTGGTTGGCGATGAGGATCTCGATGAGCTCGATCATCTCCGGGATGTGGGCGGTGGCATGCGGCTCGTAGGTGGGCGCCTTGATCCCCAGGGCCCGATAGGCCTCGTGAAAGATCCGCTCGACGCGATAACCCAGCGCGTACCACGGCTCGCCCGACTCCTGGGCGAGCAGGAGGATCTTGTCGTCGATGTCGGTGATGTTCGAGATCAGCGTGACCTCATAGCCGGTGTGCTCCAGCCAGCGGCGCAAGACGTCAAAGTTGACCTCCTTGCGGACGTGACCCAGGTGCGGCGCCTTCTGAACCGTCGGGCCGCAGGCGTAAATCGACACGTGCCCCTCCACGAGGGGGACGAAGTCGCGCTTCATGCGGCTGGCGGTGTCATACAGGCGAAGGCTCACCTGGGCATCCTATCGAGGCGAGCCCGAAGGCAGGAGAAAGGCCGCTCAGCGTCCCGCTCGGCGCCGCAGCGCATCGATGTCCAGATGGTCGGGCAGCACCTCGGTTCCGGGCGCGTAGGCCTCGGCCTCCCAGGGATCCACGGGCATGTCCTGGTCGTCGACGAACCCCTGCGAAGGATCGAGCGGGTTGACCAACTGCCGCTGCTCGCCCAGCGGGCTGATCATCTCCGAGGAGATCACTTCGTCGGGCAGCGCTGACAGCACATCGCGGATGTACCCCTGCACCGCCTCGGTCAGCGGAACCTCGCGCCGTTCGCGCTGGGACTGGTACCAGCGGTAGTCGAGTACCTCGTGGAAGATCTGGGCCGGTTCACGCTTGCCCGCCAGGTCGGGCGGGATCGCCGTGACGACCGGCTCGAAGGCGTTCATCAGCCACTGGTGGGCTGCCACCGACTCCTCGGTGTGGCTGAGGTTGTTCTGGGCCCGGTAGGTGTCCAGGTCATTGAGGAGTCGCCGTGCCTGGTTCTCCTCGGTGTCCAGGCCCGTGAGCCGCAAGAGGCGTCGGCTGTGGTGGCCCGCATCCACCACCTTGGGCTGGATGCGGATCGTCTCGCCGGTAGGGGACGTCTGGATGTCGAGTTCGGCGACATCGAAGCCCAAGGTGTTGAGGCGGCGCACGCGTGACTCGATGCGCGACAACTCGCTCCCGGCGAACTCCTCCACGCCCGTGAGTTCCTGCCACAGGTCGTGGTAGCGGGTCTCGATCTGCTTGACCAGGGCCAGCGGATCGAGTTGCTCATCAAGCATGCGGCCCTCCTTCAGATCGGAGAACTCGCCAAAGAGGTTCACCACGGCGATGTCGAGATCGTGGAGGCGTTGCCCATCGGACAAGGTGTCGTGCAGTTCGCCAGTCTCCGCGTCCACCAGGTAGGCGGCGAACTCGCCCGCGTCCCGCCGGAACAAGATGTTCGACAGGGACACGTCGCCCCACAGAAACCCGGTCAGATGCAGGCGGGCCAACAAGACCACCATGGCGTCGATCAACCGTGAGACCGTCTCGCGTCGCACACCCGTGGAGAATAGAGAGCGGTACGGCAAGGAGAACTGCAGGTGGCGGGTCAGCAGGATCGAATCCAGCGGCGAACCGTGCGCATCCACCCGGCCGGAGACGACGCCGGACGGTTCGACGGCTGGGGCCCGGAGGCGATTGAGGTCGGTCAGCATCCGGTACTCGTGCATCGCCGAACCTTCGAGGACCTCCTTGGCGGCGAACACCTCCGAACCGACCTGAATGAACCGGACGACGTGGCGGGAAATACCGCGGGGGAGGGCCACCAAGACGTCGTTAGGCCACTGCTCGAGGGGAAGGTGCCACGGCAGCGGAATCAGGCGGGCGTCGGGCTGAGCCGCAAGGAAGCGAGGCACGGCCCTATTCAACCATCTACGCCCTCAGCGCACCGGGGGACGCGCAGGTCGGCTGGGTGGGGCGTCCTTCGCAGCCGGGCCCGAGCAGCACCACGGCCCCGCCGCGACGAGCGCGGGCGGGGCCGTGGTGGACGAACGCGAGGATCAGTCGCTGATCCGCTTGCTGGACGCGTTGGAGAACACGTGCAGCGAGTCGGGCGTCGGACGCAGGCGAACCGTCTGGTTCGGTGCGAGCGGGTGACGCGACTGCAGGCGGGCGACGATCTGCGGAGCGTTGAGCTTCGCCTCGTCCGACAGGCCCGCACGGGTGCCGTACAGGTAGGAGTCGGCGCCGAGTTCCTCGACCAGGGCGATCTCGACGGCGATGCCGTCGTTGCCTTCGGCCGGGACGAAGGTCTCCGGGCGAATGCCGAGCGTCAGATCCGACTCGCCGCTTGTCTTGGCGAGCACCTCACGGGCCACCGGGACGACGTAGTCGCCGACCTGGACGCCACCCTCGACGATCTTGCCGGGGATGAGGTTCATGGCCGGGGAGCCGATGAAGCCTGCGACGAACAGGTTGTCGGGACGGTCGTACAGCGCCAGCGGCGAATCCACCTGCTGCAGGACGCCGTCCTTCATGACCGCGACGCGGTCACCCATCGTCATGGCCTCGATCTGGTCGTGGGTCACGTAGACGGTGGTGACGCCCAGGCGGGACTGCAGTGCGGCGATCTGGGTACGGGTCGACACGCGGAGCTTCGCGTCCAGGTTGGACAACGGCTCATCCATCAAGAAGACCTGCGGCTGGCGGACGATGGCGCGGCCCATGGCGACGCGCTGACGCTGGCCACCGGAGAGGGCCTTCGGCTTGCGGGAGAGGAAGTCTTCGAGGCCCAGCAGCTTGGCGGCCTCCAGGACGCGCTTCTCGCGCTCCTCCTTCGGCACGTTCTGCATCTTCAACGCGAAGCCCATGTTGTCCGCAACCGTCATGTGCGGGTACAGGGCGTAGTTCTGGAACACCATCGCGATGTCGCGGTCCTTCGGGGGAAGGTCGGTGACGTCGCGGTCGCCGATGGTGATGGACCCTGCGTTGACCTCTTCGAGGCCAGCGAGCATGCGCAGGGAGGTGGACTTGCCACAGCCGGAGGGGCCGACGAGAACCATGAACTCGCCATCGCCGATTTCCAAGTTGAGCTTGTCAACGGCGGGGTGATCGGCACCCGGGTACACACGGGTGGCGTCCTTAAACGAAACAGCGGCCATCGCCGCACTCCTTTCCACGGGCAGGTACGTGCCCAACGATCCTTGGTGGAACCGACCGCACCTTCACGGTCTAGCGCCATCTAAGCACGTCCGGTGACACTGCGGCGACTTCGCAGCGAAGCTCTCGAGGTGCTGTCCGGAGGCTGTTTTGGTCAGGCCAATCGGGTGGTGTGGCCGGGTATTGTGCGCCCGTGAGCGAACAGCCCGATCCCGCCCTGCCGGACGCCTCTTCCGGAGACGATCCGGCTGGGGAGGAGTGGTGGCAGGCCGAAGGTATGCCGTGGAAGCACAAGCCCGGACGCGCCGACATCATCTGCTTGAGCGCCATCAGCGTGGCGGCGATCTACGGGCTGGTCATGCTTCCCTTGCGTCCGGTGATGCTGGGGCTGGCGCCGCACCTGCTGGGCTCGCTCGGCTACCGCACGGGGTTGGTGCTCGTGGGGGCCTTAGCTGCGGTGGGCGACCACTGGTGGCCTCTGGTGTTGGTGTTCGGTGCGCTGATGAGCATGAAGTTCGACTGGATCTACTGGTGGGCAGGGCGCCTGTGGGGCCGTTCGATCCTCGACGTGTGGGTCTACGGCAAGTCGCCGCGCACGCAGCGCCGTTACGAACGGGCCTGGGGGTGGGCGCGCCGCTACGAATCGTTGGCGATCTTCGTGACGTTCCTCCCGATCCCCATCCCTGCGGCCGTCGTCTACGCGGCGTTGGGCGCAGCCGGAACAAGCCTGCGCAAGTTCCTCAGCGTTGCGTTCGCCAGTGCGCTGGTGACGTCGGCCGGCTACATGGCGCTGGGCTACTGGATCGGCGAACCGGCCGTGGCCGCCGTCGACACCTATGGCAAGTACCTGTGGTACGTCTCGATCGCAATCCTGGTCGGCATGCTGGCGGTCTACTTCTACCGCGAGCGGCAACGTGCTGCCGCGGAGAAGACGGGCGCAGCCCGCGCCGACCAGGACTGAACGGCGCCGGGGCGGTGGGTCAGGCGCGAGCTAGGAGCGCGACCAGGAAGCCCGAGCCAGGGGAGTAGGGGCGCAGATCCCAGGTGCCAAAGGCGTCCTGGACGGCCAGCCCGGACGCCGCCGCATCCGCGAAGAAGTCGTCGAAGGCGTAACCGCGACCGGCGCCAAAGCCGACCACGGCGCGACCCTCGGGGGCGAGCCAGGAGGCGAAGGACGCCAGGACGGGCCGTCGCGTATCGGGATGGAGGAAGCCCATCACGTTACCGGCGCACAAGATGACGTCGAACGGCTGCGGCACGTCGGCGGGCAACGTGACATCGGCGAGGTCGCCCACCAGGTAGCGCGGCCCCGGGAAGTCCTGCTGTGCGGCGTCGATCAGAATCGGGTCCAGATCGACCCCGACGACCGTGTGGCCACGCTCGTGGAGATACCCGGCGTGACGCCCCGGGCCGCACCCTGCGTCCAGGATGGTTGATCCGCGCGCGGCCAAGGCGTCCACGAGCCGCGCTTCGCCGACCAGGTCGGCCCCGGCCGCGGCCATGTCGCGGAAACGCTGGACGTACCAGGCCGAATGCTGCGGGTTCGCGGCGGTCGCCTCGGCCCACTTGCTCCGGGGGGTGCCGGTGGCGGCGCGGCCCACCGCGCCGAACGGGTTGATGGGGCCGAGCTTGGAGGGATCCACGAGCCTCCGACAGGAATCGAACCCGCGACCGTCCGCTTACAAGGCGGGTGCTCTACCAACTGAGCTACGGAGGCTTGGCCGCAGGGGCCGTGCCCATTGTGCCGTATCCGCTCGCCGATCGTCACGGCGGCGTCGGTATGAGGCGGAGTCCCGACCACCATTCGGTGCAGTGCCGGATGCCGCCGATGACGCGACGGGAGTAGCGTCCCGGAGGTGGACTGGATTGTTCTGCTGGGCTCCGGTGTCTTGGAGGCAGTATGGGCGACCGCGTTGGGCGCGTCGGCAGGCCTGCGACGCCCCCTCCCGACGGTCGTGTTCGTGCTCGCTTTGCTCGCCAGCCTGTACGGGCTGTCGCTGGCCATGATGACCATCCCCGTCGGGACGGCCTACGCCGTGTGGACCGCCACCGGCGCGACACTGACCGTCGTGTGGGGATTGATCCAGGGCACTGAACCTGCGACCTGGCGACGGATCGGGCTGTTGTTCGGCATCGTCGTCTGCGTCGTCGGCCTGAAGCTGGTGAGCTGACATGGCCTGGATCGTGCTGGTGGTGGCGGGCCTGCTGGAAGCGGTGTGGGCAACGGCGCTGTCGGCGTCCGCCGGGCTGACCCACCCCGTGCCCAGTGCGGTGTTTGCCGTGGCAACCGTGCTCAGCGTCGTGGGCCTGGGGTGGTCCATGCGGCACATTCCCACCGCTACCGCCTACGCGATCTGGACGGGGATCGGCGCGGTGGTCACCGTCGTCTACGCGGCGGCGACGGGTGCCGAACATCTGACGGCGCTCCGGGGACTGTTCCTGGTGGGGATCATCGGTTGCGTCGTCGGGCTGAAGAAGACGTCCGATGATGAACAGCAGGCGGTCGCCGAGGAACTCGTGGAGGAGCCGATGGACGTCGACTGACGCCGACGCCCGACAGGACGCCTCAGTGGCCGGTCGTCTGCTTACGCGGGATCAGGTGCATCACGGCGACGACGATGGCACCGACCGCGAGCCCGACCAGGAAGGAGAAGAACGTGTTGGTCAGCCAGCCCAGGAAGCCGCCGAACGCGCCAGTGGCGTGCGCGACGCCCTCCTCGAGGTGGTGCACGAACCCGTAGGGGGCTTGCCAGCCCAACTCGGCCACCCCGACCAGCAGGATGTGCCCGCCGACCCACAGCATGGCGATCATCCCGACATTCGACAGCACCGCCAACAAGGTGGGCATGGCCTTCACCAGGCCCTCCCCGAAGCGAGCCCGGAATCCCTCGCCTCGCGCGAGCGCCAACCCGATGTCATCCATCTTCACGATCAACGCGACGACGCCATAGACGCCCACGGTGATGAGTAGGCCGACGATCACCAAGATGAAGGCCCGCCAGCCGAGCGGCTCGTGAGTGACCTCGTTGAGGGCGATCACCATGATCTCGGCCGACAAGATGAAGTCGGTCCTGATAGCGCTGGCCGTCATCACCTTCTCGTGATCGGTTCCTGACGTGGCGACGGGATCGTCGGTGACGACCGGGGGGTGGCCAGAAACCTTCTCCCACAGCTTCTCGGCACCCTCATAGCTGAGGTACACCCCGCCCACCATGAGCAGCGGGGTCAGCAGCCAGGGCAGGAACTCACTGAGCAGCAGGATCGCGGGCAGGATGAAGATCAGCTTGTTGCGCAGAGAACCCACCGCGATGTTCTTGATCATGGGTAGTTCGCGGGAGGGGCTGAAGCCGGTGACGTAGCGGGGGGTCACCGCAGCGTCATCGATCACGACCCCCGAGGCCTTCGCGCTGGCCCGGCCTGCCGCTGCGGCGACGTCATCCACGGACGCCGCAGCGGCCTTCGCCAAGGCCGCAATGTCGTCGAGCAAGGCGGCGAGACCACCACTCATGGATCCATCCTCATCTCGGGGTTGCGTCAAGCCGACAAAGCGGGTCGCGGGGCCTCAGGACAGGCCAGGGGAAGCCAGGAACGCCTGGCCGTCGCCGCGTGCGGACACCTCGACGTCCTCGGCGGACAGGAAAGCGGAGTCGCCTTGGTGGAGGTCTACGACGCTTTGAGGGCAGCGCAAGGTGAGGGAACCGCGCGTGACGAAGATGATGCGGGCCTGGGCCCGCTGTGGCAGCGCTACCTCGCGCCCGGGCGTGGCCTCGATGCGGTTGACCTCGAACTCCAGCGCGGGGGTGTGGTAGGTCCACAGTCCGGGGGAGGTCTCTTCCGGGGTCCGGATCGTCGGACGGCCCCAGGAGAAGTCGACCACCGTCACCAGTTCGTCGACGGCGATGTGCTTGGAGGTGAGGCCTCCGCGCAGCACGTTGTCGCTGCTCGCCATGACTTCGATGCCGGTGCCGCGAAGATGGGCATGCATCCGCCCGGCCGGGACGTACAGCGCTTGGCCGGGCTCCAGGACCACCCGGTTCATCAGCAGGGCCGCCATGATGCCCGGATCGCCGGGGAAGACGTCGTCCAGTTCAAGCGCCGTCCGGGAGAACTCGCCCAGTTCCCCGTCGGCTTCACGGTGATCGACCGCCGCAGCCAAGACCGCATCCACGGCCTGGCGACGCTCGTCATCCAGGGACAGCACTTGGAGGAAGACCTCTTGCAAGGCGGCCTCGCCCCCGCGCGAGTGCAGCGGCGCGATGAGGCGTTCGACGTCGGGGCCTGCTGAGAGTTCGCTGAACAGCCGCGTCGTCTCTGCGGGCTCACGGAACCCGGCCAGCGTGTGGAACTCGTCCAAGGCGACCAGGATCTCGGGCTTGGGCCAGGTGTCCTTGTAGGTCCGCTGCGGGGAATCGCGTGGGATCCCCGCGGCCTCCTCAGCCGCGAACCCTGCCTGCGCCTGCTCCCTGTTGGGGTGAGCCTGCAGCGACAAGGCGTGGCGGGCCGAGAGCACCTTCATGAGGAAGGGGAGGTGCGGCCCGAAGGCGGCAAGGCTCTGATCGCCCAGGAGCGTGGGGTGCTGGGCGATGGCCGCGTCCAACGTCGTGCCGTCCAAAGCCGAGGGTGCCAGCGGGTGAGCGCCGAGCCAGAACTCGGCCAACGGGCGGCCATCGGGTTGCGTGCCGAGCAGCGAATGAATCGCCTCGAAGGTGCCCCAGGGGTAATGGATCATCGTTCCCTGTAGCTGTTCCATCGGGAGCGCCTCCAAGCGTCGGTCAACGTCGTTGTGTCTCCCCCCATTAGACCCGGCGCCCTCCGGGCGGGCAACCCCGCCGCCCCAGGAGCGAATGACACCGCTGTGATTCGCGCGTAAACTTGGCCCCATGTCCGATGCCAATCCGATGATCGCTTCGTCCGGCCTGAGCGAGATCGATGAGCGCCTCTTGGATTTTGAGGCGTCGTGGTGGTCGGCGACAGACAACAAGGAGGCCGCGATCCTGGAGCGCTTCGGCCTCTCCTCCCCGCGCTATTACCAGCAGCTCAACGCCCTGATCGACCGGCCCGAGGCCCTGGCGTACGCGCCGATGCTGGTCAAGCGTCTGCGTCGTCAGCGGCAGCGTCGCCAAGAGCAGCGCTCGGCCCGTCACCTCGGGGCCCACTCGGTCATCTGAGGCTCGCCGCGAGAACCTCGCCGCGATGGTGCGTGCCGGGCGGGATGGGCGACGCGTGCGACGGTGGCCTCATCCGGTCAAAATCGGGCCGTGAATCGGCCCACAATGAGGAGGCGGATCGTTTGCACTCGGCCATGTCGAGTGCTAAACATGGTGTTAGCACTCTCCGGTCGAGAGTGCCATACGTTCGGTCCGGTGAGGCCTGCCGATCAGGCCGTCCGTCGCGGGCACCGTCCGGACGCTCATAGCTGACATCCGAAAGGGTTGCCGCAGTGGCAAAGCTGATTGAATTCAACGTTGACGCGCGCCGCGGCCTCGAGCGGGGAATGAACATCCTCGCCGACGCGGTCAAGGTGACGCTGGGCCCCAAGGGCCGCAACGTCGGCCTGGAGAAGAAGTGGGGAGCCCCCACCATCACCAACGATGGC
>RRZU010687988.1_pt1 | contig 29504 bp, 29 predicted proteins | sample 2165561 | NCBI WGS metagenome assembly RRZU01 (sample SAMN10456909, study PRJNA506462) | wastewater metagenome | isolation source: wastewater sludge | place: USA: Moscow, Idaho | reverse complement strand
GTCAAGAACTTTTTTAATAATTTCAGCTCGATGAGCTGAATAGTTACGATTTTGATGCTGTCAAGCCAGCTGTTTTTCCCAAACCAAGACCCGGAGGAGTTGTTCCATTTCATTGATGTATTGGAAAACTCGTTCACCCTCCAGCCGATGGAGGGGTGTGCGAAACTTTAGTTAGTAGACAATCGAAATTGCTCGAAGTTCAGTTTTGATGGGGAGGGATCATGCCCGTCGATTTTTTAACCTCGGAACAGAAAGCCAGCTACGGGCAATTTTCTTGGGAACCGAATGAAGTGCAGCTGGCCCGATATTTTCACCTGGATGAAGCCGACCTTGCTTTTATCAATAACCGGCGTGGTGATCAAAACCGTTTCGGTGTCGCTTTACAGGTAGGCTGTGTTCGATTTCTAGGAACCTTCCTCTTCGACCTATCATTGGTACCTATCAACGCGCAATGGTTCATTGCCCGACAGCTTGATATCACTGATGTTGGGATACTGTCTAAATATGCACAAAGGGAGACCACGCGGAGAGAGCATACTGCTCTGATCCGGAATCAGTATCAATACCGAGAATTCACATGGCCGTGGTCGTTCCGGCTGAACCGCTTACTCTACACACGCAGTTGGATCAGCAACGAGAGGCCAAGCCTACTGTTCGACCTGGCCACAGGATGGTTGATTCAACACAAGATCCTTCTGCCCGGTGCTTCCACATTGACACGTTTGATTTCAGAGGTGCGGGAACGAGCTACCAATCGATTATGGCAACGGCTATCGGCGTTGCCCTCCCTGGCGCAAATTGCCAAGCTAGAGACGTTGTTTCAGATCCCGGAAGGGTCAAGAACCTCTTGTTTTGATCGCTTCCGCAAGGGACCGGTGACAATCAGTGGTCCTGCCTTCAATGAGGCAGTTGACCGTTATCAGGACCTGAAGGCCTTCGGCATGCATGAACTCGATTTCACAGGTATCCCGCCGGTACGCTTCAAAAGCATAGCCCGTCACGCTGGTATGATCTCTATGCACAAAATAGCTCGCATGCCGGAGAGTAAGCGTACTGCCATTCTGGTTGCCTTCGCCAAAGCGTATGAGATCATCGCCTTCGATGAAGCCCTGGACGTGCTGGATTTACTGATTACCGAGATCGCCGGTGTGGCTAAAAAGCTGGGCCAGAAGAAACGGCTACGCACATTGAAGGATTTAGATAAATCTGCGCTGGCGCTGGCAGAGGTTTGTGCTCTGATACTCAACGAAAGCATGCAGGATGAATTGCTGAGGCCGACCATCTTTGCCAAAATGCCACCTGAAAGACTGGCGGAATTCATTGCCACTGTCCATGAACTGGCTCGTCCCTACGACGATAACTTCCAAGATGAAATGGTGGAGCAGTATGGCCGGGTCAGGCGTTTCTTGCCGAGATTATTGCGTGATATCGAATTTAAAGCAGCTCCTGCGGGGAAATCAACTCTTAAAGCCCATCAATATTTGGCCGGGCTATTGGAATCGCGTAAACAGTTATTGGATGAGGCCCCACTGGACATTGTTTCCAATTCCTGGAAACGCATGGTGTTTGATAAAGAAGGGCGAGTAACCAAACGAGGTTATACGCTGTGTTTTCTCGATAAATTGCAAGACAGCCTGCGCCGCCGGGATGTCTATGTCGAGAACAGTGATCGTTGGGGTGATCCACGTGCCAAGTTGCTACAGGGGCAGGAATGGCAGGCCAACCGAATTCAGGTGTGTCGGTCACTTGGTCATCCTCTGAATCCCCAAGAGGCCATTGAGGCTCTGGTGCGCCAACTGGATGCCACCTATAAACAGGTAGCCGGCAAATTTGATGACAATCCGGTTGAGCTGGACCTGTCCGGCAAACGGCCAACGTTGACGATTACACACTTTGATAAATTGGATGACCCAGCCAGCCTAACCATGCTCTCGCAGCAAATTGAGGCCTTGCTGCCTAGCGTGGATCTTACAGAACTGCTGCTGGAAATCCATGCTCACACCGGATTCGCTGACGAATTTACTCATGTCAGTGAAGCCAATGCTCGCGCCGATGACCTGACTGTTAGCGTCTGCGCAGTACTATTGGCGGAGGCTTGCAACATAGGGTTGGAACCACTAATCAAACACCAAGTGCCCGCGTTGACCCGGCACCGTCTGAACTGGGTCAAACAGAATTACCTGCGTGCCGAAACATTGGTGAAGGCCAACGCCAAACTGGTGGACTATCAATCTACTTTATATCTAGCCAGGAAGTGGGGTGGTGGCGAGGTCGCTTCCGCCGACGGAATGCGGTTTGTCACACCGGTCCGCACTATTAATGCCGGGCCAAACCGAAAATACTTCGGTTCTAACCGGGGCATTACCTGGTATAATTTTGTCTCTGATCAATTCTCAGGGTTTCATGGCATTGTTATCCCTGGAACATTGCGCGATTCCATCTTTGTGCTTGAGGGATTGCTGGAGCAGCAGACCGGTCTGAGCCCGGTGGAAATCATGACCGATACCGCCGGTGTAAGCGATATGGTATTTGGTTTGTTCTGGCTACTTGGTTATCAGTTCTCACCGCGCCTTGCTGACGCTGGCGAATCCGTATTCTGGCGCGTGGACAAGAAAGCCGATTATGGCGTATTAGATGACCTGGCACGTAGTTGCGTCAATACACACAAGATCGAGCAGCATTGGGACGACATGATGCGCATTGCCGGTTCACTCAAACTTGGTGCCGTGCAGGCATCCGAGTTGATCCGATCTCTACTGAAAAGTGATCGTCCTTCCAGCCTGGCGCAAGCCATTATTGAAGCGGGCCGGATCAACAAAACTCTTTATCTGCTAAACTACGTGGATGATGAGGACTACCGTCGCCGGATTCTGACCCAGTTGAATCGCGGCGAAGGCCGTCATGCCGTCGCACGGGCAATTTGTCACGGTCAGCGGGGCGAAATTCGAAAACGGTACCGGGAAGGTCAGGAAGATCAACTTGGCACGCTTGGTTTAGTGACCAACGCTCTGGTGTTGTGGAATACAATTTACATGCAGGCCGCCCTTGATCATCTAAGAGAACAGGGGGAGGATGTGAAAGAAGAGGATGAAGCCAGATTATCCCCTCTCAGCCATAAACATGTGAATATGCTCGGCCATTACTCGTTTACCTTGGCGGAACAAGTACTGAATGGCCAGCTCAGGCCGTTAAAGCAGCCATCTGAATTGGACGGATGGTCTTAGCGTACGTTTTCGTTCCATTGGACTTCAAACCCCGTATAGAAGGTCCGCCCCGGCTCGGTACCGTACTTCGGATTGACATGGCCGGTGCTTTCTGCCCAGCCCCCAGCCTTGAAGCGCTGGCCGTCCGATGACGATGTGGTGCCGTCTCCCCAGTGGTCAGCAAAGGGGTGCCGGAATTGAGCGTTGACCAACTCGGCAAGCGCTATCGAATATGTCTCGTCTCGAATGTGCCAGGCCTGTTGCCAGGAAAGCTTGGCGTAGGTTATGCCTGGGCATGATTCTGCCATCTTTGTCAGGCCTAGGTTGATCGCGTCAGCCAGAACGGTGGTAAGCAGAAGAGTTTTATCCTTGACGGTGTCGCCAGTTTTAAGGTGTGTGAAGTGCCGGGTAAAATCCGTCCACGAGTCCACCTCCATCAGCAACTCGGTAACTTTCACATGTGGTAACTGCATCGAGGTTCGATCAATCAACGCTTGGGCTTCGCCTGGCACCACCGTATCAAATGGAGTGATTTTTAGGCCGGAGGCGGTGGTTATGACCGCATCCGGCAGATCGTTGGCCGCCGCCATTCGGTTGACGATCGCAAGTTGCTGTTCCAACTGTGATAGTCGGGCATGCAGATACTGGTCACAGTCGGTGACTACGGCCAGCGGCAATTCGTTGGCCAGCTTCAAGGTAGAAAATTTTTCTGAGGGCACTAGGTATTCGTCAAAGTTCTTGAACTGGCGTGAGCCCTGCACCCAGATATCGCCCGAACGCAGCGAGTTTTTCAGTTCCGACAGTGTGCACAACTCGTAGTAACGTCGGTCGATGCCGGCAGCGGTCAGAACTAGCTTTGCCCAGCGTGGCTTGATGAATTCAGTCGGCGCGTCGACTGGCACTTGGCGCACGTTATCGTTGTTCATGCCCCGCAGCACCTCAATGGCATCGAACACACCCTTGGCGGCCGGTGCCGCTCGCAGCTTAAGCACAGCCAGAAATTTTGGCGCGTACCGACGCAATGTGGCGTAGCTTTCCCCGATACGGTGCAGGAAATCGAAATCCGCTGGCTGGGCGAGCTCTTGCGCCTCTGTGACGCTGGCGGCGAATTTCTCCCACGGGATAACAGATTCAATGGCCGCGAATGGATCGCCGCCAGTTTGCTTGGCTTCAAGCAAGGCCTGGCCGACGCGCCCGTACAAGCGCACTTTGTCATTGATGGCCTTGCCGGACGCATGGAACTGCTGCTGGTGCTTCTTCTTGGCTACGTTGAACAGCTTGCCGATGATGCGGTCATGCAGGTCAATTATTTCATCGGTCACGGTGGCCATGCCTTCAATGGCCAAAGCCACCAGCGTGGCGTAGCGCCGCTGTACCTCGAACCTAGCTAGGTCAGCTGGCGTCATTTGCCCACCCTCACGCGCAATCTTGAGCAGCTTATTCTGATGGACCAACCGCTCAATGCCAACCGGAAGTTCCAGGGCCTGCCAGGTTTTAAGGCGCTCGATGTGTTCGAGCATGTAGCGCGAGTTCGGTTTGGCTGGCGACAGGCGCAACCAAACCAGCCATGTCGTATTGCCCCCCTCTTTGCGTTCGAGCAGTTCGTCCAGACGTTGGCGGTGGACGAACGTCAAGGGGTCAGTCATTGTCGCATATATTTGTCGGTAGGCGCGGGTGATGGCCTCGGCGGATATACGTTCGATTACATTAACAGAGGGCAGGAGAATGCCTTGTCGGCGCAGGTTGTCCACCAGCGCGGTAGCCAGCACGATGCCCTTGTCTGTTTGCCAAGCCAATTCATCTAGGCTGTGAACGCTCTGGCGGTAATGTCGAGTTGTGAAGGTCTGAAAGCCGAAACTCGAATGCAGCTCAAGCAAATGCTCGCGGCGCGTCTCGGCACGCTGGCCATATTCGGCCCAGCTTTCCATCGATACCTCCAGTTGTGCCGCTACCATGCGCAATAATGGCGCGAAAGGCTCCTCGTCTAGACCTAGCATCACCCCAGGGTGGCGCATGTAGCAGAGCTGGACGGCAAAGCCTAAGCGGTTCGCAGCCCCGCGACGTTGGCGGATGATCGCCAGATCGGCATCATTGAGCGTGTAGAACCGAATCAGTTCATTTTTGGTGTCAGGCAACTTGAGCAGGCTGTCGCGCTCGGAGGATGATAGAATTGAACGGCGAGGCATCAGGAATCCTCTTAAAAACGAGGGATTTTGAGAAGAATCGTCAGAACGTCTGTGCGGCACACAGAATCAAGGTGTTTCTATTCTCAAAAATGGTTCTTGAAACCATATTCTCAAACCGTTACCATGACAACGAGTTTTGAGAAACACCATCACGTATTCCACATAAGGTTTTACATGTTAATTGGTTACGCGCGTGTCTCGACGCAGGATCAAAACCTTGATCTTCAGACCGACGCATTGTTCAAGACAGGTTGCGAAAAAATTTTCGAGGACAAGCTAAGCGGCAGCCGTGCTGAACGACCTGGATTTGCGAAGGCGCTGGAAATGTTACGTGGGGGAGACACGCTTGTGGTGTGGAAACTGGATCGACTTGGGCGGAGCGTCAAAAACCTCATCGATCTGGTCGGTCAACTGCACGATAAAGGTGTCCAGCTAAAAAGCCTCACCGACAACATAGACACCGGAACTCCGTCAGGCCGCTTCTTTTTTCACGTCATGGCCAGCCTTGCCGAAATGGAAAGGGAACTGGCGATCGAGCGCACTCGTGCTGGTCTGGAGGTCGCCCGACAGCTTGGACGTAGGGGCGGACGTAAGCGACAAATGACCGATAGTAAAATCGTGTCAGCCAGGAAGTTGCTGGCCAACGGTGTACCTCCTCATGACGTGGCCAAAAACCTTGGCGTGTCTGTACCCACTCTTTACCGCTGGATACCAGCTTCTTCGCGTTCTTAACGTACTCTGCAATCCGTTTCCTGAAGCGACCCCGTTATAGTCGATCCAATCAAGAACGGGACAGCACCTCATCCAAAGAGAGGCCAGAGAAACGGATGCGTTTTGAGGCAAAATCTCTTAAGTCCTGAGAAGAAAGAACAGTCTGTTCTTTTTCGCTTATCGGGGAAGCCGCTATTCTAAGCTTGTTGGACATTTCCACTTTGTACGGATCAATTACAGGTGTGGGGGCAGTTTTTGCACCTGATATCCCACAAAAAATAGGCTGGCACTGGTTCACAGGAAAAAGTAGGAAAGGGGCCGTGAGCCCTCCGATTTGGAGAACTCACTCGCCTCAAAAGCCGCTCAGCCCCCCAGAAATTTAATCCAATAAATATCAATATGTTAGTCAAAAAACGGCCTCTCTCGTCGAGCTGAGCGTACAGATGGTCGGATTTGTCACACGAGCGCGACCACAGCCCGAATTCCTGATTTTTTCGTCTATATGTTGTAGGTTTATCGCCAACCTTCCCACCACATCTAGCGGGCAAAAAACTCAGACTTCGAAAAACCTAAAATCGACGGAAAATTGCTCCCTACCCGCAATTAAATTGGCGACCAGATTTGACGGAGCAGCCCTGCGGCGTGGGCAGTGAAGCAACAATAGCCACAGGCTTCATGTCCTTCCAGTTCAAGCTGCTCGATTTCTGTGAAGCTGGCGTTTGGGGAGAAGCCTGTTTTGCTTTTTGCAGTAACTCGCTGTCGTGCGGTACCGTAAAATAATCAGGTAAAATTGCCCCTTCTTCCCCAACATCTTTAAACAGCGGCTCAATCGTTTTCTCTGAAGTTTCCTTAAACGGATAAACTCTTCCTTTTTGGTCAGTGATCAAAAGTACGCTTTGCTGCACGGCGTCCGGACAAATCGCTGTCAATTTGTTAGAATCTGAAACACAAGCCGATATCGTCAGACGAAATGCGTTTACGGGCTCAACCACATTGGCCCTTTTGACAGCCACGAATTTTATCGCAACCTTTCCAGGCAATGTTTCAGATGGGCGCTCTAACGTCATATAATCCACATTCATTCTAGCAATAATCTCTCTCGCTTCACGCACCTTCTGCTGCGCAGACTTCATCTGTTCCACCGTGTGGAAGTATATTGCCTGCTTTTTGGTTGGGCTGATCCAAGTAAGCATCAAAGATCGCTGCGGATCATGCATAATCTCCAAAGTCTCACTATCTGCCTTATACTGTGGTTTTGTTCTCGCGATCGCTTTCAGCGCTTCCGCAGCCGTCTTATATTGATCAACAATGCTTTTAGTCGTTGCGATGCTCCTTTTTGTCGCGGTAAATCCCAACACCGCTTCAGTCAGCTTCTGGGTTACCCCTGCCCGCAATTTTTCTGGCACTTCTGACTTATACCCATCATATGGTTCGGGAGTATATGGGTGAGAGGGGGTTGACATCATCACAGCAATGTCTTCCTTGATATTTTTAAGGCCGTTCCAAACAGAAACGGAAGCTGACAACACAAAAGTTGCGATTTCGAAAACAACAAAAGCAATGACTGGGCTGGAAAGCAAAAGTAAAGCGGCGCGATCTTTCCAACCACCGGCAGATGGTGCATCGCCAGAGAAACGGTAGCTCCGCGTTACAGAATCATGCGCGGGCCGAGACGTATTTTCCCCAACAGATCCATCCAAATTTACATCCCTCATGACAAAGGGATTAGAGAGTTTTGCTTGATGTATTGCACTCATGGAGGCACCAATCGGCGGGGATCCGGTCATCCTTACTTCAGCGACAATTCGCTCCTGATATCTTTTTTCTGTTATTTCGCTGCCACTCATTCCTTCTTCGTCAAAATTACCCATCATCGTTCTCCTGTAACTATTCAGCACAAAAAGGATTTATCCCCGCGTTCATAAAACCTGGCCATTTCCCCTGGAAGAGCAAGCGCAAGGCTTCGGTCGCAGTAACGCCTTGTTTTCTACAGGTAGTGATGTAGCTGCGGATACGGCAGAAGGTTTTCGCCCCCTCCAAGGAGCGAAAACATCCCGACACCTTCTGCTGCACCTTGATCATCCGCAGGTCGTTTTGTCGCGAGCGCCTTTTAGATGGAAAAATGTAACATATTGTCGATAAATCAACAAGTTGATTCTAAATATGCGACAAGTGATTGCATTTAATTTCCAAGAAACCCTATAGATAGAGGGGGTCAACTTTTACCGACACCCCACTTTTGGGCGAACCCTAAAAAGGCTTTTTGATAATCCTTAGGGACCTCTTTCCCTAGTACCCATGAATCGAAGTCCGCTTTGCAAGCGTAGATGTCGAGGCGAGGGTAAATGCTTCTGAAGGCGGCAACGGTTTTATCTGCCAGGTTTTGAGGCGTAAAAGCCAAAGAAAATTGCACTGGTGCGGGAATGAACTCTTGCTGCCCTGCTTTCTTGACAAGCGGAGGAGAAGGTTTCAGTAGAAGACCGCCGGTCACTTGCTCGATCCCTGCGGCAGGGTACACCATTTTGACTTCGCGCATGGACTTCAAAAACTTGGCCTTAAAGGGTTTCAGGTCTTTGTACTCTTGACCGAACTGTTCCTTGAACAGCACAAAAGGAACCCTTACGGGTCGCTCAAGGCTTTGAAGGCGGCGGGCAAAGAAAGCAAGGAGGTCAAGAGACATGGCCGAGTCCCTTAAAGAGGCCATGGCCTCAAACGGCAAAGGAATAGCGTGTTGTAAAAGGCTTTCCATGTACTCGTGCCCCAGTCTTAACGTCGCCGGCCACAAGGAAGGCTGTCTGTTGTCTTTTGCTATCCACGCATCAAATCTCGCAACCGGTTTTACATCGGGAAGAGTTGTTGCTATTCCGTTCGGCTGTGTAAAACCAAACGACATTTTGCATGCCGCCAGGGCGTTCATCTGCTTTTTTAGTTCGTAAAAAGCAGTGCCACCTTTGGACAAGCCAAGACGCTCGCAAAAATCGGCATAACTGCGCCCAATGTCGATTTCAGGTTCACGTGTCTTGATTGCTTGGCTGTTGATGTATAAGAGCGCAAGACGGGGTTTGGCCCCGTAAGGGATAGGCTGTTCTTGCCACTTGAAACCGTCCCAAAGGCTCCCACCTTCGATCCTGATTGAAGCGTTTTTAAAAGTTCTCTCGAATATCCGGCTTTGCTGGCGGCTTCTCGGCAAACCTACCTGGCACATGATGCCATGCTGAAAGACGATTGCCCGTGCCTCTTCCTGCGCATCAAACTCTGCTGGATGTACGAGATTAGCGGGGGTATTCATCCAATCTTCCTTGTGTTCTACGCAACAGTGTTGTGTTCTACGCCTGCCAATCAATGTGCATTTTGCACAAGCCAGGGACTTTAAGCCTGTTCTTTTTGCCCCCTCTTTTCCTCCCAAGCCTCCAAAGCCTCACGCAAAAGCTGGTTCAATTTAAGATCGGCTTCGGCGGCACGTTGACGAAACCGGCGACGAAACTCCGGTTCGACCTTGAAATTCAATGGTGCGTTGGATGGCCCAGGTGGCGACGCCACAGGTTCAACCTCTAACTGCCGCCCTGCAGCATCAGGGGGTACCGTTGCGCTACCTTTAACAGCCACCAGCGAAGATGACAAATTGGCGGTTTTCCTTCCCATTTTTCTTCCTTTCTTTTTATCGTGCTTTCGTGTTTTCTTTTATTCGTGCTTTAACGAACCGCCACAAATCTACAACTTCGCCCGCACTGCGCCCACGTGGATCAACTTCCAGCACGGTGCGCCCGTCAATCATTGAAGCGGCAAAATCCACGCGGTCATGAATGATAGCTGGGGCAACAACGCCGTGTTCGGACAATGCGGCCATAGTTTGAACAGTCAAACGGCTATTGGTTTTTGCTTGGGTTACGGTAAAAGCAAAGGAGCGACTCGCACTAACAGCCAGCTCTACCGTTTGCCCCACGGCCCGTAAATCGTGCGGACTAGGCCTGGTTGGGATGAGAACAAAATCGGCTTGGGCAACAACGGAACGAATTGACTCTGTGATTGCTGGAGGTGTGTCGATAAAAGCGTAGGTAAACCCTGCGGCAGCAAGAAGTTCCAACTTTTCGGGCAGCTCCTTCAAAGTGACGGGGGCAAACTTAGGATTTTCGTCGGTACGCCCATTCCACCAAGCAGCAAGCGACCCTTGCGGGTCGGTATCCATCAAAACACACGGGCCTTCCCCTGCAATTTCAGCGGCAACAGCAAGATGAGCAGCAAGAGTGGTTTTTCCGGCCCCTCCTTTTTGACTAGCCAAAACAATCGTTTTCATATTCGCCCTTTCCGTCTTTCGTGCTTTCCGTCTTTCGTGCTTTCATGCTTAATAAAAAGCGATCTTCCTATTTGATTCGGCGAAAGAATACAGAAGGATCTCAAGAAAAGCACTATGTATTTTCGTTTTTTCGTGTTTTCGTTAAAGCACGAAAAAACGAAAAATCACTTTAAAACAGACACGCGGGACACCGCAGAGTCGGCAGCAAATAAACATCTTGACAAAGTACCATATACGGTACATCATGTTCCCATGACCGAATCCATGAAAATATTACCAGCGAGATTCTTCGAAACCGAAACAGGCAGAGAGCCCGTAAAGGAGTGGCTCTTAGAGCTGGCACCGGAAGATAGAAAAGCAATAGGGGATGATATTCGCGTTGCAGAATTTGGTTGGCCTATCGGTATGCCTCTGTGCCGTGCCATTAAAGGCCACAAAGGGTTATGGGAAATTCGTGTCAACCTGTCTGGAGGCAGGAAAGCAAGAGTATTTTTCTGTGCCTATGAAGAAAACATGGTGCTTTTGCACGGCTTCATAAAGAAGAGCCAAAAAACGCCAATCAACGAAATGGCGGTTGCCGTAAAGAGAATGAAAGGATTAAGGCTATGACTAGAGAAGTAGAAAAAGGCAAAGTGGGCAGCTCTTTCGATGATTTCTTGAAAGAGCAGGGCTCATATGAAGAAACAACCGAACAAGCTGTTAAGCGTGTTCTCGCATATCAGCTTGAAATAGCTATGAAGGAAAGCGGCATCAATAAAGTTGAGATGGCCAAGCAGCTCAAAACAAGCCGTTCTCAACTTGATCGCCTACTTGACCCTAAAAATGACAAAGTAACCCTTGCCGCTCTTTCTCAAGCTGCAAGAGCCGTTGGCCGAACACTCCGGCTTGAACTTCAATAACCAAATTTCAAACGATCACCGCCACAGTTTTTCAAACCGTGCGGGATTGGCGGCCGTATAAATGACGGTGTGCTGAATATTCCGGTGCCCCAGATAATCTTGAATGAGCCGAGTGTCTGCGCCCTGGTCAGCCAGGGCAAACCCGCAAGCATGACGCAGCATGTGCGGATGCGCCGCCACAGACAACCCAGCCTTTTCCCCATAATCACGGATCGCGACCCAGGCCGTCTTGCGGCTTAACGGGGTCAGCCGCTCACTTATAAAGAACGCATCTGTCTCCGGCGCTTTCTTTTTCCTATCGCCCAGCCAGGCCTTGATGGCCCGCAGCTCATCCACGCGCAACGGATGCGTGGTCGAAAGGCCTTTCTTGAGTCGCGCCACATGCAGAACGCGACTTTCAATATCCACCTGTGACATCTTCAACCCACAGGCCTCAGAAACCCGTAGGCCGTGCCGAAACATGAGCAGGAGTAAGCACCGATCTCGGGCCTCGTTGCGGCTTCCCTTGGTGGCGGCAATGAGCCGGTCAACTTCGGCTGCAACAAGATGTTTTCGTTCGCTCATCGTTTTGTCCAATGTTTGAGAGTGAGGCCAGGTTGGAACAGCCCGTACTTGCGAAGGTTGGTAACACGTCCATCTTCACACATTAGACAAAATGATTCATTTTGTCTATCTTTTGCACCACACGGTGGTTCTCTATATCTAGAACTCAGATCTCAAAAGTGCTTAGTTTGCAACGGCTCCAGGGGAAGCTAATGAAAAAAATCAATAAAAAACAATCCCATTGTTGCAATGCAGTAGATATTAAGTTATACGATAAAACTATTTTGTTTTTTATTATATTAGTAAATATCAAATTTGAAATATTTTACGAAGAGATATCAAATTCATTTTAAATAAATACAGGTTTTGAATATGAAAATTTTGAGTCTTATATTTTTTCATTTATTATCATTATATTTTCCACTTAACTTGTATGCTATAACATGTGACAGTAAAGATTTGTTAATACAAGATTCAAAGACAAATAACAAGCTTTGGTCGCAAGCAAAAAAAAATGGACTTGAAGTTGACGGAAGAGAATATGGTAGTTTAGTTAGTGAAATTTGCTATGGCGACGAAAAATTATTAAACCTTCAAATACGTGATGGAGTTTACTCTGAAAAAGATGCTACTGGATACAGAAAAATACTAAATAAGCCAAAAACAACAAATGAATTTCCTATTCCATATAATCATTATAGCGATTACATAAAAGTTAGCGACAAGCCATTTCCATATGGTTACCCTACAACTGTCAATTATGTTCTAGAATGCATAGAAAAATCTTCTAATATAATGACTGAGTGTTCAGGATTGACTGGTCTATTAAGGGGAGATAAGGAATTTAAGAGTGTTTATGATAAATTCTGGATGGACGCAAAAAAAATATCAAACTTAATTTTTGACATGACTAGTTTTATAAAAATTTTAAATTTTAAAAATAAAAAATATTTTTACTTAAATGGTGGTTGCAAATACGTAAAATGCGAAACAAGTGGTATCAGTGAAGCGACAATGCTCTATGATATTTCTGAAAAAAGAATGTTTGGTTATTATAATGACCTTGAATACAAGACACATGTATATGGTCTTGTCACCAAACAGGAAAATGCTCTTTTGGAAAATTTAGCAAAAAATGATGGCTTACGTGGAATTGTCCCACAGAATGATATTAATGAAGAAGTGATTAATATCAGATAATTATATTAACTTGTAACGTGATTATGTTTCCATCAGAGTTTCAAGAATGAAAAAATAAATCAATTAGATTCATATGAATGATAATTTACTTATTTTCCAGCATATCTGATTGTATAAAAAATATTTTTTTGTTTTTTAATTTTCAACTTAAAAGAGGTGGACATGATGAGCGAAACATCTGAAAAATCTTACGATGAAAAATATTGTGTAGAATGTGGATCTGTAATTAAATCAAAAGCTGAAATATGCCCAAAATGCGGAGTTCGACAGTTTGCACAGTCGGCATCGATTAGCTTAGGTGCAGTATCCCCTAACGGAAAGAGTAAGATAGGAGCAGCTCTTTTTGCATTTTTTCTAGGTGGTTTTGGTGCCCACAAATTCTATCTTGGTAAAGTTGGTCTCGGATTTTTATATTTACTCTTTTGCTGGACATTAATTCCATGTATCGTCGCTTTTATAGAAGCTATACTGTTACTCACCATGAGTGATGAAGCATTCAGCGAGAAATATGGTCAAATTTAATTTATCAACACTAGATAAAAATATTTTTTATTTATTTGAAATAAACTGAATTGATCTATTAAGTATCTTCAATTATGAAGTGCAAATTTTTCGATATGATTTAGGTTACGATCTGCGTGAAAATTTAATACAATTCACTGACTAAAAAAAATGATCATTGATTGTATCGAGAATATTATTCAATCAGTCTACTTACTGACTAGCAGGTTGTTGAGAAAAACTCAAAAACACTGTCTCTAGCCAACTAAAAATAGAAACTTCGCTCGGTACAATTCTATACAAAGTGTGGTGATCGATCCAAAAATCATTTTTTTAACAGCATATTAGTATTTTTTGTTGTGTTGTGTTGGTTTGAACCATCGATAAATCAAATCAACACAACACGGAGATGATATTTACAAATATCTTGTTTGAGTTGTGTTTATGAAAAAATCAGGTTTATTTGTTTTCATCCTTTGTTTTTTATTTTTTTTTGGATGTAATATGAAGCCTACTATACGTAAAATCGCTGATTCAATTAAAATCGACAAATCATGGACTGAAATTCATCCGACATCTCCATTAGTTGTTAGCGAGCAAGTTCAAAGTATTTCAATTGACATACCAAAAATATCCGATTGGGAAATCCGACCAGATAGCGCATCATTCGTGATGCCGGGCGGACAAGTGGTGAAGGTTGAGGTAGAATTGGTTGCTATTGATGGGACGATCTTCAGGCTAGAATCGGTGGGCCTAGGTCCCGGCCTGATGTTTTCGCGTCCCCCCCAAGACCACAGCCCCACCGCATCCCGGCTACCTAAAGGCATGGCATTTGCGACCGTGCGAGTGCGTTCAGACCGGCCTATACAAGGCGGTCAGGTTGCTTGGATTTGTATTACCAACTATTAACCGAGATTTCGCCATGTTGAGCGTCAACGATCTCAAACCAGCCGACCTCCTGCTTTCAACCGGCCGTGCGGCCGCATCTGTGGTGATTCGCGTAGGCACGGTATCCCGTTACAGCCACGCAGCTTTATATATTGGTAATTCTCAAATTATCGAAGCCATAGGCAGCGGTGTCACATTGCAAAGCCTACAAGACGCGATGAGTGACGACACATTGGTGTCGGTTTATCGGCGTCTGCAAATGTCAGACGGGCAGGGACAGCAAGTGATCCGCTACGCCAAGCAGCAGCTGGGTAAAAAATATGACTATTCCGGAGCTGTCGGTGGTGGCGTTACATCGGGGCCTGGGTTTGTATTTGGAATTTTTCTCGGCCGTATAGTGCCGATAATAGGCGGCATCGTGGCGATAGGCGGCATTGGTGCGGATTTGTATAACCGCTACAATCCAGAGTCTTCATTTTACTGCTCGGAACTCATAGCCATCGCCTTCGAGAAAGCCGCAGTCCCTCTAGGTTCTGGCGCGGCTAGTACCACTCCTAGTGATATTTCGAAATCACACGTTTTAAATTATGTCGGCGACCTGAAAAAAATTAAGTAACTTTATACAAGACTATCGACTCTAATAACAGAGATACAACATGTAATAACAAATTATAAATCAAAATAATTATAGAAATTCAGCTGTTTTACGATCAAGTCAACGTCATATGAGTTCGATGTTATAGCACATCAAATTACTCAAAATTGACATAAAATCAATTATAATTGTGCTCGTAATGAGCTTGTAAAATAAACAATATTTTATTGCATTATCGGAAGATTTCAATTAAACGATTATAAATTTTATTTTTATATCTAATAATAAATAAATTACAAAATTTTACATTTTAAGGGGTAATAAAATATGAATTTAAAAAAATTTTTTATTATTGGAATTTTATCATTATGTGTAAGTGGATGCGTTGTCAAACCAGCAGAACCACCGGTAACGCCAAAATTTTCTTTTGCTCCTCCATCATCATCTTCTGCAACCAAAAATAGCATGTCAATAGCTGTATTAATGCCAGGGTCAAAAGGTACTTTTTTTGAAGGTTATTCATCCGATAACGATTTGAATATAACTATAAAAAATTTTTTAAAATCATACCAAACTGATCTTGAAAAAGTTATAGTTGCAAAGGGATTTACAACTTCAGGAGCTTATGCTTCATATGATGAGATGACGTTTTCACAAAAAGAACGGTCTTCTCTCATATTAAAACCAGAAATATCTTTTAATATAATTGTTCAACAAGGATTGTTTGGTGAAGATTCAAAAGCAACAGTCAGCGGTTCTGTTGTAATTGAATTCCTAGAACCAATGTCTAAAGAGAAAGTATGGATTAAACATTTCAATCTACCAGAAACAACGCAATCAGTTAGCATGACTCTTTTAAGAGGACCTGATGGAATGCTTGCAAAAAATCCTGATGGGACACTACGTCATGGTCTTTCTTCCAACTCAAGAACTAATTTATTAAATTCTTTTTACGCTACTGCATTTGCAAAAATTTGGGATCAATTAGACTCACGAGAAATTAGCTCACTTAAATCAGATGCTGATAAGCTTAAAAAGAGAACGAATTACAGAGCAAATTAAATAGACAATAAACTTAAACAATTAGTTATTTTAACTAATTTATAAAAAATGTCGATTATTTTTTTATTGAAATTGGTGTAACTGTGAAAAAAATATACATATCGTTACTGATGTTATCTCTGTTCATTGTAAATGGATGCTCAGATGATTACCCTAAAACAGGAAAAATAAGTATTGAAAATAAAATATCTCAGAAGATAAAAATATCTTTTTTTGATAAAGAGATATATCAAGATTTTGAGTTATACAAAAAACAATGGGAAGACATTTTATCTTCTTCATTTGAAGCGGGTGATGTTAATTTATATTTTAATACTCAAGAAAAAAACTCTCTATCAAAAATAATACAAGATAAAAAAATATACCTTGAAAAGGCTGAATCCGAATGGATTACATATAAAAATAATCAATCTTCAATCATTGAAGATAAAATCATTAAATTAAAAGATAGATTACTTTCGCTTGATAATAAAAACAAAGAAGTTATTGATTTTTTAAAGCCATATAATGATAAAGTATCATTAATAAGCAATGATATAAAATCAAACGAAAATAAGATATCTGAAATAAGGACAAATACAATTAATAATATTAACGAAACAATAAAAAATAATAACTTACCTATAAAACTTTTTTCAGAAAACGCTCAATTGTTCAATTCTAATTTTATGGACAATTACGACTGTTCTAAATCTTGTCATGGGGAATGGGAAATAGTTCACGACAAAAGAGATAAAGATGGAAGAGGAAAATGCTACTGTTTAAAATTACCAACGCCTTATATAAAAAATACCCCATCAATAGATGCGTATAAGAAGTATTTTGATGATTATATGTCAATATATTTCCTGCTTGGAAATAGAAATTCATTTTTCAATAACAAAAATGACAACACGCTTTATTCACAACTTGACAAATCAAAAGATGAATTAAGAAATGCAGAAATTATAGCTGAAAATAAATTTGGAAAATATAAAGACGTTGAAAATGAAATAAAAATTAAAAATATAGAAAAAAAAGATCTTGAAGAGAAGTTAAATACGCTAAATTCAGATTCAGAAAAAGAAAAATTTATTAGCAAATCGTCTGAAAAATTTAACGCTGAAATGAAAGATCATTATTTGAAGTATATAGAATCGTCAAAAAGATACATTTTTAACAAATCAATTAAAATAATAACTATTAACAACTCTGAAACTTTCGAGCTTCCAAAAAAAATCTCCTATATGTTAATAGAGGTAACAACTTCTAACAAAAACGGAGAAGATAAAACACTATATTCTGTAGTTGATTTGAAAAATTTAAATAAAAATGAAAAAACATTAACAATAACTGATGATTATTTTAATTTCAATGGATCACAGGAACCTGATTCATTATATTCTTTTTTAATAGATAGAACTATTTGGGCTTCAGACAACACCAGGACAAACAAAATTGACAATGAAACAGTAAAAAATTTGTATATAAATCATGCAAACAACTGTAGATCCGTTGCAGGGATGCGAAGTTGTAATGATCAGAGATTAGCAAAATTTTTTAACGAAGAAATATACAAATATGATAATTTTGAGATTTTGAAAGAAGAAAAATTGCCAAACGACAAGACTCTTGTTGAGTTTCAAGTTAATCGCATATTAAAACGAGACAAAAATGATATTATAAATAATTTCCCAACAGATAAGCTTCTTAAGTTAGTTGGGTCGACAAGGTCGACAAAAATTGAGAGTTCTTTTAAAAAAGGGCTAGAAATAAACAACTCTGCACAACAACAGAAAAATATTCACTTAGGAATGATATTAAAAGATAATGGTGAATATTTAGAAGTTTTGCAAGTCGGATTCTCTAAGAATTGATTGTATTTGGTGTTAAATATCTCAAGTTTCTGGTTCTTCGTCGTTTTGTGTGGATTTGATTTTTATGAATCAAATCCACACAAAAAATGAAAATACAAAGGTTTGACTGTTATTGCGGGTTTTCATCATGCTCACACATTAATGGGACTGAAAATTTGCAATGTGTTGATTCTTCAGTGAAATAGAAGCCGTGCTTCGCCCCCTGCAATCCAATCCATCCAAGATCCACTAGTATCCTTACTCTAAATTCCACACCAAATGACGAGGATCCGCATTTCCGGCCTTCATAATTAAAACCCTTTGTCTCTAGCTATGAGCAAACTAGGATGGCAAAATACATAATGCCCTTGGTTTATCGGAGGTAGTGTTCTGTGATATCAGCGCGCTCGTGCCCCATTTCCCTTGAAATCTCCCCTAATACCTGCTCATAACTCCAACCGCCTCGCTGCAGAACCTGGTGCCGTTCCTGCGCCCATGACCACCGCAACCCATGTGATCCTTGATAGACCTGCCCTGTCTTGAGAGCGGAAGCCTGTAACTCCCGGCGATACGCATCTTTATCAAACTCAAACCGCCCTTGCTCCCTGACTATCCTCTCTAACCGCACATAGGTCTCCCAGGAGACAAGAAGCTCCCGCACCTTTCCCCCTTTTCCTTGTACCTCCACTACTCCTTTTTCCTGGCCCGTATCCACATCTTGCCCACCCCAACCACGCAGATGCTTCTCATCAATGTGGTTCACTTCGCTGATCCGCGCGCCACTCTCTCGCTGAATAGCGGCAGCCAGCTGAAAGGCATCACCACGCACGGCCGCCACCAACCGATCCGGATCGGCGTACGCCCGCGATCCCTCAAACCGTTCCAGATTCGCCTGCGCTTTCACTTCACTGATAGCACCATGAAAAGCATACTCCCGCCCCGTTCCCTGTTCTGCAGCATACCGATTGAGGGCAACCTCCAACTTCTCTAAGGCGGCGGCATACTGCGCCATAGTGGCGTGGGCCACGCCCTCCTCCACCTTGGACTCTAAAAATCCTCTCACTTCCGACGCCGACAGTCGCTCGATGTCCTTCACACCAAACTCGCTTTTGGCATATTTCAGGGCCGCAACCCACACATCCCTATAGGCATCCGCCGTGGCATAAGATTTGATGCCCATAGCTTTACCAATCTGATGCCAGGTCTTGGCGCCCTGCTCCCGAGCTTCCGCCTTGGCCGCATGCTTGGAGGTACCAATCTCGTTGACCGCCTGAAAGACCACCTGCACTTGATAAACAGCCGACCCCCGCATTGTTCTTTTTTCCTATTGCCCGTTTTTTGTTTGTTCTTTTCCCGGTATTTGTCTTGCCCCCCAGGAACGGGTTGACCTCGTGAACCCACTGATTGTTTTTTCTTCGAGAGATATCGAACTCTCGCATTACCCTTGAGGCAATGTCTCGCTGCATTCACCTTTACCGCATGCCTCAGAACACTTCCTTGCGTGCAAGGAACGTCTCTCGCAAGAACGAGGTGAGCAATCTCTTCCAACCAAGCCGAGCAACCAGGTTGGCCTCAACCGCCGTGCCTCCGCACGAACATACCCGAGAGGGGGGACGATCTTATAGATCGCGACAATGCCCGTATGATAGCTTCCGGCTCCGCCGCTGGCAAGGACAAATCGCGCCTAAAGCCGCTTTAGGCGTAGACGCCTAAAGCGGCATGCATTCGAATTTCAAAATAAATATTGTGCAATCCACTCAATTCGGATTATGCTTCAGTACACAAATAAAGGATCGATTATGCATCTTGCCGCTATTAATGAATTAAGCAAAACAACCCCGGCCCGCCGTGACGAGCTTTACCGTTGGTTCAACGCCCAGGGCGAACCAACCAGATTTGAAGTGATCCGCCGGCAGACGGATCTTGCCCGCCGACATCGCAACCTGTACAGCAAAGAGATCGCCACAGAATTCTATTACGCCATGCATGTCCTGGCAGTCCTGCAACTCCAGTGGGAGGAGCAGGCTCTTGGAAACAAGGCTCGTTTAACGGATACTGCGGCGGCAGCGCTGAGCAAGCGCCGCTTGGAAGAAGTGAAAGGCATGCGTAAACACCGACCGAGTCCTAAACAGGACGTGATTCGGGTCCGGTTCTTTGAAAAAATCAGTGTACTCCGCAAAGAGGGCGTCAGTTGGCAGAAAATTGCCTATTACCTGGAGAAACATCATAAAGCCGTATTCGCAGCCACCTATCTCCGGCGGGTGTTTACCAAGCTGGAACAAGAACGGGCTGCGGCGGAGGGACGTCTATGAGCTGGCTTTCCAAACCTTCAAAAAAACAACTGAGCGAACGCGATGCACTCAAAATCGAGGTTGAACGGCTCAAAGGGCTGGAACAATATCTCAATGAACAGATAGACGAAAAGGCGAATCAGAGCTTCTCGTTGTTCCAGGAAGTCGCGCAATTGGAGGCGAAGAAAGCGCACCTCCAAACCGAAATCGACACCATGATGCACGTTGCTCATCAAAAAGCGGAGCAATTAGCGCAACAATTTATCCAAAACAAGAAGCAAGAGGTCGATGTCCGCCATTATCAGGTACAGCAATTGGTTGAACTTGTCAGAAAACGAAACGAGGCCACCGTGGAAGCCAGAAGGCGACGAGGTGAAAAACGCATCCAACAGGGAAAAGAAACAGCATATAATCTTGAATGGGATCTGAAACGGCTCACCAACAACCTGGAGGACGATATACAAAAAGCCCTTACCCGGAGACCAAGACCAGGAGAACCCCTTGGCCCTCTCTATACCCGGAAAGAATGTATTATTCGAAAAAAAGACCAACCCCAAGAATTCTATCTTGATCCGGCATATAAACACCTCTACGCCCTAGCCCCAGATCCCTATCCTCTCGAACTGGAAAAAGAGACAACCAAAGGTGTTCCTGTACGGAAAGATCATTCAAAGAAAGCCCCTCGAAAATAGCGTGGGCAAAAGGAGGGTTTCCGCTTCGAGCACTCTCCAGCCCGCCCGGAGCTCATCCGTCTCGACTTTTTTCTACGCTAAGCTCCGCTACGCTAGATGGGGCGGACCCCATTCCCCCTTGGTTCGCGCTGCTCACCCAATCAGCTTACTCCGATGATTGGAGAACGGAGGCCAGGGGTAAAAACAAGGTGAGCGGGGTGTCGGGCAAAGCAATAAATCCATGGTGTCGATAGAAGGCGGCGGCAGTCTCATCCCTTCCATCCACCATCAAAGCGTAGGCCGCTACAGCCTTTTAACAATTTCATAATAGGTTGATAATTATGGATTTATTTGATGATGAAAGGAAAAAACTTTATTTTGGATGGGGTGATGAATATGCTCATCCTGACTCCCCTACCGGAGGGGGTGGCCCAGGATATTTCAGACAAGCAGAACAACTGGGAGTAGGCAATGCAGTATTTTCAAAATTTCTGCACCCAGATTCACCAGCATGCAAACAAAATGCTTTTATTATGCACCATCAATCATCTGGAAAGAGTCAACTGAGTGAAGAATTTCGACTATTTGTTTCTACTGTCTATGGTGAGGCTGGAAATAGTAGTGAGACTTCCTGGAAAGCAATTGCTTGGGTTATGAAAAACCGCATTGGTAAGTTGGAGTGGGCGAAATTTAGGACGATTAAGGAGATTATAGAGAAAACCGGGTTCGACGCATACACGCAAAGAACAAAACAGTTTGAGAAATCATATATGTATCTTGCAAACAGGAAAACCGCTGCCCCAGATAGTACAATAGAAAGTATTATTTATGCGTTAGAAGGAATATATAATGGTACTGATTCAGATATTACATATGGAGCAGTGCTATATTACAGTCCAAAAGCTCAGGTGAATCTTCACAAGAAAAAACCTAATATGTATAATGAAAAACCATCATGGAATTTTGATAGAATCGAAGAAGTTACAGTTAAAGGTTTATTAGCAACAGATGATTTTAAATTCTATAGGTACAAGTGAGAAATTATATTCGGTTAAAGTGGAGATGGTTAAAAAGCTGATAATAATTACTGCAATGCTGCTAACATTAAGTTGCATAGCGGTATTACCCAGCAAAGGGAGTGAGCCAGAGAGCCCCCTTCCTGTAATCACTTGGAAGTGCCATGAACAGCATATATGTGATGTTTTTGCACGAACGACAGAAGGAAAAAGAATTACCGTTTTTCACGGGTTCGTACTGTCACCAGGCTTCCGTCAATATGGGACACAACTTGCCGAATTCAATATGAGCTGCGGTTCACCATGCAACACATCAATCTTTGTGGATTTGACCAAAGGACGAGTGTCCTCACTCTATCCGAATGTTGTCGCGGTTGATGCGCGTCGACATTTAGTTGCCACAGCAACGTGGCCGACTGTTCAAGTTATGCGGATATTCGACAAGCATGTATCTATAAGTATTAATCGCGAATTTTCGCCGGTCGCCGCACTCGTGTCCGCCGTCGAGTCGGCGACCTTTACCGCAACCGGTGAGCTGATACTTAAATATCTTCGAGGGCCGCGTTACGAGAGTACCGAAGAACGGATAGCGGTTGATCCGAAATTTTTCGGGGATATTGATAACTGACAATGCCAGGTCACAGGCTATTTGTGACAACAATTCGCGGCCTCTCGATCAGAGCTAGAGCTCAAAACGCAAAAACGGCTGGATTTTATGTCAATTCAAGCGGATACCAACCGCAGACACAGAACACGGCAAGAAGGTTTCCCTTGAAGTTCATCCGGCTGGATTTTTTCTACGCTAAGCTCCGCTACGCTAAATGGGGCGGACCCCATTCCCCCTTGGTTCGCGCTGCTCACCCAATCAACTTACTCCGAGGATTGGGGAACGGAGGCCAGGGGTAAAAACAAGGTGAGCGGGGAGTCGGGCAAAGCAATAAATCCATGGTGTCGATAGAAGGCAGCGGCAGTCTCATCCTTGGCATCCACCAGCAAAGCATAGGCCGCTATCTCCGAGCGAAGAGCGCGATGCAGCGCGTCGGCCAATAAAGCGCCACCTAATCCTTGCCCTTTGAAGGCTTGATCAACGGCTAGTCGTCCCATGCGAACGGTCGGTACGGTAGGGTATCGCGGCAGTTTCTTGCCAATGACGTCGGGGAGATCGGCGAGGAGCAGACTTGCCGAGGCGAGGGTGTAATAGCCGACAATGCGATTATTCTCGGCGAGCGCCACAAAACAGACCGTCACCCGGCGACGAATGTCCGCAGTAACCCGTTCACGGAGATATTGATTCAGCGGCTCCGAAGCACAATCAAAGACAGAACGGTTGTGGGCGCTATCAAGACGTGTGACCCAAAAGGGCGCTGTACTCATTCTGGACGCAAAAGTGCTTTGCGACGGGTAAAGGCACGTTCCAGAGCTGCATTTGGTTGTGGCGGCGCCAAAAGGGCCTGTGCAAAGCACTCCTGATCGGCAAGCGAACAACGGATGATACCCGCTTGCTCGATAGCGCGTTGTGCTGCTTCCTGGACAGCAGCAATCACGAAATCGGTCATGGTGCGACCTTGCAATTCAGCCGCACGCTTGAGCATGGCATGAAGGTCGGTACTGATCCTCGCCTCAAGGCGAGCGGTAGATCCGGTTGTAGGCATTGAAAAATCCTCCTAACAAAAACAATACGGCAAGGTGCCGTACAAATCAATTTTTAAAACCATGAACAAGAAGAACGTCACCCGGAAAGAACTGACCTTGTCCGTCACCAACAGGTTGGATATCTCCCAACGCAATGCGGCTGACATCGTCGACACTGTTTTTGCGACCTTGAAAAACACGCTCGTTGGCGGAGAATCGATCAAATTGGTCCATTTTGGCAGCTTTATGGTCCGGGATAAATCCCCTCGGCGGGGAAGGAATCCGAAAACCGGCGAATCCATGCTGATCACCAAACGGCAGATGGTCAATTTCCGGCCCAGCCGGCAACTGCGCGAACGATTGAACGGGTAATCTCCGGTGGACACCGAGCTGGAACGGTTCAAGATTGAGGTTGTGTTGCCGGAATTTGCGGCTGCACGCGGCTACTTCCTGGATCGCCGCGCCAGCTCGCGCAACTCAGTTGTGATGCGCCACCCTGACGGCGACAAAATCATTATCGCCCGTTATGAAGGAACCACCCATTGGGTGTATTGCTCAGTCCGTGATGGCCGGGATAACGGCACCATCGTTGACTTCCTGCAGAATCGTGGGGTCGGTTCGCTGGGCATGGTCCGCAAGACCTTGCGCGACTGGCTCGGGACGTCGCGACCAACACCCCAGCTCCCCCTTTTCGTGCAAGAACTGCTACCGATCTCCAGGGATCGTGCGGAGGTCATCGCGAAATGGGAAAAGGCAGCCCCTTGTCTATCCCTCCCCTATTTGACAGGCCGCGGCCTGGGGCCGGACGTACTCGCCCTTCCCCAGTTCGCCGGTCGTGTTCGTGTGGATCGCCGGCACAACGCCTTGTTTCCCCACTATGATAAAGCAGGCCTCTCAGGGTTTGAGGTCAAGAACAAGGGTTTTACCGGCTTTGCCGCTGGTGGAAGGAAAGGGCTCTGGTACAGCCGGGCCAAGGAAACAGACCGTCGGCTGGTTTTGGTTGAAAGCGCCATCGATGCCATATCCTTCCATGTGCTGTTTGGTGATCAGCATACCCGCTACATGTCCACCGGCGGGGAACTGAACCCACAGCAGCCTACCCTTTTGCGCGGAGCCATGGAGAAGTTGCACCCATCGGCAGACATTGTACTCGGATTCGATGACGACGAGGGCGGCGAGAAGATCGCCAAAGAAGTCGAGGCTGCTGCACCGGCTGGCCGGAAACTGGTCCGAATGCGACCTGATGGTGGTAAAGACTGGAACCAGGTTTTGCAAGACAGATTCAGGTTGGATGCCGGGCAATAGGGAAAAGGAATGCTTTTGTTGTTTATTTTGAAAGGATATTTTTTTTCCTATTGCCCGATTGGAATGGATTGTGAGCGATAAGCGAACACAATTGTATTTGTTTTTTGGCGCGAGAAATTTGTTTGATGAGAATAGGTCAGGTGTCCCTTACCTATGGCCCAACACAATGGGCTCAACAGATAAATATTTACCCCCAGGTTTTCTATAGGTGTTTTTTATATAGGAGAGTCTATAGGGTACTACAGGGGGCTCCTCGTAAAGCTAGATTTATCTAGGTGTTGAGGTTAACTCGCCGTACCGTTTATGCGCAAAATCCGTACCGTTTATGCGCAGTCGCCGTACCGTTTATGCGTAGATTCGGTCGCTGATCCGTACCGTTTATGCGCAGTCGCCGTACCGTTTATGCGCAGTCAGCCCCTACTGGCGTTGTGTTTCAGCGCAAGATTCTGATGAAAATAATTAGGCGCAAAACGCGATCAATCATTGTATGATCGGGACGAATTAAGCGGCATTATTTCCCTAAAGAGGCAGACATGGACCAGGCGGACGGCAACGGCAAGGACATTGACAAGCTGATTACCGAGACCCTCGCCAGCGAGGCTGAAGACGCAAAGCGGGCCGGTAAGGTCGGCTATATGGCGCGGGCTTTGGTGCAAGCGACCCTCCCCCACAAGGCAACGACAGAAAAAATCTTCACCCGCCGCAACGGTACATTGGAAATGACGATCATGTCGCCGCATGGTCTGCCTTTTGGTTCTGTCCCCCGCCTGCTACTTTCATGGATGACGACCGAGGCCGTGCGCACCCGTTCGCCAGTGTTGATTCTTGGCTCGTCCCTCTCCGCTTTCATGGCGGAATTGAACTTGGGCAGAACCGGCGGCAAGAATGGCGGGATAACCCGCTTCAAAAAACAGGCAATCCGCCTGTTCTCCTCCACGATTTCTTGTTCCTATGCCGATGAGTCTATGGCCACCGGCAGCGGCTTCAATATCGCCAAAGAATATCATCTCTGGTGGAATCCCAAACAGCCACAACAGTTGCCACTCTGGAAGTCGTCGGTCATTCTCAGCACAGACTTTTTTAATGAGATCATCGAAAAGCCGGTGCCGATAGACATGGACGCTTTATTGAAACTCAAGCGGTCACCTATGGCTCTTGATATTTATTTCTGGCTGACCTACCGATTATCCTACCTGCACAAAGATTTGCTGCTACCATGGCCCCTGCTTCAAATGCAATTCGGGGCAGACTATGCCCAAGACGTGGAAGGGCAATACAACTTCAAACGGAAATTCCTGTCGCGCCTGAAAGACGTTCTGGTGGTCTATGACAAGGCGCGGGTGTTTGATGCCAATAAGGGGTTGCTATTGCGGCCCAGCCCTCCCCATGTCGCTAAACGACGTATCCCTGATCCGCCGGTAGGCCGTGAACGGCTTCTTGCCGAAGCCCGAGAGGATAGCGAGGCGTTCACGGACGAATTGGCGCACCGACTCTGTTTGGATGAGGCCCTGCCCCTTATCCGGTTACGCACTACCACCTACGAGAAGGCCAAAGAAGCCTTGGCCGGTTCTGGCTTGGATATTTACGCCCTAGAGTCTGACTGGCTGGAATGGATTACCAAGACTGGGAAACGGCCCGCCAACCCCGACGCGGCCTTTGTCGGCTTCTGTCGAAAAAAAATCTTGAAGTAATAAAAAGGGAGGGGTGCGCATAGCCATATATATGGCTATATGGCTATATATTTAAGCTATAGGAGGTTTGCCGTATTTTTTGAACAAGTCGTTGATGGCCTCGGACAAAAGGGCTTGTTGTGTTATCTCGTTTTCAATGGCAAGGATCGCCAGTTGCTTCTTGGCAGCTTCTGGCATTTGAATAATTGTTTGCTTCTTGCCAACCCTGTCGGCCCGTTTCTCCTTCTGAGGAGACGGTTCCACCACATCCTGCACCGTCGGCACGGAAAACATGGACTTAAGATTTCCTCGTTTTGTGCTGCTCATCTTTTCAACTCCTCCGTTATAGCCATATAGGTGGCTATATGGCTATAATCCTATAGCCTTCTTGAGGCAATCAAAAAGCGCGTCGATCTCGGCAGCCGCTTTCCCTTCCGGTTCATACTCGTGAACGCTGCGCCCGTCGATAACGGCATGGGTATAAGCCGCGCGTTGCTGCAAAACGGAATCAAACACCTCGATGCCCTGCTGCTGTAAGGCCTCCTTAGCCTCTTCGGCCAGTTTGCCGCGCGGGGCCGCATTGATGATGGCAGCGGCAGGAGTTTTGGCAAGGCGGGCAATGGCGGACGTTGAGCCAATAGCCTTGAGGTCAAAACGTGAGGGTCGGCACGGCATCAGGATAAAATCGGCCAGTTGTGCGGCCACAGCGGCGGCACTGTCTGAATGAGGGGCGGTATCGACAATCACAAGGTCAGCCTCGCCTGCCTTCGCCTGTTTGAGTAAGGCCGCGAGCTGACCAGCCTGTGCTTGAACGGCGTTGAGTTCGTTCTGGGTTTCACGGCTTAGATACCAATCGAAGGCACTGCCTTGCGGGTCGATGTCGATAATGGCGGTATGGTATCCTTGCCGAATAGCACACACGGCCATATGAACCGCGATAGTAGTTTTACCACTGCCTCCCTTTTGGGAGATGATCGCTAACGTCTTCATTAGGCACCTCTTTGGCATTCATATAGCCACTTAGGTGGCTATATGGCTATATTATTATCCAACCAAATAGCCATCGCTTTTATTACCGTTTTTTCAATATATTGCAAAGAAAACCAGCTAAATATAGCCATATATATGGCTATATGGCTATGTAAAAAGTCCGCTTAAAGATTGCCCCCCGGCCTGGTTTGTAAAATTGGTCAGTATCGTCCCAATTCAGGGACAGTTGGGAAACCATGCAAACCGGCAAAATAACCGGCAAATATATGAGCTATTGATTTAATAAATAGTTGACATGTATTATATAAAATAAGAAATTTTACCGGCAAAAACGAGAGGGTTTTATGGGTATCACGGAAGGCATAGGGTTAATGGAACCTATGTTGCCGCCTGACGGCGAGCGCAAACTGGAAGACCTCGCCATGAACCTGGCAATCAAGGCGGCAGGACTGGCAGGCCAGTTGCCGCAGAATGTGCGCCAGGGAATCGGCGACCTTGTACGGTCGATGAATTGCTACTACTCCAACCTCATCGAGGGCCACGATACACACCCCCGCGATATTGATCGTGCCTTAGCCCACGCCGATTATTCGACCGATCCACAGAAGAGGGCGCTCCAGCGCGAGGCTGTGGCCCATATCGAGGTGCAGCGACTTATCGATCATGGCGAAGATTTACAGGCAGACTCGACAAGTACAGAATACATCACATGGCTGCATCGTGAATTTTGCAATCGGCTACCGGATGAATTGCGGTGGGTCGAGAATCCTGACACGGGCGAACGGTTGCCGATAATAGGGGGGGGGCTGCGCGCGGGGTGGGTGCAGGTTGGCCGTCATATTCCCCCGAGCTCGGAAGCCTTGCCACGCTTCCTGCATCGCTTTGCTGATGCTTATGACACGAAAAGGCTATCGCGTGTGCGCCAGATCATTGCCCTCGGGGCAGCGCATCACCGATTACTCTGGATACATCCCTTTTACGACGGCAACGGGCGCGTGACCCGCTTGATGTCGCACGCCTCGCTGCTGCGCTGCGGGGTGGGCAGTAGCCTGTGGTCGGTTGCGCGAGGCCTCGCGCGGAATGTGCAGGACTATAAAAAGCTGCTGATGGCCGCCGATGGTCCACGGCGCGGGGATTTGGATGGACGAGGCACGCTTTCAACGCAAGCCCTGTCGGACTTTTGCGCCTTCTTCATGACCGTTTGCATAGATCAAGTTGAATTCATGGCCTCGCTGCTAGAGCCAAGCGACTTGTTGCGTCGGATGCGACTGCATATCGAGGAAGAAATACAGGCCGGATCATTGCTCAAGGGCTCGTTCCCCTTGCTACGCGAAACCCTACTTGCAGGGGAGGTGCAGCGTGGTAAGGCTAGCGAAATCACCGGCTATGGCGAACGCATGGCCCGCAACGTCGTTTCAGACCTACTCAAAAAAGGCTACCTCAAATCCGAGACCACCCGCGCCCCACTCAGCCTTGCCTTTCCGATTGATGCGGTGGAGCGGTGGTTTCCAAGGTTATATCCTGCTGTATAAAGGGACAGGTAATTTTTTCCAGTTGTTTAACTCTAGAGAAAAAGTATATAAAGGTGATACTTTTATATACCACGAGGAAAACTATGAGCACCACTGCTGTTGCCGTAAAAATTGATCCTGAAATGAAAGCTCGCATGAAGCGCCTTGCTGTCTCCAGACGTCGCTCAACACACTGGTTGATGAAGGAAGCTATCAGCCAATATGTTGAGCGCGAAGAAAAGCACGAGTCATTCCGACAAGACGGTATCCGGGCTTGGAACGAATACCAAGCGACCGGGTTACATGTAACCCTAGAAGGAGCTGACGCTTGGCGTGCCAAACTGGAAGAGGGACAAAGCGTGGAACCGCCTAAATGCCACATCTAATATGGGCGCCGTCCGCGTTGCAGGACGTGCAGCGTGCTTATCGTTTTTTGGCAGAAAAAAATACCGACGCCGCTAAGCGAGCGGCAAAAACCATCCGCGAAGGCGTCAAAATCCT